>CEAZ01047750.1_pt1 | contig 149087 bp, 129 predicted proteins | sample 557361 | NCBI WGS metagenome assembly CEAZ01 (sample SAMEA3182074, study PRJEB8094) | gut metagenome | biome: human; feature: gut; material: Stool; isolation source: human stools | place: Canada | collected 2012-02-22 | reverse complement strand
CCACGGCGTGTCGAGATGATGCACCGCGACGGCTCGTTTCTGCGCATTGACACCCGTGCCGAGCATGGAGGTCGAGCCGAAGATCACCCGCACCTTACCCTCGTTCATCGCGTCGATAACGGCCTTGCGCGACTTCTCGTTCTTGCACTCCTGAATGAAGCGAATCTCCGAAGAGGGGATGCCGTAATCCTCGATTAGCTTACGTTTGATCTCGCTATATACATTCCACTGTCCCGGCTGGAACGTCCCCAAATCCGAGAAGACGAACTGCGTACCTTTCTGCGCGTCGTACTTGCGGTAGTATTCCGCAATCATGCGTGCACAGTGGCTCGCCTTGTTGTCGGTGTGATCATCGTAGTTCGGGTCAATCAGCCGCATATCGAGAGCCATCTTGCGGGCGTAGTCCGTTGCGATCAGCATCTTGGCCTTGTCCTCCGTTTCGGAGAGCGGTGCGCGTCCGAGTATCGTCGCGTCGCCCGATTGTGCAAATTGCATCAACTTCTCGATGAACTCCTCCTGCTGGGGTGTGGGCGGAATGTTATGGAGTATCTCGTTCTTGTCGGGACGATCCACGCCCACGTCCTCTGCCGTGCGATAATCGGTTATTTCGGAGTAGAACGCCGCCAGCTCCGGCACTTTGATGAAGTAGCGGAAACGTTCTTTCTGCACGATGTTATTCGTTACCGAAAACTCGAAATCGGTGGATTTCTTGGCAAAGATGGCAGCCCACGCATCGAACGAGTTGATGTTCTGCCTCTCTAATTCTTTCGGCCGCAGGTATTTGAACAGCAGGTACAGTTCCGTCAGCGAGTTGCTGATGGTCGTGCCCGACAGGAACGTCGCACCCAAATCCTTGCCCGTGCGCTCTTGTATGGTGCGGATGGCATAGAGCATATTGAGCGCCTTCTGGCTGCCGTCCTGATTGCCTAACCCCGCCACACGGTCATGGCGTGTGTTGAACATCAGATTCTTGAACTGGTGGCTCTCGTCCACGAAAATATGGTCGATGCCCATCTGTTTGAAGTCCACCACGTCGTCCGTGCGCGATTTGATTGCGTGAGCGATACTCTCCAGCTTCACGGAGAGGTTGATCTTGCGCTTCTCCAATCCCCGCAGCATCGCTCTGGAAATATCCTTGCCCTGACTGCGCAGCACCTCCAAATTCTCCTCCACCGTGTCCAGCTCGGCTTGCAGGATGCGCTGCTGCAATTCGGGCGACTGCGGAATCTTGCCGAACTGGTCGTGCGACATGATGACACAATCGTAGTCATTGTTCTTGATGTTGTTGAAGAACCGCACGCGGTTTTCGGGCGTGAAGTCCTTTTCCGAGGCGTAGAGTATCTTCGCGTTCGGATAGGCCGTGCGGTAACACTCGGCGATCTCCGCGACGTTGGCCTTCAGTCCGATAATCATCGGTTTGTGCGCCAGCCCCAGCCGCTTCATCTCGTGCGCCGCCACGCACATGATCAGCGTCTTTCCCGTGCCGACCTCGTGGTCGCAGATGCCGCCGCCGTTCTGCTTCAACATCCAGATACAATCTTTCTGGCTTTGGTACACGTCCTTGATTCCGAACCGTCGGTCGAGGGCTTTCAGGTCGAGGTCGGGGAAAGTCTGGTGCGAGCCGTCGTACTGCGGACGCACGAAGCAGTTGAACTTACGGTTATACATATCCGTCAGCCGCTTCTGAAACTCCGGCGACTGCTCCGCAAGCCACTCCACGAACCCGTTTCGTATCTCGTCTATCTTGGCGTTGGCGAGCTGTATGCCCTCGCTGTCGCGCACCTTGATGTCGCCTCCGTGCTCGTCCTTGCCGATGCTCTTGGTCATGTCAGGCACGGTGTTCACGAGGGCGTGTTTCAGCAGGGCGATACCGTCGTAGCTGCGGTAATACCCCTTGACACAGAATTGGTCGAGAATCTTGGCATTTTTCACGCCGCATTTGACGGCATAATCGTCCATGCTCTCCGAGAAACCGACACTTACTTTCGTGTCGAACAGATAAGATGCGTATGCCGAGTAGATACCCGTCGGAATCCACCGCTCGCCGAGGTTGAAATCCAGCTCGTCGAACGTGATCGGGCGCGGCGCGGCCTCCTGCAAGGCGGCGAGGGCTTCCTTTTCGCGCTCGCCGTGCGGGTTCCCGGCCATCCATGCCTCGATGCGCTCCGCCTTGTCCACTACGTTGCCCGCGATGAAGCGGTCTTTGATCTCGTAACTGCCGGAAAGCGGATTGTAGAAGATGCGCCCTTTCAACTCGTCGATCAGCTCCTCGCGGCTATTATCCGAGAGAGATTCCATGTAGTCGAGGTTCACGCCGCCGTAGCGGTTGAGCGAGGCCGAGAGAGCCTCTTCGGGCGTATCGACGTGCGTAATCCCGTTAAGCGCGAACGCTACGGGGTGGTCGAAGATGTCGGCCTTGACGAACTGCCCGTTCTCTGCCCGTTCGAGGGCGAGGATGTCGCGCCCCGACGTGTCCATCATCAGGAGCTTGACGTTCGCTTTGGCGTTCAAATTCCCGTAACGGGCGACGAACTCGTCGTAACAGGTGTTCAACGCCTCGCGTTGCGCCGTCCCTTCATCGTGATACTCGGCCTCGTAGGTATAGAGCCGCTCGTAAGCGTCGCGCACGGGAATATAGGCCGCGATTTTCTCCCGCTGTTCCTTTCCCAAATCGAGCGGGTGGAACGTCGCCCCGTAGCGGGTAATGTCTCTCAGATAACCGATCTGGTAACCTGCCCCGACGGTGTTTACCTTGACGAACGATCCCTCACGGTGGTGCGGTTCCAGCAATCCGTCGAACGGGCGGGGTTTCATCTCCTCCTCGTGTCTGCGCTGCCGCTCTTCCGCCGTGAGCCTCGCTTCATCTTCACGGATTTGCCGCTCGACGTCAGCGATACGGCGGTTCATATCTGCCCCGGCAGCGTTTTCGACGGGATAGGCGGGACGCGCTGCGGTTTCGGTGGGGGTATGCGCTGTCTGTTCCGCTTGGATGGTTGTCGCCGTTGCTTGTGTCGGTGTATCGAACAGGGACGGCTGACGCGGCTGCGCCAGCTTGGGACGGTTGCTCCGGCGGCGGGGCTTGCCGCCCGTCTGGGCAATGCGTCTTTCCTCTGCCGTGAAGCCGAACAGGTCATAGAGGCTCATGACCGGAGGCTCGATTTCAGGTTTCTCCTCTTTGGCAGGTACGGCAGTCCGTTCTGCTTCCTGCTGAACTGCGGCGGTCGGCGGTTGCACCGTCTCTTGGACGACGGTCGCTTCCTCGAAATCGGTTGCCTTTGGCGTTCGTTCCTCCCACAACCGTTGCTCTTTCTCTTTCGTCCACGCCCCGAATGCGGCCAAATCTTCCGCCGTCGGCTCCGTGCGCAGGGGTGTGTCGGTCGTTTGGGCTTTCGCCTGCTGCTCTTGCAACCGTGCATCCCGTATGCCGCCGGAGTAGAGCCGCATAACCAACCTTGCGTGCAGATTGTCGTCGAGCAGCTCGCGCAACTGCGTGGCGATACCTTCTACACCTCCGTCGTGCTGATAGACCATTGCGGGCTTGCCGTAGGGGTCGGTATCTAACTTCGCACTTGTATGGACGATTTGTTCCCCGTGCTCGATGAAATAGCGGTTGGTGCTTACGCCGTTCTGTATTCCTGTTTGAATAAACAACTTTTCGTCCTCTGTCAATCCCTCTTTGCGGGTATCTTTTTGCAGGACGACGAGATCGCTGCCGACCTCCGTTCCGGCATGGTCGGCAAAGAGGTTGTTGGGTAGGCGGATTGCGGAGACGAGGTGCGCCCCTTTGAGCATTTCAAGCCTGACCGCTTCATTACGCGTGGCGTTCATCACGCCCTGCGAGGTGATGAACGCCACGATGCCGCCATCCCTCACGGCATCCAGCCCTTTGAGGAAAAAGTAGTTGTGGATGGCTTTCGCGGCGTTACGGCGACCGACCGATTCGCTTGCGGAGAAGGCCGGATCGAACACCGCAACATCTCCGAATGGGATGTTGGAGACCGCCGCATCGAAGTAGCCGTTAAAAGGCTTCTCGATGCGCTCGAAACCCTCCGCCCGCACTTTTTTGTCGGGGTAGAGACAGGAGAGGATTTTACCCGTCAGCAAGTCTTTCTCGAAGGCCATGACGTCTGCCTCGGCGTTCTTTCGGAGGAACGCCTCGACGAACGCACCGTGTCCTGCCGAGGGCTCCAGCAGGCGGTGCGGACGCACGTTGTAGTCGTGCAACACGTCGGCCAATGCCTCCGTTACTGCCGACGGGGTATAGAACGCCGTCAGCACGGAGCTTTTCAGACTGTCGATATAACGCTTGTATTCATTTTCGTTCGCGCTGTTCTCGCGGATCAGGCGGTGCAACTCCACCGTCAGCGGGAAAAGTTCGAGGTCGGATTTCGCCCACTGGACGGCATCGGTCAGCGTGGCGGCGGGATTGAGAATACATTTCAACCCGCCGAAACCGCAGTAGCGGGCGAGCCTCTCCCTCTCATCGGGAGTGGCTGCCCGTCCTGCCTTGCCCAACTCGAAAGCCGTCCGTATCGCCTCGATATTGTCGCGCAGCTTGGCTTTGCGGTTAAATGCCATTCTCCTCGATGCAGATTAGAACAGCACCCGCAAGCTCCGTGTAAAGACGCTCGTATTCGGGCGAGTAGGCGAAGTCGTCCGAGAGCGGGTATTGCGTGAAAATGCCCTCCATGTAGGGCAGCAGTTTGAGTGCGACGGCGGGAGCCTCGCTTTGGGGGATTTCGTCCGAGCACTCGTTCCAGAGCACCTCGACGAGCGTGTCGTAATTGGAGAAATGCAGCCCTTCCAGAAGGGAGGCCATTGCCAGCTCGTGCGCCCCTTCGGGCGTGAAGCCCTCGCGCCGCGCCTGCTCAAACACGTCGGCGGCATGGTCGGCACGCTCCTCGATGAAGGCCGTGTCGTGCGCCTTGTCGGGATGGTTCTCTTTAAGATAGGATAACAGGTAAAGCCCGTAATAGGACAGCTCCGCAGGCTTGTTTATATTATTCATAATTACTGTGGATTTAGTGGATTATCGGATATAAAGAGGAATGAAGAAAAGGCACTCGACGTCCCCGCCGAGTGCCACCCACTAAATCCACAGCAAATAAACCGGTATCGACCGTCGAAACGGCAGAACAATCTATTCCTGTGAATTTGTGGGTAAAGGTACGCATTATTTTCTTCTTTTTATGGATTTTCCCGTTTTGTCTCCCTCCGGGAACTCGAAAACGGTATTGAACTCCCCATCGAAAGCGACGGCAGCCGAGAATTTCTTACCCTGCTTGCTGTTGAAGCCCTTGATTACTCCGGTGCGGCCTTGGGTCAGCAGTTCCGTAATCTCCGCGTCGGAAAGCGTCTTTCCGGCTTTCACGCGAAACACGGGAAGCCCGCACGCGGCATTGTCGCAGCGCACGACCTTGCCGAAGAACTGCATCCGTCCCGTCTTGCACTTGGGACAGGGACACTCCGATCCCTTATGCGTGAAAAGTTTATCCGAGGCGAGCAGTTCGGTGGTAATCTGCTTGGTGTAGATCTCGATGGCCTCGCGGAACGTCCCGTCGCGCATCTCGCCGCGCTCGATCTTGGCGAGCGCGGCTTCCCATTCCCCAGTCATACGCACGTCGGCGATGCGCATCGTCTTGACGACCGAATAGAGTGCCAATCCCTTTTCCGTCGGCACGAGCGATTTCTTCTGACGCACCATATATTCCCGTGAAAAGAGAGTTTCGATGATAGCCGCGCGGGTGGCCGGAGTGCCGATGCCGCACTCTTTGAGCGACTGCCGCAACTCATCGCCCTCGATCTCCTTGCCTGCGGTCTCCATCGCCGCCAGCAGCGTCGCTTCGGTATGCAACGGTTTGGGCTTGGTCTTGCCCTCGGTCATCGAACAGGCAGCGACAGGCAGTTCTTCGCCCTCTGTCCATTCGGGCAGCACGGTATCTTCCGTCTCCTCGTTATACACGCCGCGCCAGCCTGCCTGACGGACGATTGCTCCTTTCACGGTGTATTCCACGCCTCCGCACTCCGCCACGACGGTCGTAACGTCCTTGACGCACTTTTCGGAAAAGGCTTCGAGCATACGTCCGACGATCATGTCGTAAAGGGTCTGCTCGTCGGGCAGCAGGTTTTTAGGCTTCATGCCTGTAATAAGCAGTGCATGGTGGTCGGTAACTTTCGCCGCGTCCACGCTCCGGCGCGTAGGCTCTCCCGCGAGGGCGAGGCGGCCGCTCCACGCAGGGTTGCTTTTGAGCGTGAGCAGCAAAGCTGGAATCTCCGTGAAGACATCTTCGGGAATGTAGCGGCTGCCTGTGCGGGGATAGGTGACCAGCTTTGCCTCGTAGAGCTTCTGGGCGAGGGAGAGTGTCTTCTCCGCCGAAAAGCCGTGCTTGGCGTTCGCTTCCTTTTGCAGTGTCGTCAGATCGTACAGCAGGGGCGTGTCCTGCACGCTCTCCTTGCGCTCGACCTTCGTGATTCTCACCCTGCCTTGCTCTTTGAGCGTCCCGTAAGCCTCCGTCGCGGGTTGTTTCTCCTTCCATTTCTTGCAGGAGGAGAATTTCACCACCCCGCCATCCGCTGCCCCGGCAGTCGAGAAATGCGCCTGCCAGAGAGTTTCGGGCGTAAAACGTTTATTCTCCCAATACCGCTCGCAGACCATAGCCAGCGTGGGGGTCTGCACACGTCCGAGCGAATACGTGCCGCGCCCGGCAGCGACCGTGATGGCTTGCGTGGCATTGATGCCCACCAGCCAGTCGGCCTCGCTGCGGGCTTTGGCCGCGTAATAGAGGTTGTCGTACTTGTTGCCGCTTTCGAGCCTTTCCAGCCCCTCGCGGATGGCGGTGTCCGTCAGTGAACTGATCCAGAGCCGCTCGAACGGAGTCGCGCAACCGATATACTCGTACAGGTAACGAAAGATCAGCTCGCCTTCGCGCCCCGCGTCTGTCGCCACGATGATGCTGTCGCTTTCGCGGAACAGGCGAGCGATGACCTTGATTTGAGCCACCACGTCGCTGTCGGGCTTGTAACCTTTCTCGGTCTTGACCTGACGGGGAATCAGTTTGAACACCGGAGGGATGATGGGCAGGTTGTCGGGGTGGAAACCCTTGATGCCGTAACCGTCCGGCAGGGCGGGCTGAACCAGATGACCGAAAGCCCATGTTACGTTATAGCCGTTTCCGGTCAGGTAGCCGACCTCCCGTTTGGTGGCCTTGACGATGCGGGCGATCTCCCGCGCCACGCTCGGTTTTTCTGCAATGATAGTTTTCATATTCGATTTATTTTATTGTGGATTTAGTGGGTGGGGCTGGAAGCCCCGGTTTATTCGTTGTTCGTTTCTGACGCCGTATCGTCCTGCGGATACAGACGGCGCAGGATTTTCCGGTCATAATAGACATGATACCCGTCCGGGGTATAGTATCGTTCGTTATCTTCTTCGACGGTGTACCGACCGACACGCCGCAGGGCGCAGCCGCCTACACCGCAGACGAGGCAGAAGAACAGGAGAATGACAAAGGCCGCCATAGCTACATCTTCATTCGGGGTCTGTTCGCGTTCTGCTGCCTGCGCTGCTGCTCCTCGTTGGCGGGGGCGGTCTGTCCCCGTTGCAGCGGTTCGCCCACGTGCTTGGTCGCCTCGTGGGTCTTGCCCTCCGAATTGACCGCCACTTGCGTGCGGGAGGCGTTGTCGGGTTTGATTTCATGGATTTGCCCCTCTTCCGGTCGTTTGCGGGAGAAATCGTATTTGCCGCGTTCGTGGTTGGGACGCACGTAGGCATTGAACGGTTTTCCCTTCCTGTCGATAAGCCCTTCCATATAGACCCATTTGTTTTGTTCCCAGCCTTTCTTGATTTCATCGGTAACAGGTCTTTGGAGCAGGGTGCTTCCGATACGCAGCTTGCGCGGTTGCTCCTGCTTTTCGCCGCCTGTCGTCTGTGTACGTTCCTGACGCTGCGCTACCTTCCTCTCGCCGAAATGAAAATCCAATCCCCGCTTGTCGGCGTTGATCTGGATCGTGGCATTGAACACCTTACCATTGTTCTTCGAGGTCATCCCCTCCACGTACACGCCCTCGCCTCTGGCAAGTGCCGCCTGCTGTTTGTCGTCCAACGCCGCGCCCAGCACCTCTTGGGGAATGTTGATGTCCCTGACCGGAACGGACACCGTTTCGTTGGTTACACGGTCGATGCTGATAAACGAAGGGAGCAGTTCGCCTGTCACCGGATCGACGACCTTCGCCACACGTCCGAGATTGCCCGTCTTTTTCAGGTTGTCCCGATCCTCCTCCGTGAACTTAACGTTCAGGTATTCGTCGTAATTCGGCGCACGGCGTATCGGGTGCGGCACGAGCGATACCGTACCGTCGGGATTCTCCCGCAGTGACAGACGTGCCTGCATCGCAACGCGGATACCTCCGATTTCAGGGTTGCAGTCGATAAGGCGCGACTTGCCGTAGTTACGCATCCGTTCCAGATCGCCCGACTGCTCCAACGCCGCGAGGTCGATGCCCCAGCGGTCAGCGACCTCTGCGCGGTCGAGACGGCTGTCGTCGATAGGCTTGTATCCCTCATCGGCGGGTGTCTGCTGCGGTTGCGCCTGCTGTCGTTCCGTTTCGGTGCTCTGGCTCTCGGAATCGGGTTCCTGCCGTTTTTCAGCAGCATCCGGTGTCTCCTGCCGCATCTGTTCGGCCTGCTGCTCGTACTTGGCCGTATCGACGCGGTGGGCATCGAGGACTTCCTTGTACTCGTCCGGCTTTTTCAGCATCTCCTTCATGACCGTAAGCACGTTTTCGATACCTTCCGCCGTTACACGGTAAAACGAGAACCGCTTGGGGTTTTTGCATTGCCGGAAGAAGTTGGAGAAGAAGTTGTCCAGCACGTCGCCATGACGGTCGAAGCGCAGGAACTCCCGTTCGTGTTCCGGTTTGGCGGCTCTCATGTTCGGCGTGCCGTCGCGTTTCAACCCCGCGACGACGCCGATCTCGCCCGTCTGCTCGTCCTTGACGACCAGAACGTCCTGTTCTTTTTTCCTTTGTTCCATAATCGTTTAATATTTAATTGCATCTTGATTGATGTGCCGCGAATTTAGCGGTCTCGGAGGCTGCGGCAATGGCTCGCGCACGGCGTGGCAGCTTGTGGCGTCCGTTTGGCAGCCTTTGGCGTTCAACGTCCCCTCTTATCCACCTTGCGGCAGCCCTCGAACTCGTCGAAATGGTTTTTCAGGAACTCCTGCACGTCCGATTCCTTGTAGTAGATTTTATGCCATAGCATCTGGTAGCGCAGCGTCCCCGAACTGCGGTAGCGTTGCAGCGACCGTTTGCTCGCTTGGAGAAGTTGGCACAAGTCCTGATTGTCCAACAGGCGTTCGCCGTCCAGATATTTCACCTCCTTGATTTCCTTGCCCGCGAGCTTCGAGAGCATCTGATCGTGGCGGTCGAAGCGTTCCATGATCTTCGACATCCACAACTCGAATGTTTCCGTTTCCAGCAGTCCCATACCCTTATCCTTTCTTTTTGTTGCGGCCGCCCGTGCGCAGCAGGTAATTACGTTTGAAATCTTCCAGCCCTTGCGGATTGCAGACGACGACCGATTCCGCGACCATACGCTCCACCTCCGAGAAATGGTAGCGGCACGCGCCCCTAAAAATGGCGTAACGGATGCGTCCGCCGTCCCGCAGGCGTTGAAGCGTGCGGCGGCTGATGCCCAGCAGCGACATGACCTCTTCGTTGCACAGCCACACGTCCGCTCCGTCTCCCTTTTTCGACCGCTCGCTTTCGCGGACATAACCCGCGATACGGTCTATTTTTTCCACCAGCTCTTTATAAGCGGTGCTTTCCATCGTGATGATTTCCATAACCTTTGCTTTTTATTTCCGAAGCAAAGGTGTCGTTTTGCCACGGCCTGCTTTCACGTATCGGTAACGGCACGGGAAAGATTTTCAGGAAATTGCGGCGATACGAAGAAGCCAGAGAGTGCCAAACGGACGCCACAAGCTGCCAGAAAGCCGGAAACGTAGGACGCTGGGAACAGTTTGCCTACATTTGCCGCACACTTAAAATTTACAGGTCATGGAAATAGTAATCGTAGAGAAGAAAACATTCGAGGCGTTGCTCGCCGCTGCCGGAACGCTCGCCGCAAAGGTCGATGCCTTGCAACGTCGTTGCGGCGACAGGCAGGGGTGCAAGTGGCTCGACGGGGAAGACGTGTGCCGCATTTTACGCATAAGCCCGCGCACACTCCGGATCATGCGCGACAACCGTGCTATCGGGTTCACGCAGGTGAACCGTAAATTCTATTACAAACCGGAGGAGGTGGAGCGGCTGTTGAAAGGGGCGGCTTTACAACGCTACGGACGTGAGGAAACCTGAAAGCTGTACGAACCCACTGAATCCACAGATATATGAATGACAACCGAGTGATTACGGCAGACGACGGGCGTATCGCCCCGGTGCTGCAAGCCTTGAAAAAGGCGACGAAAAATGCGGAACGGCTGACGGAGAATTATCATCCCCCGTTCGCGGGAGAACGATACCTTACGGACAAGGAGGTGATCGCCCTGCTGAAAGTAAGCCGCCGCACCTTGCAGGAATACCGTACCGGACGGAAGATACCCTTTATCCTGTTCGGAGGGAAAGTCCTCTATCGGGAAACGGACATCAAAAAGCTCCTCGCGGAGAATTTCCGTAAAGCCATCCCGTAAAACGGGCGTCGGACAAGCCCGAAAGCCTGTCCGACGCTCATTCTCAATTAAGGCAACCGACTTTGTAGCGGATGACGATCGGAGGCGTCGCACGCATGGGCGTCGTCGCCTTACGCACCAGCCACCTGCGCAGCAGTGCCGCAGGATATGTGTTTAACCGGAACGCGAGGGCGATGACAACCTCCATGCCGTACATGTCCGTACTATTGCCGCCAGCCAGACGGACGCACTTGCAGACCTCGTATGCGTTCAGGGCTTCTTCTTTGAGGACGGATTTGATTTCGCTGCCGACGGCTCCTGCGGTAGTACCGAACAGTTCGACGAGTTCCGGCTCGCTCATCCATACGTCGCAACCCGTTACACGAATGGCATTTTCTTCTATCTTGATGATGTCTCTTTTCATATCTTCAATTATTTGAATGGTAAATAGTCGGTGTTAAATAGCCACTCCCGCAAATTCCTCGACGGAGTTCAGTTGTGCGGCGAGGGCGGTCATATCCTTCTTGACTTTCTCTTTCGTGATTTTGGCGTAAATCTGCGTCGTGCGGATGTTCTTATGTCCCAGAATCGAACTGACCGTTTCGATAGGCATACTGTTCGACAGGCAGACCGTCGTGGCCATCGTGTGACGGCCGGCGTGCCACGTGATTTCTTTCTCGATGCCGCAGATTCCCATTATTTTCTTGATGTTGTTGCGGATGGTGCTGTACTTCGGGACGGGGAATATCTTGCCGTTCTCGCCGATACCTTTGTATTTCTCGTAGATCATCTTGGGAATGTCGAGCAACTGCACCTCCGACAAGACCGTCGTTTTCTGGCGGGAGATATGAATCCACTCGTGATCGTCGAAATACGTGCGGATGTTGTCCTCCGACAGGTTGTACAGTTCGCAGTAGGACAAGCCCGTGAAGCAGCAGAACACGAACAGGTCGCGCACGAGTTCGAGCTTGGGTTTCGCAAAGCGCATATCCATCAGCATTTTCAACTCCTCGTTCGTCAGAAACGACCGCTCCGTTTCCTCCATGCTGATCTCGTGCTTGATGAACGGGTCGCGCACGAGCCATCCGTTCTCGATGGCGATGGTTATCATCTTGCGCAGCGGCATAAGATACACCCATACCGTATTGTGGGTGCAATGGTTTTCCGTGCGGAGGTACAACTCGAAATCGTTGATGAACGCGGGGGCGATCTCTTTCAGTGCGATGTCGTTCACATGGTATCTCGTTTCGAGAAAACATTTCAGGTGGCCGTACACCGTCAGGTATTTCTGCTGCGTGGACTTGGCTCGCATCCCAGCCCTGACCATCTTGTCGAAATCGCTGTTGAACTGGTCGTAAACTTTCATCAGCGTTTCATGGCGGTATTCCAGACCTAAAAAGGCGTTCTTGACTTTCTCCGCCGTAACGAAACCGTCCCGATCCATGATTTCACGGTAATGGTTGTTGATTTTTACACGGATGCCGTCGAGCATCTTGTTCGCTTCCTGTGCAGCGATACTCCGCCCCGTCATGCGTCCGGTTTCGGTATTCCACAAGGCCGGATCGACTGTCATTTTGCAACTGAACTGCGCGGGCTTGCCCCCGTCAATGGTGATACGTCCCATGACGGGAACAGTACCGTCCTTTCTCACGTCCTTTCTTTTCAGATAGAACAACACGCTGAATGTACTTCTCATAACTCACATTTTTTAATGGTACAAAACTATTAACTATGGAGTTATTCGTCGCAATGCAAATTGCAGCATATCAACGCAAAAGGAGCGTGTAATACTTTTTTTTGAGGTCGTCTCCCGAATTTGCCTACCTTTGCTGTAAGCAAAGGCCGCAGAAACCGAAACCCGACTTTTGCCGCCCTGTTTTTTCCGCGTTCCCGGCAGCCTTATTTTTCCGAAAAGAGGTTATGACTTGGTAACGCAACTCCGGTTTTTCTTGGCTTTTTTCGGGGTTCCGTTGGCGTTACCTTTTTTGCTGACATTTACCTAAAAGCCTTTTTTAGAGACCTGTCGCCGTATTTTGCTCTTTTTCTATCCTTGGCTGCATTTTTTTAGCAAAAAAATGTTATTGCTGCGTATTCGTAAATCGCTTGATAATGTTGTAAGCGGAAACGATACCCCGCTCTCCGGCCTTACTCAAGTCCGAAATGCCCTGCCTGTTGTTACCCAGGAAGATATGCGTCAGCCCGCGATTGAAATACGCTTCGGCGAAGTCGGGATTCAGTTCGATTGCCTTATCGTAATCAGCCAGCGCCGCACGATAGTCTTTCAGCATGGACGATACATTGCCGCGGTTATAATAGCCGTAAACGAAGTCCGGAGCCAACCGGATGACGTGATCCAAATCATTCTTCACGATATCGTAATCCATCGCTGTCACTTCCGCCTTCTTCACCTCTTGCGCGCCGGAAACAGCTCCCTCGCTCATGCCGGCTTCCGCTTTCTTGTACTCCAACTGCTTGTAGCGTACCAAAGCACGCATAAAGTACGCCGGGAAGAAAGTATCATCCAGCAGGATACTCTGCGTGAAGTCGTCTATGGAACTCGCAAAGTCCTGCACCAGATAGAAATCCAGTCCGCGCATAAAACGTTTTCCGGCATTCTTGCCGTCCGCCACGATATCCGATGTATGGGCGTCTATCAACGCGAAGTGGAAACGCACCTGCTCTTCCGTCAGCGGAGATTCCATATTGGTGATACGCAATGGCTTGGGGAGCATCTTCGAGTGATTGAGCTCGTCGATGTATTTATGATAATGCACCATACGTTTCACATCACTCAGCTTTTCATAATAGGTCAGCGCATACATAGGCTCGAGCTTGATAGTCACGTTACGGTCTTGCACACGTCCGCGATAATCGCTCTTGTAACGCTGGTCGGCTTCCGAATCATCCGCAATCACAATCTTGCGGTAGTTCTCCATGTTCTTGTCGGACTTCTTACGGGTTTTGCCGTTATCTTGTCCGGAATTGCCGTCCGTATTATCCGCCACATCCTTGTCATTGCCGCCGGTCGTGACACCGTTGCGCTTGTCGAGTTGCATCTTCATGACTTTGAACTCGTCCTGCTCGGCTCCCTTACGGTCGCCAATCTTCTTGCGGGCTTCGGCACGGTGATAGTAACCCGCCATAAAGTTGGGGTATTCGTCTATCACTTTGGAGTAATCGCTGATAGCGCCGCGGTAATCGCCCGTCTGCGCACGCAACAAGCCACGGTTGAAAGCGGCCATCATATTGTCCGGTTCCATCTTCAGCACAAAATCGAAGTCTTCTATCGCACGGTTATCGTCGCCTACCTGCGCACGCAGCAAACCACGGTTATAGTGTCCGAGGAAGTTGTTGGGGTCAATGTCCAGCGCCAGGTCATAGTCGCTCATCGCGCCTCTCAGATTGTTCTGGTGGAAACGCGCCAAGGCACGGTTAATGTAGTTGCCCGAATTGCGCGCGCTCAAATGTATCGCCTGATCCAAATCGTTTTCGGCTTCCTTGTACTTGGATTGCTGGAGCCGGACAATGGCACGCGCGGCCCAACCGTCAGGGTCGTAACGGTCCATGTCGATAGCCGTATCAAAATCTTTCAGGGCCTGTATCGTATCGTTCTGCTTGAGGTTGACCTCACCGCGCATCAGGTACGCACGCGTATAGCGGGGCGCTATGGTCAGCAGCTTGCCCAAGTCCTCTTTGGCGGAATTGAAATCCTCTTTCTGCATGTGGCAAAGGGAAAGGTTATGCCAAAGCACTACATTCTCCGGGTCGTACTTCAAAGCCGTCCTGTAATCCTCTATCGCACCGTCGAACTTATCCTGGCGGATACGCGCCAACCCCCTTATCTGATAAGCGCCTACGACAAAAGGATTGCGCTGGATAGCCAAATCGCAATCCGCTTCCGCCCCCTGGAAGTCGTCCAGATTGATTTTGGCCAGCGCACGGAAGAAATAAGGCTCGTATAAATAAGGCTTCGCATTGATTACCTGATTGAAATATTGGATAGAAAGCACGTAGTCCTCGAAATACAACGCGTTCCGGGCAATGGTCATCACCCGTTCCGTATTGATTTGCGCATATAACAACGTGGGCAATAACAGAATTGCCAGCAATATCTTTTTTATCATCTTGTCTTATAAATGCTTGTAAACAAAACAAAAGTAACGTTTATTCATTTACATATCAGGATATGCGGAAGACTTTTTATATTTTTTGAGCCTTTTATACCTTATTATATGGTTTGCTTACTTAATGGTTTTCACTTTATAAGAACAGCGCGCCTTACCTTTCAGCATGGCATTCAGCTTTCCCTTTATCATCTGCTTGCGCAAGGGGGAGATATGGTCGATGAACATCTTTCCGTCCAGATGGTCGAACTCGTGCTGCATCACACGCGCCAGATAACCTTCTACCACCTCGTCATGCTCCACCAAATCCTCATCCAGATATTTCACACGTATTTTGTTACCTCTTTTCACCGACTCATGGATACCGGGCAGGCTCAGGCAACCTTCTTCCATAGACACCTCTTCGCCCGATACTTCCAGAATATGCGCGTTGATATACGCTTTGCGGAACCCTTTATATTCGGGATAATCTTCCGACAGCACATCCAGGTCTACCACCACCACACGAATCGGCAAACCGATTTGCGGAGCCGCCAGTCCCACGCCGTCGGCATGGTCCATTGTTTCAAACATATTCTGAATCAGTTCTTTCAAGTTCGGATAATCAGGAGTAATATCCTCTGCCACTTTTCTCAATACGGGTTGTCCGTATACATAAACAGGTAAAATCATTTCTTTAATTATGAATTATCAATTATGAATTATTGTCTATACACTTATAAAGAAGAGAAACGTCTGTTCTCCAAATAAGTTTGCAGGATAATAGTCGCGCTGATTTCGTCCACCAACGCCTTGTTCCGCCTGTCTTTCTTTTTCAGTCCGGCTTCCAGCATGGTACGGTGCGCCAGAACCGAGGTGAAACGCTCGTCCACATACTCTACCGGCATATCGGGCAACCTTTTTTGCAGGGAACGCACGAACGGTTCTATCCGTTTCATATTCTCGGATGCCTCGTTGTTCATCTGCTTAGGCAATCCGACGAGAATCCGCTCCACCGGCTCTTTGGCCACATAATCCATGATAAAGGCGAGCAGTTCGTGGGTAGGCACGGTGGTTAGCCCGTTGGCAATCATTTGCAACGTGTCGCTGACGGCTATGCCCGTACGTTTTTTACCGTAATCAATAGCTATTATTCTACTCATAATGGGCTACAAAATTACGATTTATATTTGAACTCTTTTTCATACGTATCAAAAAAGATTTTGCCTATGGTGAAAATCTCATTTGATGTACATCAAACAAGTTTCGCGCCATAGGCAAAATCAGATATGCCGGTATAAGGATGGAATCAATATACCAGCTTCACATTATCCACATAAAACGAGTTGCCCGGAGAACCTATGTATGCCCCGCCGTGGCTGGATGTAAACTGCAACTGGATATGGGTGGGGATATCGTCTTCCGTGCCCCATGCCACTTCTTTGATAGGCACGCTCTCGCCCTTGCTGTTCACGGCATAGCGTTCCTGCACCTGCAGGCGCATCATGTGCGCTTTGTATTCGGGATTGCCCGTGATGTCGCCGTACATAATGGAGTAAGTGGCATTATTGTGCCAGTCGTCCGTCGTAGTGTAATAGCGCACCACCGCCGTACCCACACGTTTGGCGTAGATATTTCCGTCCTTGTCTTCCCAGCGTTTCTGCAAAAAGAGATTCATTTCGGGGAAGTCCTTTCCTTCCACATCGGTTATCTTGCTGAAACCGGTGGCATGGACACGCTTTTCACGGTCGGACATCTTCACCTTATAGTCAAACTGAACGGCAATCGGCTTCTTGGTGAACGGAATACCGGAGTTCAGTATCTTTTGCGGGTTCTTCGTTCCCTTGATAGGCTCGTGCACGTCGCCGAGGAAAATGGAACCGGCCGCCAATACCGTAATATCCACGATGCCCAGCACCTTTACACTTTCCATGCGGGTATCCAAACGGGCGCAAAAGCCGTCGCCGCGCTTCTCCGGAAACACCGAAGTATTGGTTTTGGTGATACCGGCCACACGTGCCATTACGTTGGAAGTAGCCCAGGGCGAACCACCCATGTTCTTATACGGCTTATTCTCGCGGATAGTTGCCGTGGGGCCGATAGCGTACACATTCTTGGTGGCGCCACCGATAATTCCCGACTCTTTAATTTGACGGTCAATCCATTGATCCATATTTCCGAAAGGAATCATCTCAACCTTATGCTGCGCCGATACCGCTACACTGAAGAGCATTACGGACAGCAAACTCAACAAACGAAATCTTTTACGAATCATTTCTTTATTCTCCTACAAATCAATTAAAGTTCATAATTCCACTGTTTCAGCGCAAAGTCCCAGTTATCCTGAACCAGTTGCACCGTACGGTCGTCATATTTATATTTATTCTTCTTATAGCCTTTCTTACCGCCTACATACTGTTCAATGGCAGCACTGGCATCCGCAAAACCGGGGATGGACAACGCGTCGTAGATGTGTTCCGTCATTCCCATCGCATCGGCTTCAAAGTCTTCGAACTTCACTTCAATCAGATTACCCGCCGGGATACTTGCCTTGTCCGCTTCGTACTTATGGTAAAGCTTGGCGTAGACAGACAAGATATTCCGCTCCAACTCCGCCGGAGTAATATCCTGGAGCTTCAACGGCTGGATGGTATTCGTGAAGAAACTGCGCGTACTTTCAAATACCGTGTAAGGATTACGCATCAGGTAGATGAACTTGGCGTTGGGGAACATCTTCACCAATTCCTTCACACGTCCGGTATGCGGCGGGTTCTTGCTGAGGAACTGCGTGCCATGCGTATTCCACAAGGAAATCTTGATGAGCTTGGTAAACGTCTCCTCAAATACTTTCAACTCCGCCTCGCTTATATCGTCGAACAACAGATACTTGTCGGCATACTCCTGCTGGTGTTTGGGCAGGAACCAGAAGTTATAATAAGTATAAGGCATCATGTTTGCCAACGCGAACTCCTCTTCCTGCGGCAAGTCCACAGCCAACTCCATATTGTCCGTAGGACGCTTGTCGGGCATCAGCCAGCTCATATTCTTCTTGAAGAAAGGCTGCCCCCACATCATCAGATGCGGAAATACGGTCTGATAAGTTGTGTTATAGCCGAAATGCTTGTCACAAGAGAACACATTATGCACGAAAGTTGTTCCGCTGCGCCAGTGACCGAGGATAAATACAGGGTCGTGTTCCAGCGGTTTGTCCGCCAACAGCTTCTCGTAGCGTTTGTCCTGCAAAGGAGCCAATGTGGAAAGCAGGCGGCAAACGGCTTTCGTCAGCCGGTATTTGCCCTTGTATGCGGCATCTATCTCACGCCCTTTCGTAATGGCATTGAAAGTTTTCCAGTCTGCACCGACAAGCGTATTGATCGGCAGTTTGTTGAATTCTAATAAACCCATTCTTGTTTAATTGAGAATTGAGAATTGAAAATCGGGAAATAGCCTTTCGGACTAATGCGATAATTCCTATCCAACTCTTATTTGTTAATGTTTAATTTTCATTTCTTAATCATCACTGCTATTCCCTGACGCTCCAGTTCCTTGGCGGCTTTCTCTATGGCCTCGTAATGCTCGGGAGCGATTCCCAGCTTCGGCAAGTCAAGAACGGGAAGTTCTTCGGAGATATGCATGTCCTTATCTTCCACACGGTCGATAATCATACCTACGGCGCTGGTATTATTGGTTATCGGGTCTATCAGGATGAAAGAGCCGGTGGCTTTGTTGGCTTGGTAAGGGTCGAAGAACAGCTCTTTGGCGGTGGTCAACACTACGCGGGCAATTTGGTTCAACTGCATCGGCAGGGTCTCTTTCGTCAACCGGCCGTTCTCGAGGGAGAGTTTCTCCATGGTATTGACATCTACTTTATACCTGATGTTGTCAATACGCGTACGGCTCAAATTGGTGGTTTGCTTGATGAAGAAAGATTTGTTCACATCCATCGGCTCCTCGTCCATCCATACCACCATGGCTTCGAAGTTACGCTCCATCATCGGAAGATTGTCGGGGTGTACCAGCATTTCTCCGCGCGAAACGTCGATTTCGTCTTCCAGCGTCAGCGTAACGGACTGCGGCGGGAAAGCGTAATCCAATTCTCCTTCGTACGTAACGATGCTCTTGACATGCGATTTCTTTCCGGACGGTAAAGCCATCACCTCGTCTCCCTTGCGGATGATACCCGAAGCCACCTTGCCGCAGAAGCCGCGGAAGTCGAGGTTGGGGCGCAGCACATACTGCACGGGGAAACGGAAATCCTTCAGGTTATGGTCGTTATCGATGTGTACGGTTTCAAGGAAGTCGAGCAAAGACGTACCGTTATACCAGGGGGTACGCTCCGATTTCTCCACCACATTGTCACCGTCAAGCGCAGAAAGCGGAATGCAGGTCACATCGGGAATTCCCAGCGGAGCGATAAACTTCTTGTATTCGCCTACAATCTCATTGAAGCGTTCTTCGGAGAAGTCCACCAAGTCCATTTTATTAACGGCGAGCACCACATGCTTGATACCCAGCAGAGACACAAGGAAAGTGTGGCGGCGTGTCTGCGTAATGACACCCGTGCGGGCGTCTACCAGAATAATCGCCAGGTTGGCGGTAGAGCCGCCGGTAATCATGTTGCGCGTATACTGTTCGTGTCCCGGAGTGTCGGCAATGATGAATTTACGATTATTGGTGGAGAAATAGCGGTAAGCCACGTCGATAGTGATACCCTGCTCCCGCTCCGCCTTCAAGCCGTCCAGCAACAAGGCGTAGTCGATGTGGTCACCGGCATTACCCATACGCTTGCTGTCACGCTCCAACGCATCCAACTGGTCTTCGTACAATTTCTTACTATCGAACAACAGACGGCCGATAAGTGTGGACTTTCCGTCATCCACCGAGCCGGCAGTAAGGAATCTCAATAAGTCTTTCTGTTCGTCCTTATCAAGGAAAGCCTTTATATCAAGTCTTGAATCATTCATTTCTTAATTCTCAATTTTTAATTCTTAATTTCCTAAAAATATCCCTCACGCTTCTTCTGCTCCATACTCGCTTCCTGGTCGAAGTCGATAACGCGGGTGGTACGCTCGCTCTTGGTGGTGGTCATCATCTCTTCCACAATCTTCTCGATGGTGTCGGCGCCGCTTTCCACAGCTCCGGTCAGCGGCCAGCAGCCCAACGTACGGAAACGCACCATACGCATCTCAATCTTTTCACGGTATTGCTCCGGCAGACGTTCGTCATCAGCCATAATCAGGTTACCGTCAATCTCTACGCAAGGACGCTCCTTGGCAAAGTACAAAGGTACGATGGGAATATTCTCCAGACGAATATATTGCCAGATATCCAGCTCCGTCCAGTTGCTCAACGGGAACACGCGGATGCTCTCTCCTTTATGGACACGCGCATTATAGATGTCCCACAACTCGGGGCGCTGGTTCTTTGGGTCCCACTGATGGAATTTGTCACGGAAAGAGAAGATACGTTCCTTCGCACGCGACTTCTCCTCGTCACGACGGGCGCCGCCGAAAGCCGCATCGAATTTATACTTATCCAACGCATGCAGCAGGGCTTGCGTCTTCATCAAGTCGGTATGTACCTTACTGCCATGCGTAAAAGGCCCTACACCGGCTTCGAAAGCTTCCGTGTTACTCTCTACAATCAGGTTCCAGCCATATTTCCTGGCATACTCGTCACGGAATTGAATCATCTCCTTGAACTTCCACTTGGAGTCGATATGCATCAACGGGAAAGGAACTTTACCCGGAGCAAAAGCCTTTTCAGCCAGACGTACCATAACCGATGAGTCCTTACCGATACTATACAGCATCACCGGATTCTCAAATTCCGCAGCCACTTCGCGGATAATATGAATAGACTCTGCTTCGAGTTCTTTCAAATGGCTCAGTTTATATTCTTCTTTCATTATATATTATTTCTTCTGAATTCTCGGTAAAATTAATTCCAGTAACTTATTGACGGATTCTTCCAGGCTCAATGCGGATGTATCCAGCGTCAACGCCGGATGCGCGGGAGCCTCGAAGGGGGCGGAAATACCCGTGAAGTTCTTAATCTCGCCGCGGCGCGCCTTTGCATACAGGCCTTTCACATCCCTGCGTTCGCATTCCTCAATGGGCGTGCTGACGTACACTTCCAGAAAATCATCCTTTCCGATAATATTCGCCGCCATTTCACGGATGTCGTTGCTGGGACTGATAAAAGCCGCAATCGTTATAATGCCCGTATCTACAAACAGCTTGGACACTTCGGCTATACGGCGGATATTCTCTATACGGTCGGCTTCCGTAAATCCCAAATTGTTATTGATACCGCTGCGGATGTTGTCTCCGTCCAAAATGCGGCAGAGCAATCCGCGTTTATGCAACTCACGCTCCAAAGCGATGGCTATCGTACTCTTGCCCGAACCGCTCAGTCCGGTAAACCAAATCATCACGCTGCGCTGCTTCAAGAGTTCTTCCTTGTCCTCGCGTGCCAGCATACGGTCGAAGATAGGATAAATATTATTGTTATTGTCAGTCATAATTCAATTAAAACGGCCAAATTAAGGGAATGAGAAAGATGGATATAAGGAAAGTGATAATGTTCAGCGGAAGTCCGATACGGACAAAATCCGTGAACTTATAATTACCGATACCCTGTACTATCAAATTGGTCTGATAACCGATAGGCGTCGAGAAGCTTGCCGATGCAGCCATACAGATAACCACGAAGAAAGGCATCGGGCTTACTCCCAGCTGTGACGAGATGGAAAGAGCCAACGGGAAAGCAAGCGCGGCGGCGGCATTATTCGTTATCAATTCGGTAAACAGGTTCGTAATGATGAATACGGCGGCCAGCAACACCTGAGGGCCGTAATGCTCCGTCAGGCCGATGATGTACTTAGCCACAGCGTCCGCCACACCGGAATTTACCATAGCCTTGCTGATAGCAAAAGCGCAGGCAATCGTTATCAGGATATCCCATGATATATATTTGGTATATTTACGGGCCGGGAAGATTTTCGTCCACGCCATTATAATGGTCGTAACGGACACGAAGAAGAACATATCCAGCTTAATATCCGGAAAAGCCTCTTTCACCGCAGGCAGTTCGCCCACCGTAGCTCCCGTAATCATCAGAATCAGCAAAGCGAGCGCAAACCAACGTTTACCCTTGCTCGCAACAGGTTCCGTATCCTTGCCGTTGGCAAGCATCACGAAGACGGAAGACTCTCCCCAGGTCTGCACAAAGGAATCGTCAGCCATGACAACCACCGTATCGCCTTCCCTGAAATATTCATTTTCCAAATCCTGCGTATAACTCTGACCGTTACGCTTTATCTCTTTCACTTCAGCGCCATAATGGCGTTTAAAGTTGAAATCTTTCAACTTCTTGTTAATACCCGGGAAGCGAGGTCCCAAAACGGCCTCTACCCGATGCAGGTCGCTATGTTCTTCCGGCTCGTCATCCGGTTTCACCGCATCTTTACGAACATCCGGCAATAACCTGGAAGAGAACAGAAACAAATAGACAATACCGGCTACCGCAATAAAAATCCCCACTTTTCCAAGCTCAAACATCGTAAATCCCTCATAACCGGCTTCCAGTATCATGCCATGCACGACCAAGTTTGTGGAAGTCCCGATCAACGTACAGATACCGCCCAAAATCGTTACATACGAAAGAGGAATCAGGAATTTGGTAACCGGAAGCTTTACCGACTCGGCCCAACGCTTTATAATCGGAGCAAAAATTACAACGACAGGAGTATTGTTCAGAAAAGCCGAGATAAAGGAGATTGTCGGCAACATGCGGAGTTGCGCCTTGAAAACGGTGGTTTTACCTTGCGGAAGCAGTTTCTTGATAAGTTGTCCCAATGCACCGGACTGGCGAATACCCTCGCTGACCAGAAAAAGCATGGCTACCGTAATCATGCCCTTATTGCTAAATCCTTCCAGCATCTCTTTAGGTGTCAGGATTCCTGCGCAAAGGAACAATACCACCACCGAGAAAAGCACCATTCCCGGACGCATCTTGTCCAGAATCAAGGCTATCACCATGCCCAGCAGCGCTAAAAGCACAAATATGATTTCAAACGTCATATATACGAGTCGTTATTTAATTACGCCCGGGCTCTACTATAAACCAGGGGTTCAACAAATCTTCTTTATTATACCGCAACGGTTCTTCTTTTCCGGCTTGATACACTTCCATCCCTGCGGCACGTGCAATGGCATGCCCCGCCGCCGTATCCCACTCCATTGTCGGAGCAAAACGGGGGTATACATCCGCTTTGCCTTCCGCCACCAAGCATATTTTAATGGAGCTTCCGCTGGAAATCAATTCCACATCCGAATGACAACGCTTCATCTCTCCAATGTAGTCTTCAGTCTCGGGAGACAGATGCGAACGTGATGCCACAATTACAAATTTATCGCGGCTATCCTTTATCGGCAAACGAACGGCTTTCGCCGTTAATTCTTCCAGCGACGCCCCGCCGCGGGCTGTTACATCCGAAAGCTTGTAAGCGCCCAAAGTCTCTTCGGCAAAATAAAGCTCTTTCTTTACCGGAAGATATATAATTCCCATTACCGGAACGGAATTACGTACCAAAGCGATATTGACGGTAAACTCGCCATTCCGCTTGATAAACTCTTTCGTACCATCCAGAGGGTCTACAATCCACAAAGTCGTCCATGCGCATCGTTCCGTATAGGGCAAATGCTTTCCCTCTTCGCTCAATAACGGATAAGGTGTATTCTGCAGATAACCGGCAATAGTCGTATGCGCTTTTTTATCAGCAATCGTCAAAGGGGAATTATCCGCTTTCTTTTCTATTTGAAAATCTGATGCCGGATCGTTATAAATAGAGAGGATATCTTTGCCGGCACAGAGTGCTGCATCAATCGCGTCAAGTATATATTGTCGTTCCATATTGTATTCTAAAAATATACAAGGTGCAAAATTAAAAACTTTTTTACCGCCAAAAGTTTTTAATTTTGTTTTATAACTTCTTTTAAACGAAAAAGAGATATTTATAAGTACTTTTCACAATCACTAAAAATAGAGTTTTCATAATCATTTCCAACAGATTATGAAAAAGGCAGTAACTTCCCAGTTACCGCCCTATCTTGAAAGGAGGGAAATACCCCTTTCTTATGAATTACCAAAAAGAATTCAAATTAATTAATGCGATACAGCAGCCAAGCACCTTGGAAATCCTGACGGTTAGGGTATTTAGCCTTGAAAGCGTCACGAGCGCTGGCAGCAGAATTCCTGTCTGCGTATGTGCTTACAATCACGCGATACATGGCAGCATCCGCATTAAATGCAATGACCGCATTATAACCTTCCTTATCCAAGAAGTTTTTCAGGTTCTCCGCATTGGCTTTCACGCCGAAGCTACCGCATACCACACTATAATCTTTCAGTCCGTCAACACCTGACACTACCGTCACCTTTTCCTGACGTATCGTACCCACAGGTGCACTTTCCACCACTTTAGCTTCTACCGGAGCGCTAACCACAGGAGCGACTTCCTCTACCGGCGCGGTAGTCTGCGGCTCCGCCAGTTCCTGCTGTTTAGCCTTTTCGTATGCTTTCTTGTAAGCGCTTTCACTTGATTTACAAGAAGAGAATGCCAGTACCATACATACTCCCATTCCTAACACTGCCAATTTTTTCATCTTTTCTTTTTATTTTTTGTTAGTAACTATGTCTATTCTCAAATTACACTCAATATTTACGAAAAACGTATTTCGTTCCTTCATAGTTCAATCGCATCTTCTTATTCGTCAGCTCTTCCACCTTGAACGTCCTCTCACCGGTGTCTCCCCAACCAAAGAATTTCTTATAACTTGCCGAATTCACCAACTCTTCATGCGCAACCTCGTTTCCGGAACTGTTATCCGGCCACAAAGTTATAGAAATTTCATCATCTTTCAACTTATAATAACCATAAAAAGATTCATAGCTTCCACTTTCATTCATACAATACGCCAGAAAGCTGCCTTTTTGAAAACCATAAAAGATACTGTCCACTTTCTGCACTTCACCATCGGGATACTGATATTCGCGCAACTGCCATTTTCCTACCCAGTCGGAACCGCCGTCATTCATACAAGACGCCAATCCCAGCACCGCACACATCAAAAGCAACAGTATTGTCCCGTTCAGCAATTTTTTCATATATCTCTTTTTTATTTAGAGAACAAAAGTACGCCGAACCGCTTATCTTATGGCCTCTAATGCCGTTAAATATAATTAAAATGTATGTTTTGTCGTTTTTCATGGTACGGATTTCTAAAAAACAAGAATCCATGAACAATCATTCAAAATATTTTGTTAGCTTTGTCATATCAGACCTAATAAAAGAAAGGAGTATTATTATGAAAGGATTAAATGTTTTAGCAGCTTTTTTGGGTGGTGCAGCGGTAGGTGCAGCCATCGGTATTTTGTTCGCCCCGGAAAAAGGTGAAGATACGCGTCACAAGATTGCGGAAATTCTCCGCAAGAAAGGCATCCGGTTGAACCGTAATGAAATGGAAAACCTCGTTGATGAGATTGCCGCAGAAATTAAAGGCGAAGCAAACGACTGATTCAAACCACATTTCAAAACAAAGCCACTATGTTCGCAGACGACAACAGCATTGAGAATATTCAGCAGTTATTTTTCGATTTCAAGAAATATCTGGAACTACAAAAGAAATATACCCAACTGGAAGTAGCGGAGAAATTAACCATATTACTCTCAACGCTCATACTCGTATTGTTGGTCGTCATTCTCGGCATGGTGGCTTTGTTCTATCTCTCCTTCACCCTGGCCTATATATTAGACCCCATAGTAGGCGGATTAATGGTAAGTTTCGCCATGATAAGTTGTTTCCACATCTTATTGATTGTGCTAATCGTTGTATTCCGCAAGAAAATCATTATTAATCCAATGACCAAATTCATTGCAGGATTATTCATAGATAACAATAAGAACTAAAATATCATGAATATGAATGATACCGTCCAAACAGAGATTCTCACACTGGAAGACCTTCAGCAACAAAAGGCCGAAGCATTAGAGGAATTGCGCGCCCAACAGCAAATTATGGCCGATACCGCCCGGAACCTGTTTGCTCCGATTGCTCCCGCTGCGGACAAAGGAACAGCTATCATGCGTGCGTTTAATACCGGCATGGCCGTATTCGACGGAGTTATGCTTGGAGTAAAGCTGATGAGAAAAGTCAGAAAAATATTCAGACGCTGAAAATCAACCGGCCTATAAAATTATAAATGAGGATGCTCAAAACTCTGCCTGACATATCATATCTGTGATTCAAAGTCTTAACGCACCCCCATTTTCATTATCAGGTGGACTTTATATAGCCATCACTTGCCCGCCAATCACGCCTGCAATGGCACTTGCCACCGCAATAATCACTTTCAGAATCTTATCCCAAACCGATACTTTGATACTCATTGTCTTTTGATTTTAATTATTACTTTATCTTTCATCGCAAATCGTAATTTATAAACCACAACTTGGCTTATCCTAACGGATTTTCCTCTTCTCCGCTATCCGGGCTGCCATTACCGGAAGAATTATCATCGGCGGTTGTGCCTTTCCACTTCTCAAACTCCACTCCCTGTATCAATGCACGAGTAGTGCCAATAGCAGCCGGACGCGTATATTCCGGAGTAAACTGACAACGTAACGCCGTCACCTGATTCGGATTTACATCTTCCGATTTCTCCGTTCCCTTACCACGTGTACGGGCTTTCATCGTAAATGTACCCAAACCGTTCAAACGTACCGTACGGCTATTCAGCAGGTGCATCCGCATTGTCGACATCAAATTACGGATTACATTCTGTACATCACCCGGCGTCAGTGAGGACTTCTCGGCAATACTTTCCGCCAGTGACTGCGTATCCACCGCTTTTCCCACTTTCTTCAAACTCAAGTGCCATGTTTTAATACCGGCTTTCGTCGCCAGTTGCGACTGTCTTGCATAATAAAATAGAGGCATACTATCTCTCCTTTACATTTTTAATTAAACTTCATTTTAATTTTTGTTTCGTTGATCAACAGTGCAAAGGTGATGATATATACGGGTATAAACAAAGAAAACAGCCTATGCGGGGCTGTTTTCTGAGAATGATTTATAATATACTGACTATTTGCCGATTATAGTAAATATAAATAAATTAGTCTTGGGTGATTATACACAACAAAGCTCTTATTACTCCTTAAAAAAACAGCCGAAATCACTTTAAAAGTAATTCCGGCTGCGCCTAAAACAAAGTAACCGCTGTTACCTGTCGTTTATTCAACTTTCTTTTTACGAACTATCAATGGAGCCCCCAGTTCTTCACGCTCTATCACTTCAAGAAAACCATTTTGTTCCAATTCAAACAAGGCAGGATATACGCGTAATTTGTCAGCATTAGAATTCTTCAAAATAGAGTCAACCTCAATAGCATCAGAAAAAGAATTGATATAATCTATGATTTTCTGCGTGTCAATAGCTTTGTAATTATCATTCATACAGTAAGTAATTTCTATCTAATCAATTTCGTATATATAATTGCTCGCAAAGAATTAGGTATTAATCTAATAGAGAAACGGACAAACAGATTTTGCATGAACTCAGAAAAAGAAATAAAATGCATTTGTCTCATCTTTTGTAAAAAATGCAATTCACTTATCACATATCTCCATCCTCCTCTTCTTTTAAACATTTCCGGAGAAAAGCGGAAATACAGCAAGCTTTCCTGAATATTATAAAACTTAGCCCCATTCATCAACATGCGTATCCATAAATAGTAATCTTCAAATAAAGGAAAATGTTGATATCCACCGGCAGCCAATACCGCACTCTTTCGAAATATCACAACCGGATGATTTATAGGATTACGGCGTTTTGCAAATTGTCTTATATCATCAGGCAACTCCGGCAACTTTCTTACAGATTTTACTTCCAAAATATCATCTTCAAATTCATCAATCCAAGCTCCAACCACGTCTATATCTGAATACTTTTCAAAAACAGCCAATTGTTTCTCAAAACGATCCGGTTTAGCAATATCATCTGTATCCATTCGAGCTACAATGTCATAAGAACAATGTTTAAGACCTTCATTTAAGGCTTTTCCCAAACCTTGATTTATTGATAAAGTTATAACCTTAAGATGTGGATGTAAGTCCAAATATCGAGTTATTTCATTATCCAATTCTTCAGTCAAGGGCCCATCTTCTACTAAAATAATCTCACTAGGACGTAAAGTCTGTGATAATATACTATTCAAACTTTCCCGAAAATAAATTGGAGATTCTTTACAATATACAGAAAGAAGAACAGAAAATTTCATATAATAAATATTACTATATGGTACACACTTGATTAATATTACCCCAAAACACCATCATATATACCTTTGCAAATATTCCTCAAATAAGATAAACGAGGACTAATACACAACGGATAATAAAAGAATTTTACAATATATTTTATACCATTAGACACTTTCCAATAGGTTGGTACATAATTGCGTCGTAACAAAGTGAAATAATTGCGAAACTGATAATAAGTTCTAAATGGGGTTGGTATAGGAACTTTTCTCCACAAGAAATAACGATCACCTTCTCCTAAATAATGACTTAATTTTACTGTTTCTACGATAAAAAAACGTCCATTCATTCTTGAACTTGCCCGCCAGCACCATTCATGATCAACACCATCAATGAATAGTTCTTCATCCATAAGACCTGTTTTTTCAAAATTAGATACAGCTATCAAAGAGGCAGAACTAATCAATTCCGTAACTTCAGTTATCTCATTATTTATCTTCTTTCCTTTCTTTACACTCCCCTTATATTCCTTATTTTCACATCGATTAAAAGCCCGTGGTCCGACAGCACCAACAATAATGGAATTTGAGAGTAAAAAACGATATTGAAACAATAATTTACTGATAATATTTTCAGGAACTATACTATCTTGATCCAGATAGAAAAGATAGTTATAATTATGTTCTACAGCATAGTTTATACCATAATTTTGAGCTGCAGCAATTCCAATATTACCAGACATTTTTTTATATACTATTTTAGATGATGTTTCTAATATTGAAGATAAATTCAATGACTCAACAGAATTATCAGAAATCCACAATAAATCAACTTGAGGTAATATAGCGGAAACAACTTTAGCCAATAAATCTATATTAGGATTATAAAGGACTAAAACACAAATTACTTTTTCCATATTGGGGGTAAATGATTAGATATCTGATATTGTGCAGATAATAATGTAATAATTACTACCACTTGATTAGTGTCTATAATATAAGGATTAGTTATTGCATATAATATATAGCCAGCATATACCATTTTTATTTTTGTATCGGGCATATATTTAAAAACAAACAGAATATTGACTAATATAAATAAGAGAATGGGAATTACCCCTAATTGATTTAGAATATATAAAACCTGCAATTCATAATATGTTGCACCGACATAACTTCTAAAATGTGTAGTAACATCCACTGTATTTCCTAAACCAGTTCCCCCTAATAACGTAATAGGATTCTTACTCAAATCTTCTAAAAGTAAGGTAGCTTGTTCAATACGAATTGCATTAGACTCTTCTTTTTTCTCCTCTAAAACAGTATCCACATAAGATAATACCCCTCCTCCTACAGTTAATAATATAATAAATCCGATAAACAATCGTTTATACAACATACTATTATTTCTTATACTATAGAAATAAAGAACACTATGAAAAGCAACCACCGCTAATAAATATGCAAAATTACCAGCTATAAATATCGCCACTAAATAAATAAAACGAATAAATGTTTTACGCTTTAATGGAAAAAGTTCACTAGCATATGATAACATATAAATAAATGGTATAATAGCATTACCTTTTATCTGAATTTTATAATAAAAGCCATAAAAATATACATCACCAATACTTCTGTCCTGAACATAATTTCTAATCACTTTCGCATACTCTTCACCGAATAAGATTAAAAAGATTTCTGCTATAATTAAAAATAGACATAATGAAAAAGATATCAAAAATAGCCTCTTTAAACAAACTTTATAATTTAAGCGAATGAAATAGGCACCTAAAACAAAAAAAAGAATTAAGGCAAAACGAACTATTAAAGCAACTTCATTTTGCATTATAAAAGAATAAGCAACAAGAAAAGAAATTCCCCAAACTATCAATAGCTCTATTTTACGTTCTTTGATTTGTAATTTCCCATAATTACATATATATAAACAGACCAAAGCTAAATTAGAAATTAGCGAATAAGAAGCTAAAAAAGTCTGCCATACTAAAAACAATAGAATAATGCTCCAACAGGCACTATCTATGTTTCTCTTTTTCAAGATACATTTTAACATGCAACTCTTAGTGTATAAAAAGGATACCGTAAATTACAGATAATTGTTTTTCCTGTTTCTGCAACTATAATTACTTTACTTTCCCTTAATTGCCATTTTTGTCATCTCTAAATATTCATGTCCCCACTTCAAATCAGGTTCTAAATGATTTCCTTCAGCCCATTCATTCCATGCATTTATAAACACAAAATTCTCTTCTTTACTATATGGTCTAAAAGACTTCATAATATGATTTAACCATTTGTAATATAAAGATGGAGTACTTCCTTTCAAAGCAAAAAATGTATATTTCCTTCTTGCAGCATTATCCCACATAGGAGTAACTGTTGAATATCTTTTGTAATCAGGAGACTTCTGTTTACACATATAGTCAGAATACTTACGATACGAAATAATATTAGGGAATAAATTTCGTTTAAATACAACACGTGATACTTTATTTAATACACGCCGTAACAGCAATTTATTAGCTACATAATCTTTAATATTATGTGGTGGGAATTCTATTGCTGCATCAAATCCATCTTGCAAATACCCTTCTCCTACTTCATTAAAACTTTCAACTCTACACAAATATAATTCAATGCCTTTTTTTCGAGCTTCCTCTCGCCATATATCAATACTTCTTTTCATATTTGGAAATGCAGAAGAACGATAAATTGCAAAAACAGGTTTACCATCGACTCTAATATAGCGCGGATCACAAAAAATATTCTCTAACAAATATAAGATATGTTGTCGATCGTCTTCTTCGGAATAATTTTGACTAATCAATATCTTCTTTTCTCCGCCATCCCATGCTCTTGTCCAGTTTTCATTTGCCCAACAAATCATAAAAGGGAAATCTGGCTCTTTACTCTGCAATACCTCATTCAAAGGACGTTCCATTAAGAGATGCCCATTAAACCAGTAATGATAATAACAAAAGCCATATATACCATATTCACGAGCCATATCAGCCTGCGCTTGACGTACCTCAGGAATTCGTAAATCATAAAAACCTAAATCCGCAGGCAAATGAGGTTGATAATGCCGCCAATAACGAGGTTTGCATTTCGTTACATTTCTCCATTCAGTAAACCCTTTTCCCCACCATTCATCATTTTCTTTAAAAGGATGATACTGAGGCAAATAAAAAGCAATAGTTCTCTTATTATTCATTATCATACAATGTTTTAATTATTTTTGCAGGATTACCTGCCAAGACAGAATACGGTGGAACATCCTTTGTTACAACAGTATTAGCTCCAATCACACTATGATGTCCGACTCTCACATTTGGAAGAATACAAACATTTTCACCAATCCATACATCATTCTCAATTATTACTGGTCCTTTTGAATATAAAACTCGATTAGCTGGACTCAAATGGCAATCCCGTTGATCATTATAACCATGGGAATGATCTGTTATCAAAACATTACTACCAACAAGCACATTATCCCCAATTGTAATATTATCAATAGCTCCAATATGACATCTATAATTAAAGCATACATTTTTACCAATTACAATAGAAGGATTAAATTTAATACCTTGATACATATCCCAACATTCCAAACGCAACCCAGCATGAGAATAAAAGTTTTCATACTTAATAAACTTATGTCCAATCACATAAAAAGGACGTTCCAACAAAACTTTGCCTACATTATGGGTTAAAAATCTAAAACGCCTGCTAGCTATATGGTCAAATAATAGTGAAAAAAAATGAGATAATTTATACGGATATATCAGTAAAGATAAATATCCCATAACATCTATAAAATAATGTTTCATGAAAACATCTTCTTGATAAGTTTTTTTACCTTTATAATAAGCAAATCAAACGGTAATAGTAAATAAGCTAAAGCATTTATATAATAATAATCTTTTTCTGAATAGTAGACTAAAAATGATTGCTTCATATCGCTATTTACAAAAGTATATTTATCTTTATCATGCAACAATGTACGAAACCACATCAATAGAAATCCTTTCAAATCCTTTTTAACAGAGATAAAAGTTCTTTCAGATATTCGTTTATGGATCCTCAATTCAGATAGTATATCTAAATATGTAACAGCAAAAGTATGGAACAAATCATATCCTCCCTTACCTGTCTCATCCTGCATTTCTTGATATTTATCATCACAGATTACATATTCAGCAGTTTCTCGCATATTGAGTAATAAAGACGTATTAGGAAACATCTCATTTAACTTAATAGTCTTTATTCTGTCGACATCAATATCCCAGATAGATAAACCAGCACTCCAACTTGACCAATACGACAAATTTTCAATGAATGAATCGATATTTTCACATTCAATACATCCACCTTTTTTTAATCTAAAATCAGAAAAAAACAAAACAGGCTTTGTCTTTTTATATTTTTCCGCAAAAGATAGCCAACGCTCTATAGTACCTGGTATTATCACACTACGATGATTCAGCATTTTACGTAAAGTACCGTTGCCACATTCCAAAGAAGTAACTAAATTCAAAAATCCACTATCATTGGTTCTCACATAATGCAAATTATCATATTTATATAATTCTAAGTCTTGGGACAATGTACTATCAGCCCCATTGTCTGTTATGACAACTTCATACAATGAAATATCTACATTTTGAGAGTATATTGCCTCAAGTGTAGGCAATATCCATTTTGAAATACCATTTGTAGGAATACAAATGGATAAAAGTGGCTCATTCATTAACTAAAACTATTGATAATTTCCACAACTTGTTCGACTTCACCCCATGGCATAACAGGACTAATAGGTAAAGAAAGTTCCTGATTATGTATTTGCTCTGTGATAGGTAGACTAATATTATTCCATTCACTATAACACTCTTGTTTATGTGGTGGAATTGGATAATGTATTAATGTCTGTATATCATGTTCAAATAAGAATTTTTGTAATTCGTCTCTACGATTACAAAATACAGGAAATATATGATATACATTGGATTTACATGGTAATTGAACAGGGAAAAATATCCTGCTATTATTAATATGTTTAAGATAATAGTGAGCTATTTCCCTACGTCTATTATTATCCTCATCTAAATACTTTAGTTTTACATTTAAAACAGCTGCCTGAATTTCATCTAACCTTGAATTACGCCCTCTATATTTAAAAACATATTTTTTGACAGATCCATAATTAGCTAAAGCCCGTATAGTATCTGCCAATATTTTATCATTTGTAGTAACAGCTCCACCATCACCTAATGCTCCTAAATTCTTACCCGGATAAAAACTATGCCCAGCTGCATCTCCCAACGAACCTGTTTTTAAACCTTGGTACATACATCCGTGAGCTTGTGCATTATCTTCAACTAATTTCAAATTATATTTATTACATATTTTCCTTATTCTATCTGTATAAGCACAACGGCCATAAAGATGTACTATCAATATAGATTTTGTTTTATCAGTTATCTTTTCTTCTATTTTTGCATCATCTATCTCTAAAGTATCAATATCAGGTTCTACTAAAACAGGGACTAAATTATTTTCTGTAATTGCTAAAATAGAAGCAATGTATGTATTTGCTGGGACAATAACCTCATCACCTTCTTTCATAATACCTAATTCAATATACGCACGATATATCCAAATTAATGCATCAAGTCCATTTGCACAACCTACGGTATATTCAGTACCAATATAAGAAGAATAATTAGTCTCAAAAAGTTTATTAGCTTCCCCTTGTAAATACCACCCTGAAGATATTGTTTTTGTTACAACAGTTTTTATTTCTTCAAAATTTTTCTCTGTTATTTTTTCTAAATCTAAAAATTTAATCATAAACATTCCTTTCTATACATTACGAAATCCTCATAATTACGTATATAATCTTCCTCTAAATATCCTTCAGAAGCTAAAACCAAACAAATAGAACCAGAAGAAAAACCCTGCTCCATTGCCCATATACCCGGTGGTACATGAAGTCCATAAAAAGGTCTATTCAAAAGTACAGTCCTCTTATTTACACCATCATCCAATACGACTTCAAAACTGCCACTCGCAGCAACTAAAAATTGATGACATTTTTTATGGGCATGAGCCCCCCGAGCTTCACCGCCTGGAATATCATAGGAATAAAAAACACGCTTTACATCAAAAGGTACATGAATGCCGTTATAAACATACGTCAAATTTCCCTGTTCTTCATGGTTTTTTTCCAACTGATATAAAGAACAGTCAAAAACGGTCGGAAGTAGTTGAATATTGCAAGAATTCTTCATAATCCATTATATAATCCTTTTCATCGTAATCTATAGAAGAGACTATTAAAGCCAAAGAATTAGTAGAAAAATTATTCATAACCCTCCATATCCCTTTAGGAATATAGACTCCCATATAAGAACGATTTAAACTAATAACTTTTTTTTCTTTTCCATTATCCAAACACACATCAAAACTACCAGACAAAGCAACTATAAATTCCTCATTTTGCCTATAAGCATGTCCACCACGTTCTACACCACCAGGCACATCATATATCCAATAAACTCTTTTTATTTTAAAAGGAATTTGTTTCATTTCCTCTATAATAGAAAGATTACCACGAGAATCAGCTATCTTCGGCAGAATAAATATATCATTCATATAATTTCAGTCTTAACTTTAGTTGAATAAGAAAACGATATATTTGATAATCAGATACACGATTCTTATGTTCATGATAATAATAGTAATCCAAATTCTTTTTAGGATTATCCTTAAAGAAAACATCCGTTCGCCTGCGCTTCGCATCAAATATGTCCCAAGCCTTACTCCAATAATGATTAATCTGCATTGTAGCTTTTTGACACTCTCTTTTGGGCGTAAAATGTATATCAAACATTATAAATTTTTTAAATACATTTATTGGTGGGATCTTAAACCGAAATTTCCCTAAAAAGAAATAAACCATCGGAGCATGATGAGTGGACGCATCATACTTTACGATATCATAGTCTGTATTTATTAAGCATTTCCCAACATGATATAAATAATCCCAACTTACATTATATTGCTCAATCACTAAATTCTGATAATCATGCTTCATTCTTCCTGATGAACCAAACATCTTCCAATAAATCAATACCACAGGATATCGTTCATATTCTTTTAACCATTCTCCTATAGAATTTTTATATTTTGGACAAAAGAACTCATCAATATCTAAAAAAGAAACCCATTGAGCTTCATTCCTATAAACCTCATAATAATTCTGATATGCAAGAATCTGAGACTGATCATAAGGCCAATCTATTAAAGTAACTTTATTTTCAATAATATATGGATTTAATATATCATTATATCTATCTGATGATTTATTATTATACATATAAATATGCTCAAATCCTAACATTAAATGATATTCAATCCATTCTTTCAAAAATGGAGCTTCATCTTTAAAAATAGCACATATTACATAGTTGTATTTTTTTTTGTATCTTGGCTTAGTTACGAAACAGAGTATACAAGAATAAATAATATTATATATGGTGGCTAATACTACTCTTATTGCTCTTTTAATCTGCATACTATTTTTTTTGAACATAACGGTTATAGATTTTTGAGCAAATATTGTAAAAATAAAAATAAGCAATATCTCTCATTAAATAAAGATAAAGTAAGTATAAACTATAGATTATTCCACATGATAGCAATATTGAAATCCAGGCTGTTTCAATATACAATGTAATATACATTGTTATGCCACCAATACCTAATGCAGGTAACAGATAGAATAAAATATCTTTTATCTGACTACTATATTCATAATTAATTAATAATTTTGAAGCTCTCATATTGATCACATCCGCAATTATTGCAATAAAAATCTGCCCGACAACAATACCTACTATTCCGCCTGGTATAGAAATTGCAATAATTAGAATAGAAAAGAACTTCTTGAAGAACTCTAATCTCAACATAAAACCAGTTCTATTTAAGACTTGTAAAAGCGTTAAATTTAAAGTAGAAATTGGGGACCATAAACCTGCAAACACTAATAACTGAAATAACATGACAGCACCTTCCCATTGTTCACCCCATAATACTAAAATTAAAGGCTTACCACATACTATTAAAAATATACTAAGAGGGGACATTAGACATAATATCATTCTTGTATATTTTCTATATTCAGTTAACAACTGGAATTTATCATTTTGAATAAATGAAAAAATTGGAACAGTAACTTTTTGAATAATCCCAGTACAAATTGTATCTGGTTGAACGGACAAAGAACGTGCCTTAGCATAATAACCTAATTCTTGTTTCCCTACGCATTTACCAATCACCACAGAATATATTTCATTAAAAACAGTACCTATTAAATTAGCCGCTACCAGTTTAGAACCAAACCCCCATAAATAGTCAAAAGATTTTTTCTTAAATCCAACTGTTGGAAACCACTTTGCATACCACCAATATAAAATCGTTCTTAATAAACTCCCCCCTACGAACTGAATAGCTAAAGAATACACACCAAAATTATTATAAGCTAATACTATAGCAACTCCTCCCATAGGTAATTGAGAGAAAATATTAATTTTCGTCAACAATTTTGTATTCAAGTCTGCCGTTATTATAGCATTTTGAACTATACAAAGAGAATTAAATAAAACACTCAATCCAACAATTCTCAGTAAATCGCATAAAATATGTGAATTAAAATATCCTGATATATAAGGAGATATTATAAATAATATAAAATAAGCTATTAATCCAATTGCAATATTAAAATAAAAAGCAGTTGCTAAATCATAATCACTTCTATCTAATTTACGAATTAAAGCATTTGAAAAACCACTTTCAATAAAAACATTAGACAGATTAATAAATATTGTTAAGATGCCAATTAGTCCATAATCATTAGGTGTTAATAGTCTAGCCAGAACAATCCCTATAACAAAAGATATTAATTGACCGGAAATACGGTCTACAAAACTCCAAAATATCCCCAATAAAGACTTATGTACCACTTATACTCCTTTATATTCATCCAAAATCCCAATGGCATCTAATACAACCTCAACAGAATTAGACATTGTAGGCTCCCAATGCGGATCAGGTGTTTCATAATTGACACCATAATAAGATTGTAAATATTCTTTATAATTTTTAGGAATGCAAACTAATATATTTTGGAAAGTATACATTGTTGTGCCCTCAAAAGGCACAGTCACTCTTAGTACTGTCGACAAATATCTAAAATGCGTATTATTCCATAAACATGTATGGGTATAAATGTGATTCGTACCAGATATTTGATCAAAAACAAAAATATCAATTAATACTCCATTTTGAGTATATGTCAGTTCAAACCCTCTTTCACTACAATTACCTTTTGTAAAAATTTCAATTCTACGTACTTTCTCAAATCCGAACTTACGTAAAGCAGTATCTATTTGATCAAAATCATTATTACTTAAAACTCCTACATCTATATCGGTATCGAATGATATAAGTTTTTTATCCCGAATAGCTCCTAATAAAGTACCAAAGGCTAGCCAATACTCACAATTAATACTGTTCATTGCCTGGTGAAATTTCCCTAATATTTCAATACCGTTTATTTGTAATACTTTATTCAACCTCTTTTCATATTTTTTCCTACGATATTGAGTTATTATATTAATCAGACTTCTTAATAATCTCATTATAATATATTTATTAAATCTTGCTTTATGTCCTCTGTTATATAAATTGGATTATTTGCTAATCTCTCTTCATTCACACATTTAAGAATGTGCAAAATATCATCTTTTCTAAATCTAATAGGTTTAGTAAGCATAATATTTTGTAGATATTCATTCATACTCAAATAATCATCTTCCAACAAGGATTGTAAAAAATCAACCTTATTTGCATATTTTACTCTATCAATTCCTACTTTCAAATTTTCATAAGAAGAAGTATTTAGTTTGAAAAAAAATGGAAAGGTTAAAGCTACAGCATGTCCATGCGGATATCCATAGTTTGTAGTAAAAGGATACGAAAAAGCGTGAGGAGCAGTAGTTTTAGCTATATTAATAGCACAACCTGCCCAATATGCACCTTCTGATAGTTTATCTCTAATTTCATCTGTTGGAGTATTTACTGCTAACGGTAGATTTGGCCATAAAAGCTTTATAGCCCTATTGGCATATTCATCAGATTCTTCTGTCGCATTCACACTCCAATAAGCTTCAATACCTTGAGCCAAAGCATCAAAACCAGTACAAGCAGTCAAATACTTTGTATTAGTATAAGTAAATAGTGGATATATAATTGCAAAATTAGGAAGAATATCATTATGCTCTACAGAATACTTTATTCCATCTTTATACAATACAGCAAAACGAGTAGCTTCACTACCAGTACCAGCTGTAGTAGGAAGTACAATTAAAGGTAGTAAAGAACGTTCTTTTGTAAATTCTTTCCCTATATAGTCACCAGAATAAGAATAAAAGAAACGAAGTAACTTAGCCATATCCAAAACACTACCTCCACCAATTGCAATTATTATATCTGGTTTACATTGTTGCAACAATAACAGTCCTCTTTCTAAATCCTCCATTTTGGGATTTTCTTCAAAATCATAAAATTCTGTTAGTTGACAAGGCATAACGGCTAGAACTTCATCAATTATAGCTTTTGCACCGCATAATCCATAAGATTTCTTACCTCTTACTAAGAAAATCTTTTTGGAAGAATATATTTGCAAAATTGAAATAAGCTCTTTTATTGAATTTCGTCCTAAAAATACCTGTTGCTTCATCTATTCCAATTACTCCATACTTAAATAGTCCATTAATACTTCTTTATTTTGAATAGGTGTAGTTGTTGGACGCCCCAAATCTTTTCTTGCTCCCTTTTTCACCTTTATCTCTAACAAAATAGGTCCTTGCATTTTTTTCATCCGATTTAAAATTTCGCACAAAGATTTTTTATCAGAGACCGAGAAAACATATTCATACCCACAGCCTTCCGCTATTTTAGGGAAATTTATATTCAATCCGACAGTTGGTTGGCCACCTACTGAATCATGAGCACCATTATTAAAAATAACATGTATATAATTATTAGGATGCATTGTTCCTATAATAGCCAATGAACCCATATGCATGAGAGCTGATCCATCCCCATCAAAACAATATATTCTTTTTTGTCTATTTTGTAGCGCAATACTTAAAGCAATCTGAGAAGCATGTCCCATAGACCCTACTGTCAAGAAATCTCGTTCATGTCCCTGGCACATAGTTTCACGATACTCAAATAATTCTCGAGAAATCATTCCAGTAGTAGAAACTATTATATCCTTTTTATTCAATGTCGAAGCAACTATTTGAATTGCCGCTTCCCTACTTAAACACCAATCTGCAGAGTTCTTTTGTGAAAAATTATAATTATCGAAAGTTCCTTTTCGAATGACAAATGCAAAAGATTCCTTAGTAGTATTCATATAATCCTGAGCAAATTGCAGTTGAGTTGCCAACTCTGTTTCCGATTGAGACATTATGGCATACTTAATTCCCATAGACTCAAGTAAAGGAATTGTTACTTTACCTTGTTTTATATGTTGAGGTTCATCTTTTATGCTTGGTTCACCTCGCCAACCTATTAATAATAGCAATGGAATATTATATACCTCTTTATCAGTCAATGACATTAAAGGATTAATAGCATTGCCTATACCAGAATTCTGCATATAAACGACAGGAATTTTCTTTGTAGATAAATAATATCCCGCAGCTAATCCTATCGCAGCCCCCTCATTAGCCGCTATTATATTATGTGTACTACATATATTATCCCCTATATAAGCACAAACATTCTTTAATAACGAATCAGGGACACCTGTAAAAAAGTCTATTTGTAAAGCTTTTAAAGATTCTACAAAATATTGTGGTGATATCATGATATATTAATTGTTCATTTTGTACCAGGAATTAGCTCTAAAATCTCCTTAACTGACATGCATAAATCATTTGCCTCATATGAACGACCATGCAATAAAATTGATTTAGCAGTATTAAGCATTGCGGGGTATGCACTCCTTAACATATGATTAGCATATATTACGATATTGACTCCCCAATCTGCCAATTCATCTTCTGTTATATGATTATATGTAGTAGGCACGACTACAATAGGAATTGACTTATTAATCTTACGTAAAGAGATACAGAAATTCTTAACATCTTCTCCTGATTGATCTTTACTATGAATCATAATACCATCAGCTCCAGCATCAATATAAGCTAATGCACGCTCCATGGCATCATCTATCCCCTTACCTGCTATAAAACTTTCAATACGAGCTATAATCATAAAATCATCAGTAACCTGAGCGCGTTTACCTGCTTTGATTTTATCACAGAATCCTTCAATAGTATCTTGAATTTGAATAGCTTCGGTACCAAATAAAGAATTCTTTTTCAATCCTATTTTATCTTCAATTATAATTGCTGAAATACCTAAACGTTCCAATGTACGTACTGTAAAAACAAAATGTTCTATTCGACCACCAGTATCACCATCAAAAATGACAGGCTTTGTTGTACATTCTAAAGCATCATTTAAATCATGGAGACGAGTAGTTAAATCTACAGCTTCGATATCTGGTTTACCCTTAGAAGTAGAATCTGTTAAACTACTAGACCACATACCATCAAATTCACGTTTCACGCCATTGACTTCGACACTTGAATTCTCAATAATCAGTCCAGTTAATCCACTATGAGACTCACAAATACGAACAATCTTTTTAGCAGCAATTAACCGTTTCAATCTTTTCAAACGAATTTCTGGAGTAGTACCTATTTCCTTTAGTTTTGTATTTAATAATGTAGAAGAGATTCCTTTTGTATAAGGTATATCTATAACTTTACCACCCCAGCTAGCAATGGTATCTATAACACGCTGACGTGTATCTTTCTGTACACCTTCTTTCCAATCATCACCATGAACCACATAATCAGGTTTTAATAATTCCAAATTAGGGATATAATCCAAAGTTGTTTGAGGAATAACTTCATCAACCCCTTTCAAATTTTGAACAATTAAAGAACGCTGATCATAATTCAAATATGGAAGACGTTTATAACTTGCTATAGCAGCATCTGTTAATACTCCAACTGTTACACTACCTAATTTTTGGGCTTCATGAATAATATTCAAATGCCCTGGATGAATAATATCAGCACTCATGCCGACGTAAACTTTCTTTTTCATTATATATAAATCTATACTTTTTTATAATAAATATTCAGAACTTTTTTCCGAACGCAATATTCATAAACGTCATAAAAAGTATCTTGGTATCAAAGCCCCAGGAACGATGCTCCAAATAGAATAAATCATAACGCAAACGACGGATCATTTTTTCCAAAGTATCGGTATAGCCATTGTAAAGTGTAGCATACGAAGTGACTCCCGGACGAATCTGGAATAAATAACGATAACGGGGATCTACCTCCATAATCTGGTCTATAAAGAACTTACGTTCGGGACGGGGGCCGATAAAGGCCATATCACCGCAGAATACATTCCAAAGCTGGGGAAGTTCGTCCAGATGATGGTCACGAAGAAACCTGCCGACTTTCGTCATACGAGGGTCTTCAGCACCGGCATAGAGGGCGGGGCCATACTTCTCCGCGTCCAACTTCATGCTGCGGAACTTATAGATATTAAAGGGGCGACCGAATCTGCCGATACGCTCCTGCTTGAAAATGGCAGGACCACCATCTTCACGTTTCACGGCAATATAGCAAATCAAAAACAGAGGAGAAAAAACAATAAGCGCGCCAAGGGCAAGAAAACAATCACCTATACGCTTCACATTGCGCTCGAAAGCATTCATTCCGTCGGGAATAAAATGGTCATCTTTCTCAATTGGTTCCATAAAATTAAAAAGTCTTAGTTTAGATAGTCGAATAGTTTAGGTTGATGAGTGAAATTATTCTATCACTTCATAGGGGTATTGGTTTTCTTCAAAGCTCTTTAGCTCTTCTATTATATCCACTTGCTCCAAAGTCAAATCCGCCTTATTCCAAGTGGCAATAATGTCATGAGCTTGCCTGGCCAGTTCTTCATCATAAACTTCGCTATAACAATAGACAAGAAGTTGAACTTTGAGTAAAGATGCAGGCAGTTTAGGAAGAACTTCCCAACTACGGTCCAATACCTGCTGAATGTATTGCTGCTTATGACCATTATCATAAATGGTAGCGGCAAAAGCAGCTAAAAGACCGAGGCAAAGCTCAGCTTCAGACTCTACAGTCTTGCCGCGAGTGCCATAAAGCTCCAGTGCCTGCTCGTAAACTTCACGGTTCAAACGTGTAAATTCGTCTACATAGATAGGGCTCCCGTCAAGCCCGTAAGTGAGAAGACGATGGGCTAAGGAAAATAATGAATCCATTGATTTGTGAATTATGATTTGTGAATTATAATACTTAGAAAAAAGAGAATTACTCTTTTATGGGCTCTACCAGAGAAGGCGGAATAAAGGTAGTAGCTACAGCCATGACACCCTCGATATTAACTACTACACGACGGTCATGGCGAATACGGACAAACTCGCCGATTACTCCCTCAAAGACACCACCGGTAATACGTACTTTCTGCCCCTTAACCAAATGCAATTCGGCCGGCTCTACATAAAGAACCGCTTCGTCACAATTGCCTGCCACCAGAATAAAACTACGCATTTGCGCCTCGGGAATTACAACCGGACGGCAATGCTCGCGATTCATAATAAAACGTATAGGCATAGACGGTTCGAGTTTATCTTTCAAAACATCTATACGCTTACGGGTGGAGTAAACAAAAACGAGATTGTGAATAGCCGGAAGCAGTTTACGGACGCGTTTCCCCGATTTCATGATATATTCATAGCGCATCGGAATGAAGTTCTCAATATTCTCGGCATCCAGAATTGCTTTCAACGCTAATTCGCGGCTATAAGAAACACGAATCGCAAACCAACATTTATCTACGTCATTTTCAGTAGATAATTGTTTATCGGGTTTACATTGTATCTCAGAAGATTTATTTGTTGATAAACGGGGCATTAATCTGTGATAATCGCAAGATTGGGAATAACATGAAGCCTTGTGAAAAGGGTGTTCTTTAGGGACACCGGAGTAGCGTAGCACCTACCGGTCAAGTCATGTAATGCAGTTATTTCCAATAGTTTAGTTAGCATCCATATTGTTTTAGAACTTCCTACCATCACGGAAAAAGAAGTAGAAAAACAGTTATGTTAGTTATTAGCTTACAAAAAGCTGAAAACGAATAGTCTAAAAAGAAAAAGCATCTTTTAGACGTTCGTTTATTGTGCACAAAGATACAACCTATTTCTCAAACGGGCAAAATGTTTAATAAGAATATTTCCAAATAGAAGTTCTTATTTAGATAAATATCTTTAAACCAGTTTATTATCTACACTTAAAAAGACCTCATTATTACTTTATTATTTATATAAATAATGCTTTAAAAAATCCCCCTAAAAAGAGTGTCTTTTAAACGAACGTCTAAAAAACACTTCCCCCTTCCAGGTATAGTAAATTAATTACCAACCTATTACCTCTCCGCACGCCTCTACCAAAGAAAATACATAACTCAATTTGTTTGTGTATATCACCGATAAAAACTACTTTCGGCATCGATTATTTTTTCATCATTAATTATCATAGGGCATAAAAACAAAGAAGACGATGAAAAAAGTTATAGAGAACAACAAACTAAAAAAAACAAAAGTGTAAGTAAATCATTTAGTAAATCAACAATAAATCAAGGCATTAAGAAAAAGCGGGGAGCCAAGCCCGGAGCTCCCATCACAGGTATAAAAGAACATCGGGAAATCATTGAAAAAGCCTTTCTGGAAATGTATCTGAAAGAATATTTGGAAGTGGCTCCCACAGCCGGAATAACCACTTTAGCAAAGTTCCTTTTTGAGAAAAAACTATTCTTAACCAAGAGTAATAAACCCATAGCAACCAATACTATCAGAGGCGAACTTACCGATTTGCTAAAGGATATGAACTGCGCAAATCCCAGAGGAAAACAGAACAAGAAATAAGTAAAAAAACGCCCGTAATTAATGATGAACAACCTATCAGGAAAGGCTCTACCTTTGCCAACTATTAGTAAGGATTAAGCCACACTGCAAGGATGCTGTTTCTTCCTCAAGAGAAGCAGCATCTTTCTTTTTTCCACTACTTGAACCCCACTGAATATTACCTGTTTTTTAAATCTACAAAATTAAATGATGATGAACCGAAAAAAGCCTGCTTCACTTCACGAAGCCATTCGCAATCTATGGAAAATCCGTATCATGCTGGAAAAGAATTACACGGAAAACTGCGCCACATGGATGGCAAAACGTATTGAAAGTCTCATAGACCACATGCAATACGGACATGCGCTCATTGCCTATCATAGGCAGGACGGAACATTCAGACTCGTCAAGGCAACACTGCTTCCCTACAAAAACATGTTCAGACAAGACTATGACATCGCAAGAGTTACAACTACCATTGCATATTGGGATATCGAACAACAAGCATGGAGAACTTTCCAACTTGAGAATTTCCTTGAATGGAGCCCCGTATGTTGATTATTAATCACTCAAAAATTAAAACAAACTATGGCAATGAATTATGGGGGAATCATGTATTTCCCATTGAATGTGAATTTCTTTGATGACGCACCGATAGAACTCGTAGAAGCCAAATGCGGACTGGCAGGAATTACCGCCGTAATAAAACTATTGTGCAAGATGTACAAAGAAAAAGGCTATTATCTGTTGTGGGACAAAGAGCAATGCACGCTCTTTGCCCATAAAACAGGCATTGAAGAAAAAAACATGGAAAAGATAATCTGTATCCTCATAGACAAAGGATTTTTTGACCGTAAGTATTACGAAGAACAATACGTGCTGACGTCCGCCACCATCCAAAAGGTATGGCTGGAAGCTACCAAACGGAGAAAAAGGGACTTAAACACCCTACCCTATTTATTGGAAAGCTGCATACAAGACGAAGAAAACAGTATACCAAACAAAGAATATTGTATGCAGCCTGTAAACATTTCATCCCAAAATGCAGACATTTCCGAACAAAGTAAAGTAAAGCAAATAAAAGCAGAAACAGAAGAAGGGAGTTCTGACGAGCATTCTCTTCTGCCTGTACCGGGATATGCCTACAACAAGCAAACGCATAATTATGACGGATTGATATTCACCCTACGGCAAATGAAAATCACAAAAAACGAAGAAGTGAATGCCATTTTGCGCCTGTCCGACTATGGAAGGCTGAAAGGTTACGTATGGCAAGTGATACACAACACGCGCTGGAGTGAAATTGTAGCCAAGGGGAAATACCTCATCGCCGCATTAGTCAAAGAGAAGAAAAAGACAGGGAATTAATATCCGGAAATTAAAGAAAAAACAGCAAAAAAATGAAGTTAACATCATTGGCCGCATGATGTTAACTTCATTGCAACTACGATGTTAACTAACTGCATGGCACACTGTTAACTTCATCGCAGCAATACTATCAACTCTTACACGTAAGTCTCAAGCAGTTTCACTCTCCCGCCTTCCGGCACGATTGTTACTTCCTGAACAGTAGCAGGCAAAAGCACCGTTTCCCCCGCACGCAGAGTTATTTCGTTCTGATTGTCATCCGTCAGACGGCAAGAACCTTCCACGCAAATAAAGATAACGAATGAGTCCAGTTCCGAGTAGTCACAAGTGATTTCTTCCGTCATATCATACACGGAAGTAGTGAAGTAAGGACTTGCTACCATTTCAACGGGCTCATTCTGGATACGCTCGTATTCCGTACGGAAATCGTCTTGCACATCGGAAAAATTAATGGCATCCATCGCCTGACTGGTATGCAAGTCACGGGATTTACCATCCTTATCTTTACGATTGTAATCGAAGATACGATAAGTTATATCGGAAGTCTGTTGAATTTCCGCAACAAATGCTCCGGCTCCGATACCATGTACGCGACCGGCAGGTACATAAAACACATCCCCCGGTTCTATTGTGCAAGTCTGAAGTACTTCGGCAAACGTTCCGTTGTGCACTCTGTCTTTATACTCCTTCGGAGTTATCTCCTCGGAAAAGCCGGAAATCAGTTTCGCGCCTTTGTCCGCGGCAATCACATACCACATCTCGTTTTTACCAAAACTGTTATGACGCTTCTTGGCAAGTTCGTCACCCGGATGCACCTGAATGGATAAATCCAATTTGGCATCAATAAATTTTATCAATAGCGGGAATTTACTTCCAAACCGCGCATAGTTTGCTTCACCCACCAACTCGTCTTTATATTTACGAACCATTTCGGGCAAAGTATACCCTTTGTCCGCACCATTGGCTACTACCGATTCACTACCTTCTACCGCTGAAACTTCCCAACTCTCGCCTACATTCGGCAGAGTTTCATCCAAGTGTTTGAATGGGATAATCTTGTCGCCACCCCAAAGTGTCTGTTTCAGGATAGGCTCAAATTTTAGAGGATACATTCGTTGTTTTTAATTAGTACAATTCAATACTGTTACAATACTTTTTCAGATTAACGCGACAAACATACAAAAAATATCAATTTGTATTCTAATTGTTAAACGCTAAACTTTCATAAAATGTTCTCTACATTTCTTCTCAATTACTTGGGGGAACAAAAGAATTTCTCTTTATTTGCAAGAAAATTAAATAATACCATGAATATGATAGACACTGCTCCAACAGAAAGTAATTTGTCCGGTTTGGACAGAAAAAACTTTCAGAAGAATATAAACAGCAAGAAAACAGATTTATATATCCTCAAAAACGCTTTGGGCATGGAAGTGGCGGTAACCAACTACGGTTGTGCAATTCTTTCGATTATGGTGCCCGACAAAAACGGAAAATATGCCAATGTTATTTTAGGCCATGACAGTATAGAGCATGTAATCAACAGTCCCGAACCTTTCTTAAGTACCACGGTAGGCCGTTACGGTAACCGAATTGCCAATGGAAAATTCACTTTATACGGCGAGGAGCATCAATTGACCGTTAACAACGGCCCCAATTCGCTGCACGGCGGACCAACCGGCTTTCACGCCCGTGTATGGGATGCGGTTCAGCCCAATGAATCGACCGTCATTTTCAATTACACATCCGCCGACGGCGAAGAGGGATTTCCCGGAACTTTGGAAGTAGAAATGACCTATCGTCTGGAAGATGAGACAAACGCCCTGGTTATAGAATACCGGGCTACAACCGATAAAGCTACTGTTGTTAATTTAACCAATCACGGTTTCTTCAACCTCGCAGGTATTTCCAACCCCTCGCCTACCGTTCTGAATAACATCCTCACTATCAACGCCGATTTTTACGTTCCTATCGATGAAGTGTCCATTCCCACCGGAGAGATTCTGAAAGTGGAAGGTACTCCTATGGATTTCCGTACTCCTCACGCCATCGGCGAGCGTATTGATGATAAATTCCAACAATTGGTAAACGGAGCCGGATATGACCATTGCTATGTATTGAATAAAACGGAAAGCGGTGAATTAAGCCTCGCCGCCACTTGCACAGAGCCCGTAAGCGGACGTACGATGGAAGTGTATACCACAGAAAACGGCGTGCAGCTCTATACAGGAAACTGGCTGGGTGGATTTGCAGGCGCTCATGGAGCAACTTTCCCCGCAAGAAGCGCCGTGTGCTTTGAAGCGCAATGTTTCCCCGATACTCCCAACAAGGCGCATTTCCCATCGGCAGTATTGCTTCCCGGAGACGAATATCAGCAAATTACCATCTATAAATTCGGTGTACAAGAATAGCGCATCAATGAAATAACTAACCTAATTATAAACTTATAAATTTTTCAAAACCATGACACAACAAAAACAGAACGGGAACATCGTTGCCATCATCGTAATGATTTTCTTGTTTGGTATGATTTCATTCGTAACAAACCTGGCTTCACCAATGGGTGACATTTTGAAATTTCAATTTGGCGTACCCAACTGGATGGGCACTCTCGGTGTATTTGCCAACTTCATCGCCTATGCTGTAATGGGATATCCGGCAGGCAATATGCTGCAAAAAATGGGATATAAGAAAACGGCTCTTATTGCCATTACGATAGGATTCGTAGGAGTAGGTATCCAGACGCTTTCCGGTGTGGCCGGCAGCTTCGGTATTTACTTGTTGGGGGCATTCATTGCAGGTTTTTCCATGTGTTTGCTCAATACGGTAGTAAACCCTATGCTTAACTCCCTTGGCGGCGGTGGAAACAAAGGCAACCAGCTTATCCAGCTCGGCGGCTCATTCAACTCATTGGCAGGAACTTCCGTAATCATCCTGACCGGTATTCTGATACCTTCCATTACCAATGCCAAAATCAGCGACGTATTCCCTCTGATGTACGCAGCTTTGGCTATATTCGCATTCGCATTCATCGTTATCTTCTTCTCCACCATACCTGAAAAAGAAAAAGCAGAGGTAAAAACCGATTCCACTCATTCTCAATACGGACCTCTGTCATTCCGCCACTTCATATTCGGCGCTATCGGTATCTTTGTTTATGTGGGAATAGAGGTGGGAGTACCCAACGTATTGAACAAATGGTTACAAAATCCGGATTTGGATGTATTGGGTGTAAATGGAGCAGGAGCAGAAGCCATTGCAGGTTCCGTTACCGCTACATACTGGTTGCTGATGTTGGTAGGCCGTCTTATCGGCGCAAGTATCGGTAGCAAGATTTCAGCCAAAGCGATGTTGGGAACAGCTTCTGCCATAGGAATTATCCTGGTTATCTCCGCCATGTTCGCGCCAACAGACTCAATGGTAAATATGCCGGTATTCAAGAACAGTTCCGAAGGAATGTTCGGACTCGTACATGTGCCTGTCAATGCGATGTTCCTTGCGTTAGTCGGACTTTGTACATCCATCATGTGGGGTGGAATCTTCAACCTTGCCGTAGAAGGATTAGGTAAATATACGGAAAAAGCTTCCGGAATCTTCATGGTTCTTGTTTGCGGCGGTGGTATTCTGCCCCTATTGCAAAACGCCATTGTTGACTGGAATGACGGAATCGGCTACCTCACAAGTTATTGGCTGATTGTAGTGGCCCTCGCCTATCTGCTTTATTATGCACTGATAGGTTGCAAGAACGTAAACAAGGATATTAAAGTTGATTGATAGATAAATACAGGTAATTAGATTTATTCACCTTAAAAAACAATATCATGGATATAGAATACGTAAGAAGCCGTTTCATCAAGCATTTTGACGGAACAACAGGAGCTGTTTATGCTTCTCCGGGTCGCATCAACTTAATCGGTGAGCATACCGACTATAACGGTGGTTTTGTATTCCCCGGAGCAATCGACAAAGGTATGATTGCAGAAGTGAAACCCAATGGCACAAACACAGTCAAAGCTTATTCCATCGATTTGAAAGATTATGTGGAATTCGGTCTGAACGAAGAAGACGCTCCCCGCGCCAGCTGGGCAAGATATATTTTCGGTGTATGCCGCGAAATGATTAAACGCGGTGTAGAAGTGAAAGGATTCAATACCGCTTTTGCAGGCGATGTGCCTTTGGGTGCAGGTATGTCCTCTTCCGCTGCATTGGAAAGTACTTATGCTTATGCATTGAACGACCTGTTCGGCGACAATAAAATCGATAAATTCGAATTGGCCAAAGTAGGTCAGGCTACGGAACACAACTACTGCGGCGTTAACTGTGGCATCATGGACCAGTTTGCTTCCGTATTCGGTAAAAAAGGCAGCCTTATCCGTCTGGATTGCCGCTCGCTGGAATATCAGTACTTCCCGTTCGAGCCGAAAGGCTACCGCTTGGTACTGGTAGACTCCGTAGTAAAACACGAGCTTGCTTCGTCCGCATACAATAAGCGTCGCCAAAGCTGCGAGGCTGCCGTTGCCGCTATCCAGAAAAAACACCCGCATGTGGAATTCCTGCGTGACTGCAACATGGAAATGCTCGAAGAAGCCAAAGCCGAAATCAGCGCGGAAGACTTTATGCGCGCAGAATACGTGATTGAAGAAATCCAACGCGTGCTCGATGTTTGCGATGCTTTGGAAAAAGGCGATTACGAAACGGTAGGCCAGAAGATGTACGAAACACATCATGGCATGAGCAAGCTGTATGAAGTAAGCTGCGAAGAACTCGACTTCCTGAATGACCTTGCTTTTGATTGCGGCGTAACCGGTTCGCGTGTTATGGGCGGCGGCTTCGGCGGTTGCACCATCAACCTCGTTAAAGAAGAACTGTACAGCACCTTTATCGAAAGAGCCAAAGAGGAATTCAAGAAGAAATTCAACAGAAGCCCGAAGGTTTACGATGTCGTAATCAGCGACGGTGCACGCAGATTAGAATAAACAAATCAAAAAGCGATAGAGCGATAGGGTGATAAAGTGGTTTTCCACAGTATCACCCTATTTTTGTCGCTTGCATCCATCCTGCTACTTTACCACTATACGCCCTTTTTTATGCAGTGCAACAGTTTCCAAAGAGCGTACCCCACATTTTAACAATAAAACGTTGATGTAAATAACAAGCGAAAAGTTATTGTACATCCGCCGGGAGCACAAGCCCGAAAGGCCGTAGGAAAAATTATTACTTCCTTACGGATAACAGGCCTTAATTTCTTTTAAAACCCCGGCAAAGTGAAATCAATACTTCTCAAAGAGATAAAAATCAATAAAGAAGTTCTGAAAATAAAACTCCCCGCCCAATCGGTTGTTACCCTTGAGTTACAGTAAATCAACCGCAAAGACTTATTGTAATTAAAACAAGAAGCGGGTGACGGGTGCAAGAAAAAAGAGCGACTTTCTATGTTGCGGATTAGACATAAAGAGTTATCTTTGTCCTGTTAAAATTAACAAGCAAGAAATCAACCCGCTTAAAGAGTATTCAAATTATAATTATTTTAATAATATGAACGACAAGAAACTTATGAACCTTGCAGCGGACAACATCCGTATCCTTGCTGCTTCTATGGTCGAAAAAGCCAACTCCGGACATCCCGGTGGCGCTATGGGTGGTGCCGACTTTGTGAATGTACTCTTCTCCGAGTTCTTAGTATACGATCCTGAGAATCCCGCCTGGGAAGGTCGCGACCGCTTCTTCCTTGACCCGGGACACATGTCACCGATGCTTTATTCCACATTGGCGCTGGCAGGCAAGTTCACGCTGGATGAGCTGAAAGAGTTCCGTCAATGGGGCAGCCCCACTCCGGGACATCCCGAACGCGACATCATGCGCGGCATTGAAAACACCTCCGGCCCGTTGGGACAAGGACACACCTTTGCCGTCGGAGCAGCCATCGCCGCCAAGTTCATGAAGGCTCGTTTTGAAGAAGTAATGAACCAGACTATTTACGCATATATCTCCGACGGTGGTATTCAGGAAGAAATTTCACAGGGCGCAGGCCGTATTGCCGGTGCGCTGGGTCTGGACAACCTCATCATGTTCTATGACGCCAACGACATCCAGCTTTCCACCGAAACGAAAGATGTAACCATCGAAGATACCGCCAAGAAATACGAGGCATGGGGCTGGAAAGTCATCAAAATCGACGGTAACGACGCAGATGCCATCCGCGGTGCACTCAACGAGGCTAAAGCCGAGGCAGAGCGTCCTACACTGATTATCGGCCATACCGTTATGGGTAAAGGCGCGCGCAAGGCGGACGGCAGCAGCTATGAAGCCAACTGCGCTACCCACGGCGCTCCTTTAGGCGGCGACGCTTACGTAAACACAATCAAGAATCTGGGTGGTAACCCGGAAAATCCGTTCACAGTCTTCCCGGAAGTGGCCGAACTTTATGCTAAACGCGCTGCCGAATTGAAGAGCATCATGGCAGAGAAATATGCAGTCAAAGCCGCATGGGCAAAAGCCAATCCTGAAAAGGCGGCCAAACTGGAACTGTTCTTCTCCGGCAAGGCTCCCGAAGTGAACTGGGCTGCTATCGAGCAGAAAGCCAACGTGGCTACACGTGCCGCATCGGCCACCGTGCTCGGCGCTCTTGCCACTCAGGTAGAGAACATGGTTGTCGCTTCCGCCGACTTGTCCAACTCCGACAAGACCGACGGTTTCTTGAAAAAGACTCACGCCTTCAAGAAAGGCGATTTCAGCGGCGCATTCTTCCAGGCAGGCGTATCGGAACTGACAATGGCATGCTGCTGTATCGGTATGGCGCTGCACGGCGGTATCATCCCCGCTTGCGGAACGTTCTTCGTATTCTCCGACTATATGAAGCCTGCCGTACGTATGGCTGCCCTGATGGAAATTCCCGTAAAATTCATCTGGACACACGACGCATTCCGCGTAGGAGAAGACGGTCCTACTCACGAACCGGTAGAACAGGAAGCCCAAATCCGCCTGATGGAAAAACTGAAGAACCACAAGGGACATAATTCTATGCTGGTACTCCGTCCCGCCGATGCGGAAGAAACAACCGTAGCATGGAAACTCGCAATGGATAATATGTCTACTCCGACAGCTCTGATATTCTCCCGCCAGAACATCGTCAACCTGCCCGCAGGCAACGATTACAGTCAGGCGGCCAAAGGCGCTTACATCGTAGCAGGCTCGGACGAGAATCCGGACATCACCCTCGTCGCTTCAGGTTCCGAAGTGGCTACGCTGGTGGCAGGTGCGGAACTGCTGCGTAAAGACGGTATCAAACTGCGTATCGTATCCGCTCCGTCCGAAGGACTGTTCCGCAGTCAGGCTCCGGGCTATCAGGAAAGCATTATTCCGGCAGATGCAAAAGTATTCGGTCTGACCGCCGGCCTGCCCGTTACGCTGGAAGGCTTGGTAGGCGCCCACGGTAAGGTTTGGGGACTGGAATCGTTCGGTTTCTCCGCTCCTTACAAAGTATTGGACGAAAAGCTGGGCTTTACGGCAGAGAACGTATACAAGCAGGTAAAAGCAATGATTTAATAAACAAGCGATAAAACGGTAAGGTGATAAAACGATGGAACTGTCACCTGCCGTTTTATCACTTATCACTCTATCACTTTATTTTTATATGAAAACTATTGGACTTTGTTCCGACCACGCCGGATTCGAACTGAAAGAGTACGTTCGCGGTTGGCTGGAAGTAAAAGGCTGGCCTTACAAAGATTACGGAACCTACTCCGCCGAGAGTTGCGATTATCCCGACTTCGCCCACCAACTGGCACAAGCTGTCGAGGCAGGCGAATGTTATCCGGGAATTGCCATCTGCGGTAGCGGAAACGGCATCAACATGACACTCAACAAACATCAAGGCGTTCGTGCCGCCCTTTGCTGGACTGCGGAAATCGCTCATCTGGCACGCCAGCATAATGATGCCAATGTCCTTGTCATGCCGGGTCGTTTCATCGGCACGGAAGAGGCGGATATGATTATGACCGAATTCTTCAACACCGCGTTTGAGGGCGGACGTCACCAACGGAGAATAGACAAGATACCGGTACAAGGATAATCTCCGGAATAAGGGAAGCCCTTAACCTGTTATTTTCATCTCGCGAGACGGAATTATTCATCCCGTGAAATGAAAAAAATCATCCTGTGAGACGATTTATTTCCTCTCACAGGATGATTTTTTTCATCTTAGGGGACGGATTTCCTATCATTCTTAAATCATAATAAAGTCTTCTGAATCCCTAAGATTTACCGATAGAAAGATTTTTATATCAATGATGTATATCCAAAGATTGTTTTCTGTAAAAGAAAAAGTAATGTAACATATAAAACACGATATGGAACATCAGGAATACCCGTTGTTACGTACAATCATGGAATAGAATCAAATAATTCACTGTTTATGCCGAGGATGGCTTACCTTTGCCATTAGAAAAACAAATCGTGATTAACCATTTTATTTGTAAACCATGAAAAAGATTTTTTTATCATTCTGTCTCTCATTCATCAGCCTTATGGCTTTCTCGGCAGACCGATTTATAGTATTTAAACCGGACGGCGACTGTTTCCCGTTAGCAACCGATGGGAAGCCTTGTCCCATTATCATCGATGCTGATGAAGACCCGGGAGTAAAAATGGCCGTAGACAACCTGCAACAGGATATCTTCAGCGTATGCGGAACTAAACCCGAGATTAGTACACACGCAAATAGCCGATATGCCGTTTTAGTCGGAACATACCGGTCTCCGCTGATACAACGCCTTTTGTCTTCCGGCAAATTAAATAAAAAAGAATTGGAAGGCAAGAGAGAAAAGTATCTCCTGCAGACCGTATCTTCTCCTTGCGACGGAGTGGAAAAAGCACTTGTCATTGCCGGCAGCGACAAACGCGGAGCTATCTACGGCATTTACGAACTATCCGGACAAATAGGCGTATCCCCCTGGTATTGGTGGGCGGACGTACCTGTACACAAACACAAACATATCTATATAAAACCGGGTATATATACAGACGGTGAACCTAAAGTAGAGTACCGTGGTATTTTCATTAACGACGAGTGGCCGTGCATGGGAAACTGGGCAAAAGAAAAATTCGGCGACTTCAACAGCACATTTTATAAGCATGTTTTCGAATTGGTATTACGTTTGAAGGGTAATTTTATGTGGCCTGCAATGTGGGGAAGCGCTTTTTATGACGATGACCCGCAGAACGGCGTATTGGCCCACACCATGGGAGTCGTGATGGGAACTTCTCATCACGAGCCTATGGCCTTGGCGCAACAAGATTGGAAACGGCGCGGCAAAGGAACATGGGACTATACACAAAACAAGAAAGGTCTCAATGATTTCTGGACTTACGGCATAGAACGCGCCAAAAACTGGGAATCCGTAATCACCATAGGAATGCGCGGCGACGGCGATGAACCGATGAGCGAAGGCGCCAATATCTCATTATTGGAGAATATAGTGAAAGACCAACGCGAAATCATTGAGAAAGTGACAGGCAAAAAGGCCGATAAAACACCACAGGTATGGGCGCTTTATAAAGAAGTGCAAGACTATTATGACAAAGGAATGCGTGTTCCGGACGACGTTACCCTGCTGTTGTGCGATGACAACTGGGGCAATGTACGAAAACTGCCACGCCTGGATGAGAAGCCGCGTACCGGCGGATACGGTATGTACTACCATTTCGACTATGTGGGCGCCCCCCGAAATTCCAAATGGATTAACATCAACCCCATTCCCCGTATCTGGGAACAAATGCATCTGACTTACGAATATGGCGTACGCAAGCTATGGATAGTCAACGTAGGTGATTTGAAACCTATGGAATACCCCATCACCTTCTTCCTGGACATGGCATGGAACCCCGACAAATTCAATGCCCAAAACCTGCAACAGCATGCAGAGGAATTCTGCGCCCGGCAATTCGGCCGCACATATGCCAAAGAAGCGGCACGCATTCTTTCTCTTTATGCCAAATACAACCGCCGGGTCACTCCCGAAATGCTGAATGCCAAAACGTACAGCTTCAATTATGGCGAATGGGAACGTGTCGTCAATGAATACAATACGTTGGCGCTGGATGCGCACAACCTCGGTTTCTTGTTGCCATCAGAATACAGAGACGCTTACGACCAGCTTATTTCGTTCCCGGTTCAAGCATGTTCAAACCTATATAATATGTATTACGCCCAAGCCAAGAACCAAGCGTTGGCAGCCCAAAAAGATCCGGAAGCAAATTACTGGGCGGATAAAGTGGTATCCTGTTTTCAACGCGACTCCATCCTGACCGATTATTATCATAAGACAATATCCGACGGAAAGTGGAATCACCTTATGAGCCAGATTCATATCGGCTATACTTCCTGGAACAATCCGGAAAAACGAACCATGCCCCAAATAACCCGTGTACCCGAACGTTCCGTTCCTTATACGTTTAAAGAAACGAAAGGATATGTATCTATCGAAGCCGAGCACTTCACACGAGCCGTCAGTGAAGGTAAAACCACATGGAGCATCATTCCCGGATTCGGAAAGACATTATCGGGTATCACCACCCTTCCCGTCACCCTGACACCGGAGAAGATGTATCTGGAGTATGACATAGAAATGGAAAAGACCGGAAACGTACGGGTAGAACTCTTACTTGCTCCTACCCTGAACTTCAACGAGAACAAAGGATTGAGTTATGCAGTCAGTTTTGACGGCGGGAAAGAGCAAATCATCAATTTCAACGGTCATTATACCGGAGAGCTGGGCAAATGGCAGTCCAATCCGATTATCGAATCCCGCTCAATCCATCAGTTAGCTAAAAAAGGCATGCACACGTTGCGTATCCGTCCGTTGAATCCGGGTATCGTTATCGAAAAGATTCTGATTCACGCAGGCGGACTGAAACCGAGCTATCTGGGTGCACCGGAAACGCTGAAACCTCTCTGAATCTCCAATGTATCATAGAGGGTGTATAACCATTTCAGTCAATTATTACACACTTTCAATCAAAAACTAACCTTTGTCATTTGGAGAGTTTTCCTACTTTTGTCAACGTAATCTAATTACCATTTAAGAACATAAAAGAAAAACGCATGAAGAAAGTAATCGGAATCATCTCCCTGCTTCTATCGGTAACTTTGGCAACTGCCAATCCGATAGATTTTGACAAAGCCTTCAAGGAAAGCGCCAACATCGAAAAACAAATCAAGAGAACGTCTTTCCCCGACCGCACCTATCTCATTACAGATTTTGGCGCAAAGCCCGATACGCCGGATGAACCTTGTCATGAGGCTATCAACCAGGCCATCGTAACATGCAGCCTGAACGGTGGCGGAACAGTCGTAGTACCCAAAGGGACTTTCCATACCGGCCCTGTCACCTTAAAGAGCAATGTGAATTTTCATGTGGAAGAAGGTGCCGTATTGAAATTCTCTACCGATCAAAGCCTTTACTTTCCCGCCGTCATTACCCGCTGGGAAGGTTTGGACTGCTATAATGCCCGTCCGCTGATATATGCGTACGGCGAAACCAACATCGCCATCACCGGTAAAGGTACAATTGACGGACAAGGTTCCAATGAAACCTGGTGGTCTATGTGCGGCGCTCCACGCTACGGCTGGAAGGAAGGGATGGTTGCCCAACGCAACGGCGGACGCGAACGTTTGTTGATGTATGGCGAAACCTCTACTCCCATATACAAACGCATCATGAAGCCCGAAGACGGTATGCGCCCGCAACTCATCAACCTCTATTCCTGCAATACAGTATTAATAGAAGATGTAACCCTGCTGAACTCTCCGTTCTGGGTTATCCACCCGTTGTTTTGCGAAAGCCTCATCGTACGTGGTGTACACGTTTTCAACCGTGGTCCCAACGGAGACGGCTGCGACCCGGAATCTTGCAAAAACGTGCTGATAGAAAACTGCACTTTCGATACGGGTGACGACTGTATAGCCATTAAATCCGGACGTAACCAAGACGGCCGCAAATGGAACATCCCCAGCGAGAATATCATAGTACGCGGCTGTTTCATGAAAAACGGTCATGGCGGTGTAGTCATCGGCAGCGAAATATCCGGTGGTTACCGTAACCTGTTCGTAGAGAACTGCCGCATGGACAGCCCGGATTTGGATCGCGTAATCCGCATCAAGACCAGTACTTGCCGAGGCGGACTGATAGAGAATGTATTTGTGCGTAACGTCACTGTCGGCCAGTGTCGCGAAGCCGTACTCCGCATCAATCTGCAATACGAAAACCGTGAAAAGTGTAACCGTGGCTATGCTCCTACCGTACGCAACGTACACCTCAAAAATGTAACCTGCGAAAAGAGTAAGCTCGGTGTCCTCATCATCGGACTCGACGATGATAAGCACGTTTATAACGTAAGTGTGGAAGACTCCCGCTTTAACAATGTGGAAAAAGGCGGTAATCAAATAAAAGGAGCAAAAGACATTACGTTCAAGAATTTATATATAAACGGAGAACTTGTAAAGTAAGACAACCACATTTTCATATAGTTCAGCCCGGAACCTTTACATTGTGACAAAAAGCAATAAAGATTCCGGGCTATTTATTCCCCTTGTTTTCTTATTTTTAGCAAATAAGTTGCATATTGTCTTTAAATAAAAACTATCTTTGTACTTCAATAATCCGGAACTCAGAATGATATGGAGCAATTAAATACCATAAAAGAGCTTATCAATCAGGGAAATGTAGAGCAGGCTATCCTCCAGCTTGACGAAATACTTCAAACCGATTTTCCCGAAAAAGACGAAGCCTATTACCTCCGGGGGAATGCTTACCGCAAGCAGAGCAACTGGCAGCAAGCGCTGAATAACTACCAATATGCCATTGACCTCAATCCGGACAGTCCCGCCCGGCAAGCCCGCAACATGGTGATGGACATTCTGAACTTCTTTCATAAGGATATGTACAATCAATAAATAAAAGAACGTAAATTATGGCAAAAATCAAAGGAGCAATCGTAGTAGACACCGAACGTTGCAAAGGCTGCAACCTGTGTGCCGTGGCTTGTCCGCTCAATGTAATAGCCCTCACCAAAGAGGTGAATGTAAAAGGGTATAACTATGCCCACCAGATATTGGAAGATACCTGTAACGGATGCAGTTCTTGCGCAACCGTATGTCCGGACGGATGTATCTCGGTTTATAAAGTAAAAGTAGAATAAATAAGAAGAATATGGCAGAAGAAGTTGTATTAATGAAAGGAAACGAAGCCATCGCCCACGCAGCCATTCGCTGTGGTGCCGACGGATACTTCGGCTATCCTATTACTCCCCAATCGGAAGTATTGGAAACACTTGCCGAACTGAAACCCTGGGAAACCACCGGCATGGTAGTACTCCAGGCAGAAAGTGAAGTGGCAGCTATTAATATGGTATACGGTGGTGCCGGAAGCGGAAAAATGGTAATGACCTCTTCATCCAGCCCCGGTGTCAGCCTCAAGCAGGAAGGAATTTCCTACATTGCAGGAGCCGAATTGCCGTGCCTGATTGTAAACGTGATGCGCGGCGGTCCCGGCCTCGGAACCATTCAGCCGAGTCAGGCCGACTATTTCCAGACCGTAAAAGGCGGCGGTCACGGTGACTATCGTCTCATCGCCCTTGCCCCTGCTTCCGTGCAGGAAATGGCGGACTTCGTAAGTTTGGGTTTTGAACTTGCCTTCAAGTACCGCAATCCGGCTATCATCCTTGCCGACGGTGTAATCGGTCAGATGATGGAAAAAGTAGTGCTCCCCGTACAGAAGCCTCGCCGTACGGATGCCGAAGTTATCGAGCAATGCCCGTGGGCCACTACCGGCAGAACCAACGGCCGCAAGCCCAATGTCATTACCTCTCTGGAACTGAAACCGGAAGAAATGGAGAAAAACAATATCCGTTTCCAAGCCAAATACAAAGAAATCGAAGAAAACGAAGTACGTTTCGAAGAGATTCACTGCGACGATGCCGAATACCTGATTGTAGCGTTCGGCTCTATGGCACGTATCGGCCAGAAGGCCATGGAACTGGCTCGTGAAGAGGGTATCAAGGTCGGAATGCTTCGTCCTATCACCCTGTGGCCGTTCCCGACCAAAGCCATTGCCGCCTATGCCGACAAAGTAAAAGGTATGCTGGTCACCGAGTTGAATGCAGGACAGATGATTGAGGATGTCCGCCTGGCCGTAAACGGAAAAGTGAAAGTGGAACATTTCGGACGCCTCGGCGGTATCGTCCCCGATCCGGATGAGATTGTTACGGCACTTGCCAAATTAAAAAATGAGAATTGAGAAGTAAGAAATCTCAGTAACTCTATTTGTATTTTTTAATTTTTAATTCTCAATTTAAGAAATGAATCCTGATAAAATAAGAAACGTACTGAATATTCTCTTCATGGTACTTGCCCTGGCAGCCATCATCGTATATTTTGTGGCAAAAGACGACTTCAAGCTGTTTATATACGTTTGCGGCGCTGCCATATTCGTCAAGCTCATGGAGTTTTTCATACGGTTCACCAACAGATAAGGAGAAGTGATTATGACAAAAGAAGATATTATCAAACCTGAGAACCTGGTTGCCAAGAAACCGACTCTGATGAACGATAATCCCATGCATTACTGCCCGGGATGCAGCCACGGTGTGGTTCATAAACTGATTGCCGAAGTAATCGAAGAAATGGGGCTGGAAGATAAAGCCGTAGGTATCTCCCCTGTGGGATGCGCCGTATTTATCTACAACTATATAGATATCGATTGGCAGGAAGCCGCTCACGGACGTGCTCCCGCACTTGCCACCGCTATCAAGCGCCTGTGGCCGGACCGTCTGGTATTTACCTACCAGGGCGACGGTGATTTGGCCTGTATCGGTACCGCCGAAACAATTCATGCGCTGAACCGCGGCGAGAATATAACCATTGTTTTCATCAACAACGCCATCTACGGTATGACCGGCGGACAAATGGCTCCTACTACCCTTGTGGGCATGAAGACTTCTACCAGCCCCTACGGACGCGACGTGCATTTGCACGGTTATCCTCTGAAGATAGCCGACATTGCCGCCCAACTGGAAGGTACGGCTTACGTCACCCGCCAAAGTGTGGAAACCGTTCCCGCCATCCGCAAGGCGAAGAAAGCTATCCGCAAGGCATTCGAGAACTCCATGGCAGGCAAAGGCTCCAACCTCGTAGAGATTGTTTCCACCTGTAACTCCGGCTGGAAGATGTCTCCGGAAAAATCAAACAAATGGATGCAGGAGAATATGTTCCCCTTCTATCCGTTAGGTGACTTGAAAGATAAATAATGATGCTAAAAACAGAAGAACAATGAAAGAAGAAATCATTATAGCAGGTTTCGGCGGACAAGGTGTATTGTCCATGGGCAAGATTTTGGCATACTCCGGACTGATGGAAGGCAAAGAGGTTACCTGGATGCCGGCATACGGCCCGGAACAACGCGGCGGTACGGCAAACGTAACCGTGATTGTAAGTGACGAGAAAATCTCCTCACCCATTCTGAGCAAATACGACGCGGCTATCATCCTGAACCAACCCTCGCTGGAGAAGTTCGAGAGTAAGGTAAAACCCGGCGGCGTACTTATCTACGACGGCTACGGCATTATCAACCCGCCCACACGTAAGGATATCCACATTTACCGCATCGACGCTATGGATGCCGCCAATGAGATGAATAACGCCAAAGCATTCAACATGATTGTACTGGGCGGTCTGTTGAAGATTGCTCCGATCGTGACTTTGGAAAACGTTATCAAGGGATTGAAAAAGACACTCCCCGAACGTCATCACCACCTGATACCGATGAATGAAGAGGCCATCAAACGTGGTATGGAGCTGATTAAAGAGGTATAAAGTACCTAAACTATAAACGGATGATGCTTTCTTAAAGGAAACATCATCCGTTTTTTCTTACCCGCCTATTCGGGGAATTTTATAATAATAGTCAAGTCTGATACGTTAATGGCCGACATCAGTTATAAGGACAAACTCCCGTATCACGCATCTTGCATCTGGAGTTTGTAATCTTACATATTCCTCTTCCGTTGATTACATCATCTGTCAGGTTATCGCAAGTCACTTTATACTTATCCTTACCACCTGTATTGCCGGTAGCCGCAAGCACTACATAAAGAATAAGAAGCGCAATCGCCACAAATATCAATATCCAGGTAATGGTGAAAACGGCATACGTAGTCAATATCATATAACCCCACCGCCACATCAGTCGCTTCCTGTCCTCGGGTACCGCACTACGTATTTGATACAAAGCGTAACCAATCAATGCAAGGGCGGAAATCCCCACCAGCCAACCAATCATATCCTGGCTATCCGAACCGAGCCACTGCGAAAAGACCGCGACAACGCCCAGTACGGCACCTACCCAGTAATAACTCTTTGACTCCGGCACGACATCCACTCCCGACATTTCGTACAAACGGTTGGGAACAAAATTACTCCATTTGGTGAATGACAAGATTACCGCAACAAAAGACAAGACGACAAGTACCAATAATCCGCCGCACAGCGCAGCAAGATTTACCGCTATGTCATAAAAAAGACGCCAGGTTTCCGCTTTCTTATTTTCCGCCCGGCCACAACTCAGAATACGGCGTACAATGCGCCAAACGGGATAGACCAGGGTCAACGCCACACATATCCCCGCAACCCAATAAAGCTGCGTATCCGCAGGAGTCTCGTCCATAAAAAGCAATGCGCCGGAAAGCAAACCCGCCATCATCATTATAAAGCCCAGCACACCTGTTATAATCAATGTACGAAGAGAACGGAAGCTGAATGAAGAGACAATCTCCGTACCCGCTTTCTTATTGAACCAACTTTTTATCTTACCGAACCTCAAAAACAAGAGGCATGAAAAAACAAAGCCGCACAACCCTAATATTTGGGAAAGTAAAGCCAACAATACGATTAAAATTTCCATATTACTTCATTCTATTATTCGTAATAAGTAATGCTACGTTCCGCAATACCATAAGGCTGCCCGTTAAGGGTTATCACCATGCGTGTCCAGTTGCCCCGGTCGTCTGTTTCCGTATAGTCATAGGAAACTTCATTATCATCGGACGATACGCAGGTTTCCAACCAGCCTTTTTCATTATAGGTGTACTCTTTAACGGTCAGGTATTCATCCATCTCACTGTAAGCGGATTCTTTAAGTACGCGTCCCCGAGCGTCTTTCACTACATAATCACGTTCCGTATCTCCATGCTCTATGCGATTACCGTCCGCATACTCTATCTTTGAGGCATCCGCCGGATACTCATTGGTAGTCTTATCACCGTCTATATACATATCTTCGATTGTATTCGCCAAATTACCGCCTTGATAGATATACTTACGGTCGGTAACCATTTCACCGTTCCGGAAGAGTTTCTCGTTGCTGACATTTCCGTCTTGGTAATCATAGACTGTGATGTACTTAACGGCATCCACCACGCTTATTACAGAGTCGAGCTGCCCGGCTGCGCTATAAATCCGGGTATCTTCTTGCGGAAAGAAATCCGTCTCCCGATAAACGTCCGGTTTGCCGTTCTTTACTATTTTATCGCCTTGCGCCTTCGCGTTGTAAATCAAGGTCTGAACCTTATGTACCTTACCGTTCAGTCCTTCCCGGCCCGTACTATTTCCGTTTTGTGTAGATACGCCACCGCAAGCGGTCAGCGCAATGGCTGCCGCCGTCATTAAAAGTCTGTTCATATTTGCCTACTTTTTTTATTAAGTAACCGTACGTTTAGAAGCCATAGGCTTGTTTACGTATCGCCATATAGTCTTTCTCCGCCAGAAACACAATCTTGGCAAACTCCGTAAAGTCGTAAGTATGGCAGTTAATGTAAACGGGAGCGCCTTCACTATGGCAGGGCACACCGGCTTGAATCATCTGTCCGGGAGCATACTCTGCCTTCAAGGAACTGTTATAAGAATTACTGTTGAAAGGGTTCAACTGTCCGAGTTCAATCAAATGGTCATTGGCTTTCATCAAGGCGAAATACAGACGGGTGTCTTTCAACGGATATTCGCCTTCGGCGCATTTACGTTTGGTTTCGCGTACTACAATATCCCGTTTGGGAGTTACCGTAACCCGTACAATTATACTGCCCGCCTCTCTGCCGGCATGATATTCCGCCACTTTAGCACCTGTTACCTGAAAGTCGGGATATACGTCTCCGGTACAAACGATTTCGCGTCCCACGAGTTTCTCACCCTCTTCCGCCGCCTTCTGATAACTCTTGGCCGCATATTCATCAAACTCTTTCAGTTTCTTTTGATAACGGTCTAAATCATCCTCTTTGCGCAAGCTTTCATCCAACGCTTTTTTCTTGGCTGCCACCTCTACGAATATGGCGGGTACACGCCCCAAAGGCGTATCACTACTTGCAGCCGAACCCGAAGCGGCACCACCGCACGCTGACAACACAACCAGTCCGCAGAACATTGCGGACAAAGTTATAACCGTAAACTTTTTCATCATATCAAACTATTTTAAATGAGTAATGTCGTCAGCATTTACGGATAGGGATAATCCCTTTGGAGATAGCCGTCATAATCAGGTCTGCCACATTCCGGGCATCCAGTTTATCCATCAGATGGCGCCGGTGTGTATCGACCGTATTGGTAGAGACACAAAGTTCCTGGGCTATCTCCTGCGTATTCTTACCCTCGGAGATGCGTTTCAGCACATCGAGTTCACGCAAGGTCAGCTCTTCACGCCGCCCTTCGTCCGAACGCTTCATCTGTGCGCGCACATGCTCGGCATAAGGGCAATAGTACGTTTCGCCATCCAGCACACGGCGAATGGCTTCGGCTATTTTTGTAGAATCAATGGATTTAAACAGAATACCGTCTACCGAGCACTGTATCAAGTTCTTGATAAACCAGATTTCCTCGTGCATGGTATTCACAATGATACGCGCTTGCGGGTCTTTCTCCCGTATTCGCACAATGATATCCATCCCTGATATGTCGGGCAACTCCATATCCAACACGAAAAGATTGAAACGTTGAGATGCGATAAGAAGCAAAGCCTCTTGTCCCGACGATGCAGTACATACGTTTTTTATTTCCGGTAACGAACATTCCACTATCCGCTTCAAACCTTGAAGCACCAAATCATGGTCATCCACCAACAAAATGCGTATATCTCTTTCTTTCATCAACCTATCTTTGTGTTCTAAATTATGTTGCAAAGAAATAGCATTTATTAATATGCGGCATCATCAAAAATAGTGATTTTACTCTCCGGCATAACGGTTTTCTATTAAATGGATAATGGTATTTCAAGCCTGAACTTTTGGCTTCCGTCCTGAATATTTACAGTAAACAAACCACCGACGGTCTTCGCGCGTTCTTGGATGGTAGTAAGCCCGATACCCTTTGCCCGCACCTCACTACCACGATAGTTTTTACCGTTGTCCGAAACTTGCAGAGTCAGCAGTCTCCGTTTCAATGTGAGGATCACATCTATCTCCGTAGCTCCGGAATGCTTCAGGATATTGGACAGTAATTCCTGCATGATACGGTACACCTCATAAGACACTTCTTCGGGTACTTGGCTCCACTGCGTTTCTTCACTCTCTTTACTGAATGCGAGTTGTACGGATGCAGGCAGGACAAGCCGTTCCACATAAGCCTCTATCGTCTCGGCAAGAGTGGCAGACCGGAACTTAGGCGGCATCAATTCGTGGGAAATACAACGGACATCGCTACGTACCTGCTCCAGCAAAGCCAGGATTTCTTGTTTCGACTCGTCTGTGGGCTGCATGCATTGCATATTCATGCCAATGCCAAGCAGGTCGTTACATACGCCGTCGTGCAACTCCTTGGCAAGGCGCGTACGTTCGCGCTCCAATCCCTCTATATAACTTTGGGCAAGTTTCAATTCTTCCTCTTTCTTAATGCGCTTACGGCGGAAAACATAATAAAGCAGAAAGAGTATCAATATAAAGACCACGACAACGGTTGCCATAATCCACCGCATGGTCTGCGCTTTCTGTTCCAACTGAACTTGATTCAAACGGACTATTTCAAGCTCCTTTTCCCTGGTATCGTATTTCACGGTCAGGTCGGACAGCTCTTTGCTGATATGCTCCGAATGCAGACTGTCACACACCCGGTAAGCCATATCGTAGTAATACATGGAGTTTTCGGGTTCCTGCAGGTCGCGATAGTTGCGCGCCATCATCAAATACAGTTTGTCCATAGGCAGATGCAATCCGGCTCCGCGATACTTCAACAATTTCTTCTGAATATTCAGGCTCTCGCGATACCTGCCTTGAGACATATAGATTAGGAACTGTTCTTCCAAAAATCCGAATACTTCCGTTGACTCTTCAGGTAATTGCGGTATGACAGCTTCCGCTTTTTCCATATATACGTCCAACGAATCACGATTGCCCAACGCCTTAAACATCTCAAGCATCACCGTATAGGCTTTCAGCACATATCTGGGTTTCTTCTGCCGGATGCCTTCCGCCACTACGGCACGCAACATGCCTATTCCCTCGTCATGACGCCTTTGCAGAAAGTAAATGCTGCCACAGGAATAGTTGGCATATAATATCATATCCAAATCCTGACTTTTTGCCGCCGCCTCAACAGCACGTTTACCATAAGCGATTCCCTCATCCAAACGACTTTGATTGGCATACAAAAGGGCAATACCGCACAAAACCTGCGCCTGCTCGGAATAGTATTCGCGCCCTTCAAGCAAGTCCAAAGCCTCGTTATAATAAATAAGCGCGGAGTCCGGTTTTTCTTTTTTGGCGACAGACCACTCCAAGGTTGGCGCTGACCGTTGCCCAAAGAGCAGTATCCCTCTGGCGAGCCGCTTCATCGTGAGCCATCGAAAAATAATGAAACGCCTTATCCAGATTACCCGAAGAGAAATAAGCGTCGCCTAAATTACATAGCAACGACGCATACAAAGGGGAGTTCTTGGTCTGCAAAATTTCCAACCCTTTTTCTGCATAATAACGGCAACTATCCACCGAACGGTTCGAGTAATATTCACTCAACTCGCTGTATGCAGCGGCAATGCTGTCTTTGTTATTCAATTTCCCGGCACTGATAAGTTTTGCCTGATATTTTTCTAATTCCGCATCCTGGGCATACAAAAAAGGAGTAATGGCAAATACTCCCAAAAGAATAAACAGTGTTTTCATATAACGAATGGATTTTATCAAGCTGTTAACAATCAATTATAAAGCCAATACACATAATCAGATTGTACTATCTGTGCAAATATAAAAAACTCGGAACATACGACACTTCTGTTTACAAGAAAAAGAAGCAAAAAAGACTGAATTCCGTAAGCGAATAATTTTTTATTGTATCTTTGCGCCTAATTATGAGACGAATCGTACTGACATATATATTTCTATCTATTATAGGTATCTTGGGCGCCGTGGCGCAGACGACTCCTTTCAACCGTATGGATCCTACAACGGGACGCGACCAGTTCGGCAATCAGGTAGACCCCAATACGCTGCCGGATAACTTGGAAGACAGCACCAATACGGAAATCCAAAGTATTCCGCCCAAACTTTATATGTGGCGTCTGAGTGAGACCCTAGGTGACCGTACCATTATTCCCGCCGATACCGCCAATCTGAATTTCCAAAATACCAACCTGGTGGAAGGCATGTACGGACATTACAATTATTTGGGTAACTTGGGCTCTCCCCGCCTTTCACGTATCTTCTTCGAACGCAGAGATAATGAGCCGACCATCTTCATGGAACCTTTTTCCAGCTTCTTTGTCCGTCCCGATGAAGTAAAATTCACCAATAGTAACGTACCTTTCACCAACCTTACTTATTATAAAGCGGGAAACAAAGTCAACGGTGAAGAACGTTTCAAATCTTATTTCTCGGTAAATGCCAACAAACGCCTGGCTTTCGGCTTCAACATCGACTACCTGTACGGACGGGGATACTACCAGAATCAGTCCACATCAAACTTCAATGCCGGAATATTTGCCAGCTATATCGGCAATAAATACCAGATGCAGGCGGTGTACAACAACTTCATTATGAAGATGAACGAAAACGGTGGTATTCAGGACGACCGTTACATCACACGTCCGGAAGATATGGCGGAAGGCAAGAAAGAATACGAGTCTACCACCATCCCCGTTAATTTGGAACAGACGGCAAATAAAAACAAAGATTTCTATGTATATCTGACACACCGTTACCGGCTTGGTTTTACACGTGAGACAACAACCGTAGAAGATGCCAAAACTCCCGGTATAGCGGCGGCCAACGATAGCATACCTCTGCCCAAGGATACGATTATAACCGAAGAGTTCGTTCCCGTCACCAGTTTCATACATACCATAAAGGTAGAACGGGCGCGCCACAAGTTCTCATCCGCCAAAGAAACGGAAGGACAATATCCCAATGCTTATTTCGATGAAGTGGCCAGCCGGGACTCAACTACGGCTTTTAGTGTAAAGAACGTATTCGGCCTCGCCCTGCTCGAAGGTTTCAACAAATATGCCAAAGCCGGACTGACAGCCTACATATCACATAAATTCAGCCGTTATGAATTAATGGATACATTGTCGCGCACCCGTTTTGACGAACAGGAGATATTCGTAGGCGGTGAACTTGCCAAACGTCAAGGCAAAACGTTGCACTACAACGTAAACGGTGAAATAGGCATTATGGACAAGGCGCTCGGACAATTCCGTGTCAATGCCGACCTCGATTTGAATTTCCGCCTTTGGAAAGATACCGTGAATTTCTATGCAAGAGGTTATGTAAGCAATACGCTGCCCTCTTTCTATATGCGTCATTACCATTCCAACCATTATTATTGGGACAATGAGAATATGAATAAGGAGTTCCGTACGCGTGTGGAAGGCGAATTGAACATAGACCGCTGGAAAACGAACCTGCGCGCCGGCGTAGAAAATATAAAGAACTACACTTATTTCAACCAAAGCGCGATGCCTGCACAAGAAAGCGGTAACATACAGGTACTCTCCGCCACTCTGAAACAAGATTTTCGTTTAGGCATCCTGCACCTGGATAATGAAGTGACCTGGCAGAAATCGAGCAATGAAACGGTACTGCCTCTGCCGCAACTCTCCTTATATCATAATCTGTATCTGCTTGCCAAAATAGCCAAGAAAGTACTAACCGTACAGCTTGGAGCGGACGTTCGGTATTTCACTAAATATAATGCGCCCGCCTATACTCCCGCCATCCAGCAGTTCCATCTTCAGGCGGCAGACGACCAAGTGGAGATTGGCGGTTATCCGATTGTAAACGTATACGCCAATCTGCATCTGAAACGGACGCGTATCTTTGCCATGATGTACCACGTCAATGCAGGAATGGGTAAAGGCAATTACTTCCTGGTACCGCACTACCCTATCAACCCTCGCTTGTTCAAGATTGGCGTTTCATGGAATTTCTATGACTAATACCGTTCTTTTATATGAAAAAGACCAAACTATTGAAGTATATCATTTTGGGCGCAGTAGCTGCACTTGTCGCCACATTCCTGCTGCCCAAGAAAGAAATCCGTAAAGGACATCCGCGTGATTATGCCGAAATAGTAGCGGACGGTACTCTCCGTGCGGCTACGGAATATAATTCCATCAGTTTTTATGTGGACGGAGACACTCTGTCCGGATTTCATTACGAATTGATAGAGGCTTTTGCCCGCGACCACGGTTTGAAAGTAGCCATTACTCCCGAAATGAGTTTTAATGAACGTCTGGAAGGTTTGGCAAACGGTAAGTTTGATGTCATAGCCTATGGCATCTTGGTAACCAGCGAATTAAAGGACTCCTTGCTCCTTACCTCTCCGATAGTCCTGAACAGGCAGGTATTGGTGCAGCGAAAAACAGCCTCTCCCGATGACTCCCTATTTATCAAAAGCCAGCTGGATTTAGCGGGAAAGACGCTGAACGTAGTAAAAGGTTCTCCTTCCATCCTGCGCATCCGCAACTTAGGAAACGAAATCGGCGACACCATCTATATAAAGGAAATAGAGAAATATGGTTCCGAACAACTTATCGCACTCGTTGCGCATGGTGACATTGATTACGCAGTATGCGACGAAAGCATCGCCCGTGCCGCCGCCGACAGCCTGCCGCAAATAGATATAAACACTGCCATCAGCTTTACCCAGTTCTACTCGTGGGGCGTAAGCAAACAATCTCCGGCACTTTTGGATAGCCTGAATACTTGGTTGGAGAAGTTTAAGAAAGAAAAAGAGTACAAGACAATCTACAAGAGATACTACTAAAGAGCGGCAAGCCGATTATTAAGCGTAACCGCTCTATATATACACTTTACGCGTCCTATCCATTATCACGGTTTTCAACCGTTCAATGCATCAATCTCCCTCAGCCACATCTCCGAAGATGCATCGCTCGGCATTCTCCAATCGCCGCGCGGACTGATGGAAATACTTCCCACTTTAGGGCCGTCCGGCAGACAGGAACGTTTGAACTGCTGATTAAAGAAGCGGCGGCAGAAAGTCTGCAACCATTTTTTTATGGTTTCTTCATCATAAATGTCCTTAAACGTACGTGCGGCAAGGAAGAAAATCTTGGAAGGACGGAAACCGCAACGAAGGAAATAATAAAGGAAAAAATCGTGCAGTTCATACGGACCTACCAAATCTTCCGTTATCTGCCTGATATTGCCATTTTCGTCTGCCGGTATCAGTTCCGGGCTGATAGGAGTATCTACAATATCCAGTAGTGTAGCCCGGGATGTCTCGTCCATATCATTCTCGGCCACCCACTTCACCAAGTGTTTTACCAATGTTTTGGGAATACTTCCGTTAACGCCGTACATAGACATGTGGTCGCCATTGTATGTAGCCCATCCCAAAGCGAGCTCCGAAAGGTCACCCGTACCGATCACCATTCCCCAAGTCTGGTTGGCTATATCCATCAATATCTGCGTACGTTCACGCGCCTGCGAATTTTCATACACCACATCATGTACGTTTATATCATGGTCTATATCTTTAAAATGCTGTATACAGGCATCCTTTATACTGACTTCGCGCATGGTAACACCCAACGATGTCATCAGGTCGACGGCATTGGTATGCGTACGGTCGGTCGTGCCGAATCCCGGCATAGTCACGCCGATAATCCCTTTACGGTCCCAGCCCAGCTTATCAAAAGTTTTCACGCAAACCAACAATGCCAGCGTAGAGTCCAAACCGCCGGATATACCTACCACTGCACTCTTGGCATTGGTATGCACCAACCGCTGCGCCAATCCTGACACTTGTATAGAGAATATCTCCTCACAACGTTCATTCAAAGCAGGGCCTTGAGGAACAAACGGATGAGGGTCAAAAGTACGTGTCAGATTCAAATCTCCGGAATTAACATATTCCGTAGAGATACGTACCGGCACTTCCGGCGCGCAATTAGCGTGACAAGCTGTAAATGTAGTATTTACCCTGCGTTCTGTACGTATATGCTCCACATCAATCTCACTGATAACCACCTGCTCTCCAAAAGAGAAGCGTTCGCTGCTTGCCAGCAACGTACCGTTCTCATAAATCAATCCGTTGCCTGCAAAAACCACATCCGTAGTAGACTCTCCAAAACCGCACGAACTGAACACATATCCCGCAATACAACGAGCTGACTGCTGGCTGATAAGCGAACGGAGATAAGCGTGCTTGCCTATTCCCTCATTATCCGCCGACAGATTGAAAAGGATTTCCGCCCCCTGTAATGCCAGAGAAGAACTCGGCGGAATGGGAGCCCATAAGTCTTCACAAATCTCAATACCGAAAGTGGTATCCGCCGTCTCAAAAAGCAGGTTTCGCCCCATGGGAACTACTTGTCCGCACAGACGGGCGGTGGTTTCCGATACCTCACGCGCGGAAGTAAACCAACGCTTCTCGTAAAATTCCTTATAATTAGGAAGATAGGTTTTAGGAACGATTCCCAAGATCTTGCCTTTCTGTATAACTACCGCAGTATTCAGCAACACACCGTTCAAGGGTACAGGCATACCGAGAATGGATATTATATCCATCTGACGTGTATTGTTCAAGATTTGTATCAGCCCCATTTCGGCCTCTTCAAGCAGAAGTTGCTGAGCAAAAAGGTCAGCACATGTATATCCGGTAATGCACAACTCCGGAAAGGCTATTATCTGCACTCCTTTCCCATCGGCAATGATTATCTCTTTTTCAATTTGTCCGGCATTGAACTTACAGTCCGCTACCTTGACACGGGGTACAGCCGCCGCTACTTTGACATATCCGTAATTCATAAGAATCCAATTAATATTAGGGCACAAAAATACGGCAATTTATCAATAAACACAAAATAATCAGCTTTTTCGCTTTACACTGTTACAATTCTGTATAAAAAAAATCTCTAATTTCTTTTGGATAAATCAAAGAAGTATCTATCTTTGCAAGAGAATTAAAAATGTAATTGTTACAAGTTTGAATTACAGATGATATGGATGTAATAAAGCGATTGCAAAATCATAATATCAAACCGTCAGTACAGCGCATAGCCATTATGAACTATCTGATGGAGCATTGTACGCATCCCACGGTGGACGAGATTTATACAGCGCTTTCCCCTTCCATTCCTACATTGTCTAAAACAACTGTTTACAACACTTTAAAGTTACTCAGTGAGCAAGGTGCTGCACAGACATTGACAATTGACGAACGAAATACCTGCTATGATGCGGATACCACTCCTCACGCCCATTTTTTGTGCAAGCATTGCGGAAAAATATATGATTTGGAATGCAACGCCAACATCAGACAGGTAGAGGAGATGGATATGGGCGGGCACGAAGTGCAAGAAATCCATTATTATTATAAAGGTATTTGCAAAAACTGTTTAGAAAACGAACAATTAACCAAAATAACGAATAACTAATTCAACTAATTAAAATCTGAAGTAAAATGAAAAAGTTTAGATGTACTGTCTGCGGTTACGTATATGAAGGAGACGCAGCTCCTGAGAAATGTCCTTTGTGTAAAGCTCCTGCAAGCAAATTCGTTGAAGTAGAAGAAGCGCAGGAAGGCGGTCCGTTGGTTTTTGCCGACGAGCACGTTATCGGCGTAGCCAAAGGATGTGACGATGAAATGATTAAGGATTTGAACAACCACTTCATGGGTGAATGTACTGAAGTAGGTATGTATCTTGCTATGAGCCGTCAGGCAGACCGTGAAGGTTATCCCGAAGTAGCTGAAGCTTTCAAGCGTTACGCATGGGAAGAAGCAGAACACGCTTCTAAGTTTGCTGAATTGCTGGGCGACTGCGTATGGGATACTAAAACCAACCTCGAAAAGAGAATGAACGCCGAATCAGGCGCTTGCGAAGACAAGAAACGCATCGCTACCCGCGCTAAAGCATTGAATCTGGATGCTATCCATGATACTGTTCATGAAATGGCTAAGGACGAAGCTCGTCACGGTAAAGGTTTCGAAGGCCTGTACAACCGCTATTTCAAGAAATAATCCGAAATACAGATATATAAAAAAGGACTTGCAGATTTTGCAAGTCCTTTTTTATGCACAGAAATCCCCGCTACGGAATCATAGCGGGGATTTCTTCATACCCTAAGGTATTGCAATGAAAGGTTATTTTGCTCTGAAAAACAATGTTTTTTTTAGAAACGCAAGCCCAGTGTCAACAATACTTGACTACGGGTGTTCTTTACTTTCGTTACAGCGGGAGTACCCTGAAGTACTCTATACTCCACTCCGTTTTCCACTTCGCGCTCCATTTCCACGAACGGATAGAAATTCTCTTTATAAGAAGAGAACTTATATGCCAAATCCGCATAGAACATAGAACCACGGTAACCTATACCCAAAGTATAGTTGCTCAACGCCTTTGTATTGGCAAAATCCGTATCGGTCTGAATGGAATTTAAGGGCAGGTCTTTATAAGCATCATTATTAAAAATGGCAGTGCTATAATTATATCCCGCACGCAAAGCAAATTGAGGAATCACCTTATACTCCGCGCCTAAACGAATCGTACTTACACCTTTCATCATGGGCGTGGTACTGTTTTCGTATTCGAAAAGATCGGAAAAACCGTCATCCGGATTCTTAAACTTCATTGACGAGTAGTCCTCGTATTCATATTCCGCACCCAGCGCCCAACTATTGCCTATCGTATATCCCAAACTGACATTGTATGTCCACGGAGTTTGAAGACGGAATTGGCGAATCATATCACCGTTAATCATATCAGGAGTATAAATATCATACTGCTCGATATTTCCACTTACCTCATTACGTACGTCCGCCTGTACCAAAGCGCTTGTCTTATAATCCAAGCTATAGAAAGTAGGAGTATGAACAGCCAAACCTATACGTAACGGAGAATATTCGAACGGGCGGACAATGGCTCCGAATTTAAAATCGAATCCCGAACCCTGTATTCTATTCCAGGAAGTCAGATTATATCCCTGACCGGCGTAATCTCCCGTATAATTCTCATCATAGAAAGTATATTTATTATAATCTATGGCATAAGCTCCGATAGTCAAACCCAGATATACACGGTCGTTTATATTAAAGGAAACATTAAAATCGTATTGTTCGATACCGCCACGTTCTTCCGAACGGAAAGTGGCATCGCCATTCTCATACATCCCATAATAAAAACCGGGCATCTCATAAAGCGGCGTACCGTCACTGTTCTTTATCTGATTTCCATCTTCATCTTTATATGGCATACCCGTATTATCTGTTGTCAGATTAGAAATCAGCCAACTGTCATAGCCCAAAATGGACAGCCAACCTACATTATCGTCATTATAAGGATGACTTCCCCAGCTTTCGATACCTCTGGCTTGTTCTGCCATTTGGAAGGTTTGGGAGTATGCTCCCAAGTTACCGCCCATTGACATATTCTTATAAAAAGATTTAGCCTTATGGTAATTAAAACCGAAATTCACATAACGCAAGGCTGTGGCATTACCTATCTTTGAAGAGAGTACAAAGCCCGCATTATCAAAGGAAGCCCTTGTTTTATCTGAATTTATTTTACTTCCCATATAGTTACTTTCCGTACCATAAGAAGAAAAACTGAATGACATCATCGCATCATTACTACGGTAAATACCTATACCCGCAGGGTTTGTCCCGATAGTGGAAATATCACCGCCCAACGCTCCCATAGCACCACCCATACCTACAAAACGCGCCGTTCCATTCAAATCCTTATTCGCTATCTTAGCAGCATCGTACACAGTCTGCGCACTCACCGGGACTGCTGCAGCCAGCAGCCCCCAAGCAGCCAAAGTTATTATCTTCTTCATATCCTTTTAATCTTTTTCTATTAATACTATACCTATCTTCTTCTTGAAGAACCGCCACCTCCGCCACCGGACGAACGAGTGGAACCGCCACCGCTACTGCCGCTGGAATAGCTGCGTGAACCGCTACTGCTACCCGAAGAAAAACTCCGGGTTGAAGAATTGTTTTGTACGGGCGTATAAGAACGACGGCTGCTGCTTCCCGTAGAATAGTTACGGGGCGTCGATGTGGAACTGCCACGATTATAAGTGGAAGAACTTCCGTTGCTTGAACGCCTTACTCCGGTAGAATTTACGCTACTGCCGCGAGATACACCTGTAGAAGCAGAGGAACCCACACGTGTACTGCTTGGGCGGGTATATGCGCTACGTCTTGTAGAAGAGGCATCCGTACGTGTAGTTACTCCGCTACGTGTCCCGGATGAACGTGTACCTACCACACGCCTTGTTGTCGTTGCGCCGCTTTGCGCATTCCGTCTGTAAGACGAAGTACCCGAAGAACGGACAGTAGAGCTTGAACCGCCACGAGTCACGCTCGAACCCGACCTGCGGACCGCAGAAGAGGAAGAAGGATTTCTATAACTGCTTGTTCCTGAAGAACGACGGTAGGTATACGTATTGCGCGGGTAATACCCCCCACCCCAGTGTCCGCCACCGGGATAATATCCGGGATGATAATGGTGGTGATGTCCCCACCAACCGCCGCCATACCAGCCGCCCCATCCTACACTCCAGCCAAAGCCCCAGCTTGGACCATACCAACTGTTCCAACCCCAGCCATAATAGGGATAACCACCCCAACCGTAAGAGTTATAGCGCCAATCCCACCACAGGCGGTTGGTAAACGTCGGGAATGCATACGCATACAATCCATCCGTATATACGTTCCAGTCCCATGAGTTCAGGCCATAGACCACATCCCAATAAAGCGGACTGCCGATACTGATGGCATAACGAGGATTGCGGAAACGGATAATACGCGTAGCATATTCATAATCATCTTCCGAACCGTCAAAACCGTTTACCCATTCTCCGTCCAGACCATCATCTTCCTTTTCGTCTACATAAAGCGTATCATTCTCTTGTGAAAAGTCATAGTCTTTAGAATCATAGCGGCGATTATACTCGTCTACATCACGGATATTCCCTTTACGGTCTTTCACTACAATTGTCGTGTTGCCCGGCGACGCATAAACCGTAGTCGGCGCATTCGTCTTTACTACAACCGCATCGGCAGCCGGAGTTTTTTTCTTCTCCGTCTTTTCTTCTTTTTTCTTGGAAGGAACGTAGTAAAGGTCGTCATCTATACTTTGAGCCGAAAGCACCCATGGAAGGCACAAAGCAAAAAGCGATAAAAAAACAATCTTTTTCATATTCATTTGGTTTACGGGTTTACAATTCCATACTTTTCCACGTCACAAAGATAACGCAGGGATTTACCCCATACAGAAGATTTTCCCCAAAGATTTATAGGGATTTCCCTAAATGCACCTATCTTTGTATCCAAAACAAATATACGCAGAAATAGGTTTCTCTCCTATGTCTGCCTTTTGCATTTAACAAACAATCATATTCCAATGAAATATTTAGAATTTGCTTTTCATACCACTCCTTGTACGGAAGTCATCAACGATGTTTTATCGGCAGTGTTGGGTGAAGTAGGCTTTGAGAGTTTTGTAGAGCAAGCTGACGGCATAGCGGCCTACATTCAAAAGGATTTATACAGTGAGAATGCCCTCAAAGAAGCTCTTGCCAATTTTCCTCTGCCCGATACACAGGTGGAATATACTTATCAGGAAGCGGAAGACAAAGACTGGAATGAGGAATGGGAGAAGAATTTCTTCCAACCCATTATCATTGGCGACCGCTGTGTCATTCACAGCACCTTTCACCACGACATTCCTCAAGTAGAATACGATATCGTCATTAACCCGCAAATGGCATTCGGTACAGGCCATCATGAAACGACCAGCCTCATTATCGGTGAATTGCTGGACAACAATCTGCAAGGCAAATCCTTGCTTGACATGGGATGCGGAACATCCATTCTCGCCATACTGGCACGTATGCGCGGCGCCGTATCCTGTACAGCTATCGACATAGACGAATGGTGCGTACGCAACTCACTCGAGAACATAGAATTAAACGGTGTAGACCGCATTTCCGTTTTTCAAGGAGACGCTTCCGCACTGAAAGGCAAAGGACCTTTTGATGTAATTATCGCCAACATCAACCGTAATATCCTGCTGAACGACATGAAGCAATATGTTAGCTGCATGCACCCGGGTTCGGAACTATACATGAGCGGTTTTTATGTGGACGACATCCCTGTAATACAAGCCGAAGCGGAACGTAACGGACTGCATTTCGTACATCATAAGGAGAAGAATCGTTGGGCTGCGGTAAAGTTTGTATCATAACAAACAGGTAAACGGGAGAAAGCGGAAAGTTAACTTCAGAAGCCTCATGATGTTAACTAAGCAGATGTAAGGAAGTTAACTTATTAAACGATAACAAGTTAACTTCTTGCGTCCATGAAGTTAACTATCGCAAAGTCATGCCAAGCAATTCTTCTAATGTACCATTAAATACATTCAAATCGACTTCTTCTTCAATACCGGGGACATCACCCACATCGGTGTGCTGCCAGAAATGCCATTTACCCTCGTATTTTACGGAATCGACGTAATAGTGGGCTATCCAGTAAGGATAAGAATTAAATATGGAATCGTTGAGGTAACGTTTCTTGAATTTGTAAGAAGTGTAAAGAATCGGCTTTACTCCATAATGCGCCTCTACCCTGTCGAGCCATGTTTTAACGGCAAGTTTCAGTTCTTGCGGTGACTTCTTTCCCGTAGTTTCCACATCAAGAACAGGCGGAAGATCCCCCTTTGACAATTGTACGGTGCTAATAAAGAAATCAGCCTGCTTATGCGCATCTGTCTTAGGCAGAAAATAGTGATAAGCCCCCCGGATAAAACCGTGTTTCCGTGCCTGACCAAAATTCTCGGTAAAGTTCTCATCGCCATAATCACCGCCTTCGGTGGCTTTCATAAAGATAAAGTGTATGGGAAATTTCGCTTCTTTATTATGGAGAAGCTTATCCCAGTCTATAATACCCTGATAGTGGGAAATATCAATGCCATGCACTTCGTAATTGCAAGGCATACATACTCCATAACCTTTCAGCCCGTAACAGGGTTTCCAACGATAAGCGTAAGGACGGATAAAGAACCAATAAAATCCGGCGGAAAATATTGCAATAATACAAAAAGCCAATAAATTGCGTACCCATACAGGCATGGTACGAGATACCGCCTGTTTCTTTTTCCGGGAAGAAGCGATGCCGCGAGAAGCAGGCTTACGACGAGAGGCAGGTTTGTGGCGAGCCACAGTATCGGTTTTAGCAGGCATATGCGTGTAGTATAAAATTCAGGCACGGATTACACAGATATCACGGATTATATTTTATTCTTTCTCCGTGAAATCCGCGCAATCCGTGCCTAAAAAAATCAATATCTGGTTCTTAAGGAACTTCAATTATTTACCTTGTTCCAGTTGCAAAGTCTTGGTAGGCTGGTCACAAACTTCCGTAGGACCGAAGTACTGGATAGGACCCGGATAAACATAGTCTGTTTCCACAGCCCAACGGTCACGCTGAGCAGCGAACGCCTTGAAAGGAGCGCCATCGAGTTTCACCAGAGCCTTTTGGATAACAGGCTTCATTTCACCATGACGACGTTCCATGTTCATCATCATTGTGATAGGTACACCGCCTGCAATCCAATCTTCGGCGGGAGCGGTCGTGTTGCGTACGGAAGACATATAACCGGTCTTGCCGTTAGCAATCAGTGCGGATGCCGCGTAACCCAAAGAGTAGCAGTAATCGGCATCGAAATTAGACGGAGCGGCGCAACGTCCTTCGTAACCGAAGAAGTGGTGCTGTGCAGCAAATTTACCTACGTATTTACCTTCTTCTTTCCACTGAGCCAATTTAGCGGCTACCATTTCAGACAACAACTTCTCTGTTTCGATGAGCGATACCTGTACGTTTCCATGCGGGTCACGGTCTAATGACAACTGACGTGCAACGCCCTCAGGAAGGCTTGCATAGATAGCGGCATTTTCCGGAGACAGTTTGCGGATGATATAATCGCGTTGGTGTGATTTCTTAATTTGAGAGAATTCTTCAGCATTGGCAGCCAAGAAGTCATTCAGTTCGGCAATAAGACGTTTCATAGCCGGGATGAACTCAACCAGACCTTCGGGGATAAGAACCGTACCGAAGTTATTGCCCTGTGCGGCACGATTAGCCACTACCTGAGCGATGCCGGTTACGATATCATCCAAAGACATATCCTTAGCTTCCACTTCTTCGGAGATAATACAGATATTAGGCTGTACCTGCAATGCGCATTCCAAAGCGATATGAGAAGCGGAACGTCCCATCAGTTTGATGAAGTGCCAGTACTTGCGTGCAGAATTACAGTCACGTTGGATGTTACCGATTACTTCAGAATACGTCTTGCAAGCCGTATCGAATCCGAAAGAAGTTTCAATCATTTCGTTCTTCAAGTCACCGTCGATAGTTTTCGGACAGCCGATAACCTGTACGCCGCAATTCTTGGCAGCATAATACTCAGCCAATACGCAGGCATTTGTATTAGAGTCGTCACCACCGATGATAACCAGCGCTTTAATGTTCAGTTCTTTCAAGATTTCCAAACCTTTTTCAAACTGCTCTTCTTTTTCCAACTTTGTACGACCTGAACCGATAATATCAAAACCACCGGTATTGCGATATTCATCAATGATATCAGCAGTCAGTTCCATATAATTATGGTCTACCAAACCACCGGGGCCGAGGATGAAACCATACAGTTTACTGTCTTTGTTCAACTTCTTGATACCGTCAAAAATACCGGAAATCACATTGTGACCACCGGGAGCCTGACCGCCGGAGAGGATAACACCCACATTCATAGCGGGGAAGTTAGCAGCCTCATCGGTAGTTTCGAACTTAATCAAAGGCATTCCGTAAGTGTTAGGGAACAATTTTTTGATATCTTCCTGATCGGCAACCGACTGAGTAGCCGCACCAGCCACTGCTTTTACAGTACCTTTCAGCCCTTTCGGAAGTTTGGGCTGATAGGCAGCCCTTGCAATTTGCAATGCACTTTTAGTCATTTCTCTTCAATATTTAAAGGTGTTAATAAAGTTTCGTTTAAAAGCGTCGCAAATTTCGCTCTTTTCCGCAAGAAATGCAAACCGAAAAGGGAAATAATTAAAAGTGAGCGCTAAAACAAAACAAGAGAGAATATCACTTATATCTCTTGAAGCGCTTTCATCAATTTTTCTTCTTCGCCGCTCCCCACGGTTGAAAGCCGCAAAATAGGAATCTCATATAATGCAAGAATATGATCTTTCTTTATATCTCGTTGATACTGCTGTGTTTTCTCATTATGATAGGAATAGCCATCCGTTTCCACTACCAATATTGGTTTCTTGCTGACATGGTTAATTATAAGAAAATCCACGTGAGTATTATAATTAGCGGCATATGTCCGTTCATCTTCATTTAAAAGGATAGTATCTTTGATGAGATGACGTAAAGGAATATGACATAATACTCCCAAATGATGAAACTCCCGATATTTTTTTAAAACCGTTTGTATAAAAGCAAAAGTAATATTTTCCGAATCATACTCAGATATTTTCGGATGTGCCTGAATAAAAGCCAAACGTTGACGGGTATATTGACTATACAGATAGTCAAAAATAGAATGTATCCTACTTTCACTGACTGTGAAGTTATTGTATTCAATATAAGACAACAATTCACTGATATTACCCTTCAAAAGCTGTTCGTTACCCGAGACAACCAGACAGAACCGCTCTTTGGCCCTTGATATGGCAACATTCAGCAGGTTCGGATCATCGCTGAATTCGGTTATCTGATCATCCACCACACTCATAATAATAGTATCCTTTTCCCGTCCTTGAAACTTATGAACAGTAGCAGATTCTATTTCAGGCAATTGCCGAGACAATTCATCGACTTGAACATTATAAGGAGCGATAATTCCAATATCCGTCTGTTCGGGTAAATGAGCTATCACTTCATCACGAATTACATCAATTTCTCGCTGATTGTAGTGTTTACGCGCATGATGTCCCGGCACTGTCTTGATTGCGCGCAATGTATCAGGTTTTCCATCATCCTCGGTCATAATGAGCAAACCACCGCCATAAAACTTACGATTACAAAAGTCAATAATACGAGGATGGCAACGGTAATGTTCCCGAAGCAATGTTTGCGGGGCATCGGGCAAAAGAGTACATACCGACTGTAAAAAGCTGTTTCCGGCACAATCATAACCGGAAGGGATATCGAATTCCGCGACAATAGCATCAAGCTTTTCTTTATCCTCGCCTGTCACTACATTAGGTAGCTGCAAAGTATCTCCCACGATAACAACATTTTTTGCACATGTCAGCGCCAAAGCACCCGTTTCAATAGAAACTTGCGATGCCTCATCCATAATCAGATAGTCGAATTCCGCTTGATCGGACAAGCAAATACGTGAAGAGAATGTAGTACTCAGCACTACCGGATATTGTTCCAGTACACTCTGATAATCCACTCGCAAATCCCTAACAGAAGAAAATACCTTACGCTTTTCCTTGCCGTATTTCTTAAACAAGGATACTTTGAATAGCTGCATAGATACTTCTGTTAATCTATTCAGTTCAGTTTTGGCATCATAGGTTTTCAATTCGGCTTGCAAGTTCGTTATCCGTTCGTTTAATTCCTCAATCTTCCGATGGTAATACAAAGTTTGCAGTTCCGTGATAATAGCAGATAGATCATGCTTATCAAACTTAGAGTTCAGTTTTAATACATATCGTCCTATCAAATTCATCCACCACCATTGAAGAGCCGCCAAACACTTATTCCACCATTCTTTGGGAGCAATGACATCCTTCTCTGCATATGCCTGAAACTGCAGCCACAAATTTAAAAGACGCATGGAAGATAGAGAGTTAGCACTATTGAAAGAAGTAAACTCAAATATTTGATCCCGTTTGAAATGATTATACTCTAACTCTACAGCCTGAAGCTCTTGTTTGGACAAAGCCAACCCCTCTTGTACTGTAAAAATCCTGTCAAGCTTCCTCAAAAGATTCTCCGCCTCTTCCTCTTTCCGGAGTTTTTCCTCTACATTGCACTCCCAGTCTTGAAGTTCATCGGGTACAGCAGGCTGATTACCTATAAACGCCTCTTTATTTCCTTTCCTGCCCAATGGCGCCACTATAAAGCCAAGTCCTGCCTTATCCAGCTTCTCAAGAACATTGGTCGTAGCTGAATTGTTGTTTGAAACGACTAAAACAGTCTTTCCTTTTCGTATAATATTAGCTATAATATTGAGGATAGTTTGTGTCTTCCCCGTTCCCGGCGGACCTTGAATGATACTTATCTGATGTTCAAAAGCACAAACTACAGCTCGTTTCTGACTGGCATTGCATCCAAAAGGGTATATAAGCCGACCGCTCTTATCCTTTTTCAATGCTTTCTTTGGATTTAAATATGGAGCGATAGCTCTGCTATCATCAATAAAATCAATCTTTTCATAAAGTTTGGAAAGCAATCCGGTATTATCTTTTTCTTCCTCTTTACCGAGAATATTAGTAGATGCCACCGCCTTCAAATATTCAAATACACTTTGCGATTTACCATCACTCAAACATGAAGTCTTGATTATCAATTCTTCATCCAAGAGATACTGTGAGTAATTGGAAGTGTAAACTACATACCAATAAGTACTATCCCTATATTCAAAAGAAAATACTTCTTTTAAATCGTACACTCTACGCTGACGAATGAATATTCGGTTATGATCGATGTCAATTTGTTTTGCGCACGTCAGCCATACAATTTTCTCACTGCCATATCTATATACCTTAGAAGAACCGCGATACTTCACATTAAAGCGACCCGCGTCATCCCGACCTATTTCTTCTATTTGTAAGGTCTTATTTTCTCCATTAATCAGAATAAGGTTTTGAGTAGCATCAATCATACTTCTTTTGTGTTTTAATCTAATATCAGTTCGAATAAATCCCGCGGTTAAAGTTACGGATATTTATAATATGACAGGTATTTTCTGAAAACGAAATCTTACATACCCGTTAAAAAACCAAGAGTACTCCCGCAACCAGCAAGAGCACTCTTGGTTTCTATTGTAAACAGCTTTACGGTTTATTCCTCTATCTGCCAGCCTCCGCCCAGTGCCTTATAAACATTTACTACTGCTATCAGTTCATCACGGATGGCATTGCTGACGCCGATTTGCGCATCAAAGTATCCACGTTGGGCATCGAGAACATCCATATAATTAATGACACCGTTAATATATTGCAACTGCGCTAAATCCACGTACGTTTTGGCTGAACGTTCCAACTTGAGACGCAACTGATACACTTCCTTTATTTTGTTGAAATCCACTATCGCGTTCTTAGCTTCCTTGAAAGCGTTCAGCACCGACTTCTCATAGCTATGTACTTCGGCTTCAAAGGAAGCCTTCTGCGCTTTTAACGCGGCCCGGTTCTTTCCCCAATTGAAAAGCGGCGTCAGTACCGCACCATTCAGCAATGAATAAGGAGATTGAAGGAAGTTGGACAGGACATCACTCTCCAAACCGAACTGACCGGTAAGCGAAATACGGGGAAACATATTGGTATAAGCTACCTTTACACGGGCATGTTCCGCTATAAGTTGCTGTTCTGCAGCACGAATGTCGGGACGGCGCTCCAATAAATCTGACGGCAAGCCTACGGGCAAAGATTCCGGTACATCCAGTTCCTGTAAGAAACGGCTACGTTCGATACGCGTAGGAAACTCCCCGGCAAGAAAGGCGATGTCATTCTCCTTTATGGAAATCTTGCGTTCCAAATCCGGAACAAGCGTAGCGGTACGCGCCAACTCCACCTGTGCCTGTTGATAGGAAGTCTCCGAAGTCAGTCCGCCCTCAAAACGGATTCTTGCGAGACGCACGCCTTCCTCACGGGCTTTCTGCGTCTGACGGACAATCTCCAATTCGGTATCAAGCGCCACCAGTTCATAATACGCCTGCGCCACTTCGGAAACAATCGTCATTCGCAGGGCACGCTGTGCCTCCACACTTTGCAGATAGTCGGCAACCGCAGCGACTTTCTTCCAACGCAAATTCCCCCAAAGGTCAAGTTCCCACGACAAAAGAGCCTTGGCCTCATAGCTGTTTCCTACATCACGACTATGACCGCCATAGTTCTCAACTTCACGTTCCGCCCCTATCTTTCCATTCAACTGAGGCAGCAGATTGGCTACACTGATACGTTTCTGCGCCGCCATTTCCTTTACACGGGCCGCAGCTATGAGCATATCCTTGTTATACTCCAACGCACGGGCTATCAAACTGCGTAAGGTATGATCGGTATAAACCGCCTGCCACTGCTCATCGGCAATGCTGATACTGTCCTGCTGTTGCGCCAGACTGTCGGGCAACGCCATTTCGGGGCGTACATAGCTCTTACCTACCTTACACGATGCAAAAAGAACCGAGGTGAGCAACAGAAGTATATATATTTTTTTTCTCTTCATAAGTATGTAATCAGAATTCGTTTACAATATAATCATCAGTCTTTCTTGATTTTGTGTTGCACTTTCGCCTTTGCCTTATAAATCAGGACAAAGAAGAACGGTACAAGTACAATACCGAATACAATGGCAAAAATCATTCCGAAGAAAACTCCCGTACCGATTGCCTGACGGCTTGCAGACCCCGGTCCGCTTGCCAGTACCATGGGAAGCATACCCAGTACGAAAGCAAGGGAAGTCATCAAGATAGGACGGAAACGAAGTTGGGCGGCATGAATGGCCGACTGTACCAAGTCTCCCCCGTTATCTACCTGCACCTTTGCAAACTCTACGATAAGGATGGCATTCTTCGCCGCAAGTCCCACGAGCATTACCAAACCAATTTGGAAGTAGATATCATTCTCCAACCCACAGACGGCAACACCCAAATAAGCTCCTAAAGCGGCTACCGGCAAAGAAAGCAATACTGCGATAGGTACTGTCCAGCTTTCGTACTGCGCAGCGAGGAAAAGGAACACAAAGAGGAACACCAGCGTCAGTACCAGTCCGGTTTGCCCGCCGGCTTGCTTCTCCTGATAGGAAAGTCCGCTCCACTCAATACCGATGTTATCCGGCAAATGCTCGCGCGCTATCTGTTCCATAATCTCCATCGCCTGGCCGGAACTGTAACCCTGCGCAGCCGAACCGCGAATAACGGCAGTGGTAAACATGTTGAAACGTTTGATACTACCCGGTCCTGTGGTATAGGAAGCATTACCCAACGAGGTCAACGGAACCATTGCGCCGTTGGCGGCCTTTACAAAGAACAGGTTAATGTTCTCCTTATGCTCACGATACGGAGCTTCCGCCTGGATATACACCTTATATATACGGTTGAACATATTGAAGTCGTTTACATATACGGAACCTGTATAGGCTTTCATCGTGGAGAACACATCCGCCAACGGCACACCCAGCATCTTCACCTTGTCACGGTCCACATCAAAATAGAGTTGCGGAATCTCGGATTGCAGAGAAGAAGAAAGTCCCGTCAGGTCCTTATGCTTCTGCGCATAATACATCAACGTATCCGCTGCCTGTACCAGATTGTCAAAGGTAGCCTCACCGCGAGCTTCGAGTTGCATTTCAAAACCGCCGGATGTTCCCAATCCCGGAATCACAGGCGGAGTGGAAAGATAGACTTTACATTCGGGATATTCCGTCAGGTCCTTTTCCACCTTCTCCATTATTTCGTTAATGGTAGTATTCTTGCGGTCTTCCCAAGGTTTCAAGATAACGGTCAGTTCACTGCGTGCCTGATTGCTTCCTACACGCGGGCTGCTACCCGTTACGTTCTGCACATAAGCCACATACGGGTTCTTTTCCAGATACTTCACCGCACGATCGGTCACTATACGGGTACGCTCCAGTGTAGCGCCTTCCGGCAGTTCCAGCTCCACCTTAAAGTATCCCTGGTCTTCGGCCGGCAAGAAGCTGGTCGGTATCAAACGGTGAATAATGAAGATAGCGATTAGCACCATTCCGAATGCGCTCATCAAGCGTCTGGGATGTTTGATTACACGGCTGATGACGCCTATGTATTTATGATTGCTGATATTCAGCCATTCATTAATCTTACGGAACACGATATTCTTTTTCTTTCCGCTACCGGGTTTCAGGATAAGCGAGCACATCACAGGACTGAGCGTCAGCGCCACAACCGTAGAAAGCAATACGGATACCGCAATAGTGATGGTAAACTGGCGATATAACTGCCCGGTGATACCGCTTAGGAAACTCACCGGAACGAATACGGCGCAGAGCACCAATGAAGTGGCAATCAAAGCGCCCGTCAAACCGCTCATAGCCTTCTTGGTGGCCTCATAGGGCGAGAGTTTTTCCGTCTCCATTAAATGTTCCACATTCTCCACCACCACAATGGCATCATCCACCACGATACCGATAGCGAGAATCAATCCCAGCAAAGTCAGGATATTCAGCGAGAAGCCGAAAATCAGCATGAAGCCGAAAGTACCGATCAAGGATATGGGCACCGCGACAACGGGAATCAAAGTGGCACGCCAGCTCTGCAACGAGAGGAACACCACCAATACCACAAGAATCAACGCCTCGAACAATGTTTTATATACCTCGTGAATAGACTCCGAAATATAAGTAGTCATATCAAACGGTATCTCGTAGCTCATTCCTTCGGGGAAATTCGCGCTGATTTCTTCCATAGCCTTCTTCACATTGTCCGCCACTTCCATGGCATTGGCTCCCGGAAGCATATAGATGCCGAGAACGGCTGCGTTTTCGCCATTGATACCGCTTTCCGTACTGTAAGAAGAGGCTTCGAGCGATACGCGCGCCACATCGCGGAGACGGATGATAGACCCGTTGGCATTGGCACGGACCACAATATCCTCAAATTGTTTAGCGGAACTCAGACGGCCTTGCGTCGTAATAGGAATGGTGATGTCCAGACCTTGCACCGGCTGTTGTCCCAATACGCCGGCAGCCGACTCACGGTTCTGGTCCTTCAATGCGTTCTGCAAGTCCTGCACGGTCAGACCGAAGTTCGCCAACTTGTCCGGCATAGCCCAAATCTGCATGGCATAGTAACGGCTTCCGATATTGGACACACGGCCCACACCGGGAATACGGCGCAAGAGGTCGAGCACGTTGATGGTAGCAAAATTACTCAGATAGATTTCATCGAACTTCGGGTCACTGGAAGTCAGGCAGATGGTCATTAACTGGCTGGGCGCCTGCTTCTCCACCGAGATACCGTTTTGGATAACCTCGGCAGGCAGACGGTTTTCCGCCAGCTTCACACGGTTCTGAATTTCTACGGCAGCCAAATCGGGGTCGGCAGACACATCAAAAGTCACCGTTGCCGAAAAGCCGCCGGAGTTTGAACTGTTGGACTCCATGTACAACATGCCCGGAGTACCGTTTATTTCCTGTTCGATAGGAGTCGCCACCGCTTGCGATACGGTCAGCGCGCTTGCTCCCGGATAGGATGCGCTGATTTTCACGACGGGCGGCGTTATCTGCGGATATTGATCCACCGGAAGCATCGTCAGACCGATGATACCGACAATTACAATCACAATCGATATCACCGCCGAGAATACCGGGCGGTCTATAAAGAAACTTACTTTCATACTGTCATTACTTTGAGAGGTTGTTATCCTTTGCTTTATTCTCGGAAACGGCTTTCTTGTTCAGGGAATCTGCCGGCTGTTCTTCTTCCTCTTTTGGAATCGCCGCCTGCGCACGCACTTTCATACCCGGAGTGAGTTTGTGGAAACCTTCCGTCACTACTTGCTCGCCCGCCACCAGTCCGCGCTCAACAACCATATTGTTGCCAAACTCCGGTCCCAGTTCGATGAAACGTTTCTCGACCGTAGAATCGCGGCGCATCACATAGATATAAGCGCCGCCCTTTTCAATGGTAACCGCTTTTTGGGGAACCGCTACCGCACCTTCGCGCACATCCAGCAGCAGCTTCACTTTCGTAAACTGTCCCGGCAACAAGACCCTGTTCGGATTGGGCATCTCGGCGCGAACGGAGAATGTACCCGTTTGCGGGTCGACTTGCGGTTCGGCAAAGTCTACATAACCTTTATAGGGATAGACAGTGTTATCAGCCAAAGTAATCGTAATATTGGGTTGCCAGGAACGGGTAGAATCCTGACGGCCTATCTCGATATTGCGTTCCTTGCTTTTAAGATAATCCAATGCGGTCATACTGAAGTCCACCAATACGGTATCGCTCTTCACCACGGTAGCGAGCAACGATTTGGCTCCCGGACCTACCAATGTTCCCAAGTCCACGTTTCTTTCACTGATATGTCCCGACAAGGGGGAACGCACGATTGTATACCCCAGTTCCAGTTCCGCCTGATCCAAATCGGCCTGGCTCATGGAAACGGAAGCCTCGGCGGTTTCATAAGCGGCCTGCGCATTATCCAAATCCAATTGGCTGGCGGCATTCTGCGCATACAAAGGGCGAATACGCTCCAGGTCACGTTTGGCCTTCAACGCCTGCGCCTCGTCTTTCTTCAACTGCGCGCGGGCCTTATCAGCCTTTGCACGGTACTGGTCCTGATTGATGACAAACAAGACTTGATTCTTTGTTACATACTTACCTTCGGCAAAAAGCATACTCTCCAGGTATCCCTCTACGCGCGCACGAACTTCTACAAACTGCTGCGCGCGAATACGGCCTACATATTCGCCAAAAATTTCCACATCACCAACTTCGGCAGGCTCCACAATCACAGTGGGCGCTTCCGGCTGAACTTTCTTCGGCCAGGTCAATATCAGATAACCGGCAAGCAGTACCGCCATACAGGCTATCATCATTATTACCCTTTTCTTTCTCAGCTTTAATTCTCTTTTCGTAAAAAATAGTCTCATGCTTGTTTGTTTATTAAAATTAACCCTGTTTCTCTTTTCAAAGCAAACGCGATGCCAAAACACAACAAAGGCTATATTTGTTATATAATAGTTTAGTTATCAGCTATAAGCATACGCATAAAGTATCCCCGTCACATTCATCTTCCACACTTGCATTGTAGAAAATCTCCACAAATGTAGAATTATTCTACGAACTACTTCTCATTAAAAACACATAAAATCCCATTTTTCCTCTCCAGTCATTGAGAAAAACACTATCTTTACCGAAAATAATTCAATTTATTCACATAAAAAGTAAAGATTATGGCAAGTAGAAAAGTATTGAAGAAGAACGTCAACTATATCGCCGGTGAGTTATTCACCGAATGTCTTGTGAACAGCCTGTATGTACCCGGAACAGACAAGAAGAAAGCCGACGAGCTAATGAGTGAGATTCTGAAAATGCAAGATGAATTCATCAGCCGCATCAGCCACACCGAACCGGGAAATGTAAAAGGTTACTACAAAAAATTCCGTTCTGATTTTAACGCAAAAGTAGACGAAATCATTGAAGCTATCGGCAAACTTAAATAATAAGAATGAAGAAAAGACTATATAGTTTTATCTATTATCGCCTGTTAGGCTGGAAAACAAATGTAACAGTGCCCAACTATGACAAATGCATCATCTGCGCGGCACCGCATACATCCAACTGGGATTTATTTATCGGCAAACTGTTTTACGGCGCCATCGGACGGAAGACCAGCTTCATGATGAAAAAAGAGTGGTTTTTCTTTCCTTTGGGATTGATATTCAAGGCCGTCGGCGGCATACCGGTAGACCGGAGCCGGAATACTTCCTTGGTAGACCAGATGGCCAACAAATTTGCCGAAAGCAAACAGTTCCATTTGGCCATCACCCCGGAAGGAACGCGTAAACCCAACCCTAACTGGAAAAAGGGATTTTACTTCATTGCATTGAAAGCGCAAGTTCCCATCATGCTCATCGGTATAGATTATCCTTCCAAGACCATAACTTCCACCAAGGCGATAATGCCGACGGGAGATTTTGAAAAGGATATGCATGAGATAAAACTCTATTTCAAGGACTTTCATGGAAAGATTCCCGAGAACTTCTTAATCGGAACGATTTAAAAAAACGGTTTCCGACAACCCGTTCATCACAATGAACCGACTACGTGTCAGTATCCTGCAAACGGATATTGCTTGGGAAAATAAACAAGACAATCTCCGTCGTCTTCGCGAAAAGCTGGAAACACTTCGCGGAGCGGCGGAGATTGTTGTTTTGCCGGAGACTTTTTCTACCGGATTCAGCATGAATACCGATAAACTGGCGGAACCGATAACGGGCGACACCATCACCACGCTGCGCCAATGGGCGTCTGAATACCGGATAGCCATCGCCGGAAGCTACATTTCCTGCGAAGAAAACTCCGTTTCATCCGAAGATAATCCATTATCCCGCGAATATCCCGCCTATTACAACCGCGCCTTTTTCCTCACTCCCGAAGGAGAAGCCTATTTTTACGACAAGCGGCACTTGTTCCGCATGGGCAACGAAACGGAACATTTCACGGCGGGCAATCGCCGTACCGTAATCCCTTACCGGGGCTGGAACATACTGTTGCTTGTCTGCTACGACCTTCGTTTCCCGATATGGAGCAGGAATGTAAACAACGGATACGACCTGTTGATTTACGTCGCCAACTGGCCTGTACCCCGGCGAAAAGTCTGGGACATCCTTTTGCAAGCGCGTGCGCTGGAGAACATAAGTTACGTCTGCGGCGTAAACCGTGTCGGTAAAGACGGTAATCGATTCCCTTACGACGGCGGTAGCGCAATCTACTCATACAAGGGCGAACTGATGGCTCAGGTACCCGACAATGAAGAAGGGACAGCCACCGTACCCCTCGAACTTTCCGCGCTGCAAGCATTCAGAAACAAGTTTCCCGCATGGAAAGATGCGGATTCTTTCACTATCGTTTCAGATAATAGTTCACGGTAGTCACTACGCGTATGCTCTTAATATAAGGTGTATTGGCATCTCTGTCCGAAATGGAGAATTGTCCCTGCGAAGCATTCCGTATTTTACCCAGACTGCTGTCCGAGTCTTTTGCAAACTTCTCGGCTGCGGCACGGGCATTCTTCGTAGCTTCTTCTATCATTTGCGGTTTCACGTCATTCAAGCCCGTAAACTCGTATACCACGTTATAGCGGTAATCGCCCCCGCTGATGGCAATACCCTGTTTCAGCAGCTCGGCTTGTTCCGACATCAACTTCCGCACCTTGTCTACATTCTTTGAAGTGACCGTAATGACCGATGTGGCATTGTACCGATAAGCTATATCACGGTTTCCGTAACGTTCGGCCTGCATGTCTATCACTTCGGGCGGAGCAATGCTGATTTCTTCTTTAGCGATGCCGTTACTTTCCAGAAACTTTACAATAACTTTGTTCTTCTGCTCCATATTGGCATAAAGCAAAGACGGGTCGTTCCCGATATCCTTATACATCAAAGGCCATATTACCTTATCGGCGGGGACTTCCATCTCAGCCAGCCCTTTTACGCTGACAATACGCTCCTTATCTATAAAATCGTTTATACCCCATTTTATTACCACTCCCAACAAAACCATACCGACAGCAATAATGGCGGCTTCTGCTTTCCATGTTTTCATAATCAATCGTTTTTATTATTAATGCGAATCAAGAGTTAATAATAGAGTAACCTAAGGCTGAAAGGCTTAGAATTTGTCTAATCAGTTAATTATCTAATCTGTTAATCATCTAATCAGTTTAATCAATTTAATTATCTAATCAATTTAATCATCTAATCGGTTTAATTGCTCAATCATACTTAGCTATTTGCTGTTTAAACTCCTGATTCGTCTTATTAAGGAGTGACAACTCCCTCTAACTCTCTTTAATTCCTATTTTCTTCAAAGTAACGAAATTAAAGTTTTCACTGACCATCATCCCGATTAAAAGATATTAAATAGGTATTTCTTTAAACATTACGCATCAAATTTTAGAGTATTTAATGAAAATACCTAAATGCATGGAGTGCATCTTACCCAAAAAGTAGTTATTTTTGTCCTTTGAAACGATGTCTGACGACTGAAACAATTAATTTATTAACACTAACCCCTAAATCCTATGTTGACTCAACTTATCAACGCACGCATCCTGACCCCGCAAGGTTGGCTCAAGGATGGTTCCGTACTCATCAGAGACGGGAAAATTTTAGAAGTAACCAATTGCGACCTTGCCGTTATCGGCGCACAACTGATTGATGTAAAAGGAATGTATGTACTGCCCGGCGGTGTAGAAATCCATGCACATGGCGGCGGCGGACGCGACTTTATGGAATGTACCGAAGACGCTTTTCGCGGTGCGGTCAAAACTCACATGAAATACGGAACCACCAGCATATTCCCCACCCTGTCCTCTTCTACCGTACCGATGATTGAACAGGCGGCAGAAACTTGTACGAAGATGATGGCGGAAAAAGACAGCCCGATACTGGGTCTGCACCTCGAAGGCCACTATCTGAACATGGCGATGGCCGGCGGACAGATGCCCGAGAACATCAAGAACCCCGACCCCAACGAATATATCCCCATCGTAGAAAACTGGCACTGCATCAAGCGTTGGGACGCCGCTCCCGAATTACCCGGAGCCATGCAGTTCGGTAAATACATCACCGGAAAAGGCATCTTGGCCTCGGTAGCCCATACCCAAGCCGAATTTGAAGATATACGCACCGCCTATGAAGCCGGATATACGCATGCCACGCACTTCTACAACGCGATGCCCGGATTCCATAAACGCCGTGAATATAAATACGAAGGTACCGTGGAGAGCATCTACCTCATGGACGACATGACCGTGGAAGTAGTGGCCGACGGCATCCACGTACCGCCCACAATCCTGCGCCTGGTCTACAAGATAAAAGGCGTGGAACGGATGTGCGCCATCACCGATGCTCTGGCATGTGCCGCCAGCGACAGCAAGGAAGCTTTCGACCCGCGTGTCATCATTGAGGACGGCGTATGCAAGCTGGCCGACCACTCCGCCCTTGCCGGCAGCGTGGCAACGATGGACCGCCTGATACGCACAATGGTACAGAAGGCCGACATACCATTGGCGGACGCCGTGCGTATGGTGTCCGAAACACCGGCTCGCATTATGGGCGTATACGACCGTAAGGGTTCGCTCCAGAAAGGAAAAGACGCCGACATTATCGTAATGGACGAAGATTTGAAAATCAGAGCGGTATGGGCAATGGGCAAATTAGTGCCTGAAACCGATACTTTATCATAAAATTTATTTCAACATAATGCGAATGAACTTTGTTTTTCGTATTTTTGTTAAGTTTTGAACAAGCGAACAGCTTTAATCATTTATTAATAACCAATTATTGTATGAAAACCAATCTTAGTTCTCAAATTACTCTGAACAGAGTATCCCCCAGGTACTATCGACCTGAGAACGCTTTCGAGCGATCGGTACTGACACGTCTCGAAAAAATTCCGACAGACATTTACGAGTCTCCCGAAGAAGGAGCCAACCAGATTGCTTTGGATATCGCACAAGTGATTCGTGACAAGCAGAAAGCCGGACGTTTCTGCGTATTGGCGCTGGCCGGCGGTAACTCGCCGCGCAATGTCTATTCAGCCCTCGTGCGTATGCATAAGGAAGAAGGACTGAGTTTCCGCAATGTAGTGGTATTCAACCTGTACGAATATTATCCGCTGGCTTCGGACGCAGTCAACAGCAACCTCAACGCATTGAAGGAAATGCTGCTCGACCACGTGGACATTGACATGCAGAACGTATTCAGCCCCAACGGTACTATCGCCAAAGACACCATTTTCGAATATTGCCGCTTGTACGAGCAACGCATCGAAAGCTTCGGCGGTATCGACGTAGCCGTATTGGGTATCGGACGTGTCGGCAACATCGGTTTCAACGAACCGGGTTCGCGCCTGAACTCCACCACCCGTTTGATTTTGCTGGACAGCGACTCACGCAACGAAGCGTCCAAGATGTTCGGAAGCATTGAAAGCACTCCGGTAAGCTCCATTACAATGGGTGTAGCCACAATTCTCTCGGCCAAGAAAGTATATTTGCTGGCATGGGGTGAAGAAAAGGCCAAAATGGTAAAAGAGTGTGTAGAAGGCAACGTAACAGATACAATCCCCGCATCTTACCTGCAAACGCACAACAATGCCCATATCGCCATCGACCTTTCGGCAGCCGCCAACCTGACACGTATCCAACGTCCCTGGCTGGTAACTTCCTGCGAATGGAACGACAAGCTGATTCGCAGCGCCATCGTCTGGTTGTGCCAACTGACCGGAAAACCGATTCTGAAGCTGACCAACAAAGACTACAACGAAAACGGTTTGAGCGAACTGCTTGCCCTTTACGGCTCTGCATACAACGTAAATATCAAGATTTTCAACGACCTGCAGCATACCATCACCGGTTGGCCGGGCGGCAAGCCGAACGCAGACGACACCTATCGTCCCGAACGCGCTAAACCGTATCCCAAACGTGTCGTTGTATTCTCTCCGCACCCGGATGATGACGTCATCTCTATGGGCGGTACTATCCGCCGTCTGGTAGAGCAGAAACATGACGTGCATGTGGCATACGAGACTTCCGGTAACATTGCCGTAGGCGATGAAGAAGTAATCCGCTTCCTGCACTTCATCAACGGCTTCAACCAGCTCTTCAACAACAGCGAAGACCAGGTCATCAACGAGAAATACACCGAAATCCGCAACTATCTGAAAGATAAGAAAGACGGCGATATGGATACCCGCGATATCCTGACCATCAAAGGGCTGATTCGTCGCGGCGAAGCGCGTACGGCATGTACTTATAACAATATCCCGTTGGATCACTGCCACTTCCTCGACCTGCCGTTCTATGAAACGGGTAAGATTCAGAAGAACCCTATCAGCGAAGCCGACGTGGAAATCGTACGCAACCTGTTGCGCGAAGTGAAACCCCACCAAATCTTTGTTGCCGGTGACCTTGCCGACCCGCACGGAACACACCGTGTTTGTACGGATGCCGTATTTGCCGCTATCGACCTTGAAAAGGAAGAAGGCGCCAAATGGCTGAAAGACTGCCGCATCTGGATGTACCGCGGCGCATGGGCAGAGTGGGAAATTGAAAACATCGAAATGGCGGTGCCCATCAGTCCCGAGGAATTGCGCGCCAAACGTAACTCTATCCTGAAGCACCAAAGCCAGATGGAAAGCGCACCGTTCCTCGGTAACGACGAGCGCCTGTTCTGGCAACGCAGTGAAGACCGCAACCGCGGTACAGCCGCACTGTACGACAGCTTGGGTCTGGCATCTTACGAAGCCATGGAAGCATTCGTAGAATACATTCCGCTGTAAATGTTTACTAAATAGCGATAAGAGAGTGGGAAGCGATGAACTTCCCACTCTTTTTTTGTGTATTTTTGTACGGTACTTAACTATTGAATATGAGAAAGCTATATTTATCCATACTGCTCCTGTCGGCAGGAGTTACTTCCCTCTTTTCACAAGAAATAGAACAGGCCGTCCGGGAGCGGTTACAAACCTTCTTTCAAGCATATGCCCCTGCCGATGTCAATATCGGTACATGCCGGCTCGACAGCGTACGCGTAGACTTCCGCCGAAAAACCATCAGCATCTACGCCGATGATAAATTCTCCTACCAGCCCTTCCGGCCTGAAACGGTGGAAAAGACTTACCGGGACATCAAGAAGATACTCCCCGGCCCCGTTACCTATTTCGACATCACCGTCTTTACCGGCGGACGTTCCATCGGCGACCTTATCCCCAACGCATACAGAAACGGAAAGAAAGATAAAAACCGCCTGTTTACGGATATACATTACAAAGGCGCCCCTTGGGTGACCCGCGCATCCCGCCCCTTTGAAATAACCCGGGGACTGGAAGGACGGCACATCGCCCTGTGGCAAAGTCACGGAAGGTACTACATCAACAGCAAGGACAAATGGGGCTGGCAGCGTCCCCGCCTGTTCTGTACCTCCGAAGACCAATTCACGCAATCGTTCATCCTCCCCTACCTCATCCCGATGCTGGAAAATGCGGGAGCCAACGTATTCACCCCTCGCGAACGCGACACGCAGAAACGGGAAATCATCGTAGACAACGACGGCAACCGGAACGGTACAAACTCCCTCTATCTCGAAGTGAAAAGCAGGAAAGCACGTTGGGAAAAGACCTCTCTGCCGGGATTTGCACAGCGGAAGCGCATCTATGCGGAAGGAGAAAACCCTTTCCTTGACGGCACGGCACGCTTCGCGCAGACCGAAAAGAAGAAAAACAAAGCCTTCGCCGAGTGGGTTCCCGATATTCCGGAAACCGGAGAATACGCCGTATACGTTTCCTATCAGAGCCTGCCGAACAGCGTGAGCGATGCCAAATACCTCGTATTCCACAACGGCGGTGTCACAGAGTTTAAAGTTAACCAGCGCATTGGCGGCGGCACATGGGTATACCTCGGTACTTTTACTTTCGACAAAGGAAGCAATGACTACGGTATGGTGGTATTGAGCAATGAAAGCCGGGAGAAAGGAGTGGTATGCGCCGATGCCGTACGTTTCGGCGGCGGCATGGGCAACATTGCGCGCGGCGGCAAAACCAGCGGTCTGCCCCGCTACCTGGAAGGCGCCCGTTACTCCGCGCAATGGGCGGGTATGCCCTATCCCGTATATGCCGGATACAAAGGCAAGGACGACCTCTCCGACGACATCAATGTACGTTCGCGTGCCATCAACTATCTGTCGGGCGGCTCCGTATTCAATCCCGGCGAACAGGGATTGGGAGTACCGTTTGAAATGAGCATGGCACTGCACAGCGATGCCGGCTTCAAGACCGACGACCGGATCGTAGGAACACTCGGCATTTATACCACCGATTTCAATAACGGCAAATTGGCGGCGGGAACAGACCGTTACGCCTCGCGCGACCTTGCCGACCTGTTCCTCACCCGCTTGCAGCAAGACATCCGTTCCACTTTCAATACGGACTGGACACGCCGCAGCATGTGGAACCGCAATTACAGCGAAACCCGCCTGCCCGCCGTTCCTTCCGCAATCGTGGAGATTCTCTCGCACCAGAACTTTGCGGACATGCGTTTGGGACACGACCCCAATTTCAAATTCACGGCCAGCCGCGCCCTGTACAAATCCATTCTGCAATATATCTGCACGCAGCATAACAAAGAATACGTTGTGCAGCCCTTGCCCGTCAGCAATTTCGCCATCCGCTTCGGCAAGAAGAAAAATACGCTGGAGCTTTCCTGGAAAGGAGTGAACGATCCACTGGAGCCCACCGCCACACCCCGCGAATACATTGTCTACACACGTATCGGACGGGGCGGATTTGACAACGGCGTACGTGTAAACAATCCGTTCCATACCGTAAAGATAGAACCGGGCATCGTCTATTCTTTCAAAGTAACGGCAGTGAACCGGGGTGGAGAAAGCTTCCCGTCCGAAACCCTCGCGGCCTACAAGTCCGAACACGAAAAGGCGCGTGTACTTATCATCAACGGCTTCGACCGCATCAGTGGTCCCGCTGTGGTAAACACGCCCGACGAAGCGGGATTTGACGTGGTTCAAGACCCCGGCGTACCTTATCTATACGATATATCCCTCTGCGGCATCCAGCAGAACTTCAACCGTAAAGAAGCCGGAAAACGTTTGGGAGAAAGCGGCAATGAATATGAAGGCATGAAAATAGCCGGGAACACCTTCGACTACCCCTTTATGCATGGCAAAGCCATACAGGCGGCAGGCGGCTACAGCTTCACTTCATGCAGTGACGAAGCTGTGGAAAGCGGCAGTGTGGCATTGGAAGACTATCCGATAGCGGACTATATTCTGGGATTGGAAAAAGCGGACGGTAACCTGTCACGGACAGCCTATTACAAAACTTTCTCCTCGCCCATGCAGCGCGCCTTGGCAGCCTACTGCCGGTCGGGCGGCAACCTGTTGGTCAGCGGCGCCTACATAGGCAGCGACATGAACGATTCGCAAGGCAACCGGGAATTTACCCAAAACGTCCTGAAATACCGCTTCGGTAACAGTTTACAGACATCCGGCGGGCAAATCAGTATACAAGGCTTGGGGCGCAGCCTCAGCATCCCCCGTCTGCCCAACGAGCAGGCCTATCCCGTAACAGCCCCCGACTGTATCCTGCCTATGGCAACCGCTTTTCCCGTCATGACCTATACAGACGGGAACCAACCGGCCGCCATAGCCTATAAAGGTAACGACTACCGTACTTTCGTCATGTCATTTCCCTTTGAAAGCATTCGGGAAGAAACAAACAGAACGGCGGTTATGGCATCCATACTGCACTTCTTTACGGCAGATAATACGGGTATGAACAGATAATAACGACAATCTTGATAAATAATCTGTGGAAATATGCATAATCTGTGGTGAAAAACTTATCTTTGCTTTTACAGAAAACATCGATTACTAAACATTAATCATTAAAACATTAACGCCATGTACACTATACAAGCCAATCCCAGCGGAACCCGCAACCTGGAAATATCGGAAGAGAATCTCGCCACCATCGAGAAATACGGCCTTTTCCGTCATCTCATCGACAGCAACGGCATCGTGGACGAAACCGTGCTCGACAAGCTCAAGCTGAATATCCGTTCCCTCATCGCCGCTCAGGAAGAAGACAGTAAAGACCTGCTCGACCTCTGCATCGACGTTATCTATCACAACAACATGAAAGCCTTCGGGCTGCAGCAGCTTATCAAGCTCTACCTGCAATGGCTTTCCCGGCAAGAAACCATAGAAGAGGAAGAAGATAAATGAAAACCATCGACACACGCGGACAGAAGCTTTACAGCCCTCTCATCCCCGCCGTAAAGGCCATGTGCGAAGCCGGGAAAGGCGAGAAACTGGAAATCATTATGGACGACGCAACCGCCTTTAATGACCTCAAGGAGTATCTCGCCGAACAGCAAATCGGCTTCCGTGAGATTTATGACGGAGAGGAAATGCTGGTGCAGTTCTGTAAGTAATTAAAACTTTCCGTATCTTTGCACCCATGAAAGAATACAGACTGACTGATTGGTTGCCTACAACCAAGAAAGAAGTGGAACTTCGCGGGTGGGATGAACTGGACGTTATTTTGTTCAGCGGTGACGCGTATGTAGACCATCCATCGTTCGGGGCAGCCGTCATAGGGCGCATACTCGAAGCGGAAGGATTGCGTGTGGCGATTATTCCCCAACCCAACTGGCGAGACGACTTACGGGATTTTAAGAAATTGGGGCGTCCCCGCCTTTTCTTCGGCGTCAGCGCAGGCTGTATGGACAGTATGGTCAATAAATACACCGCCAACAAACGTCTGCGCAGCGATGATGCCTATACTCCCGACGCACGTCCGGATATGCGCCCCGAATATCCCTCGATTGTCTATACCCAAATCCTTAAAAAACTATATCCCGATGTGCCCGTCATATTGGGCGGTATCGAAGCGAGCATGCGCCGGCTGACGCATTACGACTATTGGCAAGACCGCGTGCGTCCCAGCATTCTTGCGGACAGCGGCGCCGATGCGTTGACGTACGGTATGGGTGAGAAACCCATTGTGGAGCTTGTAAGAAGATTAAAGCGGCAGCAACCTATTCTCGACATCCCCCAACTGGCTTATCTTACTAAAGAAGTGCAGCCGCAGGAAGGGGACATCACCCTTTCCTCGCACGAAGAATGCCTGAAAGACAAGAAGAAACAGGCCGCCAATTTCCGCCATATCGAAGAAGAGAGCAATAAATACGCCGCATCGCGCATCCTGCAGACCGTAGGCAGGCAAACCGTCGTTGTCAATCCGCCTTACCCGCCCCTGACGGAAGCGGAACTCGACCGTTCTTTCGACCTCCCCTATACCCGCCTTCCACATCCCAAATACAAGGGAAAGCGCATACCCGCATACGATATGATTAAGTTCTCCGTCAACATCCATCGCGGATGTTTCGGCGGTTGCGCTTTCTGTACCATCTCGGCGCATCAGGGCAAGTTTATCGTCAGCCGCAGCAAGGAAAGCATCTTGAAGGAAGTAAAGGCCGTAATGGAATTACCGGACTTCAAAGGGTATCTCAGTGATTTGGGCGGCCCCTCCGCCAATATGTACAAGATGCGGGGACGCGATGAAGCCGTATGCAAGAAATGCAAACGCCCGTCGTGCATCCACCCCAAAGTATGCCCTAACCTGAACACAGACCACAGCCCGCTACTCGATATTTATCATGCGGTAGACAGTCTGCCGGGCATCAAAAAGTCATTCATAGGCAGCGGTGTGCGCTACGACTTGCTGCTGCACCAAAGCAAAGACCCCAAAACCAACAAAAGCACGCAGGAATATACCCGCGAACTCATAGCCCGTCATGTAAGCGGCCGCCTTAAAGTCGCGCCGGAACACACCTCGGAACGCGTGCTCGACATCATGCGCAAACCGCCGTTCAGCCAGTTCGGAGAGTTCAAAAAGATATTCGACCGAATCAATCGTGAAGAAGGCCTGCGGCAGCAGCTCATCCCCTACTTCATCTCCAGCCACCCCGGCTGTAAGGAAGAGGACATGGCGGAACTTGCCGTTATCACCAAGCGTCTGGACTTTCATCTGGAGCAGGTACAGGACTTTACTCCCACCCCCATGACCGTCGCCACCGAAGCGTGGTACACAGGTTTCCACCCCTATACCCTGGAACCCGTGTTCAGCGCCAAGACACAACGCGAGAAACTGGCGCAGCGTCAGTTCTTCTTCTGGTACAAACCCGAAGAACGGAGAAATATCATCAATGAACTGCGGCGGATAGGACGGAAGGACTTGATTGACAAGCTGTACGGGAAATAACGACACCGGCAACCTGGCCGTTCATAGTATCATGAAAGACAACTTTTAATAAGTTAAAACATTCTTTTTGCCTAAAATAAACTTACTTTCATAAAACAAATGAATAGTAACTAACGTTGATATGAGACATTGCCCGATAGCGATTTGCAAAAATTAATATACAGGCATGTCATTAGAAGCTAATTGACCCGTTTGCAAGAATACCATCCGACCAATTAAAATTCTCTTGAACTTAGCAATAATAACAGTATGAAAACCGGACAACACCGTATCCGGTTTTCCGAACCCTAACGCTCTCCCAAAAGCAATCGGTCGGTAACAAAAAGTCAGTAGCAATGATACAGCGTACAATTAATAACAGAATCCAATACTCAAAATATAAACTTCTGCTTATGCTCATAGGAGTGTTATCGGGATATTCTTGGGTGCAAGCACAGAATATCCCTCCGGCAAATGAAGTGATGATCGACATCGCAACAACCGCCCCGTGGGAAAAGATAAAAAAGGAGAAAACACACCTGTCCCTCAAAACAAATCTCTTGTATGCCGCGACTTTAACTCCCAATCTGGATTTGGAAATAGGAATAACCCCGCAAATAAGCCTCAACATAGTCGGCAGCTATAATCCATGGAACCGTGAAGGGAAAAAAGGCGATAATGACAAACTGGTGCATTGGTTAGTTCAGCCCGAAGTAAGATACTGGCTTTGTGAAACGTCCAACGGACATTTTATCGGCATTCATGGGATTGCAACAAAATATAACATCGGCGGATATAGCTTATTCAGCATGCTTGATAAAAACTATCGGTACGAAGGTTGGGGAGCAGGAGCGGGAATCAACTACGGATACAGTTGGGCATTCTCCAAAAGATGGGGTGTAGAAGCTTATCTCGGAATAGGAGTCGTACAATTCGATTTCGACAAGACAGACAACAGGGAGTGGTGCTGCGGCAAATCGGAACATTCCGCAAAGACCTACTTCGGTCCCACCCAAATAGGCATTTCATTAATCTACAACATTAAATAATCCCGAGGAATATAAACCTAATGAACCATATTATTATCATCCTTTCATTCGTCTCGCTACTGATACCGGCCTATATCCGGGCATCAACGGAAAACAAACCTCAGGGAAGACGACTGTCCATCACTCAAATTCAAGTACGGAATACAGGTGACAGTATAAACCTCAGTTTCAACTGTGCTCCCGCCCGGTTCGACACCCGAAAGAAAGAACGCGTCACGGTTACTCCGGTAATTTCCGATGGCACCAGTCAGGCCGGGTTCCCCTCTTTCGCAATAGTCGGCAAAAAGACGAAGATGTCTCCTGCACTACAATATAACGCGACCATAAAATATGAATCCTGGATGAAAGGAAGCATCCTTACTTTTGAAAGCAGCATTAAATTGTGCGCCAAACAAGCCATGCTGACAACAGCCGCAGTCGAGGGCAAAATCCTTCAAGACCCGGATGTGGAAATTGTACAAATCACCGATACCGCCGAAGCTGTCATACCCGTTCCTACCACTGCCGAGAAGCTGGCTCAAGACTACGATTTCCTGGCTGACGAATCCACAAGAGCCGAGTTCAACGAAGACAACAGGAGCGACGTCGTTTCCATCTTATTTAAAATAGGTTCGGCAACTTTGCTTCCCGAATATCAGAACAACAGCCGGAATCTGAATTTATTGGTCAATATCATCAACGAAATCAATCAGTCTACGGACAGTCGCATCAGTCATATCCTCATTGCAGGTTACGCGTCTCCCGACGGAGGCATCCGTATAAACTCCGACTTTGCAGCGTTTCGTGCCGCCGCATTGAAAGACCATTTGATACGGTACACCCGGCTCGACTCCGATTTATTCGAAGTGATTAACGGAGAAACAGACTGGTACGGTTTATCCCAGACAGTCGGTCAATCCGACATGCCGGATAAAGAAGCGGTACTCAACATACTCCGTTTCACCCCTGTCGAGGGAAGCCCGGGCAAGCGTGGCAGAAAGGACGAACTTATGTATCTGAAAGCCGGAGTTCCTTATCGTTATATGCTGAAAAACTTCTTTCCGTCACTCCGTTCGAGTACCTGTATCAAAGTGTTTTACGAAAACATAAATAAAAATATCAAATAAAAAGCTCCCCAACGGAGTATACAAATCATTTTCCCAATAACTTAACAAAACTTTAATTATGAAATTAAGAAATCTTTTGGCAGTTTCCGTAACTGCATTCACATTGCTGTCATGTAATGACTCAGACAACAATCTCAATCCGGCTCCCAATCAAGGCGAATTAGCCGCCATTACCGTCAAGGTAAAAGGAAACGCCGACACTCGTGCGCTGACAGGAGAAGAAACGGGCTCAGCCAACGAAAACGACATCAACTCATTGGAGTTCTTTGTCTTCAACAACGACGGTTCTTTCCAGAAGTATTACAAGCCGACAAGCGTGGTATCCGACAATCAATACACATTCCTTGTCAACGCCGGTAATCTGACCATTCTTATCGCCGCCAACCAGAACTTAGGCGAACCCTCACCCGCTCCCGCCTCTCTGGCGGATTTCAAGAAGAGCAGCTTATACAAAGCACTCTCTTTGGATGGTACGAACTCCCGCTCGGACATCAGCGCTTCCCTCGGATTTGCCATGGCGGCAGAAGGGACGGCCAATGTAGTGGAAGGCGAGACAAACAAACTAAGCCTCTCCGTACGCCGCTTGCTAAGCAAGATTGAAAATCCCAAAGCAGACCCGGCAAACAAAGTTACGGCCCCCGATGCCGACTTACTTAAAATACTGGGACTCGACGCATCCGGAACGGTTCCGACCGATTTGAAATGGACATTCAACGGTTACACGGTAATCAACGGCATCAACCGGTCGCTGACTTTTGAATACGACAACCTGATAAACTGGGAACGTTTCGCCACCGCATCCAACTTCAAAACAACATTTACCCCTGACGGCGCAACCGTAGAAACTGTATACTCCGTAAAAAGCGATGACAACAGCGAAACCTCAAACGGCTTCCTGCCGGCCGCCTACAACAAACCGGTCTATGTATACGAAAACATCCCTACCATGCTGCAAGGCGGCAACGGACAGGCAGCAACAGTATTCGACAAAGATGAAGTAGTGGCTTTCATCATTAAGGGAACTTTCTCCGGCACAGGAGTTTCGGACGTAACCCGTTACTGGAGAGTCAATCTTCTGAAAGACGACACTTGGAAAATATTCCGTAACAGCATTTACCGCATCACGATGCAGGACATCAAGACCGTAGGATGGGGTACTCCGAAAGAAGCCGAAGAAGAAGGACCGGTGATCGACCCTTCCGAAAGCAGTATTACGATAGACATTGAAGTAGCCAAGTGGGATGTCAGAACTCAAAATGTAGACTTATAACCGTGCAAGTATCGTGAAGAAAGTAATTCTAATCATGTCAATGGCATTATCCTTCATCGGATGTACCCATGAAGGTCCTCACACAGGCTGTGACGAGGGCTCTCTGAATCTGCTCTTCACGTATGACGGCAACACGGCTGATTTTGACCGGACCATAGCCGAAGACATCGAGCTGTATCTGTATGACGGCCAAGGCAAAAAGATAGATGAAAGGCATATCCCCTATGAAAACATCAAAGGGGGTAAGCCTTATCCTTTGGAGCTGCCGTATTCGGGGAATGCCTATCTCGTGGCATGGACATTGACAGGCGACGAGGATATAAAGAAAGTCTCCCCCGCATTGTTTGACGATGAAAACTATGCCACCGCCAGGTTCAGTATGAGCGAACATACCACGAGAGGGGCATCCTCCTATAACGGTTCCATACAGGAACTCTTTCTGAAAAGTATGGCGTTTACCCAAAACCCGCAGGAAAACCGTACTCTCAATGTCGATGTCCGAAAACAGTTATGCAGTATTTCCGTCACCATAGAAGAAGGCGGCAATTTCGCGACCCAATACCCCGGAATACTCAGCATGGCCATTTACGGTTCATCCTATTCATACAATGTTGCCGAAGACAAACAAAACGGCGGCAGGATTGTGATAGAAGACAGCTTCTCTTATATGGAAAGCAGCAATGAATACGTTGCGGAGAACAAGGTAATGCCGGCTTCCTTCGATTCGGCAACCGGACAGGGCGACAACATTGTTGTCACGATTCTTGAAGGCGGAACAGCCTGTCTGAGTGTGGATACAGAAACCAAGGCGCAACGAGGCGTACAAATCAATGTGGTAATCAGGCCGACTAAAATGGATGCGATTATAACAGTGGGTTCATGGCGGATTCGTAAAGCGGTGACTGTACTTTAATAAAAAACAGTAAAAGTATGAGAAAATCATTTATACTATTAACAATGTGCGCATTGACGGGATTCTGGTCGTGTCAATCAAAGATTGAAGACGAAGCTCCCCTCGCATACGCTTCGGACGAATCCGAAGTGGAAGTTACCATTGCAGCCAACAAAACGACCCGCAATGTCTCATCAGCCACTCCGGACGAGAACATCATCGACAATCTGGACGTATTGCTTTTCGATTCCAACGGAAAGTTCATATGTTGGCGGACGACCTTCAAGGTAAACGGAAAGTTGCGTACGACTCTCCCGGTAGGCAAAGACTACGATGCTTATTTCTTAGCCAATTGCCGTCCGTTCATCGAGAAAATGCTTCCCGATAAAGCCACGGAAGAGCAATATAGGCAGCAGGCGGATTGGGAAGTTTTCCGGAAAGCTTTGGTTGATGTAAATCCTCAAAGACTGCTTCAGGAGCATACAGCCTTTACCGGCCTCCCCATGTGGGGAATACTGAAGAAACAGGAAGTAAACGACCGGGTTATCAACTACTGGCCGTTACTGAGTCTAACCCGTTCGGTCGCGTCAGTAGACGTTTATGTAGCCGCCGGCATCGACTATTTTACATTAAAAGACATCACCCTCTATCATGTACCCGGCAAAGGCTTCTTAGGCAATACCCCCGGCAATATTGCGGACGGTCAGGCTCTGGAAGCCTCTTCGCCCGCAGATATGCAGACCGGCCTGACTCTGGAATCGGACGGTTACAACAGCGCCAACCGGTCTATCGCCAACAAACTTTATCTGTACGACAACGATACGGACAACGAGACAGCAGACAAGAGACATACCCGCCTCGTCATCGGCGCCGAATACAAGGGAACGAAATACTATTATCCCGTTGATTTTGAAGATACCGATGCAGACAAGCTCATCAAAATCATACGAAACAAGAAGTATGTATTCAACATCAATTCCGCCGGCGGACCGGGATATACGGATAAGGAAACAGCCGCCGGCCAGCCTTCCATTCATCTCAACGTCAACATCATAGAATGGGACATGACGGAAGGACAAATGGGAGCGAGCGGCAATTATTACCTGTGGACGGAAAAGCGTGAAGCGATATTGTACCGCAAAACAAACTCTACCGCCACCATCGGTATGAGAAGCAATATCCTGTCAGAGGCTATTACCACGTCATTTAAAACGGACATAAACGGGGCTGCGACAAATTTCACAAACGGCATCCGCAACAGCCGCTTCGAAGCCCGATTTGTGAACGACGCCGACGGCTATCCCATCGGGCTGAAAATAACGGCCTTGGGAGACTACGATAAAGACTCCGCCGACGCCAACTCCGATACAATCGTACTGCTTTCCGGACGAATCAGGCTGGAAATACAAATAATCCTTTCCAATCAGGGACAGAACGATTGGGAATTGGATGACGACATCAGTACCGACTTAGGAGAATAATTATATACATCATTACAATAAAAACAATCAGCATAATGAGAAAAATATTATGGTATGTTTCCCTTCTGATACCGGCCGTTGTTACGTCTTGCGGTTTGGAAGACGATAGCGGGCTCGTTCCAAAAGAAAACAGTAAACTGACTATCAGCTTCAGTGTTCAAGACCCCGCCAGCGGACTGGCGACACGTGCGGCCATCGCGCCGGAAGCAGGAGAAGAGAACATAAAGACACTCGATTTGATTTTCTTCGAATCAAACAGCAACGGTACCGGTACCTTCAAAGGCTGGAAAGAACTGACCCCGGCGTCCGGTACTCCCTTGGAGATGAACACCGACATCGTGTTCGACTTTTCAGATATCGGACTGAAAACGACAGACGCTTATGATATTTTAGCAGTGGCCAATATGGGCAGTAACTATCTGCCAGCAAACGGCTCACAGAGTTTGGACGACTGGAAGAACGCTATTAAAAACAGCAACTTCAAAACAGCCCGGGCGGAAGTACAGGTATTTATGGCAGGTACGGCCACAGATGCTCCCGAATATAGCACAAGACCGATAGAGAGCGAAGCATTACCTATGAGCGCTTCGCTTGGAAAGGAGTCGAAAGATACTAAAATCAGCATAGTATTGCAACGTTCCGTTTCCCGTTTCGACGTGTATAACTCTGCCGAGGGATACACCCTTGAGTCCGCCGCCGTATGGAATGCATACCCTTCCCTCTTTGTATGGAACGGAGAACCGAATGCCTTCGACAAAGCGGCGCAACGCATCACAAGACTTTACGGAGTGGAGAGTGAAGCCGGTGCGGATATCGTAGGAAAACTGTACGCATACGAAAACTATGTACCCGCCCCCAAACAAAACGACCAAGTGACTACCTGCCTCATCATCAGAGTAAGAAACAAGCAGAGCGGTACGGCATCGTACCACCGCGTCAATGTACGCCCCCTGGAATCGGGACAGTCGCTCAAACGCAACAATGTGTACAAACTGACCGTCAATTCCGTAAAGAAAGAAGGGTACACTACCGAACTGGAAGCCTATAAAGGCGAAGTGACTTCTTTAAGCTACTCCATCAACTATTGGGATATGGACAGCCACGGCACGGTACAATTCGACGGTGACAACATTCTGGCCATACCCACCAAAAAGGTTATGTTTACCCCCAATGGCGGTAACTACGATTTGGGCATATTCACTTTTGGAGAGGGAACGTTATCCGTCAGTAAGAAGATACTGGACAACGGCTTATCCGCCACGCTGAACGGCAAGACCCTAACTGTCTCGGCAACTGCGCTGGCCAATGTAAAAGACCGGCGCAGCGGTATCGTCGAACTCTCTTTCGGCAATCTGAAAGCGACCATAGACATCGTACAGTTGGAAGGCGGAGACCTCTACCTGGAACTGAATCCGAAGACCATTTCCCATTTCGGCAATACCGCAGGTGTGGCCGCGTCCCCCATTGCGGTAAAGAGTTCGGGAGAGTGGAGCGCGACCATCTATCCTCCGGGAGCCGGAGCTTTCTTCTCCTTTGCCCAAACGGGTTCCGCCGCTGTAACCGATTACGACAGCGGCAAGGCCGTAAACAGCATTATTCCCGTCTATACCCATACCGGCAACACAGGTATCAGTCCGCGTTACGGTTTTATGGTAGTCAGCCTGAAAGAAGACCCTTCGGTACAAAGCACCATGTTACTGATTCAGGACGGAGTGCCCGGATTCACACTGACACCGGATATCACTTCCATCGACTTCGAATATGACGGTGAGCTGACAATTACCGGCAACAATACCAATTCGTTCCTTGTCAATCCCGGATTGGCAACAGACGGTTCAACCGTCAACGAATGGGAATACGTGCTTGAAGGTGACAATGCAGCAGCCTTTGAAGTAAAGGATACGCACGATTCCACAGACCCTAAGCTCAATCGTATTACCGTAAAAGCCAAAAGTCACAATGAAGGCAATGCCATCCTGAAAGCCCGGCTCTATCTGACATTGAAAGCCGCTCCCGGAGTGAAGTCTCATGTAATCGGCATCAACCAGCAGCCGATGTCGTTCGGCACAGGAGTTCCGGGTAACACGCTTTACATATCCGAGAAGACGGATGAAACACAGCTTATAAATCTGCAAGGCGGCAGTGGAATGCGGTGGATTGCCGAATTGGAACAACCCGAACCTGCAACGGCTCATACGTACAGTATAAAAATGGCCGGCGAAAACGGTGCGGAAATGGCTTGGGGAACCGAATATTCCATGAATACCAAGTTCAAGGTTAAATTCCCCAAAACGCTGTACAAGGACGCCAACCGGAACATCACTTATAACGTGAAGCTCACTTTGGCAGGGACGGCGGTAACAATCCGTCTGGCTATCGTAAGGACGACGCTTAAACCCATAACGATTAACGCCGCCAATCTTTACGGCGGTTACGGAGCGCTCGGTAACGGCATTCTCAGTACATTCCGCGAATATGGCAATTACGGCGCCTTCTTCGGTCCTCAGGGAATCGTCTATACACCGGCAATACCGACGTTACCGAACAGCGACAGCAATAATGCGGGAGTAGGCGCAAGCATTCCGGACAACGTAAACATCCTCTTCTCGGGGACATACGCAAACAAGGTTTCAAGCTATTACGACAACATGGTCGATTGGCTCAAAAACAGCCCTGACAAAAACAGGATTGCCATCGTTTCCCTTGACAACAGCGTTGCGGACAATCAGGCTTTATTCACCCGACTCGCCCCGTTGGGATATACATACAGGAGCAACAGCGGTGTATCCGCGGCTTGGGTCACTACTCATTCCAATGATCCGGTATGGGATTATATTGTCAAAAACGGACCGTTCAGCAATTACAAGCCGTCGCAAGCCATCGACTTCACCGCCTTGTTTTATAGAGACGGATTGAGCGGAACCTTTAACACACCCGCCGGAGTGACCAATGTACTGGAAGTACCCGGTAGCGGATGCTCACTATCCATCGACTTGCAAAGACGGATTATATTCATCGGTGATACCCAGCATACCAATACCTGGACACCGGCCTACAATATACTGGCCGGTACTACCGACAACAAATATTACGGCCGTGGAATATTATGGGCCGCATTGTGGTCAATCATTTACAACACCGCCCAATATGGAGACCATTTTACAGATGCGCTCAAGTAGTTGAGCATATCCGGTTCCCGCTTATATACAGAGAAGTCCTCAAGAACGGATGTCGATACATCACGTTCTTGAGGACTTCTTACTATAACATCTTCAACAATTCATAAAGAAGCACTCACACTCCCCGTATCAAGCACTCACTTCTTAGGAGAAAGGCTTGCTCATATAGGAAATAAGCCGTATCTTTACGCTCAAGATGAACATCTTTAGGTTAAAGACCGCCATCTCCAGCCTAAAGATACATATCTTTAAACTGAAGATACAGTTTAAAGCATAGGTTAAGTCTCCCCGGTAAGCAAGTCCGCCTACTTTCGTCCCTACCCCATGCCACTTCTTCCTTAGCCCCATGCAGGACAGACATCCATCACCGAATTATCAACCCGTAAACAACAAAAAACATCATGGCAGAATATCAAATGCAGACCTCTAATCTTCCCAACGAAGACGGTGAAAAAATACTCTTCCCCCGTATCAAGATTTGGGGACAGGTAGATTTGGACTACCTTGCCCAACGCATCAACTACGCCAGTACCTTTACTCCCGGCGACATCATCGGACTGGTAAAATCACTCACTCAGGCCATAGCCCGTGAAATGGGCGAAGGACACTCGGTGAAAGTGGACGGACTGGGTGTATTCACTCCCTCGTTAGGGTTGCGCGAAGGTTTTGAACGGGAAAGCGCCGAACAGGGCGGACAAAAACGTAACGTAAGCAGTATCTGTGTAAACAACATCAACTTCCGTGCAGACAAGGATTTCATCTACGAAACAGGACGAAGTTGCATACTGGACCGCTCTAAATGGAAGTTCCGGCACTCCTCCTCACGCTACACCGCCGGACAACGTCTGAAACTGGCGCAAGACTATTTAGAGTCGCATCCGTTGCTGAAAGTAGGTGACTACTGCGAACTGACAGGACTACTGCGCAATGCCGCCGCACAAGAGCTGAAACAGTGGAGCGAAATGCCCGAAAGCAGAATCGGCCATACGGGCAGAGGGTCACACAAAATATATATCAAAGCAACAACAGACTGACCTATTCTTCCACTTGCATCGCCACAATCTCCTGTAACGCCGCCACAGCCTCTTCCACGGTAGTGACGTCTTTCACCACCATACTCCGCTTGTTATTCTGCTCCCGCAGGTCGCAACGGCGGGGATATTTCATCATGTAGGCAATGACTTTGCCGAAAGCCTGACTCTGATAGTAAGGACTGTCCGGATTGGAAACAAAGAACAGCGTCATGCGGCCGCCTTTGAGGAACACCTTTTCCGTTCCCAGACGTGCCGCAAGACGGCGCAAGGGAACGATACGGAGCAATTCTTCCGTCTCGGGGGGGATAGGTCCGAAACGGTCTTCGAGACGGGCGCGGAAAGCATCCACGTCCTTGTCCAGCGTCAGGCCGTCCAGTTCGCGATAGAGCAACATACGCTCGCTGCTGCCGGTGACGTAGGTGGCGGGCAGCAACAGCTCAAGGTCGCTCTCCACCTGGCATTCGTCTACAAATTGCTCACCGCTGATAGTACCATCGCCTTTCAGCTCGTCGGCATAGAGGTCGGCAAACTCGTCGGTCTTCAGCTCGTGCACGGCTTCGGACAATATCTTCTGATAGGTTTCGTAACCCAGGTCGGCAATGAAGCCGCTTTGCTCTGCGCCGAGCATATTACCCGCGCCGCGAATGTCGAGGTCCTGCATGGCGATGTGGATGCCGCTGCCTAAGTCGGAGAAGTTCTCGATGGCCTGCAAGCGGCGTTTGGCTTCCGGCGTAAGCGAGGACAAGGGGGGAGCCAGCAAATAGCAGAAAGCCTTTTTATTGCTGCGCCCCACACGGCCGCGCATCTGGTGCAGGTCGCTCAAGCCGAAATTCTGCGCCTGGTTGATGATGATGGTATTGGCGTTCGGTATGTCGATACCGCTCTCAATGATGGTAGTGGCGAGCAATACGTCATAATCATAGTTGACAAAGTCGAGAATAATCTTTTCCAGTTCGGCGGGTTCCATTTGCCCGTGACCGATGCAGACACGGCAATCGGGAATGTTGCGCTCTATCATCGCTTTCAGTTCGGAGAGATTGGAGATGCGGTTGTTTACAAAGAACACCTGCCCGTTGCGGCTCATTTCGAAATTGATGGCATCGGTGATGATATCGTCGCTGAAAGTATGCACTTCCGTCTGAATGGGATAACGGTTGGGCGGCGGTGTCTGGATGACGCTCAAGTCGCGCGCACCCATCAGGGAGAACTGCAAGGTACGGGGAATGGGCGTGGCGGTCATGGTCAGGGTATCCACGTTCACTTTCAGTTGGCGGAGCTTCTCCTTGACGGAGACACCGAATTTCTGTTCTTCGTCGATAATCAGCAAGCCGAGGTCTTTGAACTTAACGTCTTTACCCAGAATGCGGTGGGTACCGATAAGGATATTCACCTCACCGTCCGCAAGACCCTTGACAACGGCCTTGGCCTGTGCCGCCGTCCGGGCGCGGCTCAGATATTCCACACGGCAGGGCAGGCCTTTCAGGCGCTCCTTGAAAGTCTGGAAATGCTGATAGGCAAGAACGGTGGTGGGAACGAGGACGGCCACCTGCTTGTTGTCCGCCACCGCCTTGAAAGCGGCACGCACGGCAACCTCGGTCTTGCCGAAGCCTACGTCGCCGCATACCAGCCGGTCCATGGGGCGGGCGCTTTCCATATCCGCCTTTACGTCGGCGGTCGCCTTGCTTTGGTCGGGGGTATCCTCGTAAATGAAAGACGCTTCCAGTTCCCGTTGCAGGAAACTGTCGGGGCTGTATTGAAAACCTTTCTCCTCGCGCCGTTGCGAATAGAGCTTTATCAGGTCGCGGGCTATATCCTTAATCTTGGTCTTGGTACGGTCTTTCAGTTTCTCCCATGCGCCGGTACCCAGCTTGTTGAGGCGGGGAGCTTCGCCTTCTTTGCCTTTGTACTTGGAAACCTTATGCAAAGAATGGATGGAGACAAAGACCACATCGTCATTCTGATAGACCAGACGCATCACTTCCTGCGTCGTATCTCCGTTGGGAATACGCACCAATCCCGTAAAACGTCCCACGCCGTGGTCGGTATGCACCACGTAATCTCCGGGAGTAAACTGATTCAACTCTTTCAGGCTCAAAGCCACCTTGCCGCTGCGGGCTTTATCGCTTTTCAGGTTGTATTTGTGAAAACGGTCGAACAACTGGTGGTCGGTAAAGATGCAGAGACGCAGAGTATCGTCGGCAAAGCCCTCGTGCAAGGTACGCTCAACGGGGGTAAAGGAGATGTTATTTCCCCGGTCTTCAAAGATAGCGCGGATACGGTCGGTTTGTTTCAGACTGTCACTGCATATATAAAGGGTATAGTTGCGCGCCAGGTAGTCCTGGAAGCTTTCCGCCACCAGGTCGAAATTCTTATGGAAGATAGGTTGCGCTGCGGTACTGAATGATACTGTCGCGTCCGGTGTTCCGGTAGGCTTCGTTCCGAATTCCATGCGGCGGAAATCGAGGGCGCGCAAGGTAAACTCTCCCCCGTCAATCAACTTTCCTTCCAGAGATATCGCACCGTTTTCCTCGGCTTCGCGGGCGGCAATGGCCGCGGCGGTCAGCGATTCGTCGTGAACGGCCTGAATACGCTCGCGCAGCCAGAGGAAATCACGCATCGCCAGCAAGGTGTCCGGCCGGAGAAAGTCCAGGAAAGATACCATGCCGCCATTGCCGCCCTGCTCCAGGCTACGGCTCAAATCGGGGACAATGACGATATCCTCTTTCTTCTCTTTGGAAAGCTGGCTCTCCACCTCAAACGTACGGATGCTCTCCACCTCATCTCCGAAGAAATCGATACGGAAAGGACATTCGGAAGAAAAGGAAAAGACATCGATGATACTGCCGCGCACGGCATATTGCCCCGGCTCGTACACATAATCCACGTACTCAAAGCCGTAGCTGCGCAGCACTTCCGTCACGAAGTCCATATCCACCTTTTCGCCCGTATGGAGTTTCAAGGTTTTATCTCCCAGTTCCTTACGGGAAACGACCTTTTCCGCCAGCGCATCCGGGCAGGTAACCACGCAAAGCCCTTCCTCGCCTTTCTGCAGGCGGCTCAGCACTTCCGTGCGGAGAATCTCGTTGGCGGCATCTTTCTGTCCGTACTTTATGGCGCGGCGGAAGGAAGAGGGGAAGAACAACACCCGTTCGGCTCCCAAAATCTGTGTCAGGTCGTGATAGAAATATCCGGCTTCTTCCAAATCGCCGAGAATAAAGACAAACGGACATTCAGCCCGCTGTACCAGCACGGACGAAAACAGCGAAGCGGCAGAAGCGCACAGGCCGCTGCAGTAGAGGTGACGGACGGAATTGTCCTTTAGCAGCCTGCACATGCCTTCTACATTGGGATGGGCGGCGTATAATTGTTGCAGTTCGGTAATAATCATTGTTACGGTGAATTTCCGTTGCAAAAATACATAAATAATCCTTAGTTTTATCTGTAAGTAATAGAAAAGCACTACATTTGCTCCCATTAATAAGCCCCATATATTTTCAATGAATATGCAGACATCAGACAGTATTGTCATCATCCCCACCTACAACGAACGGGAAAACATCGAGAATATCATCCGTGCCGTTTTTGCCCTGGAGCACGGATTCCACATACTTATTATTGAAGACGGTTCGCCCGACGGTACTGCCGCTATCGTAAAAGACTTGCAACGGGAGTTTTCCGACCGCCTGTTTATGGTGGAGCGTAAGGGAAAGCTGGGACTGGGTACGGCTTACATAGCCGGATTCAAATGGGCGTTGCAACGCGACTATGAATATATATTCGAAATGGATGCCGACTTCAGCCATAACCCCAAAGACCTGCCCCGCCTCTACCAAGCCTGCGCCGAAGAAGGGGCGGATATGGGTATCGGCTCGCGCTACGTCAGCGGCGTGAATGTGGTGAACTGGCCTATGGGACGTGTGCTCATGTCTTATTTCGCTTCCAAATATGTACGTATCATTACGGGGCTACCCATTCACGATACTACCGCCGGCTTTGTGTGCTACCGCCGCAGGGTATTGCAGACCATCAATCTGGACGGCATCCGCTTTAAAGGCTATGCTTTCCAAATAGAGATGAAGTTCACCGCCTACAAGTGCGGAGCGGATGTGAAGGAAGTACCGGTTATCTTCATCAACCGGGAACTGGGAACGTCCAAGATGAACAGCAGCATTTTCGGAGAAGCCGTGTTCGGAGTAATCCGGCTGAAATGGGACAGTTGGTTTCATAACTATCCAAACTTAAAAAACTAAAGATATGAAAAGAACGCTGATACACAACGCGACGATTGTCAACGAAGGACAGTCTATCCAAGGTTCGGTAGTGATAGAAAACGGACGCATCGCCGAAGTTCTCACCAACTGGAAACCGCTCTCCGCCCCTTGTGAAGAAGTAATCGATGCAACAGGCTGCTACCTGCTGCCCGGCATCATCGACGACCACGTGCATTTTCGCGACCCGGGCCTTACCCACAAAGCGGATATCCTGACGGAAAGCCGTGCGGCTGCCGCCGGCGGGGTGACTTCCATTATGGATATGCCCAACACCAATCCGCTGACCGTAACGCTGGATGCCCTGAATGCCAAGTTCGACCTGCTGAATGAGAAATGTATCGTCAACCACTCCTGCTATTTCGGCGCAACCAACGATAACTATACGGAATTTGACAAGCTGGACAAGCATCGCGTTTGCGGCATCAAGCTGTTTATGGGTTCCAGTACCGGTAATATGCTGGTGGACAAAATGAACAGCCTGCTGAAAATATTCAATGGTACGGACATGCTGATTGCCGCTCATTGCGAAGACCAGGAAACGATAAAAGCCAATATCGAGAAATACAGGCAAAAATACAAAGGAGCGGATGACATTCCTGTCAACGCCCATCCCGGTATCCGTTCCGTTCCGGCCTGTTACGCATCTTCCGAGCTGGCCGTCCGTCTGGCGAGAATTGCCGGAGCGCGCCTGCATATTCTGCACGTATCCACGGCCAAAGAGCTGCAGCTGTTTAGTGACGAGCCTCTGGAAGACAAGAATATCACATCCGAAGCATGCGTGGCGCATTTGCTCTTTACACTGGCGCACTATAACAGTCTGGGCGCACGCGTAAAATGTAATCCCGCCGTCAAACGGAAAACAGACCGGGAAGCTCTGCGGGCTGCCGTCAACTCAGGGCTGATTGACGTTATCGCCACCGACCACGCTCCTCATCTGTTGAGCGAGAAAGAAGGCGGAGCGCTGAAAGCGATGTCAGGTATGCCTATGATACAATTCTCTCTTGTCAGCATGTTAGGGCTGGTGGATGAAGGCGTTTTCTCACTGGAAACGGTTGTACAGAAAATGTGTCATGCGCCTGCCCGAATATATGGTATTTGCCAACGCGGATATATCCGTGAAGGCTATCAGGCGGACTTAGTGCTGGTACGCCCCGACTCTCCCTGGGAAGTTACCGCCGACAAGATTCTGAGCAAATGCGGCTGGAGCCCTTTAGAGGGACATACGTTCAACTGGAAAGTAGAAAAAACGTTTGCTAACGGACACCTTATTTATAACGGCGATACGGTAGACGATTCTTATCGCGGTGAAGAGATGAGATTCGATTATCCGTCGGCGGGAGCGTAATACATAACCGATTCAGAGAATAAATAAATGTTGAAATATTGAAATTTAATTTATATCAGTAGCAATGAATGTATATCAGTAACGATGAGTGTATATATAGGTAACAATAATGTAGCATAACCTAAGGCTGAAAGCCTTTTTATCTTATAGCCCGGGGTAACACCCCGGGAGCGTGAATATGAATAACATTGCGCCCTGTAAGGGCAATATATTTGCAGATTAATCTTTTGCCCTTTCAGGGCGCAGAATGTCGGGAACATTTATTCCCGGGGTGTTACCCCGGGCTATAAGATAAAAAGGCTTTCAGCCTTAGGTTATGCTACATTATTGTTACCTATATACACTCATTGTTACCGATACAAATTAAATCTAAACACTTACTTATTTACTTAACTTATTATATATACATTATCAATACTTATTATACATACATTATCCATTGTCAACCATCAATTATAAAATCCATGAAGTAAGTCCCTACATCAACTGGATTTATTTTTTCCATGCCTGGGGCTTTCAACCCAAGTTTGCGGCAATAGCCGATATCCACGGTTGCGATTCCTGCCGTGCCATGTGGCTTGCGGCTTTTCCTCAAGAAGAGCGTGCCAAAGCCGCCGAAGCCATGCAACTGTTTAAGGAAGCCAACAGAGTACTCAACCGATTGGATGAGGTAATTACGGTGCAATGCATTTACAGGCTGTGCAGCGCCAATGCGGAAGGGGACAATCTCCTTATCGAGGATACGGTGTTCCCTCTGCTCCGTCAGCAGACCCCTCACCCGGACGGAAGTCCGTTTCTCTGCCTGAGCGATTTCATACGGCCTCTCTCGTCCGGGGTGGCAGACACGATAGGCCTTTTCGCATCTTCCGTCAGTGCGGAAAGTGAAAACTACTACAAAGACGACCCTTACAAACATCTCCTCGTACAGACCCTGACAGACCGGCTTGCCGAAGCCGCGACAGAAAAGATGCACGAACATGTGCGTAAGGTGGTCTGGGGATATGCTCCCGAAGAATCACTTTCCATTCCGGACTTGCTGGCTGAGAAATATCAAGGTATCCGTCCGGCGGTAGGCTATCCTTCCCTACCCGACCAATCCGTAAACTTCATATTGGATGAACTGCTGGATATGAAACAGATAGGTATCACGCTCACCGAAAACGGGGCCATGTATCCGCATGCTTCTGTATGCGGTCTTATGTTTTCACATCCCCGGTCACACTATTTCGCCGTAGGCAAGATTGGTGAAGACCAACTGGAAGATTATGCCCGCCGACGCGGTAAGCCGATTGATGAAATGCGAAAGTTTCTTGCAGCCAACCTGAAGAGCTAAGAACCGGGAGTGTGATTTTCCGGTTTCCGTTACGACAAACAAATAAAAAGCGATTCGAGAAACAATACAATGGAAAATATAGAACAAGAGTTTATGTCCGTCATACGGGAATACGAGCGCGTCATCTATAAGGTGTGTTACCTGTACACCACTCCGAACGCGACTCTTAGCGACCTGTACCAGGAAGTAGTACTCAACATCTGGAAAGCTTTTCCTAAATTCAGAAGGGAATGTAAAGTCTCGACGTGGATTTACCGTATCGCCTTGAATACCTGTATCAGCTTCATACGGAAAGAAAAGAACATTCCGGAGATTGTAACCCTCACACAGGAAGCCGACCGCAGCGAAGAAGACGACGAGACGCAAGCCATGTTACGGCAACTCTACCGGATGATAAACCGGCTGGGACAACTGGAAAAGTCTATCATCCTGCTTTATCTGGAAGAGAAGAGTTATGAGGAGATTTCCGAAATCACCGGACTGACCGTAACCAATGTGGCTACCAAACTCAACCGTATCAAAGACAAACTGAAAAAGATGAACAAGGAGGAATAATATATGGAACTGGACGAACTGAAAAAATCATGGAATGCATTGGATGCACAGTTGCAAAAGGAACCTATCGCCGATGAAAAACAAATAAAGGAACTGCTTGCGAGCTATAAAACAAATACCCGGCGCAGCCTGAGGCGGCTCGTTGTCCTGCAACGCTTCTCGCTTGGAGTAGGTGCGGTGGGGCTGGCCGTCATCCTGCTGATATGGCTTTTGCTACCTACCTTCGGCTTCAATGAGCACTTGCAAAACAAGACTGCCATATTTCTGGCTTTCATCACCGTCACCATCCTCGGCGGTATGTGGTGGGACCGTAAAACTTACCTTTGGAACAGGAATACCCGGGTGGATGAGATGTCCGTAGCCGAAGTAAGCCGGCGCATGGCCACGTTCCGTTACTGGACTCACTACGAAGTGTGGGCAGTGGCTGTCTGGGCCGTTATCTTCACCGCACTGTTCTACTGGGTAATGGATTACTACACGATGCCTCTCATAGCGCAAGCCGCCATGCTGGGATTCTGCGTCATCTGGGATGTAATTCTTATTTATTTCATCTATAAAAAGGTTGTTTATAAGCACCTCGACAGTATTAAAAAGAATATAGAAGAACTCGAAGATATATGCACCGAATAACTCTTATACTCATTTTATTCCTGCTTCTGCCGGATATGTACATCTACCTGGTGTACATCGTAAAGAAAACGCGTAACATAGTCTGGCGCAGTACGTATTGGCTTCCCACCGCTATGTTGGTGGCCATATACATGTATTATATCTATATGACAGGGGATAATGCCCTTTCACATCATCCGCAAGGCATCGGCAGGCTGGCAGTGGCCGTGATGCTGTTTGCCGTTCCGAAAACGGTGTTCATGCTTTGCTCGCTACTGGGTATACTGATGCGGGGAATCAGCCGGCTTCTGTCGCTCGTCATTTTCCGCACGCCGCTCAGAAGCCCTCGCTCTCCTTTTGTTGCACACCGGCTTCCTTACACACTGCTCGGATTGATATTGGGGGTAATCAGTTTTGCCAATATTCTTTACGGAGCCATTGCGGGTATCACACGCTTTGAGGTAAAGGATGTCGAATATTGCTCGGCCAACATACCCAAAGGCTTTGACGGTTATCGCATCCTTCAGCTGTCGGATATACATATAGGCAGCTGGCTGGGAAATCCGGAAGCAATCCGGCATTTGGTGAAGCTGGTGAATGAGCAGAAAGCAGACCTTATTGTCTTTACCGGTGATTTGGTTAATCAGCAAAGCCACGAGCTGGACGGTTTCAAGGAGATACTTTCCCGGCTCCATGCTCCCGACGGAATATATTCTATTCTCGGCAATCATGATTACGGGACTTACTACCGCTGGCGTAACCGAAAAGAGGAAACGGCCAATTTGGAGTATTTAATAGAACAGCAAAAAGAGATGGGCTGGAAAATGCTGAATAACAAACATGACATCCTATATCATAAGGGCGACAGCATAGCATTGATAGGTGTCGAGAACGATGGGGAGCCGCCTTTCTCACAATTCGCCGATTTGCCCAAAGCCATGCAGGGCACGGAAGGTATGTTCCGTATCCTGCTCAGCCACAACCCTACGCACTGGCGACGCGAAGTCCTGTCGGGCTCTGATATAGAGTTAACCCTTTCCGGACATACGCATGCCATGCAGATGGAAATGTTCGGACATTCGTTAGCTTCTCTCATCTACCCGGAATGGGCGGGCATGTACTACGAAGGCAAACGAGCCTTGTATGTCAATGTCGGCATAGGATATGTGGGACTACCTTTCCGCTTCGGTGCATGGCCCGAAATCACCGTTATAAAATTAGTTAGCGAGAATGAGTGACAAAATCTAAAAAAGGTCTATCTTTGTGGCAATAAAATCCAAAACCTATGAAGATACTCTATAATATTTATCAGATTTGCTTTGCACTGCCTATATTATTGGTGCTGACTATTCTTACCGCACTGGTCACAATTGTCGGTTCCTTATTGGGTGGCGCTCATTTCTGGGGATATTATCCGGGTAAAATATGGTCACAACTGATTTGCTATCTCCTGCTTATTCCGGTAAAAATAAACGGACGGGAGAAGCTCCATAAACGTACTTCTTACGTATTTGTCCCCAATCATCAGGGTTCTTTCGATATTTTCCTGATTTATGGTTTTCTGGGAAGAAACTTTAAATGGATGATGAAGAAGAGCCTGCGTAAGATTCCATTCGTGGGCAAGGCTTGCGAAAGCGCCGGACACATTTTCGTAGACCGTTCCAGCCCTCGGAAAGTACTGGCTACCATGCGCCAGGCAGAGGCTTCCTTAAAGGACGGAGTATCATTAGTGGTATTCCCCGAAGGTGCACGCACATTCACCGGACATATGGGGTACTTCAAGCGAGGAGCTTTCCAATTGGCAGACGAACTGCAACTGGCGGTAGTGCCTGTGACGATTGACGGTTCGTTCGAGATACTTCCCCGTACCGGCAAGTGGATACACCGTCACCGCATGATACTGACGATTCATGAACCGATTGCTCCCAAAGGACAAGGGGCGGAGAATATCAAAGCGACTATGGCGGAAGCTTATACAGCGGTAGAAAGTGCATTGCCAGAACAGTATAGGGGAATGGTGAAGAATGAAGACCAGGACAAATTATGAGCAATAATTCATCCATATATACCCTCAACAGTAATTATATTCCTTATTCCAAATGCTTTGGTCCGGACATTATCCCTTGCAAAGGGAGCTGCATGTATCCTAAGAGAAAAAGGGCTGTGGCAAAATTCAAACAGTAATTTACACCCAGCGATGAAAATTTATCTACCGAATTAAAAGAAAGAGAGAAAAAATTATTACCGACACAAAAAGACAACATTACTGATTTCATCAAATACAATTCAAGACGATATATCAATAACTTAGATAAATGGCTGTAACCAAAGTTTCACAACGAGAGATTGTTGTAGTTTTTTATAAAACATCGGAAGGTGAAACTAAAGAGCGAGGTTGAATTCAGTGATGAAAAATAAAGAGTATACATATAACTTTCCACTTTTTTTCTTCTCAAAGACGTTCTTTTCTATACCCTTTTCTAAGCTAAACAGAGTATAAACCCATTTCACTGCTATTTTCTAATACCAGCAGACATTTCATAAGGACTATTTGTCACTTCATCATGACTATTTATTCAGTCAGTCTTCTTCTATAACCGTACTTTTGTGCGCAAAAGGAAAAAGAAAGTTTAAAAATAACAAGACAACAATTTATGATATGATGAGAAGAGAAAAACAAAGGTATGAGAAGCCTGCAATAAAATTCGTAGAAATAGACTTGAATAGTTGTATCGCAGTCCAAGCGTCAACCTATTCAGGTAGTAACAGCAGTATACTGTGGGGTGAAAACAGTTATCAGGAGAAAGACGTTACAGCTGGAAGTACAGATTTAAGCAAAACATGGGATACGGATTGGAACAGGCGTGATCGCCAATAATTAACAACAAAACGAAATAATTATTCAAATGGAAAAATTCAAATGGATGTACTTACTTGTTTTAGTAAGTGGATTAATATTAGGAGGATGCTTCTCTGAAAACGACATTATCGACAATATAGATGGAGAACCCGATATTGACAATACAGATAAAAGACCTGATTTTGATTTCTCCAAACTGACATGGACAAAAAGAACCATATCTTCTCAAATCGAAGCTGGCAACAATACAGATATTAGTACAAGAAGCGCTGAAGATATCGGTTTTGGTGGAAATCCTTCGAGTGTGCTTCCGGATGATCTAAACTATTATATTAATGTATATAATGAAGGAGTAGAAAATTATATAGAAGATGATTTTCTTGAACTCACATATGAAAACAATGAGATTATTTACTATACGACTACTGCTACCAACAATGGAAAGCAGTATGTACTAATCAACAATATTCCAAATGTAACAGAAAATGCGGACTACCTTTACTTTGAAATTGGGAATAATATAAATAGTGTTCCTAACAATAGAACATTTTTCTTTACGACTTATAATTTAGCTGATAAAAAAATGAAACAGACTACCCTAAAATAAAATTGCCGAAAGCCCTAGATGTTGACGGAGAGGATTTATATTATAATGGGAATGGCTATGTAGAATATGGTGATGAATTATTTGCTACAGAAGGACTTTTTTTTATTAAGAACAGTGAAAACAGCGATAAAATAGACCTCTATTATTTAAATACAAATAATAGACCAGTACTTGCTGACGAATATAAAATAAAAATGAGGCGATTGACGGGAGTGATTACGATATATACAATAGTAATAGACTGTTATGAGGGTAATATGCCTATAAGTATTACAGGAGTAGATGGTGGAACAACTATTGCTAGTGCTATTTCCCTTACAAATGATGCCTTGGCAGAAGCTTTTACTAAACTAAAAGCAACCCCTGAAGATTTTTTCTCCTCTGAAGAACTCGCAGCTAACAATAACGCTTTAAGAGACTTTATCTCAAACAAATTCGATCAAGGATATGGTGTAGACGACTACTTTATTCGTAAAAAAGTCATTGAGAATTTTCCTGTTGAATATGACTTCCTTGCCGCAACGGTAGACTACCAAGCAACAGGTCCTCTCTATTTATGCAATCTGAAATTTCCTGCTTGGATGAATGAAAAATCAGTTTTTCATTGTTCGGACGCTACAGATCGAGAGTTTTATGGTGTAAGCAGTTCTTGTGATAATTATCCGTTCCTTCCTATTGGTCGCTCTTTGACTCTTGACCATACTAACTCATTAATCATATTCATGGGAATGTCAAAGCCAAACACGGAAGGCGTTACATACGCTCCGCCTTCACACTTATTACAAATTAAGATTGCGATAAAAGATGAGGGGATAACGCTTCAGCCCAATATCAACTATAACATGTATGTTGTGTTCACAATCAAAGACATGGTTCAGATGTTGGTAAAAGCGCAGATGAACGATGCAGTCGGCACTCCTCAGACCCGTTCAGCCTTAGAGGAACCTGTCTTAGAGTTGCCCTCAAACAGACTAATTTTCAAATAATCCAAATAATATTCAAAAGGCTGCATCCGTCAACAGCGGTTTGCAGCCTTTTGAACATTTATTTTATTCCCAAACAACAGACGTAGACTATCCCACATTATGAAAGCCACCCTGAAACCCGACTTTATACTACACAGCATCGCCAACGAAAAAGTACTCATCGGTGCAGGCCAGCAGATTGACTTCTCCAAAATGCTAATGCTCAATGATACCGCTGCATGGATTATCGCAGAGCTCCAAAAACAACCCGCCACACCGGAAGAACTCACTCTGAGATTAACAGAAATATACGATGTCAGCCAAGAAAAAGCGCAAAACGACATAGAAGAACTGCTCCGTCATTTAGAAGAACAAGGGATAGTAATCATTGAAGAATAAAGCAAGAACACAATCGCTGAAACAGCGTTCTTCCAAAGGTCTACTTTAGCCTCGCAAAGTAGACCTTTACAAGCATAAACCCCTACCTTACAAACAGAACATACAATAATTTACAGTAAAATAGTTCAGTCAGGAAAGAGCTTTTTTGTTCGTAACAGAAAATAAGCTTCCCAGAGACAGAATCATTGCCCCTACATAATTCTACTGGAAAGACGACATTTTTCCAACCATTTCATTATCTTTGCAATATTCTAAGATAAAGTGCAATGATAATAGATTTCAAGATAAAGAACTTCAGGTCATACAAAGACGAAACCGAGTTTTCATTCGAGGCATTGGACATGGATTTCCGAAGTGAAAACACCACGGCTATCGAACTGGAGAACGGAGAAACAATTCGTTTGTTGAAGACAGCCGCAGTGTTCGGTGCCAACGCTTCCGGAAAAAGCAACCTTATTTGGGCATTGTACAGTTTGTCCCACATGGTGGCAGGTTCTTTGAAGTACGATGTCAACACCCCTATACCCTATACCCCCTACGTTCTTAACTCAAAAACAAGAAATCAACCTACGGAATTTACTATCAACTTCATTGTAGATAGAAAACAGTACCGATATGCAATAAAGTTCGATAAAGTTATCCATCAAGAAACTTTATCGACAATGAAATGCAATAAAGCCGAAAATATATTCAATGTCGAGGTAAACGAAGAAATACTACAAAGGCACGTATCAATCGGAACAAGTTGGGAAAGCACTTTATTGGATATTTCAAACGCCCAACTGCTGCCTAACCAATTGTTATTGTCCATGTTGGGAACAAGACAGGCAAACGGACTGCAAAACGTATATTCATTTCTCGCCACATTGCAGGCGCAGCCGGTAGGAGATGCCATCGACCTGAAGTTCAACAGTTTCGACGTTGCAGAACGGATATTGAAAAGCAGCGATTCAAAGCTATTCCAAAGGCTACGCCGATTGATACATATTGCCGATATGGGGATTGAAGACATTACAATGCAAAAACATAGTGATACCGAGTTCAAATTCCCGGATTCGGTTTCAGACGATGTCAGACAAACATTTATCAAACAAAACAAGTGGGAATTTGGAATGGTACATAAAGTAGTGAACGATGAAGAGGCACTCAATGTCACGCTCCCGATGCAGTTTGAATCTACCGGAACAAAAAACTTCTTCGGCATAGGTGCCCGGGTACTTGACATCCTGGAAACGGGAGGTTTACTTGCTTATGACGAGATAAATATTGCCATTCATCCTGCCTTGTTCAAATTGATAGTATCGTTGTTCAACAATAATAAATCCAATCCTCATAACGCCCAGTTGCTATTTACCACCCACGATGCCTCCATTGCGGGAGACGGGATGTTGTGCGCCGACCAAATATGGTTTGCCGAAAAAGAAGACGGAGTTTCCCAGCTTTATTCTGCACAAGATTTCGATGACATAAGCATCAACATTCCGTTTGACAAATGGTACAAGTCCGGCAGATTTGGAGCTTTACCAAAATTCGGTAACATAGACTACATATTTGGAGATAATGGCACGCTGTAAACGAACAACACACAAAAACAACATCGTCATACTATGCGAAGGCTCGGACACGGAAGTAAAATATTTTTGCGACCTGAAAAGTTATGTTGAAGAACTGCATCCCGACAGCTTCTCCGATATTAAAATACTTCCGATAGCCGATGAGATTATCAGGGAAAAGAAAGGAAGTAGACGCAAGAAGACATTACGGCAACCCATTCCAAGTCTGCATTCAGATAAACACTACTGGTGCAAATGGGAGCATACAGATGAAGAATATGAACTGTATAAAGCACAACCTACCCGATATGTACGTGAAACCCAACTGTATATGGAAGAAGACGGTTATGTAGAAGGTTGGGCTGTATTCGATAAGGATACATTTACCGACCACCAAACAGCCTTTAAGCTGGCTGAAGAGATTGAAGGGCTTCACATTGCATTCTCGTCGCATTGTTTCGAGGAATGGCTACTTTTACATTTTGAGAGGAATCCGCATCTTTTCAGCGCCTCCGTCTGCAAAAATAATGATAAAGACCGGGGATGCGGAACAAATGTACCTGGGGACTGCCACGGTACAGTATGCTTGGGTGGATATATACGCGAGAAAAGATATATACCCGATTATGCCAAAAGCCAAGAATCCATATTCACTACATATACCCTGCCACATATTCCTCTCTGTTATCTGAATGCGGCATGGACCAGAACATTATCCGACAATCCCCCATACGAATGTAATCCGTATACAAACATAGACATGTTGGTGAAACGGCTATCAGGTGATACCCGTATATTCCACTGGTATCACACAAACGAAAATATAGCATTATGCGGAACCACCATTCGTGTATCAATAGCCAATCGTACCGTCACTATCGAAAATACAGGAAACAGGGCATTGATTCTGAAAGCCGATACCTGCATGTTGTGCAATGAATATGCTGAAGTAACAAGAAGGCTATCCTTAGATATTTTGGAACCAAAAAGCAATAAAGAAATACAACTTGCGGAAAACGAATATTTTCTGCATTTAAGAGCAGGAAACGATTGGAGTTATATTCTTACTACCCCATCGCACTCCTCTGCCACCGCCGGGTGATGCGTAATAAAGACAAACGTCTTCCCCCCCCCAATCCCGGCGTAAATTCCCTAACAGCAATCGCTCCGTTTCCGAATCGAGTGCAGAGGTCGCTTCATCCAATAGCAGAATATGGCCCGGACGAAGCAGTGCACGGGCAATGGCAATACGCTGTGCCTGTCCCTCACTGAGTCCGCCGCCTTGTTCGGTCAGCAGAGTATCTATCCCATCCGGAAGTGAGAACACAAAATCGGCCACTGCCGTACGTAAAGCATGGTTCATGTCTTCTTCCGTAGCTTCAGGATTGCCCATCAAGAGGTTTTCACGAATAGTACCGCTAAACAGAGTATTCCCCTGGGGTACATAAGTAAAATTGCAGCGCGTGGACGGAGAAACAAGGCAAGCCTCTTCCTGCAACGACTGCGGTTGCGCATACGAACACGATTGCAACTGCGAATGCGTACGAAGCACAATGCTCCCCTCTTCCGGCAGTGCAAGAGCAAGCAACATACGCACCAAGGTCGTTTTCCCTCTGCCGGTTTCCCCCATTACAGCCGTACAGCTACCCGCCGGAAACTTACAGGAAAAATGGCTGAATACAGGTGCCTCACCTTCCACATAGCGAAACGTTATATTATCGATTTCCACATCGGGAGTTTCAGCAAAGCGCATACTTTCCTCACCGCTTTCTTCCGGCAACCGTTCCAGCTCTTCCAATCGGTCTATGGCTGTAAATACCTGTGCAAAGGAAGGTATCAGCCGGGACAGGTCCAGCACAGGACGCTGTACTTTCCCCACCAGCTGAAGAAAAGCGGCCATTGTACCGAAAGTTATAGCCCCCGTACTGAGACTGACACTACCCCACAGAAAAGCGGTGAGATACCCTCCGGAAAAGGCCAGCGATACAAAAGAACGTGCGGCAAGCGAAAAGCGTGTACGCCCCAGAACCTGATTGCGTAGCATATCTTGCCACTCGTCCAGCTTACTGACGCAGTTACCACTCTGCTCCAATGTCTTGATAACCGTCCTATGTTGCAAACTCTCCTGAATAACAGCCTGTATCAGGCTGTCACTTCTGCGAATTTTATGCGTATAGCGATGAATACGTTTCATATAATAACGGCTACCCAGCAGAAACAACGGAAAGACGGCTACCACAATCCACGGCAGAAACGGGTCTAAATAACAAAAGAATAAAAAGGCCGCCAGTAACTGCACTCCGGTCACCACCAGTGATGGAAAAGACCCGGTAAGCAATCCCACCGCCGATGAAACATCCTGCTCCACACGATTCACAATATCTCCGGTATGGAACCGTTCCAGCTCATTCCAGCGGCTATGCAGCAGGCGGGTAAAAAGACGGTGTCTCAGCGTATTTCCCAGCTCAATCTGCATACGTATGCCCACCCAACTGTCAACAATATTACAAAGCAACTGCAATACAAGCAAAGCGACCAGTAACAGAGCCGCCCCCGGCAAACTGCCCGTAACCGTCCCCGTAGCAATATCTATCACATATTTAGACACCCCGATAAAGGCCAGGGAAAACAATACGGACAATACTCCCAGCACACAGCTCACCAAAACCGTCCAACGCTGTCCGGCAGAAACTCTCCACAAATAGCAGATTTTATCTTTCAGATTCTTCCCTGTAAGAGCAGGTATCAAGTCGTCTTTCATCACTCAATATTTATAATCGTCTATACAATGCCAGCAAATACCGGCGACAAGGCGCCAGCCTCACCCAACAATAAGAATACATGCGCCACAGCACACCTCCGGCGGCATATCTTTTGCCTTTCCGCATCACGGCAATCACCTTTCCTGCAACTTGTGCAGGAGTAGTTTCCTCGGTTTGTCGCAGGTTGCCATCACCTTGCAATATAAGTTTCTCATCCCTGCGGGCTATAATACGATGCAACACAAACCGCCCTTCCATGTCCTTTGCCAATACGGTAACTCCGGTTTGCAGCTCCTCAGGAACAAAACCACCCAAAGTAACACAGTCACGACCATCCGCCAAAAAAGGATTCATACTGTTTCCCCGCACAGGAATAGTCACCGAATGTCCTTGCTCAATCAGCCGTGCCACCTCCGGCAATATCACTTCATTATCAAAAACCTTTTTCATCCTCTGTACACATTCAGTCCTAAAAAAAGAGTATCCGTTGAAAAAAGAAGGCCGCCTCATTAAATCCTGAGGCGGCCCGCAAACAAACAAAACAAACAAGAAAGTCTTTTATGACTTTCCGTTCAGGCATTCCCGCTTCGCTAAGCAGGAATGCGAACTCGTCTCACGACGACATAGGACGTTATGTCTATTTATTTGTCAACCACATAGTGTATTTTAACTTTCACACAGCGATTCAATTTTGCATTCAGTCCCTGTGTACTCTTATCATTCACGGTGGCAATAGGATCGGTCAGTGTGTTGAGAGAGAAATTGCTTCCCAGCACTTTCTTGAACCGCTCATTTTCCTTCAGCCATTTGATAACCGAATAAGCACGGTTGTGAGCCAATGTCTTATTACGTTCCAAACCAACATTGGCAGCATCCTTACCCGTGTAGTTATCCTGGCTGGTAGCCAATCCCTCAGCCTGTACGTGCAGTATTCTTCCCTCTTCAAAAATTCTCTTCAGAGCGCTCACGGCTGCGGAGTCGGCAAACTGTCCGGTATAACCTTCGTTACCCTCGATAGCTGCATATATATCGGCAAAGCTGAACAGTTCGGCATCAGTATCCGGTTTCATGTTTTCTTTCACCAATCCGAGGCCGGCATGCGCATTCAAGCCATAAGAAGTGCTCTCTTTATAATTGTCTCCGCTCATCAGGCTTTGATTCTTGGTAGCATTATCCACACGATAGTACCAAGCCTTGTTCCCGCTGTATACAGGAGCATAGTAATATCCGTTTTTCTCCTTAAAGGCATTCATGCTTTCGGCGTCCATATCCAGTGAAATAGGTGAGGAAGATATTTCATAACCGCGTGAAACACCTGCCATACCGGACGACTCACCGGCTTCATCCGTTGCCACATCCGTAGTACGCAATGTCGACAGCGAAGCGCCTGATGCCAAACGTGCAGCTACCGCATCATTGTCCTCAAACTTCTTCTGAGTGAAAATACCCGATGCCAAGTAATCGATGGAGTTCACCGCAGCATCAAACACTACCGGAGCATCATCCCGTCCTGAATAATTGTTCGGGAAGAACACATAAAATACCATTGACTTATATTCAGGACAATCGCTGATAATCTGATTGATGACGGGACGGGTAATATACACCGGTTTCGCACAAGGCGCACATCTCTCCCAACCGCGTTTCTTGAAGTAATAAGTCATACCGATACGGATACCCGTATTACTGTCGAACCACTTGCTACCTTCGGCAACAGCCTTATTGGTCACACCATCAAAATTAGTCTGAAACAGGGTAGTATACAATTTCAGGTCTAAAGACAGATTTTACAAACACTCCTTCTACACCGTCAAACGGACCGCCCAACACACGAACCCGCGTACCTTTGGCCAAATTAATTTCTTCCGGAGTTAGATAAATTAAACGTTCATTATGCAGTCGGGATACGGAAATAAACTGCTGCATTCGTATATCCGGCACAATTATAGGAGAGTTTTTACCGGCATCCGGCATCGTGATGTATTGCAGAAACGGAACAGTTCTTTTGGTTTCCCTGATAATCCGCCGGGTGGTACGAACGAATATCAAATTGTGAACGGCGGGCACCAGTTCTCTCCTTTTCTTGTTATTCTTCTCAAATACTTTATAGCACATGGGAACAAAGTTTTCTATAGCCTGTTTATCCAACAGCCGCTTTGCTTCCAGCTCCTTGCAAAAAGGAGCGCGCATAGCAAACCACACTATATTTTCTTCATCATTATTCATGTAAAGTATTTATCAAAACAAGAAAAACTGATATACTCTTGGCTCCTCAATATCAAACTAACACTTTATATATCAATTGATTATGAGATACTTTTATTCAATACATCCGTTATACCATTTCTATACAAGAAATAGCACATGTCAATAAATTACTAATAATCAATCTTATACAAAACGTGTAGATGTATTTTGTACTATTAATAAATAATAATTCCGCATGCTTTGTACACAGAAGTCAAAGAATAAGACATAGATTGGCTAAGCAGTTATAACCCTCTTCCCGAAAATCATAAAACAGGAGTGTTTTACTTAACGCTTTCAGCTCGCCTCTGCCAGCTAAATCTCTATTAATCAATAATAAGCAGCCCTATAAATTTTGTCCAAAAATCACTTACAACAAATTATCAAGCAATCTTGTTTGTTAATGTATCAAAAAATACCTTTCAATTACTCTCATCTTTATCAGAAAAGGTTTACTTTTGCCGATAAATCTGTAACGTCTCTTGTATAGAAACGATATAGATTTATACATTATATCGAACAATACAATGTATGGCCGCAAGCCTATACCAAAGCTGATAATATGCTTTGATTAGCCTGATCGATAACGGAACTTTCCAAACTGGCTAAATAGATTTGTGTTGTTTTCTCCGTAGTATGTCCCATTCCTGCACTAATAACCGAAATCGGCACATTATGATTGCGTGCCGCCGTAGCCCATGAATGGCGCGCGGTGTAGAAGACAGCGATATATCGAGGTCAAGAATCTTGGAAATCCTCTTCAACAGCTTATTGTAATACCCCAGCGCCGTCTGATACTGGGAAAACGCTATCACCGGATCTTCCGAGGAAATGATGGGAAGAAGGTATTGCGAACGCTTCGTTTGTCCGGCATACCGGCTGATGATTTTCTGGATAAGAGGCTCGACACGGATGACAAGTTGCTGCCCGGTCTTTTTACGGGTATAGCAGATATAGCCGTTGTGTATATTCTTTTTACACAGGAACGCCATATCGACAAAAGCCATTCCCCGTGTACAATAACTGAAAAGAAACAAGTCGCGGGCCAAGGCCAATGGAGATAATGCCGGTAAACTCAACTTACACAAGTCCAGTATGTGCTGTTCGTCTATCGCCCGTTTACGGGTTTTATCCACTCCCGTATATACATTTTGAAAAGGGAAAGTTTGCTTGACCAGCCGCTTTGTAACCGCCTTATTATATACGGAACGCAAAACCCTCATATAAAATGAAGAGCTGTTACGTAAAACGCCTCTCGACCGGAGCCAGCTTTCATACCGGATAACCAGCGGCTCATCGAGCAGCCTGAAAGGAATATCCCTGCCTTCCAGAAACAGGGAAAAGCTACTGAGGGTGCGACGGTAATTCCTTGCCGTACCCAATTTATTGCTCGATTCGAGCAGTGTAATCTGTTCTTTAAAAAACGAAAGAACATTCGCACTTTTTATTCTTGCCATACTTCTACTTAATTTGTTAGTTACATAAATGTAACAAATCTCTCGAATATCGGCAAGATGAGTGAAAGTACTAATGTTGCATGGCCGTGGTTTCCGAACTCTGCTGCAAGCGCTTATGTTCTTCCAGCAGCTGCATGTTTTGTTTGGCTTTGGAAAGGAAATCTTTTACAAAAGCGTTTTCCTTAAAAATCAGGGGAGCGGTTCTCATTATATCTTCAATCTGGGGTGTCATTATAGGATACGGCAGTGTACTGCACATCATCATAAACACTCCCGGACCAAGCACATTCTCATAATTTTCAATGATGAAGTCTTTCACATAATCATTCATCTCTTTGGCTAATGTTTCTTCCTCCTTAGCCAATTGTTCGTGTACATCTTCCAAGTTGGCGCCATCCAACACCATACGCGCTTCTTTTCGCTCCAGTTCTCCCATTTCAACTTCCATTGCATTACGCTTCTCTATAAACTCATACAACGCGTTGTTCAACAAGGTTCCCTTAGCCGACAGCTGTGAATTGGAAATGATTATCTCAATCCTGCCATCCTCCAGAATCAAAGGCATAATACCCTCGTCATCCATATACAGCGTCACCATCATTACCGAATCTACGGGGCCTTTCATCGAAAATAGTCCATGAACCACCTCGGACGAGTCAATTGTTACCCACTGCCCGTTTTGCAGTGTTTTAAGAAATAACATTTTACCATCGAGACTGGTTACCGAAGAATTTCCTTCAATCTTATATTTGCGACTACAAGAAGAGAAAGACACAAGTAACAACAAAAAAGGCAAGATATAGTTTACATTCATTCTAATCATGCAGGAAACGATTTATGAATTACACGCGGCAAAGGTATTAATATTCCTTATAAACCGGATAGAAAGAAAGGAATTTTCATTTGGTTTACGTATTTTTGCACAATCATAAATCATAAAACCGGAGAAATATACATGTCAACCTATGCTCCTTTCGCCAAACCTCTTTATGTAATGCTCAAACCCGTAGGGGCTGTATGCAACCTGGCATGCGATTATTGCTATTATCTGGAGAAGTCCAAACTGTATGTAAACAATCCCAAACATGTGATGAGCGATGAACTGCTGGAAAAGTTCATTGAAGAATATATCAATTCGCAAACGATGCCGCAAGTATTATTCACCTGGCATGGCGGAGAAACCCTGATGCGCCCGTTGGCCTTCTACAAAAAGGCTATGGAACTGCAAAAAAAGTACGCCAACGGCCGGACGATTGATAACTGCATACAGACAAACGGTACGTTGCTTACCGACGAATGGTGCGAGTTCTTCAAAGAGAACAATTGGCTGGTAGGCGTGTCCATCGACGGTCCGCAGGAGTTTCACGACGAGTACCGCAAAAACAGGCTTGGAAAGCCTTCTTTCGTCAAAGTGATGCAAGGCATCAACCTGCTGAAAAAACATGGGGTGGAATGGAACGCGATGGCGGTAGTAAACGACTTCAACGCCGACTATCCCCTTGAGTTCTATAATTTCTTTAAAGAGATAGGTTCCCGCTATATCCAGTTCGCTCCTATCGTAGAACGGATTACACCGCATCAAGACGGACGTCATCTGGCTTCACTGGCCGACAAGGAGAAGACTGCCGAACTGGCTGATTTCTCCGTCAGTCCGGAACAATGGGGAAACTTCCTCTGCGCCCTGTTCGATGAATGGGTGAAACAAGATGTGGGGACGTATTATATCCAACTCTTCGACTCCACCCTTGCCAACTGGGTGGGTGAGCAACCGGGCGTATGCTCTATGGCAAAGACCTGCGGGCATGCCGGCGTAATGGAGTTCAACGGTGATGTATATGCCTGCGACCACTTTGTATTTCCGGAATATAAATTAGGAAACATCTATCAGAAAACACTGGTTGAAATGATGTACAGCGAGCAACAGCAGGCTTTCGGACTGATGAAACAAAAATCACTCCCTACCCGGTGCCGGGAGTGCGAATGGCTGTTCGCCTGCAACGGAGAATGTCCTAAAAACCGCTTTGCACATACCGCAAACGGTGAGCCCGGACTGAACTACCTTTGTGCCGGTTACCGGAAATTCTTCAAGCATGTAGCTCCTTACATGGACTTTATGAAACAGGAATTGCTGAATCAGCGTCCGCCTGCCAATATCATGGACGCCATCCGGGAAGGAAAATTCAAATAACATATAGTAAATTAATTAATAACAATAACAAGGATGAAATTAACGAAGTATTTGATTGCGGCTATTGCCGTGCTGACAGTCTGCTCCGTACGCGCAGATGAAGGAATGTGGTTACTGCAACTCATGAAGCAGCAGAACTCCACCGACATGATGAAGAAACAGGGATTAAAACTCGAAGCCGATGATTTATATAACCCGAACGGTATATCACTGAAAGATGCCGTCGGTATCTTTGGCGGCGGTTGTACCGGTGAAATCATCTCACCGGAAGGATTAATCCTTACCAATCACCACTGCGGTTACGGAGCAATCCAGCAACACAGCTCGGTAGAACACGATTACCTGACAGACGGTTTCTGGGCTAAAAACCGCAGTGAAGAGTTGCCTACTCCGGGATTAAAATTCCGTTTCGTACATCGTATCGTAGACATCACCGGCCTCGTAAACGAGAAAGTCAAAGCCGGAGAAGTGACGGAAGTCAATGCGCTGACAGCTCCGTTTCTCAACAAACTCGCCAAAGAAGAGCTGGAAAAGAGCGATTTGAACGGCAAACCGGGTATCGAGGTAAAAGCATTGCCCTTCTATGCAGGAAATAAATTCTACCTGTTCTACTATAAGGTATATAGCGATGTACGGATGGTAGCCGCTCCCCCCTCCTCAGTAGGAAAGTTCGGCGGTGAAACAGACAACTGGATGTGGCCTCGCCATACGGGCGATTTCTCCATGTTCCGCATCTATGCCGACAAGAACGGAGAACCTGCCGAATATTCCAAGGACAACGTACCTTTGCAAACTCCTAAATATCTGCCGATTTCCATCAAAGGCCTGCAAGAGAACGACTATGCCATGATTATGGGCTTCCCCGGCAGAACCAGCCGTTACCTCACCCAATCGGAAGTGAAAGAACGTATGGAAGCAGACAATCAAGCCATGATTGACATGCGTGGCGTCCGCCTCGATGTGTTGCGCAAATATATGGATGCCAGCGATAAAACCCGTATCCAGTATGCCAATAAGTTTGCCGGAAGCAGCAACTACTGGAAGAACTCCATCGGCATGAACAAGGCAATCATCGACAATGACGTATTGGGTACCAAAGCGGAACAGGAAAAGAAATTCGCCGAATTTGCCAAAGGCAAACCTGAATACGAAGGCGTGGTAGACAAGATGGACGGTATCATCGCCAAAAGAATGCCCGTTACCCGCCAGCTCAATTACCTGTACGAGGCATTGAGCGGCGCCATTGAATTTGGCAGTCCGTACATGATTATGGACAAGATTAAAACTGCGCTGGAAGAGAAAAACGATTCACTGCTCACCGCAAGCACGGCGCAACTGGAAGAAGTATTCAACGACATCCACAATAAAGACTACGACCATGAAGTAGACCGCGCCGTAGCCAAAGCCATTTTGCCGGCTCTCGCCCAAAAGCTGAAACCGGAAGAGCTTCCCGCTTTCTATCTGACCGTTCAGAACAAATACAAAGGCGACTACAACGCTTTTATAGATGATATATACGACAACTCCATCCTCTCCAACCGTGCCAACTTTGACAAGTTCATGAAAAAGCCAACCATAAAGGCTATCGAGAAAGACCCCGCCACAGCTTATTCCCGTTCGAAAGTAGAAAAGTTAAGAGCTGTCGCCATGGAAGAAAAAGCGCTGAGTGAAGGCCTTGACCTGCTGCACAAAGCATACATCCGCGGTTTAAGTGAAATGAAGCTGCCCGTACCGTCTTATCCGGACGCTAACTTCACCATCCGTCTGACTTACGGTAACGTGAAATCATACAGCCCGCGTGATGCAGTGCACTACAATTACTACACCACCACAGACGGTATTCTTGAAAAAGAGAATCCCGAAGACCGTGAGTTCGTAGTACCTGCCAAGCTGAAAGAGCTTATCCTTAATAAAGATTTCGGACGGTATGCCATGGCGGACGGCACAATGCCCGTTTGCTTCCTGACGACCAACGATATTACCGGCGGTAACTCCGGCAGCCCGGTCATCAATGGTGAAGGCCAACTTATAGGCTGCGCGTTCGACGGCAACTGGGAATCCCTGAGCGGTGACATCAATTTCGATAACAACCTGCAACGTTGCATCGCACTGGATATCCGCTACGTACTCTTTATTCTGGAAAAACTGGGAGACTGCGGACACCTGATAAAAGAAATGAACATAGTCGAGTAACCGTTATTTTCCTGGCTACACACAATACGACTGAGGTACCCTAAGTATACGACTGAGATACCCTCAGTCGTATACTTAGGGTACCTCAGTCGTACACAGAGACTCCCCCTCTCATAATACCTTCTAACGCACATTTATTATGAAACATTTAAGACTATCAATACTATCATTATTCCTTACATCGGGAGTTCTTTCCACCTATGCCGATGAAGGGATGTGGATGCTGACCGACCTCAAACAACAAAATGAAGTCGCCATGACGGAGCTCGGTCTGCTGATTCCTGCCGAGCAGATATACAATCCCGGCGGTATAGCCCTGAAAGATGCGGTAGTACACTTCGGTGGCGGCTGCACAGGCGAGGTTATCTCGGCAGAAGGACTGGTACTGACCAATCATCACTGCGGTTACGGAGCTATCCAGCAACACAGCAGTGTGGAGCACGACTATCTGACCGATGGTTTTTGGGCAATGTCACGCAACGAAGAACTTCCCTGCAAAGGACTTACCGTAACCTACATCGATGAAATAATGGACGTAACGGATTACGTCAACGACCAATTGCAGATAGATTCCGATCCGAACGGCACGAATTATCTGTCGCCCAAATACCTCACCATGATAGCCGACCGTTTTCTTTCCGAACAAGGCATCACACTGACATCCGGCCGTAAAGCGGAACTGAAAGCGTTCTATGGCGGAAATAAATACTACCTGTTTCTCAAGACTACTTACAGTGACATCCGTATGGTGGGCGCTCCCCCTTCTTCCATCGGCAAATTCGGCGCCGATACGGACAATTGGATGTGGCCCCGCCACACAGGAGATTTCTCTTTGTTCCGCATCTACGCCGACAAAGACGGACAACCGGCAGCTTACAACCCGGACAATGTGCCCCTGCGGGTAAAAAAGCACCTTACTATCAGCCTTGCCGGCTATCGTGAAGGCGACTTTACATTCGTCATGGGATTCCCCGGACGCAACTGGCGCTACATGATTTCCGACGAAGTGGAAGAACGTATGCAGACCACCAACTTTATGCGCCACCACGTGCGCGATGTCCGTCAGAAAGCCCTTATGGAACAAATGCTGAAGGATGATGCCGTACGCATTCACTACGCAAGCAAGTATGCCTCATCCGCCAATTACTGGAAGAATGCCATCGGCATGAACGAAGGACTTGTACGCCTGAAAGTACTGGATACGAAACGCGCGCAACAGGAACAACTCCTCGCACGCGGTCGCGCCTTAAACGACAGTTCCTATCAGAAAGCTTTCGACCAAATACGCAGTATCGTGAAGCACCGCCGTAATGCTCTCTATCACCAGCAAGCCATTCAGGAAGCATTGATTACGGGTCTTGACTTTATGAAGATTCCGAATACCACCGCATTGGTCACAGCCTTACAGAGCAAGGACAAAGCCAGGATAAAAGCCGCTTCCGACAGCCTGCAAATTGCAGCCGATAAATATTTCGCATCCGTCCCCTTCCCCGAAGTAGAGCGGATTGTAGGAAAGAAGATGTTGCAAACCTACATGAAATATATTCCCGCCGAACAACGCATAGGTATCTTCAAGGTTATCGACAAGCGTTTCAAGGGTGATAGTGATGCCTTTATCGATGCCTGCTTCAAATATTCCATCTTCGGCAGCAAGGAAAACTTTGCCAAGTTTATCCGTAAACCTAGTTTGTATAAGCTCGGTAACGACTGGATGACATTGTTCAAGTACTCCGTTACCGACGGTCTGCTACAAACCACCATCGCCATGATGGATGCCAACCGTAACTATAACGCCGCCCATAAAGTATGGGTCAAAGGAATGATGGATATGAAACAGGAAGCCGGCACCCCCATCTACCCGGATGCCAACTCCACCCTGCGCCTGACCTACGGATGCGTATTGCCTTATAAGCCCGCCGACGGTGTGGAGTACGGCTGCTACACCACTCTGAAAGGAGCGATGGAAAAGGAAGATCCCAACAATTGGGAGTTTGTAGTTCCGGCTAAATTAAAACAATTATATCAGGCCAAGGACTTCGGACGATATGCGATGCCCGATGGAGAAATGCCCGTCTGCTTCATCGTAAATACGGACAATACGGGTGGTAATTCCGGCAGTCCGGTGTTCAATGCCAAGGGTGAATTGATAGGTACGGCTTTTGACCGTAACTATGAAGGGCTGACAGGTGACATCGCTTTCCGTCCCTCTTCACAGCGTGCAGCTTGTGTAGACATTCGTTATACTTTGTTCATCATAGACAAATATGCCGGCGCTTCGCACATTATCAAAGAGCTGACGATTAGTGATTAGTACATAGCAATGAGTAATTAGTTATTACTAATTTACAATCGAGCATGAACAAATCTCCCGTTTATCTGTTATATACTCATAAACTATTATAAAAACAAAGATTATGGAAAAGTTTGAAGAATTAATACAATCAGAAAAACCTGTCTTGGTGGATTTCTTTGCTACCTGGTGCGGACCTTGTAAAGCCATGCATCCTGTATTGGAAGCTTTGAAAAGTGAGATTGGCGACAGAGCGCGTATCGCAAAAATCGATGTAGACCAACATGAAGCATTAGCTGCAAGCTATCGTATACAGATGGTTCCGACTTTCATCCTGTTCAGAAAAGGTGAAGCCGTATGGCGTCATTCGGGTGTAATCAGCGGTAAGGAGCTTAAAGCCATTATCGAACAAAACTCATAATTAAGAAAATGAAGAAAATTATAGCTATGACCGCTCTCATCTTTTCAAGCATACTGACTTATGCCTGTACCGATGGAGCCAAACAAAAACAAGCGGAAACGCAAGAAACTACTCAAGACGGCAGCGTAATCGTAATGAACAAAGATATGTTTATCAAGGACGTATTCGATTACGAGAAATCCAAAGAGTGGAAATATAAGGGTGACAAACCTGCCATCATCGACTTGTACGCCGACTGGTGCGGACCCTGCCGAATGACGGCTCCTATCATGAAGGAACTGGCGAAAGAATATGCCGGGAAAATCGTGATATATAAAGTCAATGTGGATAAGGAGAAAGAACTGGCCGCTTTGTTCAATGCCACCAGCATTCCTTTATTTGTCTTTATTCCGATGCAGGGCGAACCTCAGCTGTTCCGCGGAGCTGCCGATAAGGCAACTTACAAGAAAGCGATTGATGAGTTTTTATTGAAGAAATAATTAGCGCCAACAAGGAGTTAACTGTATTATAAGCAATAAATTAATATAATTGCTTCCTATAAGTTAACATTATCAAAAGAGCAAGTTAACATCATCACAATAATAATGTTAACTTGCTCTTTTGATAAAGATACTATAAGATTATCGGCATCTCTTGCCATGCGCCGTCATACATTTCCATTACGGTGTTATAACCGGCTTTCTTCAATGCCTGTAATGCTTCCGGACGACCGCTATTAATCCGTTCCGGATAGTGAGAGTCACTATTTACTTGAACACGGATCCCCAAACTGTGCAATAACGGGAAATAGCGTTCATTGGGATAGAAAGTACCCAGTTCATGATAAGACTTGGTATTGATTTCCACCTGATAACCACACGCGGCAATGTCCTCAAAATACTCTTTTACAAGCATATCATACCAAGGTTCATCCAGCAAACCGGGGCGATAACAAGACGCGTTATAATGCATCTTATCCGCATGCCCTACTATATCGAAACCTCCTAACTCCAACATACGCCTCAATCGTCCGTAGTACAAACGCACTACATGTTCCAAGTCACCACCAAACTGTTCATCCACTATTTGTTTGAAAATATCAGCCGGAACATCCACATCTATAACCTCCGATTTCTCATTGTACAACATATGTACGGAGCCGATACGATAATCCAATGGCAACTCCCGGAAGCGGAGAATAGACGGATTACTCTCTTCATTCAGGTAATCTATTTCCAAACCGAGATAAAGTTCTATCCTCCGAGCATATTTCTGTTTCATCCGATGAAATTCTGCCAGATAGTCGTTCATACGGTCCCACTCCATGGTCCATGCCGTAGAAAAAGGCAGTGGGGCATGGGATGAAAAGCCATACGAAGTAAATCCCTCGCTCAAGGCAAACCGTACAAAGTCTTCCATACCGGCACGTCCGTCACAATACAGACTGTGACTATGATAATTCGTCAGATTTTTACTCCTGCTCATCTGCTTATTCTTTAATTAAATTATTAAATAGGTGTTGAAAATTAGATTGTATCAGTAAAGCTGAGTTTATACCAGTAATAATCAGTTTATATCAGTAACGATGAAATAGTGTAACCTAAGGCTGAAAGTTTTTTTATCTTTAAGCCTGAAAAGCTCTTATCTTATAGCCCGGGGTAACACCCCGGGAATAAATGTTCCCGGCATTCTGCGCCCTGTAAGGGCAAAATATTTGCAGATTCATCTTTTGCCCTTACAGGGCGCAATGTTATTCATATTCGCATTCCCGGGGTGTTACCCCGGGCTATAAGATAAAAAGGCTTTCAGCCTTAGGTTACACTATTTCATCGTTACTGATATAAACTGATTGTTACTGATATAAACTAAATTTCAATATTTACTTATGCATGTTTACTGATACATATTTATTATACATGTTTACTTATTACACGTTTACTTATACATACTTACTTATTCCCTAACTTCAGTTAGACTCTATTTCGCTTAATTCCAGCCAGCGCATTGTCTTTTCATCAATCAAATCCGCCAATTCCGGCAAGCGTTTCGACTTCTCCGTCAATTCATCTACGGACAGCGCGCCGCTACACAGAGCTTCTTCAATGGATTGCTTCTCTGCTTCCAATGCCGCTATATCTTGTTCGAGTTGTTCAAATTCGCGCTTCTCCTTGAAAGACATACGGCGTTTTTCATTCAAACGCACTTTCGCCGTCTTCTCTTCCTGAACTTTTGCCGCTTCTTTTTCCTTCTCTCGCTCCTGAGCGGCTTTCGCATCCTTCCAGTCGCGATACTGGGTGTAATTGCCGGGGAAATCGCGAATGTCTCCCTGACCGTTGAATACCAATAAATGGTCTACTACCTTATCCATAAAGTAGCGGTCGTGACTCACCACAATGACGCATCCCTTGAAATTCCGCAAATATTCTTCCAATACATTCAATGTAACGATGTCAAGGTCATTGGTAGGCTCATCCAACACCAGGAAGTTAGGATTACGCATCAATACCGTACACAGATAAAGACGGCGACGTTCGCCACCGCTCAACTTATAGACATAGCTGTGCTGCGTTTCGGGTGTAAAGAGAAAATGTTGTAAGAATTGTGATGCCGTCAGACGCTTGCCGTTACCCAACTCTATCACTTCCGCAATGTCCTGCACTACATCTATGACTTTCATCTGTTCGTCAAACTGCAACCCGTCTTGAGAATAATAACCGAAACGAACGGTTTCGCCGATGTCCAACGCACCGCTATCCGCCTGTTCATGTCCCATCAGTATCTTGATGAAAGTAGATTTTCCCGTACCGTTATTTCCCACAATACCCATCTTCTCATAACGGGCAAAGATATAAGAGAAATCATCCAGTATCTTCAAATCACCGAATGACTTATAAAGATGGTCTGCCTCAAATATTTTACTGCCGATATAAGATGCTTTTACATCCAGCTTTACATTATCGTTGTTGAAGCGTTGCTTGGCTACCTTCTCCAACTCATAAAAAGCGTCTTCCCGATAGCGCGCCTTATGGCCTCTGGCTTGCGGCATACGTCGCATCCATTCGAGTTCCGTACGATACAGATTATTGGCGCGTTCTATCTCTACGGTTTTGGCTTCGATACGCTCTTCACGCTTTTCCAGGTAATAACTATAATTGCCCTTGTACTGATATATCCGACGGTTGTCTATTTCAATAATCTCCGAACAGACACGGTCGAGAAAGTACCGGTCGTGTGTCACCATCAACAGGGTAAGGTTGGTACGACGCAGATAGTCTTCCAGCCATTCGGTCATGTCAAGATCCAAGTGATTGGTGGGTTCATCCAATATCAAAAGATCGGGTTCGGTGATAAGTGTATTGGCAAGCGCTACGCGTTTCAATTGTCCGCCGGAAAGTGATTTCACCTGTTGATTGAAATCACGGATTTTGAGTTGGGAAAGGATCTGTTTGGCTTTTTGTTCATATTCCCAGGCTTTCTCATGATCCATACGCGCCAGAATCCCGTCCAAACCGGGATGTCCATCAGTCTCCATGCAACGTTCATATTCCTTAATCAATTCCACGGTACTGTTGCCATGATGAAAACAAGCTTCCAATACGGTCAGCTCTTCCGGATATTGAGGGTCTTGTTCCAGATAACCAACTCTTATATCGCGTCTGAAAGAGATTGTACCGCTGTCATAACCTTCTTTTCCGGAAAGGATATTAAGCAATGTAGACTTGCCGCTTCCATTCTTGGCAATAAGCCCTACACGCTGCCCTTCGGATAGACCAAAAGATATATTCTCGAATAGTACCAAGTCGCCAAATGATTTGGTTAAATTTTCTACTTGGAGAATTGAATTTACTGCTGCCAAAACTTATTAAATTAAGAATTGAGAATTAAAAATTGAGAATTGCCATACGGGACGGCAAGGGGTATCAAAATAAGGGCTGTTATGAAAGCAGGTTCTTATAAACCTCTGCAAGATTGCAGGTTTCTCCGGCTTTCACTTTGCTCCATACTAATTTCATCGGGTCTATCATAGTATTGCTTGCGATATTCGTTAGAACAGGCGCTTCACGATTACCGTCAATCAGCGTGTACCATTCCAAGCCGTCTACTTCATTGGCTAAAATAACGCAAAGTGTAATGCCGAGTGCAAGCCATGCCTCTTTCTTTTTGGCGCTGATACTGCCATTATCCATTATCTGCTGCATATTGGCTATATCTTCTTCCTGTCCTTGAAAGTCTTTCTTCAGCAATTCCTTCACTGTGGTACTTACCCACTCGTATGCCTCGTTTATCTGATAAATTTCAGAAAGGCGTACCGGGATTATTTCTGCCGGATATTTCTGATTGGCTCTGCGGACTTCCAATGAAGCTATGATATCTTCGGCCTCTACCACTGATTCGCCTTTGCGCACTGTAAACGAGCATTCAAAAGCGACATCGTCTATTCCTGCAATCCAAAGATGGGAAGTATAATATGTACCCTCTTCTTCGAACATTTCCTTACTGTACGCACAGTTTAAATGCCCCACCATTACAGATGCAGCCGAAGTATTCTCTTTTAATTCCTGCTTAACGGCTTCTTGACCATACGTTGTGTCGCCTTTATAAGCAGATATACGGAAATTACCCGTCCACTCATTAGGATTATAAAACAGGAAAGAACCTTCCCCGTCTTCAAATTCGTTCCAGTCTGCCGGATAAACCATAGAGAACCATGCTCCCGGAGAAATAAATTTCTTACCTTGTTTCATATTTCATTGACTAAATGAGTTCTTTCTTGCAAAAGTAACATTACCGCTGTTGATATGCAAACAATCCAAACAAAAAACAGCCGATTCTCACGAACCGACTGTTCCAATCATCATCTATGAATGAAGACTGTTTAGGTCTCCAATATTTTAATATATCTTATAAATCTATTTTCGAGTGCAAAGATAATCAATGAAATAATATGCACATCAAGATTTTAAGATATTTAATTTAACATTCTATAAACTAACGAATTTATCGCTTACTTAATGTAACCATAATATTCATTATCTGTTGCGCAATCCCACCAAACCGGACACGACCAAATCGGGTCTGTCATAGCTTGCTTGTTGGATGCCTTCAACTGAGTTAAGTTATAGTTACTTTCGTGAGTACTCTGGCTGAAGCGACGGAACCAATAAGTAGGATCATCCTTAGAAGTACCTATAATCTTACTAACAGCGGAAAAATCATTTGGACGGTCATAATCTACATAGTCATAATCCAAACGGCGCATATCATTCCAGTTTTCAATATTGATACCCAATGCTATAATTTTTTGACGCATGATTTCAAATAAAGTCAGATTGGCTGCATTTTGGCATACGGCATTACTTGCCATATAAGAACTTTTGGCATTATCAGCCATAGGTTTCTGATCCTCGTTCTGCGTACCTTCAGCCTCCCATGATTTCAGTTTTTCCTGCATACGGTCAAAGTTTGCCTCTATACCTTTCTTATAAGCACTCAACGCTCCATCAGTATCTCCTTTACGGAAAAGAACTTCCGCTTTAATAAAGCACATTTCCGAATAAGTAAGGATATCCGTATCCGAATTAGGACGTGCATAGAATGTACCCGTACCACCTACATAATCATACTTCGCATCTGTATAGTAATACATATCCGTAGTATTCCGCCCGCTATTGGCCATACCATTGGAACGTAAGTTCACATAAATAGTATCACCCGCACGTTTATAGTCTGTAGTATTACAGTAAGCAGAGCCTTTCTGATATAGAATAGTCACTTTGTCTCCATCAACCGTAGTTTGATGTATGGCTTGGGCATTGGCAATAAACTCCGTCTTTACTGTATTATCTGCCTTGGACAAATCATAAGTTATCACAAAACCTCCTTTATCCTTATTATAGCCGGTTTCTCCACCGGTTACAAATAAAGCGGCTACCGGTCCACCTTCTGCACGAGTAGTGGAATGTATTACATCTACTCCGGCATCATAAACCCAATCATAGTCTCGGATTTTACCATCGCTATTCAATTTTACATTTGTCATCATGGCAGGAACCAGCTTTGTCAAACGGGGATCTTCCGTTCCCGAACCACCTGTAAATTCATTGGTCAGCAGATTAACATACCAACGTGTCAGGCGTTGCGTTCCTCCATATCCGGTACAGTCCCAAACAACGGAAGCCTGATAAGGATCGCTTACTGTGAAATTGACTTCATCTCCCTCTACGTTATAATGTTTCATAATAGTATTATCATCATTCGATTGAGGCGCGGAATTCAATGCTGTCAAAATAGCCTCCGGATCATACAAATCCGCCTTCTTTGACAATTTCAATAAATAGCGGGCTTTCAAACCATAACATAATTTCAACCATTTGGAAACTTCTCCCCCATTCCACAAATCACCGGCGCTCAGTGCCGGAGCAATGGGATTCTGTTGTTTGCCAAAGTTCTCAATAGCTTTATCCAAATAGCCCATACAAAGTTCATACATGGCCTTACCATCGTCATAAGCCGGGTCTGTCTTACCGATGAATGCCTCTTGAACAGGTAATTCTCCATGTAAATCGAGCATCATCATGAATCCCATTGCCTTAATGCAATACGCCGCACCTTCATAATGATAAGCTCCCTCTGCTTCCGCCTTATCAATCAAAGCCTCAATATTCACACCCGCACCCAGATAGAAATTCTGGTAGATGGTAGTACATGAGCTTTGGGCCGGATTCCATGATGACAGCAGACTGTTGGCAGCCGTACCACCCGTCTGTGTCATAATACCGGCAATCGTATTGGTACGCATGCTGGCCGTACCCCACGCATAAGCGTAATAGTTCTGTATCCACGGCAAACGAAGCTGCGGTGATACGGTTTCGGACACCGGATTATCCGGATCTGTATTCACATCCAAGTAGTCCTCACAAGAAGACATTCCGAACACAAGCGCCAAGCCAAGTGCAATATGTATTAGTTTCTTCATACTCTTATCTTTTTAAATCCGTTATTAGAATGTAAGATTAATGCCAAACGACATGCCGGCTGTAGCCGGAACACCGCAATAGTCAATACCTGCAGAGCCGGAACCACCTGTACCGGAACCGGAAACACATGTTTCGGGGTCCATACCTTTATAGTTTGTCCAGACAAACAGGTTGGTTCCTGTAATCGTGGCAGTCAGTCCCTTGATTATATTTTGTTTCTTCAACAGATCCTTGAAATCGTAGGACAAAGAAATAGAACGCAAACGCAACCAATTGGTATCGGTAATAAAGTTGTAAGCATTCTTTGCGTAGTTCTTATAATATTCCTGAATCATATACTTACCGGAACGGGTAGAATTACCAACCTGATAAGTTTCATTGGCATTATAAGTAATAGTTTTGGTTTCATAAGCAGGTTTCGCCGTAGTACCTGTATTGACAACGCCTGTAAACGATACGGACTCTCTGTTTATTGTCTTCGTACTCAGTCCTTTCGTTACGAGGTAGTATTCGGTACCGTTATAGATATCGCCACCCAAACGTATATCGAACAAGAAGGAAAGATTGAAATTCTTATAACTGAAACTGTTGTTAAAACCACCTATCAGCTTCGGCTCACGGTTACCCACAATATTGGTTTCAACTTGCGTATCTTTATATAAACCGGTAGAGGCATCGATTACATTATACATCTTACCGTCAGGTCCTTGAGCCGTTTCGTACTTATTACCCGTCAATCCTAAGAAATAACCGCCATTCGGTATTGAACCGGCTTTAGCCGCACCAATCTGCGCATCTGTCACATAGAAAATATCTACGCCGTCGATAAAGTCACCCAAACGTCCGCGATTACCGGAAAGATTTAATGTTGTTTCCCATTGGAAATCTCTTGTTACAATAGGCTTACCCGTAATCGAGAGTTCCATACCCTTGTTCTCTACCGATCCGCCATTCAGTGTAAGGAAGATATATCCGGTAGACTGCGCTAAACGCGGTGCACAGATTTGGTCTTTCGTCTTGCTTTGATAGTAGGTATAATCAAATCCTAAACGTCCGTTAAAGAAACGCATTTCCAAACCTAATTCATAAGAATCCTGTATCTCGGGCTTCAAACCGACACTACCGCCTGTCCAACTATTACCCATACCGTACTTGCCGCCATTCAGTGTAGCCACAGGCCACATATAATAACCTAAAGAATACGCATCAGCATCCTTACCGACCCGTGCCCAGGATGCGCGAATCTTACCGAATGAAAGTACATTATTCTTCGGCAACAACTCGGTAAATACGAATGAGCCGCTTACAGAAGGATAAAAATAAGAACGATTATTTACCGGCAATGTAGAAGACCAATCATTACGTCCGGTCACCGTCAAATAAACAAGGTTCTTGTAAGAGGCACGGAATTCTCCATAAAGACCTACCATACGTTTACGTACCGTACTCTCCTTGAAATACTGATTGGCTTTAATGATATTATTGAAGCTGTAAAGTCCTTCCGTTACAAAGTTATATCCCCAACGAGTATTATTCGTGGTCTTTGTAGCTTCCGTGGTGGTACCTACCAAAAGATTCAAGTCGAAATCCCCGAAAGTCTTATGGAAGTTAGACATTACGTTCGTTGTTATATATTGATAGTTCACATCGCCCTTAGACATATAACCGTTCTGATATATCTGCTTAACCGCACCGCCTGCGCGACGAAGCGTATTGGAACTGGTAGTATATTTATCAATACCTGCGCGTGCCGACACATCCCACCAGTCTGTCAGTTTCAAACTTGCATTAAGAGCACCTGTAAAACGGGATGTTTCGTCTGTCAAAGTATTCTTATTCAGAATCCAATACGGGTTTTCTATATCATCTTCCAAATCTTGCAAGCCTTCCAATATACGGTATTTGCTACCATCATCATTCAGATAACGGCTCATTTGGTCATCGATAGGCCATCCATAAACAGCGGTCATTGCGCCGTTACCTCCTTGTCCGTACAAGCCCGCGCTGGTCAACGTTTTATCGGTACTTGCCTGTGAATAAGAAACGTTGGCTCCTACTGTCAAGATACCGTATTTTTGTTCGCCATTAAAACGGAAAGTCGTCTTGTCATAACCTGTTGTAGGAATAATACCGGACTGATGATAATTGGAACCGGACAAATAGAAAGAACCGTTTTTGCTACCGCCGGATACACTGACACTGTTATCCCAAACACTGCTTCCCTGGAAGAAATCACCTATATTATCATAAGCGGTTCCATCGATTCTGTCTCCCCAGGAATCCATTGTCTTATCAATAAAGGCACCGGAAGTATTATATTCTCCACGGCCATACAGATTCTGAACTTCCGGTAATTTATTAGCCCATGAATAGGTATATTTACTGCTTACATTTACTCTTACAGCACCTTCTTCTCCTTTTTTGGTAGTGATGATAATAACACCGTTAGCGGCACGGGAACCGTACAATGCAGCAGCCGCAGCACCTTTCAATACAGACATGCTTTCGATATCTTCAGGGTTAATATCCATTACACGGTTACTGAAAGTCGTCGCCGTTTTCGTCATACCATCGGTACCGGAATTACCGGTATTAACCGTAGAGTTATCATAGATAATACCGTCTACAACAAACAAAGGTTGATTGTCACGAGATTCACTGGCAGAATTACCACCACGAATTACGATATTGGAACCGGCACCGGCGGCACCACCGGCCTGCGTAATATTTACACCGGGAATTTTACCGGCCAAAGAGTTTACCACATTCGTTTGTTTATTCTTCATCAACTCTTTGGAGTTAATATCTGAAACCGAATAACCTAAGGCTTTTTTCTCTTTTTTAATACCCATCGCCGTTACAACAACTTCACTCAATGACTGGGTGTCATCTTTCAGGGTAACGGTATAGTCGCTTGCCGCTCCTACTTTCACTTCTTCCGTAGCATATCCGACAAATGAGACTACCAATGTGCTACCCACTGGAGCTTCTACCGAGAATTTTCCATTGATGTCAGTAACAGTACCCGTACCGGAACCTTTCACCAATACACTGGCTCCAATAATCGGTTCACCTGCAACATCCACTACTTTACCTGTGATTGTTTTAGCTTGCTGAGTACTCTGGGAACTTAGCACATTATCAGCGGCAACAGCTGAATATGGCACAGATATCCCAAACAATGCAAGCAACACTAATGATAAGCAATAATTTCTTTTCATAAGCTCTATT
>CEAZ01029810.1_pt1 | contig 186913 bp, 167 predicted proteins | sample 557361 | NCBI WGS metagenome assembly CEAZ01 (sample SAMEA3182074, study PRJEB8094) | gut metagenome | biome: human; feature: gut; material: Stool; isolation source: human stools | place: Canada | collected 2012-02-22 | reverse complement strand
CGGACAAATCAAGACAACAAACCGCCAATTTGGGACATTCCGTGACCTAAAATCTTAGAGGGTGGACAGGTCACGAATTGGTCACGAAAGTGTGTCTTTTTGTGACCTTTTCGTGTCTTAGGTCACAGACATTATACAAAGAAAAAACTCCTACAATACCTTGATATTGTAAGAGTTGTACATTTACTGTCCATTTCTGTCCAGCGTTTCTGTGATCCGCCTGGGGCTTTCACCGTAGCGGACTATATCTTTGATTTTTAAGCTCTTGTAAACCTTGAAAAATCGTACCGTAACGAATTAGTAACGATTTATAGGAACGCTTGTTGTCTGTGTCAGGCATTCGTTTGTCAGCCGTTTTCTGATGCCACAAAGATAGAGTATTCCTTTTTATTTTCCAAATATTTGATTATTAAATCATTAAAAAAGATCCCCAGTGCAAGGGGCGAACCTATATATAGATAGGTTTGCCCCTTGCACCGGGCGGACGTTGCCCTCTTTATTCAATAAGCATGTTGATATTGAATATATGGGCTATTTAGAGATGATAAAACGCTCACCGGTCTGGCGCAATCACCATTTTATTTATCGGGAATACATAAAAATCATGGTGTACTACACGTGTACTATACCTTCCAACTTTTTTTATTGTTCTTCTTTTGCGGCAAACACTGAAAATTAAGTTTGTTATGGAAGTTATTACAATTGAAAGTGAAGCGTATAAATCGCTTGTGAGCAAGATTGAAAAGATCGCCGGGTATGTAGCCGAAGCGCAATTGCCTTCAGAAGAAAAAAAGGAGGCTTGGCTGGACAGCAACCAACTGGCGGAAGCGTTGGGTATCAGTACACGTACATTGCAACGCCTGAGAGATGAAAACCTGATCAGCTACTCCATGCTGCGTGGTCGGTGCATGTACAAGTTGTCAGAAGTCGAACGTTGTCTGGAAGAGCGTACCATCCGGTGCAAACCCCAGACATTGGAGGATTTTCGCAAGAACTACCTAATGAGAACCGGCAATGATAAGAAAGGATGATATACTGAGAATGACGGAAAAGGGTGTTTCCGTATTCCGCTATTATCTGCCGGTAGACTTCAAGGTGGGAAAGAACTTCCTGAATCCTTTTTATAAGGATACGAAGGCTTCGTGCAATATTTATTATGAACGTAAGGCCGGCGTGTTTAAAATGAAAGATTTCGGGAACGAGGATTATTCGGGGGACTGCTTTGAGCTGGTGGGCAGGCTGAACGGCCTTAGCTGCAAGGAGCCTAAAGAGTTTGTCGAGATCATGGAGATAATAAACCGTGACCTGCATTTGGGGTTGTCCTCACATGAGGAATATCATGTGAGCCATAGCAAAGTGCCCCAAAAGAACGAAGTGGTATCGGAAGAGCCGAAAATGAAAAGTGTCCGGCCTTATACTGTCGTGCAAAAGCCCTTTACGGCTGCGGAACTTGCCTTTTGGGGTAAATCGGGTATCGGGGAAAATGTCCTGAAGGCATACCGAACGGTATCGCTAAAGAAGTTCAGCAGTGAGAATCAGGAAAGGAAGCCTTTTTCCTGCATGACAAGCACCGATGAACCGATGTTCGGGTATATGGGCAAACAGCATATCAAGGTGTACCGTCCGTGTTCACAAATGCGGTTCCTGTATGCCGGTGATTTTGGCGATAACTATTGTTTCGGGCTGGAACAGCTGCCGGCAAAAGGGGATCTGCTCTTCATCACAGGTGGGGAAAAAGACGTGATGAGCTTGGCGGCTCATGGCTTCCATGCGATCTGTTTCAACTCGGAAACAGCCTTTATCCCTGTAACTGTCATACATCGGCTCTCGTTCCGGTTCAAACATATCATCCTCCTCTATGATGTGGATAGCACCGGGCTGAAAAGCTCGGCGAAGCGTGAAGAGGAACTGAAAGAATACGGAGTTAAACGATTGTTGCTTCCGCTTGCCGGTACAAAGACGGAGAAGGATGTATCGGACTATTTTATGCTGGGGAATAGCCGTGAGGACTTGATCAAACTTTTTCTGGACTATCTGGAAACCTTATACAGTGAAACCATGTCGGCATTAAAATCCTGCGAGGTGGATTTCAACAACCCTCCTCCCATCGCACAAATGATCGTGTCGGTAAATGACGTGCCTCTCGGAACTCAAGGCAACCTGCTTTGTGTCACCGGCGGAGAAGGCACGGGGAAAAGTAACTATGTGGCGGCGTTGATTGCCGGTGCTATCCGCCCCTCCGGGACGGATGTGGATGCGCTGGGCGTTACGCTCCACGAAAACGGCAAGAACAAAGCGGTACTGTTCTATGACACGGAACAAAGTGAAGTACAGCTATATAAAAATATCAGCAACCTGCTGCGGCGTTGCGGGCGTGAGGCGATGCCGGAATGGTTCAAGGCATATTGCCTTACGGGAATGAGCCGGAAAGAACGCCTGCTTTCCATTATCCAGAGCTTGGACAAATACCATTATCAATATGGCGGTGTCCATCTGGTGGTGATAGACGGGATTGCGGATTTGATAAAATGCGCCAACGATGAAGCGGAGAGCATAGCCGTCGTGGAAGAACTGTATCGGCTGGCCGGTATCTATAAGACGTGTATCGTTACGGTATTGCATTTCATTCCCAATGGATTGAAACTGAGGGGACATTTGGGAAGCGAGTTGCAGCGGAAGGCTGCGGCGATCCTTTCCATAGAGAAGGACAGCGATCCGGCCGTGTCGGTGGTGAAGGCTCTGAAAGTAAGGGATGGAAGTCCGCTGGACGTACCTATCATGCAGTTTTCGTGGGACAAGGAAAAGGCCATGCACGTTTATCTGGGCGAAAAGCCGAAAGAAGAAAAGGACAAGCGCAAAGAGGATGAGCTTGTAGCGGTAGCCAAAGAGGTGTTCAGCCGGAAGCGTTTTGTTACCTACGTGGAACTTGTGGAAGAAATCCAGTCGATACTGGAGGTGAAGGAGCGTACAGCGAAAAGCTACATCAAGTTCATGCGTGAGAAAGAAATCATTCTGAAATCATCTGATAACCAGAGCTATTATGTTACCGGGAATTTTTAAGGAGGAAAGCGTATGTTAGTAGATAAAACGGAATTTGAAGCATGGATGGAACGTATCATGGGTGAACTATATCGCATCTCCCGGAAGCTGGACAAGGCGGAAACAAGGGAAAAACACCTGAACTACCTGAACGGAGAGCGTCTGTACGACAATCAGGAAGTATGCCTGTTGCTGCGTATCAGCAAACGCACGTTGCAACGATACCGAAATAACGGGGTATTGAAGTTCTATTCGATATATCACAAGACATATTACAAGGAGTCGGACTTACACGAGTTCATTCGTAATAACTTCGATGAGAATGAGATAAAGCGGCAGGCACGTGAGGACAAGCTGTCCGAGAGCTATCCGCTGCCGGAGGAATAAGTCTATGTTTTTGCTTTGTACCGATGAAACTACTGCCGTGAGGCAGGAAATCCCCAACTGCGTATTGATGTTTGTCATAGCAATGGCTTCATACAGTTGTGAAACAGGATGAAGTTTCTTTTCTTGTTCGAATGGTGATATCCCAAAGGACAGCGGTCTGGAGGGGTATCATTTTTTATGCGTGGAGTTGAAATATTCCAGTTTTGTGGCGTAAAAACTGGAATATAAAAAGTTAATTTCCTCAATACCTAAGTATCTATCATGATTCTGCAAAAAAGAAAAATACATTCATAAGAAGAATCCAAAGGTTTTTCCTAATTTTGCAATTATGAATATAAATTGGTCTGAAATAAAGCCTTATGAGAACGAGCTGCCTACTAACTACGCAGATAGAATAGGTAGGTTATATACTGATACTGTCACTGCTGCTTTTAAGAAAAGTAACGGTCAGTTTTTCACACCGGTATCTATCGCTTATTTTATGGGTAAACAAATAAGTGTGAATAAGGATTCTATCTCTGTATTAGATCCGGGATGTGGAACCGCCATATTATCATGTGCCGTAATTGAGAATTTAGTTTTGCAGTCAAAAGTAAAACGGATAGAGTTGGTTACATACGAAACTGATGAAAATCTTATACCGGGATTACAAAAAGTTCTGGAATATATAACAATATGGGGAATGCGCCATAATGTTCGGATTGATTGTCGTTCATATGGTGAGGACTTTATTTTGTCCAATTATTCAGTATTATATTCTGATACGATTTATGGCAGGGCTGAGAGTTTGCAGAAATATGATTTGATCATATCCAATCCTCCCTATTTCAAACTTTCCAAAGAGGACAAACGGGTGAAAGCGGCTCAATGTATAATAGATGGACAGCCCAATATATATTCTATATTTATGGCTATATCAGCTTTATTGCTTGCAGAACAAGGTCAGATGATTTATATAACCCCAAGAAGTTTTACTTCGGGAAGATATTTCCGTTTGTTCCGTAGTTTTCTGTTCAAGCATGTACAGATAGATTTTGTTCACCTTTTCAATACCCGGAAAGATACGTTTTCCAAGGATAACGTGCTTCAGGAAACAATTATAATGAAATGTTCCCCTAAAAAGGAAGCAAATTATAATGTCGTTTTATCCTACAGTGAAGGACTTTCTGACTTGGCTACCCCTGCAATCAAAGAAGTACAGCGGAAAGAAATCATTGACCTTACCTCAAAAGAATTGATATTGCATTTGCCGGTCAGCCTTGAAGATGAGAAAATCATTAAGCTGTTCAAATCATGGGATGGCAACTTGAATAAATATCATATCCAGATTTCCACCGGTCCAGTTGTGGCTTTTCGTTCAAAGGAACAATTATGTGAAACTTCTGAGGAGGGAACCGCAGCCCTATATTGGTTGCATAACGTAGTAAAGATGTTGGCTGATCATCCTGTTGTAAAGGAAGGAAAACCTCAATTCATCCGTATAAATGAAATGTCTGTATCCACTTTGTTACCTAACAAGAATTATGTTCTGTTACGACGTTTCAGCTCCAAAGACGATAATAGCCGGTTAATTGCCGCACCTTATTTTGGGAATATGACTTCTTGCGCATATGTAGGAATCGAAAACAAACTGAACTATATTTATCGTCCTAAAGGACATTTGAACCGTATGGAAGTAATGGGGATAGCCGCTTTATTGAATAGCGACTTGTTCGATAATTATTTCAGGACATTTAATGGAAATGTAAATGTCAGTGCTACGGAACTAAGGGAGATGCCCATGCCTCCCCTTGAAGTTATTGAAAGTATCGGAAAAGACTTGATTGCCATGAATGATTATTCTATGGCGAACGTAAATAAGATTGTAAACAAATATTTTATGTAATATGAGCAAAATAAGTGATGCACAAGATATATTGTCGGTGTTAGGCTTGCCTACGGCACAACAGAATGAAATATCTGCTCTGACTTTACTTGCATTATGCGGATTAAAGGAGGAAGACAACTGGGCGGATGCCACTCGCAATAGCTTAAAAATAAGCAAGGATATTATGGCATTTGTCAATGAGAACTATAAAAAAGAGCAGCCGTACGCCCCCAATACACGGGAAACTTTCAGACGGCAGGTACTTCATCAGTTCTTGCAGGCACGTATCGTAGATTATAACCCAGATAATCCTGCTTTACCGGTGAACAGTCCAAACGCCCATTACAAATTGACAGAAGAAGCCTATGAAACAATAAAATCATACAATACCCAAGAATGGGAAATAAAAGCCCAAAACTTTAATGATGCGGTAGGGCGATTGATTGAAGAGTATAAGAAAAGCCGTGAGATGGAAATGATACCGGTTACTATTGAAGGTAAGGAATTTAAACTGTCTCCGGGTAAGCATAATGAAGTACAAGCGGCGGTCATTAACGAGTTTGCACCCCGTTTTGCAGCTGGCGCAAAAGTCCTTTATATTGGTGATACAGCCAATAAAGACCTTTATTGTAACAAGGAACTTTTAAAAGAAATTGGTATTCCAATCACAGAACATAGCAAACTACCGGATATTGTTATTTATGACAGTAATAAAGAATGGCTATTCTTAATTGAAGTGGTTACTTCGCATGGACCGGTATCTCCCAAGCGTGTAATCGAACTGGAAGATTTCATGAAAGAATGCAAAGCGGGAAAAGTATATGTTACTGCTTTCCCTGACAGATCAGAGTTCAAGAAACATGTGGCTGATATTGCATGGGAAACCGAAGTTTGGATAGCGGAGAATCCAGACCATATGATTCATTTTAATGGAGATAGATTTATAGGACCAAGATAAAAACATTATAACATGATAAAGGCATTTATATCACATAGTAGTAAGCAAAAAGACTTTGCTTTAGAGTTAGTTAATCGCTTAGGTAGAGATTATTGTAAAATCGATTGTTATAATTTCGAATCTGCGTATAAAAGTATCAATGAAATTTATAGGGCTATAGAAGAATCTACCATTTTTGTACTTCTAATTTCACGTGATTCTTTAGGATCTACGTGGGTTGAAGAAGAAATAAGATTTGCTAAAGAGAAGTTATCAAAAACTGAATATGAACGTTTTTGGCCTTTTATTATTGATGATTCAATGGCAATTGATGATTGTCCTGAGTGGATGAAAAAAGATGAATGCTTTAATTTGCGTCGTTTCAAAAGTCCATATGTACTTGCTCGTGATATAGAACAAAAATTTAGAAAAATTATTTGGAGTGCAAATCCTAAGATTAGATTACTTGACACTACAATGGTAGGACGTAATGAGGATATTGCTAAATTTGAAGATAAATTCCAGTCAGGTAGAGGGATGAAACTTCGTGCGCTTATCATTTCTGGACGTGATGGTGTTGGAAAAGAGACTTTTGCTAAGCAATGCATGTATAAAGTTGGCTATCCATTGGAACAGGTACCATATCGTATAAGCATGGATGTGAAAGAAAATATAGAAAATTTTATTGTAGATCTTAATATGATAACACGGACATATGCAGAAAAAGATTTACTTCGTGTTCTGTCGGCATCTCCGAAAGAAAAATCTAAAACAGCAGTAAAGCTTTTAAATGAATTATATGAAACTCGCTCTGTTGTATTTGTCGAAGATAATATGTCATGTGTATTACCTAATAGAACTATACCGGAATGGCTTGCTGATATAACAAATGATAAAGAATTGAACCCACAATTAGGGCTATATATACAATCTCGCATTATACCTAATGTTTATTTAGAGGCAGAATATCCAGAAATTGCACATATTCCATTATTACCACTGAGTAAAAAAGATAGACATAAACTCTTTTATAGTTATATTCGTACTTATGAAGTATCTAATATAACAGAAGAAGATGCATGCTTTTTTGTTGATCGATTATTACAGTCACCAATGCAGATACAACAAGCCGTAGAAGCTATCAAAACGAAATCAGTAGAATTTGCAAAGAAAGATATTGAGGCTCTTATTACAATGGGAGATAAAAAGATACATCCATTGCTTGAACGATATAAAGAAGAAGAGCAAAGAGAACTATTGGTGATTATGTCGCGTTTTGACTTTATTAGTTATGATATATTAGAAGATATTTTTGAAGAACGTATTAAGGAAGTTTTGAACACTCTTCTTGACATGATGATTTATGGAATAGTATCAACATTCGGACCTTCTAATCGTTTTTTTCGATTAGATCATTATTTGAGTGATTATATAAAACGTAATCATTTTTCTTTGCCTAAAGATTTAGAACTTCACATCGATGATGTTTTAGAAAAAAGAATAGGTGAATGTAATGATATAACAAAAGATACTTCTTTGTATTTATATGAAGTAAAAAAACAAATAATGTCAGGATATGGAAATACAAAGAGTTACTTAATTCCTTCCATTGTGATAAGATCTGTTATGGATATTTACAATAAACGAGATTATGAACTTGTTATAGATATTTGTGATAAAGTGCTTAAAGATTCACATAATTATTACTCTGATATTACACGAGAATTAACATATTGGTTATGTTTGGCATTATGTAGAACCCAAAAAGAAGAACGTTTTTATGAAGAAGTAAAAGCATTAGACGGGGCAGACTATTGGTTTCTTAAGGGTTTTTTTCAACGCATAGCTACAAAATATAATTCAGCTGAGAATTTTTTGAAAAAGGCTTTAGAAATATCACCTTCTATGCAACGGGCAAAACGAGAATTAGTGACTGCGCTTCTTGCTCAACATCGTTATCCTGAAGCCTTATCTCTTGCAAAAGAAAATTATGAGCGAGATTCAGATAATACTTATCATATGCATGCATATTTTCGTTGCTTAGTAAAAAAAGTAAATATTAATCGTGAAGATATTGCTACATTGAAAGAACTACTTGACAAAATGGAAAATAGTTATTCTGACAAAAAAGAAGAACTTCATATGGCTATGAATATCGAATTTCAGGCTAACATAAAAAGAAAATCACCAGATGAAATGTTGGATCTAATACGAAATGCTGAAAAAAATTTCCCTTCTTCTGTTAATATTCAAAGAGCTGCTCACGAATATAAGTTAAAACAAGCTATTGTGAGTAAAGAAGTGGTGTTTCCTGAAGATTAAAAATATCCCCTCCCTTTCATTCAAAATAGGGAGGGGGATTTCACATTTCAATTATTATAATACTATAACTTCAGCTTGGGTTTGGGCTTTTCGGGCTGGTCAGGAGCGGGATCGTCCTTGTTGCCGGGCTTGGGGATGCCTCCGATGACGAGCTTGCCACCGAGTGCTCCCATCGCCTCTTTGATGCTGATGCTTTTGGGCATTTCGCTTACTTTGGGCGGGGTGCGCTGCTTGTCGGTGAGGAAGTCGGGTATTCGGTGGACATAAGGCTCGGCAGGGGGCGTTCCCGGTGTGGGGAGAGTGTCCGACGAGGGAGTGACGAGTGGAGCATCGGCAGCGGGCATAACGGCGGCGGGGGTGTTGTTCTGTCCGTCGGGCGTTATCGGCTGGGACGGCACGACTTCGATCACGCCATCGGTGTTCTTTTCCTGCGCATCCACCGATTTGAGGGAGAGCAGGATCTTGCGGTCGAGGGCGGCAAGGTCGGCTTTGAGCTGCTTCAGCTCGTCCTCCTTTTTCCAGACCTCTCCGACAACCTGTTCCAAGACGGGGAGCTCTTTCTCAATGGCTTCGTTGTCCCTCGTGTATTTCTCTATCAGGCGGGGGATGCTGTCGAAGGCGTTGATGAAGTTCTGGCAGGCGGTTTTCGGGTCGACTGCCAAGCGGCCGTTGTTGTAATTGTAGAGGAAGTTGCCCTCGCCACGCACGAAGAAACGGTTCTCGCAGAAGTCCAGACCGTCCTTGACGGTGGTGTCGGTCTTGACAAGGATGTCGAAGCCGTAGAGCGAACCGATGACCTTCGGCTGGCCGTGCGTGCGTTCCCTGTCCTCTATCTCGTGGAGCTTGGCGGCAATCGCTTTCGGATCATCGCTTGCCACGCCGTCAATCTTCAAGGGGTTGAGCTTGTTGCCCTCCTTGTCATACTGCATACGGCTCTCGATGGCGGTCTTGTCTTTCTTGACACGGGCGATGATGTCATCGTTGCTTGCCCGGTTCGCCAAGAAGGTTTCCAGCTTGATGCGTGACTCCCCCTTGCCCCGTTGGAAGGCTTTGCGCTCGCCTTCCATGCCGGCAATCCGTTTCTCCAACCGTGCCTTGTCGAGCAGGTCGGTATTCCCTGAGAGCACCGCCACGTACTCGGAGAAGGGTATGCCTCCCTTCTCGTCCATGCCCCCCTCGTCGATGGTGCGGCAACCCATGTTGTTCTGCTTGAGCTGGGTGATGAAAAGCTGCTTGTTATAGAGCAGGTTGAACTTGTAGCTGTCAAGCGACTTCTCCACGGCGTAGATGATCACGTCCACCTTGTTGTCCGCATAGAGCTTGGCAACCTCGTTGCCCTTGCGGATACCCCGGCCGTTCCGCTGCTGCAAGTCCGAAGGTCGCCACGGTGCGTCGAGGTGATGGATGGCGACGCATCGTTTCTGTGCATTGACTCCCGTGCCCAGCATTTCAGTAGAACCGAAGAGGACACGTATCTTTCCCTCGTTCATCGCCTCGATCATGGCTTTGCGCTTTTTCTCGGTCTTGGCTTCCTGAATGAAACGTATCTGGTCTTCGGGGATGCCGTGATCCTCCACCAGCTTGCGCTTGATCTCGCTGTACGGATTCCATTGGTCGGGCTTGTAGGTTCCTAAGTCCGAAAAGACGAACTGCGTGCCTTTATGCCCGGCGTATTTATTGTAATACTCCGCAATCATATCGGCGCAATGGGTGGCCTTATTGTCTTTATCGTCACCGTAGGACAGCGGGTCGATGAGCCGCATGTCGAGCGACATCTTCCGGGCATAGTCGGTGGCGATGAGCATCTTCGCCTTCTCCTCCTTTTCGTTCAGGGGCGGGCGTCCCAATACGGTGGCATTGCCGGTCTTGGCGAACTCGATGAGCTTCCGTATGAACTCCTGCTGGTCGGGTGTCGGGGGTATGTTGTGCAGTATCTCGTTCTTCTTCGGACGGTCGATGCCGATGTCGGCTGCGGTACGGAAGTCGGTAATCTCGGAATAGAACGAGGCAAGCTCCGGAACCTTGATGAAGTAACGGAAACGCTCTTTCTGCACGACCTCGTTGGTAACGGAAAACTCGTAATCGACGGACTTCCGGGCAAATACCGCCGCCCATGCGTCAAAGGAGTTGATCCCCTGACGCTCCAACTCTTTGGGACGAAGATACTTGAACAGCAGGTACAGTTCGGTCAGCGAGTTGGAAATGGTGGTTCCCGACAGGAAGGTGGCTCCCAAGTCTTTGCCGGTGCGCTGCTGGATGGTACGCAGGGCGAACAGCATGTTGAGCGCACGCTGGCTTCCCTCGCTGTTTCCCAGACCTGCCACACGGTCGTGCCGGGTGGTGAACGTCAGGTTCTTGAACCGGTGCGATTCATCGACAAAGAGGTGGTCGATGCCCATGCGCTTGAAGTCCGCCACGTCATCCTTGCGGGTCTCGATCTCGTGAAGCAGCTCTTTCAGCTTGACTTCAAGGTTCATCTTGCGTTTCTCCATGCCCTTGATCTGTGCGTTGCTCACTTCCTCCCCTTGCTGGTAGAGGACTTCGAGGTTCTCCTCCACGCTGTCCAGTTCTTGCTGCAAGATGTCACGCTGGATTTCAGGGGACTGCGGTATCATGCCGAACTGCTCGTGCGAGAGGATGATAGCATCCCAGTCGTTGTTCTTCATCCGGTGGAAAATCTCGACACGGCGTTCCGGCGTGAAATCCTCCTTGCCGGGATAGAGCACCTTGGCGTTCGGGTAGGCGGTGGCGAAGGTCTGGGCGATCTCGTGGATATTCGCTTTCAGGCCGGTGATAAGGGGCTTGTTCGCCAAACCCAGACGTTTCATCTCGTAGGCGGCACAGCACATGATGAGCGTCTTGCCGCCTCCCACCTCGTGATCAGCGATCCCCCCTCCGTTCTGTTTGAGCATCCAGATGCAGTCCTTCTGGCTGGGATACAGGTCAGGAATGCCCAGCCCCTTGAGGTCGAGGTCGGGAAAGTTCTGGTGCGAGCCGTCGTACTTGGGACGGACGAAACAGTTGAACTTGCGGTTGTACATGTCCGCCATTTTCCGCTTGAACTCCGGCGACTGTTCCATGAGCCAGTCGGAGAAGCCGTTACGGATCTCGTCAATCTTGCTGTTGGCAAGCAAGGTTATCTCCGGGTCACGTATCTTCATTTCCTTGCCCGTCTTGTCCAATACGGTCTTGGTGATGTTGGGCGTGGTGTTGTGGATGGCATGGCGCATGAGGGCGATGCCGTTAAAGATGCGGCTCTCCGAACGCACCGAATACTGGTTCATGATGCGTGGAGAGGTCATGTCGGCCTTGATGCTGTACTCGTCGTTGCTGGCGGTATAGCGGACGGACACGTCCGTGTCGAACAGCCATGAGGCATAGCGGCTGTACACTCCCGCCGGTATCCAACGCTCACCGAAATTGAAGTCCAGATCCTCGAAAGGTATGGGCGTGGGAAGCGACTGCCGCAGGGCTTCGAGAGAAATACGTGCCTCGCCGTTGTCGGGATGCGACTGCAAATATTCCTCGATATGTTCAGCTTTGGCCATGACATTGCCTGAAATAAAACGGTCGGCAATCTCGTAGTTCTTCGAGAGGGGATTGTAAAATATCCGTCCACGCAGTTCCTCCAACAGGTCAGATTGCGATTTATCGGTCAGGGACTCCATGTACGCCATGTCCACGTTGCCGTATTTATTGAGCGAGGCGGTGAGCGCCTCGTGCACGTCGTCGGTATGGGTGATCTCGTTGATGTTGTACGAAACGGGATGGTCGAAGATGTCCGCCTTGACCGCTTGGCCGTCGATGTAACGCTCCAGTGACAAGATCTCACGGTTGCCCGCATCCATACGGAACAGGTCGATGTTCTTCTTGTCGTTCAGGTTGCCGAACTGACGGATGAAATCATCGTAAAGGGTGTTGAGCATGGTGCGCAACGCCGGATTCCCAGTATGAGTAGCGGCCTCGTTCTCGTACAGGTGATGGTAGGTGTCACGTATCTCGATGTAGAGCGACGCACGGCGGCGTTGGCGTTCGGGCAGTTCCAACGGGTTGAATACCGGTGCACCCTCGCCGACGGCGGAAAGGTAACCTATCTGTCCGTTGTCATACGCAAGGGAGCCGTTACGGTGATGCTCCAGCAGACCGGCCGGATAAGGACGGGGCTTCATGCGTTCCTGTCGGGCGGCTTCTTCCTCCTGCCGACGGTGTTCCTGTTTCAGTCGTTCCTGCTCCTGCCGTTCTTTTTCTTGGGGAGCCGGTTCAGCCGGGGCGGTCTGTATGGTGGAATCTTGTTCCAACGGAGGCATATCGAAAAGGGACAGCTGCCCGGAGTCCTCCTTCTTGCGCCTTGTTTTCCTTTTCCTGACTTGTGAACGTTCCTCTTGGGTGAAGCCGAAAAGGTCGTATAGGGACATGATCGGCTCCGGCGTGGTCTTTTCGGTGGTTTGCCGAGCACCTGCTGACGGTTGCTCCGGCGTGACAGCCCGACGATCCACCTGTACCGTCTGTTGATTCATGGAAGAGGAATGCCCGTCCATATTCGCTGATTGATTGAGTTCCCACACTTGTGCGATGCGTTGCTGCATGGTTTTTGCCGGACGGTTCACCAAATCACGTAATTCCTGTACAGGTGAATGTCGGAGATACAAGTCCAAGTCGAGCTGTTCCGAGAGATTGCGGTCAAGGAAATACTTCATGTCGGCGGCGATGGCTTCCATGCCCCCGTCATGCAGGTAGATGCGTGCCGGCTTACCGTAGGGGTCGGTACCGACATGCCCACGTGTATGCACAATAGCGGCGGTACGCTCGAAATACTCGTTCTGTGTCGTCCCGTCGTCCTGCGTGCCTACTTCTACGAAAGCGTGTTCAAGCGGGGTGTACTCCCTTTGGGAAAGCGTATCCTTCTGTAAAAGGATCAGATCGCTGCCCACCTCCGTACCGGCATAGTCAGTAAAGAGGTTGTTGGGCAGGCGGACAGCCGAGAGCAGCCGGGACCGGTTCATCAGGTATTGCCTTATGGGATGAGCCATAGCGGAGTTCATCACCCCCTGCGAGGTGATGAAAGCAAGGATACCTCCCTCACGGACAGCGTCCAGCCCTTTGACAAAGAAATAGTTGTGCAGTGTGTTCAGCGCAAAACGTCTGGCCGTACCGTTGTCGAAGGAGGGATCGAAAATACGTATGTCACCGAAAGGGATGTTGCTGCTCACCACATCGAAATAGTCGTTGCGGTGCGGGGGAAGTTCCTCGAAGCCCTTGATGTTGACCTGCGCTTCGGGGTGAAGCCGGGAAAGGATGCGGCCGGTCAGCAAATCCTTTTCATAGGTGACCATTTCCGGCGAGTTGCCGGATGCGGAGTAGCATTGCGGTTGGAAGGCTGAAACAAAATTGCCGGTTCCCGATGAAGGATCGAGGAAACGGCCGGGCGATACCCCGTGTTCGCCCAAAGAAGAAGCAATGGCGTCGATAATGGCCGGCGGCGTGTAGAAAGCGGTGAAGGTAGATGCCTTCACGCTTTCCACCAACCGCTTGTACTCACGTTCGTCAGCGGCTCCATCACGCAGGACGTTGTGAAGTTCCGTAATCAGGGGGAACAGCTCACGGTCGGCCTGTGTCCAGCGGAGTATGTCGGTGAGTTTCCCGAAAGGAGAAAGAACCGCCTTGATCCCTCCGAACCCGGAGTAGGCGGCGAGTATGCCCGCTTCCTCCGGGGTGGCGGTACGCTGTTCCTTCTCCAAACGGAACATCAGCCGGATTGCCTCTATATTGTCCCTGAGATGCGCCTTTTTATTATAAGCCATTCTCTTCCAACCAGATTGCAACCGTGTCGGTCAGTTCGTCATACAGCCGATCGAACTCTGGGCTGAACATGAAATCATCCGAGAGCGTATAGCCGGAGAAGACCTTCCGGCATTCGGGCAGCAACTGCAAGGCCACGTTGCGTGCATTACCTTCGGGGATTTCGGCGGCGAACTCGTTCCAGAGGACGGTGATCAGCGTATCCAAAGGTGAGAAATGCAACCCTTGAAAAAGCAGGTCGTTCGCCTGCTGTGCCGCATCGTCGTAGGTCAGGCCGGAATGGACGGCTGCGCTGAAGGCTTCGGCGGCATGGTTACTACGGGTGGCGACGAAAGACTCGTCATCCGCCAAATCCGGATGCGATTCACGCAGGAAAGACAACAGGGTAAGACGGTAATAAGATAATTCATCCGGCTCTTCCGCTACGGACATCGGCACGTTGGATTTATTCTGATTCATATAATTATCGGATTATTAAGTGATACAATTCGGTTTATTTCTTCCTGCCACCTTTCTTTTCCTGCGGTTTCCTGTCCGGAAAGGAATAGCCTACGGTAAAGTCAGGATTAAGCACCAGTGCGGCGTCGAAGCTCTTGCCCTCACGATTCTTGAAGCCTTTGACAAGAGAGGTACGGCCTTTGGTCACCAGCTCAACGATCTGCTTATCGGTCAGTATCTTGCCACCCTTGTTGCGAAACAGGGTGAAGTTGCAATCGACATCGGCACATTTGGCGACCTTATCAAAGAACAGGATGCGGCATTTTCGGCACTTGGGACAGGTACATTGTTCCCCTGAAGGAGTCACATTGAGGGTGGTGGCCAGCAGCTCGGTCACGATCTGTGCGGTGTAGACCTCTATATCCCGGTGGAAAGAGAGGGCAGCGACCTCTCCGGTTTCTATCCGGGCGAGGGTGTTCTCCCACGTCGCTGTCATTTCAACATCGGCAATCTTCTTGTCCTTTACCGTATCGTAAACCGCCAGCCCTTTTTCGGTAGGCACCAGATTTTTCTTATCCCGGCGTACATAGCCACGGGCAAACAATGTCTCGATGACGGCTGCACGGGTAGCCGGAGTGCCGATACCGACCTCCCGGATTCCGGCACGCAACTGTTCATCGCTGATCTCTTTGCCGCAATGCTCCATAGCGGAAAGCAGGGAACTCTCGGTATGCAACGGTTTGGGCTTGGTCTGCTTCTCCACCGTTTCAGAAGCGAGCAATGGCAGGGTTTCACCTGTTTGCAGCCCCGGCAACGTGGTCTCTTCCCCCTCTTCTTCCGGCTCGCCACGCACGGCACGCCAGCCGGCAGACTTGATGACCGTCCCTTTGAGGGTGAATATCCCACCGCCTGCGGACAAGGTCACTTCGGTCATTTCCTTGACGCAATGCGGGAAGAAGGCTTCGAGCAGGCGTGCGGCCACCATTTCGTAGATAGCCTGCTCGTCTTTCGACAACCCTTCAGGCAGGTTTTCGGTGATGAGCAGCGCATGGTGGTCGGTGACTTTGGCATCATCAACCGACCGACGGTTGAGCGGTGTGTCCCGTAGAACGGATGCGATGGCGGCGAAGCGTGGATATTGTTGCAAGAGCGTTATGCGTGAGGGGATTTCCTCAAAAACATCTTCGGATATATAACGGCTGCCGGTACGTGGATAACTTAGTACCTTCTTTTCATATAGGCTTTGCGCAAGCGTGAGCGTCTTGTCTGCGGAGAAATCCAGCTTGCTGTTAGCCTCTTTCTGCAAGGCGGTCAGGTCATAGAGCAATGGCGGTTCCTGAACAGCCTCCCTGCACTCCACAGAAGTGACAACGAGCTTACCGTCGTTCTCCACCTCACGGAACTTGGCGGTGGCTGAGCCGAGGTCATCGAAGCGGTCTTGTGACCATGCGGAAAAGTCGATTCCGTCTTTAGCTGTCGAAACCTTTATCCGAAAATAGGTCCGGGGCTTGAACTGTTTGTTCTCCCAGTAGCGAGAGCAGATCATCGCCAATGTGGGTGTCTGTACCCGTCCTAACGAAAACACCCCCTGTCCGGCGGCAAGGCTGAGAGCCTGAGAGCTGTTGATGCCCACGAGCCAGTCCGCCTCGCTGCGGGCTTTGGCAGAGAGGTAAAGGTTGTCATAAAGACTTCCCTCCCTGAGATTCTGCAACCCCTCACGGATGGCCTTGTCGGTAAGCGAAGAGATCCACAAACGAGCAAAGGGTTTGGTACAACCGAGATAGTTGTACACGTAACGGAAGATCAATTCACCCTCACGACCTGCGTCAGTGGCGACAATGATGGATTCGCACCTGTCGAACAGCTCCCGGATCACTCCCAACTGCCTGACGACGCCGGGATCATCCTTATAAACCTTGCCCTCCCGCACTTGACGGGGAATAAGTTTGAACTCCTGTGGCAATATGGGCAGATGTTCCCGGTGGAAGCCGGAGAAGCCGTAGCATTCGGGCATGGCAAGCCCGACCAGATGCCCGAATGCCCATGTCACGGCATACCCGTCCCCCATTAGATACCCGTCTTTCCATTGGCGTGCGCCCACTATGGACGCTATGCCCTGTGCCACACTGGGCTTTTCAGCAATGATAACTTTCATATATATAATATTGTATAGTTCATGTGATGGTTAAATAGATACCCCTTTCTTATCGGCTTTCTGTACAGGGCGGTTCCGGCTGACGGTGTTTGCCGGTTTCGCGCCGTCCTGACGGACGGTTGTTTGCTGGGATTGTTCCTGTTTCTTGCTCTTGTCCGGATTCCATTTGAAGAAATCCAACTTCGCCCGCTCGTGGTTGACACGAACGAAAGCACTGAACAAGTTCCCCTCGTTGTCGGTCATGCCCTTGATGTAAGTCGCCTTGCCTTGCGCCAGTGATGCCCGCTGCTCTTCTGTAAGATCTTTCCCTTTCAGCCGTGTGGGGATTACCAGCTCACGCTCCTGCTGCCGGTTCTGCTCCTGTCCTTGGGCAGCGGTCTGCCCCTGCCTGCGGGCGATTCCCTTGAAGTCATAGTCGAATCCACCCTTGCAGACATTGAACTGCAAGCGTGCGTCGTAGTGGCGTTGCTTTTTCTCCGACCACATGTTCTCGACAAGGACAGACTCGCCGTTTGCGATGCGTTTTCTCTGCTCGTCGGTCAACGCCGTGCCGTTTACCTCTGCCGGAAGGGTTATCCCGCTGACCGGTACATGGTGGAGCTGGTTAGTCTTGGGATTGAGCGATACCAGACATGGCTCACGCACGCCCTCGGCCAGTTCGAGTTCTACCACGCACCCCGCATTGCCTTTTTCCTGTAGGTTCTGTTTCACTTCGGGGGTGAATTCTACATTAAAATACGGTGTATCCAGCTCCGGATAACGCTTGCAACACTCGATGTTGTTCCGAAGCGTGCCGTCGGGATTCTCCGTCAGCCGGATGCAGGCCGGAGTTTCAAACTCAATCCCCTCGAAAACGGTTTTCAGAGTAAGTACGGCGGATTCGTTGCCATTAAGCAACCGCCTGACACCCAGTTCACCTAACGTTTCGGGTGTTACCCCCATGCGCTCCAGTTGTTGCCAGTCCACCTGTTCCATGCTCCAACGGGTGGATTGCTCCGTTCCGCTCCCATCGGACTGCTGTTGTTTCTGCTGCCGGTTCTGTGTGAACTGTTCCGTATCAAGGCGATATTCGTCCAATAAGGCAGCATTGCTTTCGGGCTGCTTGAACAAGCCGACAAGCTCTTTGGCGGAGACCAGCAAGTCCATCGGAAGGTGATAGAAACGGAAGTCGGACGGTCGCTCGAACTGTCGTTTCATGTTGGAAAAGAACGCTTCGATGAGTGATTCGTTACGGTCTATCCGCATGAACTGATCCGAGGGCTTTACCCCTGCCAGCGGTCTGGTCTTGAGTCCCCCTTCAGGTTCGATACCCTCCACTACATGCGGGGTGTTGCCTTCGGCGGCGTTGGTCACCACCAATACCTCGTCTTTCAGGTCTTTCAGTTTTTTGTCCATAAAATAAAAGAATTTAGTTGTGATACAATCCAGTTAATTGCGGCACGAAAGTAGAGGTAAGAGACTATGACGCAAAGGGAAAGAGAGGAATGGGGAATGAGTGGCTACTGGGTGGCGTGAAGTGGCCTGCCGGCAAGAAAGAATGACCTTCCGATGCAAAAAATTCAAGATAAAAAGCGTATCTTCGCAAAAAGAAACATAAAAGAGGATAACCCGATATGATTACCAACCGAGAAGAAGTAATAGACAAGGCATTCAAGGTGTTTTTGAGGATGAACTACGAGAAAGCAAGTATCAGCACGCTGGCGAAAGCCTGCGGAGTCGTAAAGACAGGGGTAGTATATTATTTCCCCCACAAACTCGACCTGTTCATGGCAGTAGCGGACAAGTACGCCATACAGATGCAGACACCTGCCAACAAGTTTGCAGAACCGGCAGGAACCCTTGCGGAATTTATTGGCCAGTATGTGGAGGGCGTGAAGACAGCCATGAACCGTATTGTCACGCAGGTGCAATGCTGTGCGGATGACAGTGACTGCTGCCCCAACTTCTACTACTTTCATTTCCTTTCCCAAGTGAGGATGTACTACCCCGGAGCTCGTAAAAAAATGGAGGATACATTCCAAAAGGAACATGAATTGTGGAAAAAGGTCATACAGAAAGCCAAGGAAAACGGTGAAATAAAGCAAGATACGGACGTGCAAAAGAGTGCTTCGCTGTTCCGTCAGGTATTCTTGGGGCTGTCTTACGAGCAATCATTCCTGAACGGTTTGAATGTAGAAGAATTGAAAGACAAATTCGATTATTTGTACTCGCTCCTGAAAGCCTGATAACCTTTTAGCAATCTTTAAAAGGGTTCGATAAAAATATTTTTTGAACAACCGTTCAAATTTCAAATACTTTGCTTTATCTTTGAGGCATGAAACAACTGCCATAGATATGGACAAAGTAAAAAAACAACGGTCTAACATCGTCCTGTACAGGGAAAAAAGGGACGGTGAACACTACATACGGATAGAGTATGCAGGTGATCCGGCAATAGCCTTGTTGCTTACCCAAGAGAGTGATATACGAATGGCAGGCGACGGATCTGCCTATATAGCGACTGTCACTTTCAGTTTGCCGGATTTCTACGACCGCTATTCTCCCTACGCCTACATTGATTACAGCCGGGTTTATGTTCGGCATCCCAAACCTAAAAGGGAATACACACTGCCGAAAAGCTACCTCGAACTGCTGGAACAAAAGCGTTACGGCTCCTCGACCGTGAAAACCTACCGTGCCTATTCCAACGACTTCATTGAATGCCACAAGGAACGGAACATTGACCGCCTGAAAGTGCCGGATGTCAATGATATAACAAGAATGTCAATCAAGAGCATACGAATCTTCTGTATATGGATGTATGTATTTTTGTCGGGTGTTCATTTATATGCTTCAAATACAGCAGACTCCGTATATTTCCATGTGCAGTTGGACACGCTGGGAGGTCTCCGTGTCGGGCAGGTACTGAAATTGACGTATGCACTGGCCAATTCCCAATTTGATTTAGTGTCTTCTCCAGTGTTCAACCATAGCATTGAGGTAGTAAGTGGTCCGAAGCCACATAAAAGCGAGAGTTATGCTCTTGTAAACGGCGTGGGGCACAAGAGCCATGAAACCGGCTTCTACTATTTTGTACGGTTCAGGGAAAGCGGTGAGATTCAACTCCCTGTCGCATCCGTCAAAGTAGGAAATCAGATATATACCACATCGGAATGCCAAGTGACCGTACATCCTTCCAAAGTGGATGTGAGCAAATTGAAGTGCAATTTGAAGGTGGAACAATTGAAAGGCGATTACGCAAAATACCGTGCCAGCCTGACTTGCAACGCCCGTCCCGATCAGAATCCTCCGCTGTTGTCCATTAACGGAAAAGTAACCCGACCCACAAGCAATTCCTATTCGGGTTCTAACGACAAGGAGGAATATGTTTACAACTACTACTTTTCCAGTGAAGGCTATGAAGTATCCTGCAAGGAACTGACTTTTGGCGGGATACCCTATTCCGTCAAGACAAAGAAGAACAAAATAGATGAAACGGACTTCCTTATTATAATATTGATTGTACTCGCATTGTTTGAGTTGATATGGTGGCTTGTCGGCAGACATCGGTATCGTCAGGAGCAAGAAGCTGCGCTTGCCGAATTTGTGTTGGAAAATAGAACTTTGCCTTTAAACACAAGCTGGGCATATACCCACTATGGCGTATCCCATACATTGCTGCTGTTCTCCGTGCTGAGTTTTTCCACTATTTGCGTAAAACTTTATGCAAGCGAGGTGTTCATTATCATTTTTTTATGGATTGGAATCCTGCTTGTGCCACTTGCTTATCTGTCCTATCGGAACCAGCGGCGCAAGCTGAACTTCGAGAGCACGCCAACCACATTAGACAAACAGGCGATTTACGATAAGATATGCAAGCTGGCGGATTATTATGACTGGGACATTGACCATTGCGGGGACGATTGTATTGTGGCTCATACCAATCCTGCCATTTGGCATCTGACATGGGGAGAACAGATATTCATCGTGTTCGATAAAAGTCAGGTATGGATTAATAGTGTGAACGACCTGAACAAGCGTACTTCTCCATTCTCGTTTGGTTATGCCAAACGCAACATTCGAAGAATAAGAGAAGCATTGACACAAGATGTAACTATTAGAGATTAAAAAATGCACCTATGGGGTGTTGTTTACCAAAGTAGAACACACCTAACGAGGCTCTTATAAATACATTAGTAACAATTTAGCAATTCTTGTATGGGCTTAGATATTTTGATTTATAACAATGACGGAATATGTATGAATAAGTCTGAAATTAGCGAAGACTTACATTATTGGTTGTTCAATCTTGCAAATTTAGATAAAGGACGATTTCGGACTATATTCCGTGTACAAGATTACTATAAAACGAACATACAACTTTCAGGTATAGAAATATCCTCTTTCATTGAGGAACTAAAAGAAATTAGAAAAAAATCTCCTTATAGTAAGGAGATTGAGCGAATAGTGAATTGTATAAATCAGCAAAATATATCTAAGATAAGAATTACTGGAGATTAAATAAGTTACTAACGAAGCGTGATAACGCCTTACAGCGTTCCACGCTATCCCATTAACATCAATAACACTAATAAGTATGAGAACGAAAATTTATTTAGTAACGCTGCTGATAGCCTTTGTTACAATATTCGGGCTGACAGCTTGCATGAATGAAGATGAGCCAAAGGACATCACAAAAGAAGTAACGATGTATGTTTCTTCTGAAACTGGAATTATGTATGATTTATTTGATTCGGAAGGAGAATTTCCGATAGAATGTATGCTCGTCAAGGAGCAGGGAGAGGATGAATATCGTCCTTTGGCATTCTGCAGTATTCAGGGCTTCGAATATGAGAAAGGCTATGAATACGATTTGCGTGTCAATAAGACAACTTTGGCAAATCCACCAGCAGACGGTAGCATATACAAATATCAGCTTGTTCGGGTCGTAGAGAAAAGACAGGTCGGTAACCCAAACGAAGCTGAATAATGCGTACAATATGATGTTAACGAAGCAGGGTAACGGCAAGCCGTTCCCTGCTATCCCATTAACAACAATCAAATCATTATCGTTATTATGGATATAGAAAGAATACTTAAAACAAGAGAAAATGCAATATATTACGGTATTGGTGAATACCAAAAAGAATGCTTTGGTTGGGTTGGTGGAAATGCTCCAGCTTGCTTTGATGATAAGAATTTATCTAAAAAAGACAATGTCTATTTTTATCTAACATTTCAAAATCCTTTAAGTCCCAATAAGCAAATATCTATTTTCACTCCGGAATTTGATGTTGCATTGGAATATAACACATATCCCGATTGTAAATTGTTGTTGGTTGAACATGAATTAAGTAGTCAAAGCAAAAGTGATAGATATAAACACCCCGAAATAGATGAAATTTATTCAATATACGAGATGGGTACAGAAAAAGATATGCCTGAAAAAATTGTGCAATCAAATTTGGGGGTAACGTAATGCCTATTCAATGGGGATTAGATAATGATAGTAAAGTGGTTAAAGATGGAAATAGATTCATTTTTCAAATCAACGAAATTTGCATGAAAGATATTTCCGTTTTCATGGCTGGCTGTATATATGTTTATGGGAAAATTGAAGGTAATAAAGTCACAAATCTATTTGTGGCATACTGGGAATATTCCTAATAACAATAAATTGATTAATTATTTCAAATAGGTTGCTAACAACGAAAGATAGCATCTAACGATTCTCCTTTCTAACCATTAATAACAACTTAAAGATGAACATAAAAAATAAGATATATCATACAGTCTATTTTCTCCTATTCGGAATAATAGTAGGTATTTTAAGGTGGTCTATCTGTATAAGAGATACAAATGGAGCAATGGATTTCACCCCATTTTTACAAGCGTTCTTGTTAAAAGTAGCATTGTTATTGTTTGTAATCTTAGATATTGTTTTGCATAAAATAGCCTTGAGAGCGATTTTGATAACCATTCTATTGTGTTTCAATATATGGTCTTATACCTACTATTTCAAAATAGAAGAATTGCAAGAACATTGGAGTGGACTTAAATATTCCCCGTATGACGCATATCTTCCACCCAATATTGATGATTTCATTTTTGTATGGTTGGCGAGCCAAATTCTTGTTATTTATTTGTTCTTGGCAATAGGCATTTCATATCTATTGAAAAGAAAAGAATTATTAACGAAGCAGGATAACGGAAAAGCCGTTCCCTGCTGAACTATTAAATATATCAGATATGAGAATAGTTGTATTGTATTGTTCATTCTTTTTCCCATTTAGCTATGTTATAGCGAAAAACGGCTATGTGGAACAAAATTCAGCAAAGTATTATTCTTTGACTGAACAAGATACCCTTTATATAGAAACAGAAAAAACAGAGTTTGAAATTCAATATAGACTATGTTTTAATCAGCAAGGTAAAAAGAATATTGTTTTTGAGTTGAAAGCGGTAGATGATAGTAGTATAGACTTCGTGCAAAGCTATACAATCAATGGAATAAGAAAATTTGATTGCTTTGCCGTGTATGATAATGTGGCAGACGGAAATCGTTTTTTATTCTTTGACTATAAAAGTCAAATTGCTTACATAACACCTACTTGTTTTTTCGGTTTCTATCCGATATACAGTTCTGTGGACTTTTCAAGAGCGGAAGTCTTATTACGAAATGAACACTCCTACTTGAAACAATCAAGCGATACGTTAAGTATTGACAGTAAGGTAACTTATGTGCCATTTAACTGTAATAATCGAATTATAAAGGCAACTTTTGTTCCATGTTCCCAAGCAGGAAAGGATAATAATATCTCTACAACGAAAGACAGTATCCGGTCGATGCTCCTTTCCAACCATTATCACCAATAAAATAAAGTTGTATGGAAGATTTTGACATTCTAAATAAGTTTGACAATGACAAACTAATAGACGTAGTGAAAAATTATAAGCGTTATGGCTATGATGATGAACTTCGTGATTATGCTATCAATTTATTAGGAGAGAGAGGTTGGAACAGAGAGGATCTGCAACAATTTGGCTATTTAACAAACCACGATTATGATGAAGCTGAAAAACAATACAAAGCATACAAGAGAAATTCATTGATAGGCATTTGTACGCTTATATTTAGTGGGGGAATTTTGGCTGTTGTCTATTTAATCTTTTTAATTATGGCTTATCAGAATGTTGCAAAATTCTATAAGGCATTAGGGCGCGATGAAGATGAGACTGCATTATTCAATGTTTTGGGCGTGCTGGCTTACTTTCATCTAAAAGGAAGAATGAAAGAAGAATTGAAAGGAATAAGATAAGTTTATGACAAGGTAGCGATAACAGCTAAACGCTGTTTCTCACCCAATCATTACCAACAAATAGCGTATATATATGAATAATGTAACAAAAGTAAGGATAGTATATGAATGTAGCATAATAGGCATTGTTTTGCTGACCTTCTTAAAGGGTATGTTCCCATACATGGGAGCATGGTGGCGAGTAGCCCTTATGGCTTTACTTGTAGGACTGTGGTTTTCATTGTCTTATCTGAAACGGCATAATTATAAATGGGGTTTCAGTTACATAGGGAGTCATTTATACATTAACCAATTATTGAAAGTGCAGAAGTGGTTTCAGAACGTTACCATCATAGCCTTATTGATACCTGTCTTCTTAACAGATCTCCTGTATAATCATTTTTGTTTTGTAGCATATATACTGCTTGTAGGTATGTTCTTAGGCGTGAAGCTGGCTACTTACACAGTAGAGTACACCATATATAAAAGTAAATTCATTGGTAACAAGGAAAGTTAACCCCTAAGCGATGTTCCTTTCCCAATCATTACCAATCCCATTCAATAAACAGAGAAATGATGAAAGAAAGTATAAAAAGGCTAAAAGAGAAGCTCGATCAAAGTAGTACAGGGCATTTACCTCTATCCCTGCGGGTCGATCTGATGAAACAGATCGGCGATATACTCTCTGTGCAAAAAATCCTGTGCGAGTGCTGTAAGAAAGCCTGTTCTTTCATCGGACGTCAGAATAAGGACAATGTGCAGTTGCTTTCCCGGATAAACGATTATCTGTACCGAAAGAAAGAGTCTGTTGAAGATATCCTGAAAGAAACGGAAAAGCTGAGGCTTCATGTGGAGAATAATCCTACAGAGATAGATACATTCGTGAACTGGGCCATCGTGATGCTCGGATATACCGTATATTACAACACGGTTTACATGCTGGAAATAGAAGATTATCGTGGGGAAGATGATGGTGACTTCGATCCTGAAAGCTGGAGTCCTGATTTCATCGGGTCGGCAGCCTATTCCGGTGGAAGTCCTTTTGCCCAAGGGGATGAAGGTGACACGGATAAGCGCAGGGAGTACTGGAACTGGTATCTGGATATGGTTCTTTCCATATACGAAAATCCGATGAAGGAAGTCATTCCTTTTCATACAGGTAGTAATAAAATGATATATATACCTGTACCTTCCGAATGCGACAATGTATTGTCCGACAAGATAAAGAGACTAAATTCTGCCCTTGCTTCATACATTCATGCCCCCACGGACAAGAAAGAAACAGATCGGATGAAAATTTATACGGAGGACAGCGAGCTTGTCCGTATCGTGGCAGATGTCATTCAGGAGTATTCCTGCATACCTTCCACTCCATCGGAAAAGGAGAATTACCGCATAACCGGAATTTACAATTATGACATTGTAAAATTCTGGTATTGTGTAGCCTTGCTCGCCCAGTCCTCGGATGCTTGTGCTATCGCCTGCCTGTCGGAACTTGCCCATACCCTCATGGAACAGGGACCGGGAGATCTCCATGTGCTGTACCGTATTCTGTTGCTTCTGCCAGAGCAGGAACATCTGCACAGACTGAACCAAGAGCTTGCCAGCTACTATCAGAAAATAATTCCGGGTCTTGAGTCGACAAAGTGGCTGGCAAAGGCAGGCATCCCATACCCTGACATTTTTGAATGGTCTATCTCATTCTATTTCACTTCCAATGGAGAAATGTTCTTCATGCCAGAGCATGAAGCGGAAAGGAAGGCATGGTTCATCCTGAGTGTCGAGCTGTTCGGGCCGCAAACAGTCTATGGCGACTATACACGGTTCACGAGCTTTCGGATTCATGTGAGTAACAGGGACAATACTATTCATGGACAATGGAATGAAAAAGACGGCTATCTCCTGCACGATAGAGAATGGCTGATGATGGATGAACACTATACGCCGGAACAACTTGTTATCCTGATGCACAGGCTGTCAAGTTTCGATATACGGTTTTCAAAAGTCCCGACCCGAATATATGCTTCTAAGGGGATTTCAAGGAACGCAATACAAGAGTGGATAAGGAATGAGATGGTGGCATACGAGCACGACCAAATGGAAGAGATATGTAACCAAGCTCTCGGCATACTCAAAAGCGAAGGAGATATAGGTGACACACTGAATGAGATAAGGGAGAAATGGAGTGAAGGAATACCCATACTGAAAGACAAGCGTTTCGATGAAGTTGTGACACAGTATTCCTGCTTTTCTCACGAGATGGGTATCGCAGCCTTGGGACAGGAACTTACCGCATACGGGTATGCACTCTATGATCTGGACGGGGATGAGATTTACTTGCTGGCATTGCTCCCACAGGCGGAAATGTCAGCCTTTGAGGAGAAATGCCGCAAATACGGGCAGTATTGCAGTCAATTCAAACAATCCCGTTATGATTTCGGAATGAAGGCAAGAACCATAAAGCTGCGCAAGCAGATGCCTCGTGAAAGAATGGAGTGGCCGGATGATGGAATCATCTATATCACAAGAGGTTTTGCAGGTTATTTCGCTTATGGGGAATGGAGACCGGATAACGTGGATGAGTGGCAGGGAACATTCGTCGTGGATTTGCGTATGACACCCCTTCAGCCGGTAAAATTGAAAATGAAGAGAATCCACAGTTTCATATATTCAGAGGAACTGGACTTCTATGCCGCATTATACTCAACCTCTTGGGGAGAAATGCCTATTGGCGGAAAGAATCCGTTGGAGGCGGAGAAATGGCCACGCATGTGTGATTTGTCCGTTGAAGGAAGGTATGAATTCCGATGGTGCGGGCGTTATCTCTGTTTAGGCGATGTTCATAGCGCCATTGTCCACACAATGACGGAACGGGGAGTCAGGTATGTAAGCAGGATTATGCTGCCGGAAGGCATGAAGTATGCCCCAAGTTTCAGTACAGACGGGAAGGGAACGCTGTATATCATCATGGGGGAATACAGCCGGTCAAGAATCATCCGATATGACGACAAGGGAAACTATACTATGATGCCATTCTCCATGTCCGACTACGATACATTCCGTGACGGCAGCATCCCTGTACCGAATACGACACATATTCTACTACTGAGGCAATACACGGCAAGAGGTAACAGCGGGATATGGCTTGAATCGGGATTACTCGATCTGGATATGGCGACACAGAGATGCCGGATCGCCCCTCTCCACACGGGAGACGGTTCGTTCAACCTGCGTGAATTTCATAAAGAGTGGGTGCTGGTGGAAAGCGATTTGAACGGCAACCGTACCGACTATGCCCGTCTCTGGAACCGAAAGACGAACGAAGTCATGCGCCTCCGTCCCGGAGTATTGGGGGATGAATTATTTAAGTCCCTTCATGCGTTGCCTGACGGTACTATCATCGTGAATACCCTTGACGATGTGGGTGACGTGCTATGTAGAGCGGAAGATTTCTGGAATTTCCTATGCACGACAAGCCGTCCGAGAAAAATGGGATATTGGCTCAACTATCCGAATCCTTATCCCGATACAGACTATGAGTTGCCTCCCTTGTCGGAGGATACCAGCCTGATGCTCGCACCTCCGTTTACCGAGTCTTCGTCCGTCCATTCACCTGCCAAAAAAACACGTCCGGCGGGAAATAACAAGGACGGATCGACAGAAATCACTGACACACGGGGTTCGGAAGGTATAGAGATTACAGAAGGCTTATTGAAGATCAACGGGCGACAGGTTTCCCTGCCTTTATCCTATACAGCTATGGTACACATTTTCGGCAAAGAGAGAATCATATTCACGCATCGGACGATGCAGGATGACAAAGGCAAGACTGTGCAGTATGACAAACGGGGGTTCCTCGTCTGGGACAATGCCGGGGTGTCTGCCGTCCGGAACGAAGAGAACGCCTATAACATTTCTGCCATCTATCTATGGGTGACGGAAAACAAGGAATCTGTTAGAAACCTTCCTGCCCCGACCGGTGTGTTCTGCGGCGAAATTGTAGTGGAGGGTATCAGGTGGAACCGAAAATCCGGCATGGCAATCCGTAGCGGAGAACTGGAAATAATGACGTCCGCATCGGAAGGATATATGGAAATCACATTTGCCAATAGCCGAAACCGAAAGTACACTTGGCAACATTATCGGGATGCGATGGTTGAAAATATGCAGGCGGCGTTCATGGAAAGGAATCGGCTTGTGAACAAATCCTTTGGCCAACAGCCAGAGGAAGCCTTTACGTCAGCTGAAACCTGCGGAACTTTCCTTTCCCACGTAGTCCGTGCTCTTGAAGCCGGGTATTCTATGGGCAGGAGCGTGCGTTATCTAAAAACGAGCCTGCTCCTACCTCTGACAGAGGCGGCGATAAAATGTAGTGAGTACGGCTCTGTCAAGGCATCAGACATGCTTTCCGTGTATTCGGGCTGTGTGCTTCTCGGTTATGAAAAGTTGAATATGAAGCGGTTTTGCGAAACAATGGCTAAGAAGGGCATTCGCGATTTCGTGTTTGACACATTGATCCGCTGCTGCGTTCCTGATTGGGAAGTCACGGAATATACCGTATTCCCGAAAATTAAGAAATGGATCTCCTCACAAGTGGAAAGTGGAAGCATAACGGAAGCGAAAGCTGCATTAAAAAATATTTCTTGTATTTCAGAGAATATCCTGATAACAGATGCGCTGATTACATCAACTTTAAAAATATAAAACAGTATGGAACCAACAAAAACAACCGAAAAATTCACGAGTGTGCATAAAACTTTCAGTTACACTCCTCAAAGTGCACTGACAAACCAATGGTCAAACTTGGCATTTGGGATAGGTATGGTCGTCGTACCTTTGATTTATCCTTTTGGGTTACGTATCAGGCGGGCAGTCATCCTCTCTCCAGAAGTCTTTTCCACGATTTTGATTATTGGCGGTGTATTACTGCTTATAATGACATTCTTTGACATTCCGAAGAATTTCGATCTTTATTCAGCTAATTAATTCCTTATTTATTAATAAAAACAATTTGAAAAATTATGAATGCAAAATTATTGAAGAACCTGTTTATGACATTGGTCATAGCAATTTTTATCTCTTCCTGTTCATCTGCAAATGATTGTACAATGGCTTCCGATGAAGGTGTAGCTAAAGTAAAGGAACTTGTAAAAAAACATGTGGATATAAACGAATGTAAAATTTACCGCATAGAATGGAAAGAAGATAGGCAAGAACGCAAATTGGAAAACGTATTGAGCCAAATCAGCGTAGATTACATCGACAAGAAGGACAATGACTATAATTTGACCATTAATTATACGGATGGTGAATTTGTACCCGAAGAACCGAGAAAAGGAAAATTCGCATCAAATTCTTATAAATATACTACAGCCATTGAGATTGACGGAATGAATGCCGAGGAAATACGGCACAATATTGCCAGTGGCGGTGAATTGGTAATCCTTCAGGAAGAAGGCGAACAATATGAGTTCAAATCGGTAGAAAAATATATGCTGTATATGCGTCCCGTCCCCAAAGATTACGAAGACCATTGGAAGAAATGGGGTGATGACAAAAAAAAGGAGTATCGGCAATTGCGCCAGATGTTCGAACTCAATTTTATCAAAAAGGACGAACAAAAGGAGGTCAGGGGAAGACACGTTTGGACGAACTATTACACCGTGCCGTTTGAAACTAATGAAGCCGGTGAAGTTGAAATAGAACAATAATCCTGTTTGCCCATGACACTGTTTGTCAATACACCAAAGATAACCGACGGCGAAGTGGAAGAGCTGTTCTCTGCCGGAATGTCACTTCTGTCCTGCAAGGCTTTCCCTGCCGCTTATTTGTGTTTCAACCGCATTCCGAACAAGGATTTCAGGCTGTTGTACAACAAGGCGCTATGTTGCTTCATGGTAAAATGGCATGATGAATGTTACAGATTGCTTTGTGAGGCGGAACGGCTTATGTCCGGTGGGGATGTTATCCGCATGGCAGAGTTACCCGAAGCATTCCTTCGTTATGATTATGATGAAGGGCATCCTTTTTATCCCATGCCGCACGGTATTCCGGTATCTTTGGCATACAGGCAACTGCTGCGCTTAAAAGCGGAAACCGCATTCAAATTGCATTTGTATAGTGAAGTCAAGGCTATTTCCGGGCGTCTGGGGGGCAAGTACCGGCATATTGAAGAACTAATCTTAAAAATTGGGAACAATGACTTGTAAAGAGATATATAATCTGCACGCATTCAGAGCTAAGGAGTCCGATTTACACGATGCGTATTGGGATGTTCCGCTTGATAGTCGGGACGAAACCCACAAAAACAATACTTCTCTGCATACAGCCTGCTATTTTGCAGACATAACCGCAGTAGGCATACTGCTGGACAGAGGTATGGATGTCAATGTAAAAAATGATGACGGCGACACACCATTGTGCGTTCTGGCAAGATGCAACCCTTGTCTGAACGATGCCGTCTTTGCCGATATTGCCGGACTGCTGCTTTCCAAGGGGGCAAGAGTGCCACGGTCAGGCAAGGATACAACCGCCTTGATAGAAGCGGTACGCAACCGCCACTTCCTGATGGCTGATATTCTCTTGGAATCGGGAAACCGTATCGATTCTACCGGTCCGGGCGGTGACAATGTGTTGCACGTCCTCTGTCTATCTGCCGGACTCATCGCGGACGACATCAGGCGTACAGAAAGACGGATAGCAGACTTTTCTGAACGGTGGTACTCGGAAAAATCCAAACAGGAGACAGTTGATGAATTGGAAAACCTGCGGGAGGCGGACAGGCAGTGTTGCCACACGGCAAGACTGATTCTGGAAAACGGGCAGATAGACCCAGAGGAAAAGAACGACAGCGGAAAGATGCCTTTTGACATAGCCTCAGAAAACGGTGCCCGAAAAATCGGAGCATTGTTGTCGGGGCAAGATCCCGAGACGGACGAGCTTGCCGCTCTTGCCGGAGGGTTGGACATCTTTCAGGCATTGTGGTACAAGGACGAAGCGGCATGGGATGCCCTGCTACGTTCCGGTGTAGAGACTCAGACCGTCTGCGAGGATAAAAATCTATCCGACTTTCAGGGCAAATCCCCCTTGGGATGCGCTTTGTCATGGAATAACTACCCAGCAGCGGAAATGTTGCTCAGGGGCGGTGCTGATCCGAATTTCAAGGACTCGGAAGAGCGGACTGCTTTTGCCGTATGGATGAATGAAAAAAAATGCTGCACAGAAAATAAGGAGGAATGCTTGCATTTCCTCCAATGCCTGACAGAGTGCGGGTGGAATCCAGAGTCCCCAGCCGATAAAGAGGGTAACACGGCATTATCCGTTGCTTGCCGAAGAGCAGGGAGTGAATTAGGGAATTGGGCTGTCCGTTATCTCGTGAAGAACGGGGCTGATGTCAATGCCGCCAATATGCAAGGCCAGACTCCGGCAATGAACCTCTATGGAGGATGCTTCTGGAACGGGAATATTCCCCGTATCGCAGGTTTCCCACGATCATATCCATATGGTGGACGCAGCTGCACAGGAGAAGATGCGGAGATACTTGAAATCCTGCTTGAAGCCGGGGCAGATATAAACGCCAAGGACAAATGGGGTAATACCCTGTTGCATTATATCGCAGCCAGCTCGATAAGGGGGGCGAAAGAAGCTGCTGCCCTTGTGACAGACTTCGGTACTCCGGATGTGAACGCCGTGAACAACGAGGGAAAAATGGCTTTGGACATTGCAGCGGAAAAGAACAATGAAACTCTTGTAAAATTTTTATTGAAATATAGTTGATAATCGTATGGACAATAACATGACTTTTTTGAATGCGTGTCGCAACGGACAGAAAAGCATTGTACAGATATTCCTTAAAAAAGGAGGCATCAATGTAAATAAACGGGATGCGGAGGGTAATACTCCGTTGTATTATGCTTGCCTGAAAGGATTTAGGGACATTGTGACTATTCTACTGGACAACGATGCGGATGTTTCCATTGCCAATAACTCTTCGGAAATTCCTTTACATGCAACTGCCAGAAGTGGGAACAAGGAAATAATAGGAAAACTGATCCAATATGGGGCTAATTTGGATGCTACAGACAAGGAAGGACGTACTCCTTTAATTTGTCTCCTTGACAACAAGCGCACCGATGCAGCACTGTTTCTGATAGAACAAGGTGCAGACACGGAAATAACAGACAATACAGGTCATAAAGCTATAGATTACGCTACAGCCCACGGGTTACGTGAAGTGGTGACATGTCTGTCGGTGAAAGAGACAACCGACGGACATGGAAACACGCCACTGCATCAGGCGGTTTTCAACGGACAATCAGAAACAGTCCGTATGCTACTTCCCACTTCGGGCAATATGCTGAATGCGCCGAACGATGCAGGAGAAACGCCACTGATTATTGCTTGTATGAAAGGCAACCTTATCATAGCAGACTTACTGATCGATGCCGGTGCAGAAGTGAATAAAGCCCTTTTGAACGGGAATACTCCCTTGCATTTTGCTGTTTGGTCGGAAAACAAGTTTATTGGCCGGAAATTGATAGCGACCAATGCACAAGTGGATGCACAGAATGAAAATGGGGAAACACCCCTTATCCTTGCAGCCAGAGAAGGAAACAACGAGTTCGCCGCACTGCTTGTGGAACACGGGGCGAACGTGAACCTTGCGGATAATCTTCAACGGACGGCATTGTATTATGCCGGCGAGCGAGGTTATAACGAAATAGTGGAAATGCTTTTGACAGCAGGAGCAGAAGGATAATATATCACACATATTTACATAATTAAATAATTGACAGTATGACAAAAGAAAAATCAAATCCTCAAAGTCCTGAGGAAATGGCAAAGACGGCTCAGGAAGCCGCTGTAAAATCAGCAATGGAACAAGCTCAAGCCATGTTTGGAAACATTCCGGGATTTCAAATGCCCGGTGGTATGCAGGAACAAATTATGACCCAGATGGGAAGCGGAGTTCCTGATATGGCTGAAATTCAGGCACAGCAGGAGGCTATGCTTAAAGCTGCCGGTGTTGATCCGGCAGTGGTTGCACAGGCAGGTATGCAGAATATGGCATTTGCCCAGCAAATGATGCAGGAAGCAATGGACGGTACTCTTGGTAAAGGGTTGTCTTCATCCGATGCTATGGCGCAAATGATGGAAGCCTTCGGGGATGACGGGTGGACTATCAACAGATCCGAAACCGGGAAACTGGATGCAGAACAGCTACGTCTATTAGCGTTCGGTGCCCCCATGCTGGTTTACAATGATGAGAAGGTAGACTCGCTGGCCGATGATGAAGATGTTGAAACCATCAAATGCACACTTAAAGATTGGTGGAACGTCACAGACAGGGAGAGCACATTGGATATTGTCAAATGGTTACTGGAAGAGGGACATCACGCCGAAGCCGATGAGGCTCTGGCGGAAATCCATAAACGCAGGATTGAGAATATATCCCAAGAAGAACGATGTGACGAGGAAAGCAAGATGGGAGATGTATGCCTGATAATGGAGAGTATGCTTGAAAACGGCTGGTGTCCGAAAGGGCAAATGCCGGACAGTGTCATTGCATGGGATCTGGTGCGGGTCGTGAACCTCGGACGCTGGGCATATCTTTGCGGCTATGTGAATGAGGATGAGATGTGGCAGATCATGCAGGTAGCGGCAGACATCGCACTCGAACACTTTTCTTCATGGGAGGAATACGGCCGGAGTTTCATCATGGGACGTGGTGTATGGCATGGTGAGCCTGTTGACAGTGAAACGGCATACGAGATCGTAGAACTCTTGCTGGAGAGTGAAGAATCACCGTGGAAGCAGTCAAGTTTTAGAGCAAAATAAAGAACAAACTTAAAAACGAAACAAATATGAAACCAGAAAATGAAGAAAAGATGGATCAGGAAAAACATTTTCCCAGTCATTTCGGAGAGGTCTATGATGCCATGCCGGAGAAATTCGAAAAGCGTGAGAACAAGTTCAAACCAATTATTTATTGGGTACTGACAGCTGTATGTGTATTGCTTGTCATTTTTCCCGAATGGTTGCCATTTATCCCCTCGTGGCTGATACGGGTAGTTGGTGTTGTCGGAGCTATCTATTTGGGTTTAACCGCATTGGTCGCAGACCTTAGTATCTATAACCGTGAAAGCGGTGGTGAAGTGAAGCGTTACAAGACCAAAAAGTTCATCAGTAGCATGACTGACAAAGAGGATATTGTCGACGCTTTTAACCGCCATGATTTTGAGTACCTGTGCGATCTGCCCAGCGGTAATGATCAGCCTGTGCAGCTGCAAGTGGAAAAGGATGAAACAGGACATGAATTCTATTGTATCTTGGTTACTTACACTCCGGGATATAAGATTGTCGGACTTGCGGATCCCATTATCCTCACCGGGGATGAATATGAAAAGAACAAAGTATTTATCCAACATATGTGCGATCATGATGCTGACTGACAACCGGCATCGTTTCTCGTAAAAATCCCCTAATCGGAAGGAAAGCCACATGCGATCTCCTGTTATCGGTTTATGCGGCTTTCCTTGTTTTCCCAAATGAAAATTATGCAGCTGGTTAATTGGATATTGCTTTTTCTTGCAACGTTGTTTGGTTATTTGGATAGCATGAAAGCAACCTCGTTGTCACAAGATACCATACGGGATGAGGCTTACCAGCTTTATCCGCTGGGGATTGCTTGCCGTAATAATGATCTGGAAACCATAAAACGATTACTTGCAGGAAAAGATGAACCTATGGCAATGGGTAACGATTGTTATGAGTTTGATATACTCTATACGGCAATCTATTTTAACAAAGAAGATGTGCTAAAATACGCTCTTACCCGATACAAGGATATTAACGATAGAGTATATAGTGATGAATACGGACTTACGCTTCTGACATACGCTTGCAAATTGTCTAACGTAAAGTTAGCCCGTATCTTGCTGGAGCATGGCATTCATGTAAATGGTTGTCAAAGTCCATACGACACTTACAAAGTATATCCGATTATGGAAGCCATTGCCAATAATAACATTGAACTGGTACGGTTGCTCTTAGAGTATCATGCAGATCTTAATGTAAAGGATAGTAACGGCATCACCCCTCTTGCTTTGGCAAAGGAAACAGGTGCAAAGGAGATTGAAAATTTACTTTTACAAGGGATGAAACAACAAAAGTAATGCTAACAACGCAGGATAATGGATAAGCTGTTTTCTGCTGACCCATTAGTAACAATAGTGCGAAACATGAGAATTATAAAAATAATATTGTATTACTTACTATTGGCAAGTAGCCTTTATGCAGGTACAGGTATTATAAGCCCCTTATACGGAACAGGGTGGCATTTTTCGCTTGCATCTATGTATTGGGCTGTCTTTTCAGTGTTGTTCGTAGGAAGCGACTTGTGGCTACATCATAAAATATCACGCCTTATCGCTTTGTCTATATTGGCACTTACCTACCTAATGAGTTTTGAATATTATTTGTTTTGTGATGAATACAGATTTGTGGTTCATCAAGGTTCAAACGAAAAGATTTTTTTAGCAGACATAGGCAAATTTCATGAGTATTGGTTTTATCAAGGTTTGTTGGTTGCCTATCTGCTCTTAGCAATTGTTTTTTCGCATCTATTGACAGAAAAAAAGTTATTGATGAAGCAGGATAACGGATGAGCTAACCCATTAGTGATAATAGCATAATTCTAAATTCAAAATATAGATATATGATTGTATGTGCGATGACTATTATACTTTTAGCGATTTTGCTGTCGCTATTCTTGTTGAGAAAGAAAAAATGCAGCACCGAAAAGAAAATAACACTGATAGTATGCTTTTCGGTAGGTATGTATATTTTGTTCAGTATGATTATGTTATCATATTTCTTCTTAGGTGATTTCTCCGCAGAAGAATTATGGTAAAAATCACTAATGAAGTGGGGTAATGGGCAAACCGTTCCCTGCGAAACTATCAAAAACAGTGTACTATACATGGAAACAAGAGATAAACTTTTTACAGAAGAACAGTATAGGAAACAACTTGCTGGATATTCCAAAAGGTGTAAACAGTTAGAAAGTAGTATTATGGAAATTATCAATGCAGAGAAAGAACATATTCAATTATACTCTGCTCCAAATTCTAATGTTGCTTACAATAAAACAGTTACGCTTTTTGGATGTAAATTGAATTCATTTCTAACCAAGTATTCAGTTGGGGAAGATATGGAAGTATTAAAATATGATTACAATGATTTATTAGAAACGCTAACAAATCATTGGACGATTACCGGTATGTATGTACAGATGTTATGGATGTTGTCTATTGGAATAATGTTAGATACAGATGAGCAAAATATAAGGATATTATCAAGTATGGTTGACAATGAAAATGTTAATGATGCCTTGTATGATTTTTTAATAAAATACAGATTAACCGATTGGGAAAGATGCTCCAACACAGTATTGTTTCCAGTTCCTTATCAAAGTGCATTGTCTATAATTTCCAGCAACAATCAAAGTAAGGAATTGTCTATTCAGAAATTAGAGAAGTATCTTAAAAAGGAATGGTATCGAGGTCATTCTGATTGTGCTTGGCATGACGACCATAAATATGGTATCAGGCATGACGGTTATTGGAGTTTTGAAAGCGGTGCATTGGTTAAGATCTTGGGACTGGATGATAGCAGCCTTAAAGGACTACCATACTATCCATATGATATGGTACACTGGAATGAGAACAAAATATGATGTTAACTAACCATTATTGATAATTGCATATTATGTTACAAGTACTTAGATATACAGCATTTTATATTGCCCTGTTCTTGCTTCTATCAAGTTGCACTACAATCAATGGAATAAAAAAGGTATCGTGCCATTTGACAGATACAATAAGCCTACGTGATTTACATCTTACCGCAGCTTATAATGTCGCAGTTGGAAATAGAGATACTATTTGTTGTTCTGATAGGTCTTTTGAAGAAATGATGCAATTCGAGGACGGAATGGGTGTAAAATATCTGCGTACAGTTACAGATAAGGAACATCACATTAAATCTGTATATGCCTACGATGATGACAGGAATTTATTGTATTGTAACTTTGAATTTATGTCTGATAGTGATTATAACAGTGTACCAATCGGCAGAGAGTACAAATTTAATTCACAAGGAAATATAACCGAAATCATAAATCACGAAGAAGGATATTCAATTTGTTGTGAACAAGCAATGTATATCGGTGACAGATATAGTAAGCGAAAGGCAAGTAAGGAATATTCAAAACGGATCTTGGATAGAGGTAAATGGCAAGGCAAGAAAGTTTGGGAATATCACTATACAGACAAAAAGAAGCAAGATAAAATGCTTGTCATTGACGGGAATAGTGGAAAAATACTCAAAAAGAAAGATGTTTTTGTAACATATTAATATATCAATAACAAGCCAAGTTAGCTACTGAACGCAGCTCCTTGTCAAACCATTATAAACGACCGAGAACATATGAGAATAAAAGAATACTTGACAGACGAACTATTGATGATCGCCAATAATGTAACAGGTGAATACTCGGACAAACAGATCAGACAAGCAAAGCTGGAACTGTATAACCGTGGTGTTAACGATGAGGTCATAGCTGATATCATGGAAGAAAAAGAGGAAGCCTTTATGAAAAGGCTGGATGCTGCTGCACGTGCAGAAGAAGCACAAATCAATAAGCGTAATGAGAAGAACAGAAACATCAGCTATCAATGGTGGGAAATGCTAATTATGTTCGCATTTGCACCATTCTACTTATTGAACCGGTATTATTTTCCAAGCGAATTTTTCTCGAAATTGAAACAGTTGAAAAAAGAAAAGTATGACTTGAAATTTAAGCAACGAATCGCATGTTTGCTCACAGGAGATATAACTTGGTTTATCTATTGGCTTTATTCCTATACATTAGAAAAATAAGTTTATAACAAGGAAAGATAACCCCTAAAAGGTGTTCCTTTCCGAATCATTACCAATAAAAGTGTATAATGAAGCGATTTTTTTATATTATATTGTCAATGTTATTCCCGTTTCTAATGATAAAGGGGCAAACTGGGAAGGATTCCATCCTGTTCTGCGGAAATATTGTATATGATGGGGATGCCTGTGAAGCTACTTTCATGTATGAACTATACATAAAACATAATCCTAAACAACGGGTTCCAATCGTATTTGATTCGGAATTTTCCATTAAATGTGCACTTGGTGATACGTTGGTACTAAAACATATTGAAACAGGCTATCCTTACTTTTATCAAATGGTGGAATTTATAGCGAATGATACACTGCCACAAAACATCCATATCTGGAGATACTCAAAGTCTTGTAATGATTGGTATTATCATCAGAAATATAAAATAGCAAACTTGTCTATTAAAGACACAATCAGAAAGTCCGAAATGGTAGGTACATATAAATGTAAGTGGAAGAAAAAAGATAGCGATTATTCGGTAACGTCTGCTGCAACCATGAAAATAAATGCTGATGGGACATTTGAACTGATTGATGAATGGGTTAGTTGGGATATTTTTGGAACGACTTACCATGCTGGGAATTGGGAGATTAAACAAGATACATTAATTTGTAAAGTTGTTCCTGAACTAATGCCTTCAACCGTACAAGAACGTTATCCGGGGCAAGTATTACATTTTGTCTGGGCTAATTTTGAAGATGATAAGCAATGTATTATGGAAGAAGGAAAAGTTTATAAGTTCCTTGTACGTAAAAAAGGTTTGATTCAGACAGATATACAAGATTATATATATAAAAAAGTAAAAAATTGGTAACAAGGAGAATAAACAATAGTACGATGAAGATGAATAAAACAGTTTGGTCTATCCTATCATTGACAACTTTCAGTGTTTTGCTGATAGCCATAACATTATTTTGTGGTGACTTAGGCTTTGGTCGTCTGTTCGGAATATATGGCATTATGGAATATTGTCTTTTAAGTATGCTTATACTTATAGATATACTGGTAATTTACAAGGTCTATAAACTATATGCAATGCAGCCTAAAGCCATAATGTTATTGTTGGGTTTGGAATGTTGCTCTATCCTTTTGTGGTTTGCCTTTATCTATATGGATCAAAGTCTATTAGACTGGCAAATTACAAACTTCATATTGCAAGCTGTCAGTTTAGATGGTTTCACAGGGGATGAACGGGGATTGAATATACTTGCAGTCTTATGCGGCGTAATCTATCCTCTTATCGGGATTGGGTGTTTATGTACCGGACGGGGATTTATAAATAAGTTAGTAACAACGAAAGATAGCATCTAATGATGTTTTTTCTAACCATTAATAATAATTGAGTGCATGAAAAAGATTATTTTCCACATATTAGCATTTCTGTTTTGTTTGTCTATACAAGCACAACAGCGTTTCTTCGGTGTCATTCAGGATGCGGACGGATATGTAAATGTACGTAGCACAAGTGGAGCAGTAATAGGCAAATTATTGGATAATCATGTGTTTGTTGATTGGAATGCACAAAAGAGTCATAAAGAATGGCATAGCGTAGAATATGGGGCAGAAACGGGTATAACCAAGACTTGCCCGAATGGAAATACCTATACAGGAGAAATCCATAAAAGCCGCATCCGTTATTTGACAGATTTGCCACAGTTGAAGAAACAGCCACAAAGTACGGATAAATGCCTTGTATATGCCAACGATACATTAACTGTAAAGATAAACTTCCAAGACTTTAATCCACGAAAACATGCCATTGTTTATGATTTGGAAGCAGGTTTTGTTCGGAGTATTGACGGTTGTTCTGACTTGATAGGCATAGATGGTAATATTCCGCATAAAGAATATGCTTCTATCATTATCAAGCATCCTACCGGAATATTGGAATTCCCAACAGCATATATAACACATCTATACGAACCGAACCAAAACAATGTTGTCGTGGCATTGGGAAAAGGGAACTCACTGTTCATCAGCATACAGAACAGTGACGGTGCAGGTGGATATTATGCCGTATGGACAGTAGAAAATTATCTTGTTAAAAGTCTGTTTGTGCTACATGGCTTTTGACTAAAATATAGCTAACAACGCAGGATAACGGCAAGCCGTTCCCTGCTAACCATTATAAACAGTATTGATTGAAATATGACGAGATCTAAATTCTTTTATATCATTCTTGGTATTCATGTATTATGTGGAATATTAGGATTGATAATATTAAGTTTTATAGATATATATGACCGAATACGCTGGAGTATTGGTGATATGCTACGTTTATTGTTTTTTCTTACTCCTTTCGTGCTGATTTTCTGTGTTCCTAAGAAAATGCCTACATGGAGCAAAGTCTGTATGCGTATTTATTTTGGAGTATATATATTACCATTCGTTATATTTCCTCCATTATGGTGGATGATGTTCAATTTCGACCATGTTATTGCTGAAAATGAGCAGTATATTATTCGTTTCTATAAAGGTGGATTGCGTGATTATTATGAGCAGAAAAGTATATATAAAAAAAGTGGAATTTTAGAGAAATATATAGGGTGTTTCGACTGTTACGGCTCTGGTATATACTATGAGCTGAACCAGTTGGAATATGATATTGAAAAATTTAAGATTGATAAAATGACATTTACCGGAAAAGTGATTTTGAAACGAAATAAAGATGAGCAAATTGTAACTAAAGATACACTTATTGTTTGTCCAATAGTTAAAGATGCACCCTTTTAATTGAGTTTATAACGAGGTCGAGTCAACTATTATCAATAATTAAAAGAGAATACAATGACAAAAGATATAGAAAGTGTTTTTTAATAGATAATGACATGAGTGAAGGTATAAAAAAGAGCAGCTATCATTTTGAGTTCGTCAATCCCCGACAGATAAAGAAGTATAAGTTTTACTTTTTCGACTATTTCTATTATATGGGGGAAATCTATCATGAAAACAAATGGGGTGAAAGTAGTTGGCGTATATCAGGTTTTGGTGTACTGATTTGGTATTGGGGATTAATCCTATATCCTTTTCTCACGATTCTGTTCGAATATATAGAGAACAGCGAGGCGAAACGTGCAATCATATATGGCTGGGGAATGTTCCCGATCGTTTTCTGTCTTTTGCGATACCGCAAAGCGAGATGCGATGCCCTGATGAAACACTATGGCGGGAAGAAGCATATCGGTATCATAAAGCTCCTATTTACGCCTTTGGCTTTGTTTGTTTTGGAACAGTGGCTGTTTGGAAAATTGGGATGGACAGACAGTATATGGTAATAAATTATATTTCATTCGTAAAATATGAAACAGAGTATTAGTATCTTTCTATTCTTTTGGATTTGTGGAATAGCTTATTCACAAAATCCTAAGGTGAATATTTTGCGACAAGACCTTTCGGGCTTGTTTGACAATTTAAGCATGATTGGCATATTAGGAGAAGATTGTAGCCGCATTGACATTCATTTTACTAAAGTTCGGAAAATGGATAATAGAGAATATGAGATAAAGGGTGTCAGTCGTACCCGATTATCCATAATCTGTCCGTTTAAGGGAAAGGTTTGTATAGATAGTATTTCTTCTGATTTTCAACTGAAAAGTGAATGTACGAAAGTGGACGGTTTCATATACGGGCATTACTCCTTTACGGAATACGGAGATAAACGATATAGTGGTACATTCTCCGGGGCTTTCAAGCAAGGGTATCGGATGAACGGACAGCAGATAGAGAAAGGACGGAATGAAATAGCAGAACTGAAATGGAACTTGTCTGAATATCGAGGCAAATGGAAATCTGCAAATGGACTGACAAAAGTCTGTTCTTGGGTAGATGAGATTATACCCGATACTCCTGCAAACTTCTACCTGTTTAATGATGCAGGCGAATGGGTTGTATCACCGAAATATCGTAAGAATGGTTGGGAAAATCTATATAATGCCTATCACAATGAGACTCTGGCAACGGACGAGATACAAAAGGCTCGTGAAATAGAAGAACAGGAATGGTGGGTAAATAAAAGCCAATCGTGCAAAGTAAATTGAGTTTCTAACAAAGCGTGACATTAGCAGTAATAGAAGCATGAAAAAGATTATTGACTATTTGTTTTATAGATATTATTTAGTTTGCTTGAAAAATGAGGAATTCCCACGTTTTGGTGCAGCTTGTATATTATCGGAAGTTATTTCAATAACTTATATGTTCGCATCTTTCATATTCTCATTCTTTTTGACTGGAGATTTCTTTTTTTCATATATGTCCAAACTAACAATACTTATTGTATGGATAATCGGTTTTATACTTCCTTGGATTGTTGTGTACATATATTATAATAAGAAAAGGACTCTTGTATTATTTGAGAAATTTCAAGACAATATTTATAATGCCAAATATTCAGACAAGGCGGTATTAAGTATCAGGTATATTGTACTTACTGTCGGTCTTCTTTTAATGCTCTTTCTTAGTCAGTTTCAATGATTGTGAGCAAGTTATGAAGTATCAATAATTTAGTCTTGATTGAAACATTCGTAAATATGAGAAATAGAAAAGAAACAATAAGCCGCTTCGAGCGGAATCATTTGATAAGAGAGGGAAAAAAATATAGGTATTATTTCTTTGATTATCTGTATTATCGATTGTATGTGGTATATCGAAAATATAACGAACCAGCACGTTTCAGTGCTTGCGGTGTACTTTGCATGGTTTCTGTAATTGTATTGTTCTTTTTCAGTATCTTCTTTGCCAGTGTACTACCTGACTATTGGATTTTTACGAGGAAGAACTTTACCCCTTCTCAGGGAGCAGTTATCGGTGGAGGCGTTTCTGTCTTGTGCTTTGTCATATTCTATTTGCGATATACCCACAAAAGGACTGCTGCCATACTTTTGAAATACAAGGGCAACAGCTGGAACAAGCTAATTCCGGTATGGATGATACTATTTTTTCCTTTAATCCTGTTCCTGACAGGGATATGGATAGTGAGAACAATTTTCTAATTAACAACAATATAGAGACACCTTATGATAGATTATTTATATTATCGGTTTTATAGATTGTGGCTTTGTTCCTCTTTGGCAGAGGGAGCCGCATTTATGGCTATGCTTCTGTTCTCGGTTATCCTAAGCACCAATGTGTTAATTGTGTGGGGAATATTAACTCAATACAGTATCGTAGCATATCCTTCTGATGTTCAATATTATATTATTGAGGGTAGTTTAATCGCATGGTTGAGCGGTCGGTTCTTTATCAAGAATAGATATAAAAAGGTTATAGCTAAGTATGATGATGAGAATCCTATGCAACGTAAAGTTGGAATATGGGTACTCGCCATGTATATAGCCATCACCTTGATAGTCTTTTTCATAGAAGCATTATATCGACAAGGAAAAATATAAATATACAATTAATAAACAATGAGTTCGCCCGGTAACTTTTATAATCTTGGAAAAATTGCAGTTTGGCTTTGGTGCAGACTGATTAAAAAGAAAAAGATCAAATACAGTGATATCATATTCCTGTATTCAGGTTGGCTGTTTTGGATTGTCGGCTTGGGAATTGGAGTATTAATAATAGTATGCGGTTACTTTCTGCTTATCCGGCTTGAAAACTAAAGAACAATATAAGTAGCCTTATCACAGCAAAGAGAGTTGGAAAGATTCTGATATAAACATGGAACAATTCATTATGAAGAAAGGAATAAAAAAGACAGATAACTATTTTGAGCAAGTGAAGCAGCGTGCAAACCGAACGAATTACAGGTATTATTTCTTTGATTACCTGTATTTCAAAGGAGAAGTCTGGGGCAAGAAGAAAGGACGGATGTCAGGCTTCATACTCCTGTGTTGGTATTGGTGGTGGATAGTGGTTCTTCCCAGCAACTTTATCCTGATTGACAGTGTACCGCAATGGTCGTCCTTACGTCTTGGCTATTTAGGTGCGATGTTTTTACTTATTTGTGTATTTATTCTTGCACGATACAGGAAAGCTCGTGTACAGGCATTGTTGAACCACTACCGCCGCTCTAAGCATGTCAGCGCAGTACAGGTATATTTTCTGTACCTACTACCCTTTGTACTTTTCTTCTTAGAAACATGGCTGTTCGACGAATGGGGTTGGACGGATTGCGTGAGGTGGAACGAATAATATGTTATTAATGGGCAAACCGTCCCTGCTAAACTATTAAGGTATGAGGAAATTATTGGAAAAATATTACAATATAAATTATTACTGCACTTATAAGTTGCTGTTTTTCATTCATCATAGGATGATAAATCCTCTCTATTGGCTAAGCCTCTCGAAATGGGAAAACAGCTATATAAAACGGTTGATTTCGTTTGATAAGAGACAAGAAGCAGCCGGAATGGATAAAGGTACTGATGTTTATATCAGCATGTTGGCACTTAATACCTCGTGTGTCATCAGTATTTGGATGCTCTGCCTTGTCGGCTTTGCCTGCACCAAGATTTTCAGGGTAAACATTTGGGCTGTCATTTTTGGAAATGAGGTTCTTTTTATTTCATTTCTTATAGTCACCGGGGGGCTCGGATATTATATCAATGAAATATTCTTATTCAAGAAGGACAAATACAGGAAATATTTCACCGAGTTTGAGAAAAAGAAAAGGTATCTGCTCTACTACGGCATCTATGTCGTTTCTACGATTATACAAGTGGCGACTTTTTATCTGTTACTTAATAACGCATGATGGAAAAATAATATATCAAATATGGAACAACGGATTACATCATTAGAAACAATAACTTCTTTGATAAGCAAAGGTTTGGATGAGGTCAATCATTCAAACAAAGGGCATTTATCTTTGCCCACAAGACGTGCGATATTACAAGCTATCAATGAACCACTTGTCATTGGAAGAGTAAGTATCTTATGCGCATTGAAAGTATATCCGATATGGAATGACTTTTTCAGGAATGATACGGAAATAATCGGACTGATAGAAAAAACGGAGAAATATCTGCTTGGACAAACGAGTAAAAAGGATTTGTTGAACGATGCCGACCATTTGGACATGTTTGCTGATGATTACATCGAAGATGATATGACAGCCTCGTTTGCAGCCAAGGTTGCTGTTCATGCAGCCTATGATGCCGGTTCAGATGCAAACAGTATTATCAGTGATTACGATTCCGATGAAGAAGTAGAAGATCCGGATGAATGGGATACGGCTTTCCTTGCAAGTTTAGTATATAATGGCGGTATTGTCGATTTAGATTTTATTGATGACGAGCGTAATAAAGAGTTTTGGAGCTGGTATCTTACCGATTGTATCAAAACTGCTTGTTCAGATGACAGGCTGCCATATCCCGCTTCAACAAGCAAAGTAACACCGTCTGCCAAATACATTCCTTATCGTACACAACTAAATCTTTGGAAAGATGATGAAAAATGCTGTGCTTATGTAAACGGCATCAAGGACGTTTTGGCAAAAATGGTGGCTTATGCCCAGTGGAGTAAATGTGATTTTTACTGTTATACCGTTGAAAGCACATCTTATACTAACATTTACTATTACAGGGGAAACGAGCCAGTTCAGTTTCGTCTTGGTATTAATGTTACAATACACCTTTCAGGAAAAATAGAAAAACTCAAAGACCTGATGTATTCCTTATGCCCGCAAGAGGGGGCTTTCTATCTATGTAAAATAACAATAGACAAAGGCAATAATATGGATATAAGATTTGGTTACGATACGAGATATGAAGAACTGAAAAAGGCATTTAGCGATAGTGATTTTAGCGAAGATTTCAGTAAATATCCACGGGCGGAAAAGTTCATTCCTGATTGGTTGGCGGATATACTGAAAAGGAAAAGAATAAGTTTCTAACCAACTTGGTAGCTTTAAAAGAATATTTTATACATAATAATATTGTAAATATGGCAACAGGATTTAGACCTAAAAGTGAACGAATAATAGAGTTAGCCGGATATTCTTCCGAAGAACTGATGCTTCTTGCTATTGAAGCATCCAAACATCTCGGTTGGCAAGCGGGTAATATAAAAAGTGAAGAAGCTGAATTTTATACATCTGCAAGTTTGAGATCGTGGCAAGAAAAGGTAGTTCTTTCTGTAATAGACGGGAAAGACGGACTGCTTCTCGCTACAAGTGTATGTACATCCATGCAGCTCTTTGACTGGGGGAAGAACAAGCAGAACCTTGACAAACTCATAGCAGCCATGCAACAGGTGCAAAACAGTCACAATATGCCTTCAAATGTATCCAAGGCCGTAGACAACACCGCATGTGCATATACCTTAGAAGAGCAGAATACCGTACTTTCTCATATCCGTCATTTCTATGGTGGTATTAAAGGTATCACCAAAAGCATTGTCTCACCGTCTGGAGTGGAAATTCTCATCATCGAACCAACAAGCAGATTCGACTGCTATACACTGGTCACCTGTGGAGTAGGAGCTTCTGTTATGCCAGTGCCGGATAAGGAAATTCCTTCGAGGTGTGAGTTTTGTATGTGTATGCCTCCAACATGGAATACGGAAGATGTGTGGCCAACTGATTGGCTTCTGCGATGCGCATCATGGCTTCAGCAGGGAAATACATGGATCACGTGTGGACACTCACTATCCGATGGTACACCGTTACATGATGATACCTCCATGACATCCCTCCTGCTCACCGTTCCTGAAGAACGGGATAGCGGGGCGGAAAACTGCCAACTACCCAATGGAGATTCGGTAGCCATTTATCAACTGATTCCCGTATATACAGAAGAAGTGTTATTCAAACAGGTCAATGGTATCATGCCTCTTTTGGATAAGATGAAAGACGTATCATACATTGTTGATACAGACAGAGAAAACACATGTAGAGATTTCTCTGCTTTTGAAGAAAATAAGGATGCTTCTATGAGTATGGACGAAAAAGCGAACGCATCCTTGCGATCGCTTTTGACAATCCGTAAAGGGAATATAGCAACGCCTCTGCTTACCTATATCAATGTCGCCTTATTTGTAATCATGGCAATATGTGGAGTAAGCCTGATAGCCCCTACGGGAATATCCATCATAAAATGGGGCGCAGATTTCGGTCCTCTTACACTTACCGGTGATTGGTGGAGAACCGTTACTTGCAATTTCATCCATATAGGAGTGATTCATATACTTATGAATATGTACGCATTACTGTATATCGGGGTATTTCTGGAACAGCTTATCGGTGGAAGAAGGCTTATAAGTGCTTATCTTCTGACAGGATTGTTTTCGGCTCTTGCCAGCCTGACCATACATCCAGAAATCATAAGTGCCGGGGCTTCCGGTTCAATATTCGGACTTTATGGCATATTTCTTTCCTATCTGATATTTCATCACAAGATAGAAAAAGGACAACGTAAATCCTTGTTGTACAGTATCGGTTTCTTTGTTTTCTATAACCTTACATCCGGTATAAGGGTGGAAAACATAGACAATGCCGCCCATATTGGCGGACTTATATCCGGAGTCGTATTAGGTATCCTATATCTGCTGACCGACCGATATGCGGTGAAAAAGGCTTCAACCCTTTGTACCTCACTCACAGAAATTTCTTTTGTGTTAATCTTCGCTTTTCTTTTTGTGGGACAGACATCCAACCTGCCAGCAGATTTTGTGGAAATCAGAAAGATGTGGGATAATGGTACACTCGAACAATATGCGCAAAACGCTTTTTTCGAAAGAGATGCCATTGAGGCAGAGCCCAATGCTTCCTTCCAGATTCCACAAAATACAACGGATGTTTCTACTTTTACCGGGAGTGAAACCGATTTAGTCAACGGAATGAAAGAATATGTCAATAGCAGTTGTGGCTTCAGTTGCCAATATCCATCAACTTGGAAAACAATAAAAAAGTCTGATACGAAGCAGATACTTCAACTTCAAGGAGATGGTGTCAATAGTTTAACCGTCAGCTACCTTAAAGCACCTTCAGAAGAAGCGATGGAACATATGCATGATCTGTTGACCAAGTCTATGGAGGAATTTCGAGTAGAAAATATAAATATTCATGGAAAAGTATTTGAAAAGGTTTCGGGGAAGATGGAATGTGCAGTAGCAGGTGGTGGAAACATCTATATAAATCAGAATATTGTTATTCATATGAATAAGAAAACATTGGAAAGTTTTATCATTGCTACTACAACGTCTGATGATAGTTCTGAATCTGAAATTTTGAAAATTGTAGAGTCTATAAAAATAAATTAGACAGCCGTAGCCGTCCATGAATAGATACTTCAAAACACATACTATCTGGTATATTATTCCTTTATAAAGGATAAGGTAAAAATTTAATTCTATTTCCAGACACGGAAATATTTCCGGCGAAAAGCGGAAGTCGTTACCATATCATGGCGGTTATCTTTGTGAAATTTCAGATGGGATACATCATGGATTTATAATAAACACATTATTATGGAAACAAAATTTATCGAACAACTGGTGACAACCGCACCGGAATCACTGAGAGAAATAACCCATACGCTCCGTGTGGATGTGGAGGCGCTGTTAAAGGCGAAAAGTACAAAAAAATTTCTTGTGCTGGAACCTTACTCCCATAACACGGAGCTGTGCCGCCATATCCTGCGGCAGATGGAACAACTGCCCGAACTGCCTTCGGTATCATGCAGGGAGTATCAGCCACTATTGATGCTGCTCTCCCTCTCCAAAGAGGTGGAGATACAGAACGACCTGCTGCACCATTTCGTCGAGCCTTACCGGAAAGCGTACCGCACGCCGGAGATGCTTTATCTATGTGAGGTGCTGTATCGTACCGGTACGCCGCAACCCCTGTACAATATGTGCAACGAGGTGTGTGACTATTTCTTTGTGGAACGGCGCAAACAGATCAGCCGACAGTACACGCCCCTCACCGAGCTGGACTTCCAGTTTGCCGAGAAACGGTTGAAGCCATTGTTTACCGCCGTCTTCCGAATGAAGGTGAACCGCTACAGTTACCGAACGCACAGCGTAGAGGAACTTGCCGGAATGTTCTGCATGAGTGTTTCGACTTTCCGTGAGAGGTTCCGCAAGATTTATCATCGCTCCGCCAACAAGTGGCTCAAAGAGCAACGCATTGAACAGATACGGAGGGACTTGAAGTATTATTACGACCGTCCGCTGATAGAGATAGCCGAGAAGAACGGGTTCGTATCTGCCAACCGTTTCTGGGAGTTCTGCATGGAGCAGATGAAGCAAAGTCCGAGCGAGCTGCATAAAGACTTGTACGATGAATTGTGCAAGGAACGCCGTTAGTTCTATCTGGGCGAATAGCCATCGGTATTTTCGGCGAAAAGCGGAACAAGCATGTCAGGTAAAGCCCCTACATTGAAGCCATTTTCATACTTAAACGAAAAACATTATGAGATTATTCAATGTTACCCCTTATCTCCTATTGCTGGGACAAGAGAACAGCAACGAGGAAACACTCTCGAAAGCTAATACAGAGTTTGTAAAGGAAGTGTACGAGCTGCAACGTGCGGAGAGCGACATCAGTATTGTCCTTTTCCAGCTGCAATACCTGAGTTGCAGGCTGGTCATCCTGCGTGAGCATTACCGCACGACACAGAAGGAACATTTGATCTGCTACTCCTATATTATCGGCACGCTGACCTATCTGGAAGGGATGCAAGCCTACTGCAAGTTCGCCTATGAGATACACCCGGCCGGTTCGGTGAAAACAGCCGCACCGACGGGTGCCCCGCCGGTTATCTGGACTTCGGACGTTATCAACCTGATAGAGTTGCTGTACGCCTGCCATGAACTGAAGCTGTTCAACGACGGCGATGTCACGCTGAAACGTGTAGTGGAACACGTGTGCGGGCTGCTGGGCATAGACGTGAAGAACGCCTCGAGCTACTACGCACGGATACGCAGGCGAAAGGCGGACGAACGAACCTACTTCATTGACCGCCTGCGTGAAGTGCTGCTCAAACGGATGGAAGAAGATGACGAGAAACATTACCGTAGCAGGTAAGTTGATTTCCGAAACAGACAAAATCCCCTGTAAACACTATGGTTTACAGGGGATTTTGTCATTTATTCAGTTCCAAGAGATGCTTTAGAGCGGGATCGTTGGCGATGCGCTCCAATTCATCGGTCACGATCCGTTTGACATCCTCCTTGATCCGATTGTAGTTCTCCTGTACCATTTCCTTCATGTGATCCATTCCGTCATCATCCACGAAGTTGGTGATAACGGGTATCTTTTGGTATGTCTTTTCTTCTTCGGCAATTTTCTTGGCATCGACAACAATCTCACAATGGAAGATTTTCTGCTCAATCCTCTCTCCGAAGTTGTCGGCAACGGAGCCGACGAACATTCCCTGCGTCAGCCCGCTGATCTTGCTGGGTGGAATAAGACTATCCATCTGGGTGGATATGGAGGTGGAAACGTCCTGCCGGTTGATAGAGATAGAGTGGCGTTTCTGGAGTATCTTGCCGAACCTTTCGCTGAGGGTTTTGGCTGTTTCCCCCACGACCTGCCCCGAAAAGAGGTTACCCACCGTGTTGATAATCACCTTCGCCTCCTTGTCGGTATAGTCACGGATAAGCTGGCTGAAATCCTGAAAGCCGAGTAGTACGGCGACCTTGTTACTGCGTGCGGTGGCTATCAGGTTGTCCAGCCCCTTGATGAAAATGGTGGGTAGTTCATCAATGATAATGGAGCTTTTCAGCTTACCTTTCTTATTGACAATCTTCACTATACGACTGTTGTACAGACCGAGCGCAGCACCGTAGATTGCCTGCCGGTCGGGATTGTTGCCTATGCAGAGGATTTTCGGCTCGTCGGGGTTGTTGATGTCCAAAGAGAACTCGTCGGCGGACATCACCCAATAGAGTGTCGGTGAGATCATGCGGGACAAGGGTATCTTTGCACTGGCGATCTGACCCATGAGCTGGTCAGCAGCTCCCGCCAACCACGCATCGAGAAAGGGACTGAGGTAGTTCTCCAATTCGGGATAAGAGGACATGATGGGGAAAATCTGCTCGTAAGGCTTGTTGAGGAACTCGACGGCATGGGGGAAGGTGCAATACCTGCCGTCCTTGTACACCCGCAAGAACCAGATGATGGCGGCAAAGAGAATGGTGGGTGACTCGACAAAGAAATCACCCTGTTTCGCCGCCCACGACCGGTTGAGGTTGAGCATGATGCTGTACGAACTCTCGTAAGCATCGGAGATGTCGGTCATGAACTTCGGGTTGAGTGGGTTGCAGCGGTGGCTGCGTGAGGGATCGTCGAAGTTGATGACATAGAACTTCGGCGGCACTTTGTACCCCTCCAAATGGCTGATCAGGTGATTGTAAGCAATGGTAGAGAGGTCGGGAAACTTGAAGTCGTAGATATAGGCGGCATAGCCTTTCTCTATCTGCTGCTTGATATAGGAATTTACCACTGCAAAAGACTTTCCCGAACCGGGCGTTCCCAATACGATGGAGGCACGGAAGGGGTTCACGACATTGATCCAGCCGTCATTCCATTTCTTGTTATAATAGAACCGTGTCGGCAGATTTACAGAGTATTCATTTTCAATCAAACGGGTTTCTTGCATGAAACTTTCGTTCTCGTTATTGAATACATCGTCCATGAGATTCTGTTTGAGCAGACGGGAGATCCATACACCGGCAGCGAGCAGGCAGAGGTAACCGACAGTAAGAGTGAATATATAAAAGGCGGTGCGTGCCATTAACGGTATGGGCAGTCCGAGCAACCACCAGTTGAAAAAGAAGAGGACGAAACCTGCGAAAAGGGCTGTCCAGACATGCTCCCATTTGATTTTTTCCTCCTTTACGCCTTTCGTCCCCAGACACGAGAGAGCAAGGAAGGTAACGGAGAAGAGTTTTGTCCAAAGGATGGAGCCGAACAATCCGGTCGTGCGCTGGAAGTTCAGCAGAATCCTGTCCACCACTCCGATATTGACGTTCCACTCCCGGATGGAGGGATAGCAGAACCAATAGATATTGACCACTACGAATAATACGCTGAGGGCACGCATAAAGTCCATGACTTTTGCCAGTCCCCGAAGATCATCTTCTTGTGACATAATGCTGAATTTTTAAAAGTTATCGAATAAATGATTCTGTAATACGGGGTCAGTCCTGACGACCGTAACGATGCCGGCGTTTCTTCTTGTCGGGTTTCAGGAGCTTGGGATGCCGGGGTACATAATTCAGTTCCGGCTCCATGCCGGAAAGCAACCCTCCCAGAATTTTCTCCCCGTTTTCGAGATCCACAACAGGAGGAACGGGTGGCTGAAGTGGCGGCATGAGATTTTGTGGCTGTTCCTGAAAGCGTTCGTTGAGCATATTTGCTGAAAACTCCTTACCCAGACGTGAGCCGTTGAGCACGGTTCGGCTGCGATGATCTATAAAGGTAACACCGTAAATCCTGCCGGTTTCGTTGCGGCGGAGAACCAAGTCTATCTGTTCTTTTGCCAAGCGGTCACGAAAATCCCGTTCGTCTACGGACCGACGCAGAGCGTCAGCCACTAACGGTCGAATCCGTTCACGGCACGGATCGGACTTGGCTTTTGCGGTGGCTTCCCGCATCTTCTTGTCCAGTTGCTCCGCTCCTGTCATTTTGCCCAGTCGGGAGGACTTGATGGGAGTGGCTACCGTTTCGCCGTTGTTGTCCAGAGCGGTATAGAGTATCCCATGATAGGTACGTCCGCCCATTTCTCCCTTCACTTCTTCCATACCTATATTATACAGGGAAAGCAAGGCACGGAACTCGCCCATTGTGTGGAAGCTGTAAAGTTTGAGCAGGGGTTTGACCGTGCGGGCTATCTGTCTTTTGATGTCCCCTTTGGCCGCATCTACCGGCTTCAGCTGCCACTCTTCACCTTTCTTTTGACCTTCCGCCGGATGAAGGCCGTATTTCTGTTCCAGAAATTCGGTAATCTCTTTGCTACGGCGATGCTCGAACTTGTCAGAAACTTTCCTGCCTTCACTATCGACACGCAGGGAAACGATGTGGATATGGTGCCGGTCGATGTCCTCGTGCTTGAAAACAAGATAGGGCTGGTTACCATAACCGAGCCGTTGCATGTATTCCCTACCGATTTCCGCCAGTTGCTCGTCAGTCAGTATATCGTCGGGATGCGGATTGAGGGAGATATGTATGACCGGCTTCTCGGTACGGTAATGGCTCGGCATCCATTCGAGAAGCTGCCGCATGGATTCATCCGGGCGAAAACACCCGTCTTCGGGATAGCGAAGGAGATGCGTGGAGAGGATTTTCGCTCCGCCTTCATCGACCTTGTTCTGGTTGTAGGCCAATGCGCCGTATAGATTCTTACCCACACTGATCTTGGCTACCATGTGAGGCGAGTTTTTGGGAAAGTTCGACAATCCGGCGGTTCAACTCCACGAGTTCAAGGGTGAGCTTTTCAAGTCTGTAGAGCAGTGCCAACGCTTTCTTTTCGGTGAAATGGATGTGTAACTCCTTGACGGCTTGGTTGTAATTTACTCCTATGGCACGGAACTGCTGGAACAGTTCCGTGAGCTTGGCTACATACTCCATTGTGGCACGGTCTGTTCGGATCACCCTGAACTCTTCGTTAAAGATCCGTGCGGCGATGAACTTGGATTTGGACAACAGGCCGGACTGCTCAAACATGGTGAGAAACCGTGCATGACCGGCTTCGTCCAGATTGACGGTTTCACGGTGGACGGCCGGGTTCGACTTGGGTAATCTGCCCCCTTTCCCCCGTGTGTGGGGATGCTTTTTCTCGTTGTTCATATATACATTTTTTATGTGGTACAATTCCACCCGGATGGAATTGCCGCCGTTAGCTTCCCTCCCACAATTTGCGACTTCGGAGCAAATTGCAGCCCCCTGCAAGGGCAAGCGTTTTTTGCTGCAAAACGGAGTGGTGCTGCAAAAAACACAGCTTGCTATGTTCTGGTGAACATAAATCTTTCCTCTTCGGAGAGGAAAGAACGCTTTCGGGGAAAGCGGGGATTAACGACCGGCGGGAAGCAAACGACCCATTCCCCGGTTGGATGGCGCAAAGTTATATGGTTGTATAATTTGTTGTATATCAGCGATATTAGCCAAATTGCGCCAAATGATAGCCACTTGTACACATGGGGTGGAACAAAGGGGAAACGGGCAGTCAATGATGGCGAGATGACCGATTGACTAACTGAACGACCAATCGGTCAGGTAACCAATCAGACGGTTAGCTATTGCAACGTTGGTGTGGCTGACCAGCCAACCAAGCGGATAACCTTTTGTTCGGACAGTTTATTTATTGTTCGGCTGTTTTCTTGGCTGGTTATCCGATAGGCAATACAATCCAGTAATATCATGTGTGGTCGGACAAGTATCCGATTGGCTAATCAGACGGATAATCCTTCGGTCGGTTAGCTGTTCATCCAGCCATTCTATGTCAGGAGCCGGCCACTCGAACCTCGCCATTTCCCAACTATGAATTTTCCCTCTTTTTCCTTCTTTATTTGCGGCGTAGATTCAAAAGTATCACTTGTAAACAAACTGCATCATGAAAAAAGAAACACTCTTTATCGCCTTTTCCACTCAAAAGGGCGGAGCAGGAAAAACAACGCTGACCGTGCTGGTGGCAAGTTACTTGCACTATGTGAAAGGAATGAATGTGGCGGTAGTGGATTGCGACTACCCGCAACACAGTATTGCCGAGATGAGAAAACGTGACCTGAAAACGGTCATAGAGGACGAACATTATAAACTGATGGCGTACAAGCAACTGCAACGGATACGGAAGAAAGCCTATCCGATAGCGGAGAGTACGGCCGAGGACGCTATCACGAAAGCGGACGAACTGTTGGAAAAGATGCCGGAAACGGACATCGTGTTCTTCGACCTGCCGGGTACGGTAAACAGCACGGGCGTGCTGAACACGCTGGCGAACATGGACTATATCTTTTCCCCCATTGCTGCCGACAGGGTGGTGATGGAAAGTACACTCCGCTTTGCGAGCCGGCTGAATGATACGCTGATCGCTACGGGCAAGACGAATATCAAAGGGTTGTACCTGCTGTGGAACATGGTGGACGGTCGGGAGAAATCGGAACTGTACACGGTGTATGAAGAAGTGATCGGCGAACTGGGATTGAAAGTGCTGAATACCTTCTTGCCGGACAGCAAACGGTTCCGCCGTGAGTTGACGGGAGAACATAAGGCATTGTTCCGTTCCACGCTGTTCCCTGCGGACAGTACGCTGGTCAAAGGCAGTAACCTGAAAGAGATTACGGAAGAATTGTTGTCCATTATCAAAAAGTAGGCTATGGGAAACGAACGGAAAAAAATAAACCTGACGGACATTGACGAGAACTCTATAGTCGCCTCGTTCAAAGAAGAACGACCGGCAGACAGACAGGTGCAAGTGGCCGGAAATAAAAGACAGGCCGATGAAGAGAACGGATATGTCCGTCTGTTCATCCATGAGTCACCGGTCTGCGCACGGCTTGGCAAGACCATCTACTTGCGTAAAGAGTTCCACGAACGGATTCAGAAGATTGTCCAGACAATCGGGAACAACGAGATGTCCATATTCAGCTATGTGGACAATGTGCTGGAACAGCACTTTGCCACCTACCAAGACGAGATCACGAAGGAATATAAAAAACGAAGTACCGAACTGTTTTAACCCCCAGAAACCATGTCAGCAACCTTATTCTTACTTATCGGCGGCTATCTGCTGTGGATAGTCGCCTACCTCTGTTACGAGCGGAACAACCGAAAGAAGAGAGCGGAAAAAGCCGAGCAGATTCTTACCCGAATGGCGGTGGACGTAAGTGATATTTTAGGCAAAAGTACATTTTCTCTTAGCCACTCCACGCCACAAATACCCGGAAAAAATGAAAATGAAAAACCTGTAAATGAAGCCGATACTTTTGCATCGGAGAAGGAAAAGTACCCGAAAATAGTTTCCGCCGAGGAACTGGACAAATTGTTTGCCGAAGGGGATTCGATGCCGGAAGAACTGGAATTGATGGAAGATATGGATGTCCCTTTGGAGTTCCGGGAAGAACCGACTGATGATGATCCTCCGATAGACGATGACGAGCAGGACAAACGCCTGCCGGGATGCACACCGCAAGCTACGGGCATCCGCTTCGAGGACATGGGACTGGCGGTGCGTGTAGCGGTCAGTGGTGAAGCAGCCAGTGAAGAGGAAAGGCTTCAGGCCGGAAAGACGCTGGCAGAGCTTCGTAACACCCCGATGTTCGACCAACTGATCTCCGGTGATGCAGAACGTGAGGAACGGATCGGCTCGCTGATAGAGTTACACCTTACGGCATACCGCAGACGGAGCTGCCCGGACAGCGAATCGGCGACAGAAACCATACCGGATACTTTTTCCCTCAGTGATATTGTCTAACGAATAAAGTAAAATGTACATGAAGGAAAGAGATTACGGATAGCCCACCTATTTATTTCCCACGAGAAACCCCCAAACAAATTTAATTAACAACAGGACACGGCGGGTTCTTTTACCGTCGTGCTCCACATTCAAATCCAATTATTTTATGAATACGAAAAGACTTGTATTCGTGGCGGTTATACTGATCGCTACAGGCTCGCTCTATGCGCAAGGGAATGGTTCAGCCGGTATCACAGAAGCGACCAAGATGGTCACGAGCTATTTCGATCCGGGTACGAAATTGTGTTATGCCATCGGAGCCGTGATTGGCTTGGTCGGAGGGATTAAAGTGTACAATAAGTTTAGCTCCGGCGATCCGGATGTGAGCAAGGTGGCATCCTCTTGGTTCGGTGCGTGCATCTTTTTGATTGTCGCCGCCACTATCCTGCGTTCGTTCTTCCTCTAAGGGATAGATTCACCTATATATAATAATGTATATGGATTATGAACTGAACAAGGGGATCGGCGAGAGTGCGGAGTTCAAGGGACTCAAGGCGCAATACCTTTTCATTTTTGCCGGCGGGCTGCTGGCCCTGTTCGTGCTGTTTGTCATTCTCTATATGGCCGGAATCGGTCAATGGCTCTGCATAGCTTTCGGTGTAACGTCCGCTTCCGTATTGGTCTGGCTGACATTTTACTTGAACGGCAAGTTCGGAGAACATGGGCTGATGAAGCTGTTGGCCAAGAAACAGCACCCCCGCTACCTGATCAACCGAATCAGTCCCCGAAAGTTATTCACGATTAAAAAGAAGAATGTATGCGGAACACACTAAAAGCTGCCACATTGGAAAGCAAGTTTCCGCTTCTCGCTGTCGAAGCGGACTGTATCATTTCCAAAGATGCGGACATCACCGCCGTCTTTGAGGTGGAACTACCCGAACTCTTCACGGTGACGGCGGCAGAGTATGAGGCTATCCATGCGGCATGGGCAAAGGCCATCAAGGTACTGCCCAATTATACAGTGGTACATAAGCAGGATTGGTTTATCCGGGAGGATTACCGCAGCCAGACAGACAAGGAGAATTTAAGTTTCCTTTCCCGAAGTTACGAGCTGCACTTCAATGAGCGACCTTTCCTGAACCATAAATGCTATCTGTACCTGACCAAGACAACGAAAGAGCGCATGAGGATGCAGAGCAATTTCTCTTCGCTGTGCAGAGGATTCATCATCCCCAAAGAGGTGGACAAAGATACTACCGCCTATTTTCTGGATACGGTGGGGCAATTCGCCCGGATCGTAAACGATACGGGACTGGTGCGTCTAAGACGGCTTGGCGGTGATGAGATTACCGGTACGGAGGATAAGGCCGGACTGGTGGAGAAATATTTCTGTCTGTCAATGGCAGATACCACTACGCTGGAAGACATTGAACTCGGAGATGACGGCCTGCGTGTCGGTGACAAGCACGTTTCGGTGCATACGCTCTCGGAACTGGATGCGTTACCCAACAAAGTGGGTACGGACTGCCGGTATGAGCGATTATCAACGGACAAAAGCGACTGCAAGCTGTCATTCGCCAGTCCGGTAGGTCTGCTGCTCTCGTGCAATCATCTATACAACCAGTATGTTTTTCTGGATGACAGCGGCGAGAACCTGCAACGTTTTGAGAAGAGCGCACGCAACATGCAGTCGCTCTCGAAGTACTCACGGAGCAACCAGATTAATAAAGAGTGGATTGACCTGTACCTGAATGACGCACATTCGTTCGGGCTTACCTCGGTACGTGCCCACTGCAACATTATCGCATGGACGGATAACCCGATGGAGGTGAAGAACATGCGCAATGACGTGGGTAGTCAGATCGCCATGATGGAATGCAAGCCACGCCATAACACGGTGGACGCCGCCACACTGTATTGGGCGGCGATGCCGGGAAACGGTGCGGACTTCCCGGCGGAGGAGAGTTTCTACACGTTCATCGAACAGGCTCTCTGTTTCTGGGTGGAAGAAACGAACTACCGCAGCTCAGTTTCACCTTTCGGGCTGAAGATGTCAGACCGCATCAGCGGGAAACCGCTGCACGTGGACATTTCCGACCTGCCGATGAAACGTGGCGTAACTACCAACCGAAACAAATTCGTATTAGGTGGTTCGGGAAGCGGCAAATCATTCTTTATGAATCATTTGGCAAGGCAGTATTATGAACAGGGCACACACGTGGTATTGATCGACACGGGAAACAGTTACCAAGGGCTTTGCTCGCTGATACACCAAAAGACTGGGGGCAAGGATGGTATCTACTTTACTTATACGGACGAAAACCCGATAGCGTTCAATCCTTTTTTCACGGATGATAAAGTTTTCGATATAGAGAAACGTGAGAGTATCAAGACATTGATCCTCACACTCTGGAAAAAGGACAATGAACCGGCGACACGTTCGGAAGAAGTGGCATTATCCAATGCGGTGGCTCTGTATATCAGGCGTATCAAGGAGGATGAAAGTATCATTCCCTCGTTCAACACCTTTTACGAGTTCGTAAAAACGGACTACCGAAAGATTCTGGAAGAGAAGCAGGTACGGGAAAAGGATTTCGACCTTGCGGGTTTCCTGAATGTATTGGAGCCTTATTACCGTGGCGGAGAATATGATTTTCTGCTTAACTCCGATAAGCAGCTTGACTTGCTCGGCAAGCGGTTTATTGTATTCGAAATCGATCAAATTAAAGATCACCCCATTCTTTTCCCGGTGACGACTATCATTATCATGGAGTTGTTTATCAACAAGATGCGCCGTTTGAAGGGAGTGCGCAAGATGATCATCATAGAGGAAGCGTGGAAGGCTATCGCCAAGGAGGGGATGGCGGATTATATCCGCTATCTATTTAAGACTGTCCGCAAATTTTATGGAGAAGCGGTTGTCGTGACGCAAGAAGTCGATGACATCATTTCCTCGCCTATCGTGAAGGAGTCCATTGTGAACAATAGCGATTGCAAGATTTTGCTTGACCAAAGGAAGTATCTTAACAAGTTCTCGCAGATACAGTCCCTGCTCGGTCTGACGGACAAGGAGAAGGCACAAATCCTGTCGGTGAACATGTCCAATGATCCGCAACGCAAATACAAGGAGGTATGGTTCGGATTGGGAGGCGTACAGTCAACGGTGTACGCCACAGAGGTATCGCTTGAGGAATATATGTGCTACACGACTGAAGAGAGTGAGAAGGTGGAAGTGGAACAACTGGCGGAACAGTTGGACGGCAACATCGAGCTGGCTATCAAGAGGCTTGCGGAAAAGAAACGAGCCCAAAGCTCTGAAATACCTAATGCCTATGGAATATGAAAACTTGTTTCCGCTCTACTGGATATGTGGGGAGTGGAAGAGCAACCGCAAATCACCGCCCGTCACAGTATTCCGTGACGGTGGCGCATACAGGATTGCCCTGATCTACCATCTTGATGCGGTGGTGGTCGGCACGATCCACCGAAGTGGCGGCATCATCTGGGCAGACCTGCTGGGAAGGGTACAGCTCGCTTATGACCGGGAGGAAGACCGTCTGGTGCTGGCTACCGAAGGGATATATATACGTGCGGATGATTCATAAGGAAAAAGGGAGAACTTCGGTTCTCCTGTAAAATGGCAGGAACAACTATCTGATTTATTTAACATTAAAATTTAAAAAGACATGAAACGAATAATGGCTGTTTGTCTGGTCGGGCTGCTTTGCTCGACCATGACGGTAAAAGCACAATGGGTAACATTCGATCCCTCGAACCTTGCACAAAGCATCGTGAATACAACCCGTAACGTGTTGCAAACCACGACGACGGCAGAAAATATGGTGAAGAATTTTCAGGAAACTGTCAAGATCTACGAACAGGGAAAGCGTTATTATGACGCTTTGAAAGCGGTCAACAATCTGGTGAAGGATGCCCGCAAGGTACAGCAGACCGTTCTTCTGGTCGGTGAAATATCGGACATCTATGTAAACTCTTTCCAGAAAATGCTGACGGACGAGAACTATACACCGGACGAGCTTTCGGCAATCGCTTCCGGGTATGCGAAGATGCTGGAAGAGAGTAGCGCTATGCTGAACGAGATGAAGACCGTTGTGACCGCCACCGGTCTTTCCATGACGGATAAAGAACGTATGGACGTGATCGACCGTGTGTATCGTGACGTGAGGAACCAACGTAATCTGGTCAGGTATTACACGAACCGAAACATCGGTATCTCTTACCTGCGTGCGAAAAAGAAGAACGATACCCAAAGGGTGCTGGACTTGTACGGAACGGACAATCAAAGATACTGGTGACATGGCAGGCGAGGAAACTTTCAGCAACCTTCACGAAGTGTTGCGTAACCTTTATGACGAGATGATGCCACTCTGTTCGGACATCACGGGAGTGGCAACCGGAGTGGCTGCGCTGGGTGCGTTGTTTTATGTGGCCTCACGGGTGTGGCAGGCTCTTTCGAGAGCTGAGCCGATTGACATTTACCCGCTTTTCAGACCTTTTTGTTTGGGAGCGTGCATCATGTTCTTTCCTACATTCGTTTTGGGGACTATCAACGGGATCATGAGTCCGGTGGTCACCGGATGTCACGGTATCATGGAAGGTCAGACGCTGAGCATACGGGAGTATTCCGAGAAGCGGCAGAAGCTGGAATACGAGGCGATGAAAAGGAATCCGGAAACAGCGTATCTGGTCGATAATGAGGAATATGAACGTCAGATCGAGGATCTGGGATGGTCGCCTTCGGATTTGAAAGCAATGGCGGGCATGGCGATGGAACGCATCAAATATCAGGCCAAACAGAGCATGAGTAATTTCTTCCGAAGTTTTCTGGAACTGCTGTTCCAGTCAGTATCGCTGATACTGGACACGCTAAGAACCTTCTTCCTGATTGTGTTGAGTATTTTGGGCCCCCTGTCGTTCGCCATATCGGTGTACGATGGTTTCCATAATACGATGATCCAATGGATTTGCCAGTATGTCAGCATTTATCTATGGTTGCCTATATCCGACCTGTTCAGTTCCGTGTTGGCAAGGATTCAGGTATTGATGATCGAGAAGGACATCGCCGCACTGAGTGATCCTACTTATGTACCCGACGTAAATAATTCCGCTTACATCATCTTCATGCTGATAGCCATTGTGGGATATTTCACTATTCCGACTGTATCGACATGGGTGATTCAGGCATCGGGAGCCGGAAACTATGGCAAGCAGGTGAACTCTTGGTCGATGAAGGGTGGCCGTGCGGCAGCTGCGGTCACGGGTGCTTCTGTCGGTCATGTGGCCGGTAAGCTAAGAGGAAAATAAATCAAAGTAAAATCTTGGAATATATGGAATTTAAAAGTTTGAAAAATATAGAAACGAGCTTCCGGCAAATCCGTACGATGGGTATCGTATTCGTTTCGCTCTGTGCGCTGGTTACCGGCTATGCGCTTTGGAGTTCCTATCGGTTTGCAGAACGGCAAAGGGAGAAGATCTATGTGCTTGACAATGGGAAATCCCTGATATTGGCTCTTTCCCAAGACCTTTCACAGAACCGGCCGGTGGAGGCGAAAGAACATATCCGGCGTTTTCATGAACTGTTTTTTACTTTGTCACCCGACAAGGCGGCTATCGAATCGAATATCCGCCGTGCGTTATTCCTGTGCGATGAGAGTGCGTTCCGCTACTACAAGGACTGGGAGGAAAAGGGGTATTATAACCGGATCATTTCCGCAAATATTAACCAAAGCATCCGGGTGGACAGTGTGGCGTGCGATTTCAATCATTATCCATACGTGGTGACGACTTACGCACGGCAGTCGCTCGTCAGGTCGAGTAACATCACGGAACGAAGCCTTGTCACCCGTTGCCGGCTGTTGAACTCGGTCAGGTCGGACAATAATCCGCACGGCTTTACGATGGAACAATTCAATATTTTGGAGAACAGGGATTTGAGAACCATTGAACGATAACTAAAAAAAACGAAGAATGAACCGATTGAAGAAATGGATCAGGTACGTGCCTGACAGGATAGACGACGGACTCCGCTATCTGTGCGGACGGATGTCGCCCGATGTACGGCTCATCTGCGTAGTGGTTATGCTCATCGGCTTCGGCTGTTTGTCGATATACATGACGGTATCTTCAATATACCATATCGGCAAGCGTGAGGGAGAACAATTGCAAATAGAGCATCTCAGGCAGATGGAACTGCATAGGGGAATAAATAAGGATAGTATAAACATTAAAAATCAGGTAGATTATGGAGAACCTAAGAAATCAGGACCGGCAACCGACGAACGCTACAAAGCCTGAAAAGGCGGAAAAGAAGGGGCAAAAAGCGGAAAAGGATAAAAAAGAAGTCAAGCCTCTGACTCCGGAAGAGATACGCAGACGGAAGAAGATGCTCGTGTATCCACTGTTCTTTCTCGTGTTTCTGGGAGCGATGTGGCTGATATTCGCTCCTTCAGACCGTGACGAGCCATTAAGGGAAGGATTTAACGTGGACGTTCCGATGCCGGAGGACAAAGGGTTGTTGTCGGATAAAAAGACCGCCTACGAACAAAGTGACTTTGAAAAGAGGCAAAGGGAAAAAATGAACATGCTTCAAGATCTGGCGGTGTCATTGGAACGGGAAGAGCCGATGACGGATGGAGTATTCCTTACGGAAGAAAACACGAATAATGACGGTTCGTCTATCCGTTCCTCCGCCAATGCCTACCAAGACATCAACCGGCAGTTGGGTAGTTTTTATGAAACACGACCTGAAGGAGATGATCAGAAAACGCTGGAACTGGAATGGCGTATTCAGGAGCTGGAGCGTCAGGCGGAGGAAGAGCGTCAGGCGAGGGAAAACGGCGAGGAACAACTTCGGCTGATGGAGAAGTCCTATGAAATGGCTGCAAAGTACATGCCGGGCGGCGGTGGCGAAGCCAAACAAGTCGCCGTGTCTTCCTCTACGGGTAAAACTCCGGTCTGTCCGGTTACACAGGTAGCGGAACAGGTGGTCAGCCTATTGGCTGCCCCACTGTCCGATGAAGAGTTCACCCAACAATACAGCAAGCCCAGAAACATGGGGTTCTACACGGTAGGGAGTGTCCAAAGCCGCACGGAGAAGAATGGTATCCGTGCCTGCGTGTACAAGACGGTAACGGTTGCGGGCAACGATGGTCAGGAGGTGGGACTCCGCTTGTTAGAGCCAATACAGGCCGGAGAGTTGTATATACCCGCTAACACGATACTGACCGGCACGGCGAAAATCAGCGGTGAGCGTATGGAGATCACCGTTTCTTCGGTTGCCTTTCAAGGAACAATCCTGCCGGTGGAGCTGGACGCTTATGACACGAGAGGCATGAAGGGCATTGAGGTCAGGGGATCGCAAGAGCTTACCGCTGTCAAGGAAATGGCGGCTAACATGGGTTCGACAATGGGAAGCAGCATTAATATTTCCACCAATGCCGGTGCGCAGTTCGCTGCGGACTTAGGCAAAGGAGTGATACAGGGTGCGTCGCAATATCTTTCCACAAAATTCAGAACTGCCAAAGCGACTTTGAAGGCGGACTATGAGCTATTGCTCGTGTCAAGACAATAAACTATTCAAATCCAATTTATTACCAAATAAAAGTAACAAGCATGAAAAGAGTAATTTTAATGATGGCTTTTGCCATTGGTATGACCGGTGCTTATGCACAAAAGACCGTGAAAGTGGAAAAGACAGAAAATAACACGGAAAAAACAGCGGATTCCGAAGACACGGAAACCATGCCACTATCGGATAAGGAGAATGCAAGACGCAGTCCGTCCACCGGTGATTTGTTTGACGGGTTGACACGACCGGTGACATTTGACCGGATGATTCCTCCATACGCTTTGGAGGTAACATTCAATAAAACAGTACATCTTATCTTCCCGGCAGCTATCAAGTATGTAGATTTAGGATCAGCGGATATTCTTGCCGGTAAAGCGGATGGTTCGGAGAACGTGCTTCGGGTGAAAGCGGCATTGAGGGACTTCTCACGTGAAACCAATCTGGCAGTGATCACGGATGATGGCAGCTATTATACGTTCAACGTGAAGTATGCAGATGAGCCGACCAAATTGAATATCGAGATGAAAGACTTCATCCACGATGGCGAGGCGGTGAACAGACCGAACAACTCGCAGGAAATCTATCTTACAGAACTCGGCAACGAGTCACCGCTATTGGTACGGCTGATTATGAAGTCCGTTTATGACAATAACAAGCGTCTGGTGAAGCATATCGGCTGTAAACGCTTCGGTATCCAATATATTTTGAAGGGGATTTATACACACAACGGTCTGCTTTATTTCCATACGGAACTGAAGAACGCTTCCAACGTGCCATTCTCCATTGACTTCATAACCTTTAAGGTGGTGGATAAAAAGGTGGCAAAACGTACTGCCATTCAGGAGCAGGTTATCGTGCCGCTTCGTGCTTTCAACTATGTGACGACAGTTCATGGAAAAAGCAATGAACGGACAGTATTTACCTTACCTAAATTTACCTTGCCGGATGACAAGCAGTTGATTGTCGAGATGAACGAGCAGAACGGGGGAAGACATCAGCAGTTTATCCTGACCAATGCCGAGTTGATCCGTGCTAAAGTTATTAACGAGCTAAAGGTGAAATAAGATGAAAAGGCTATCTATTATTATATGTATGTTTTTGTGCTTTGTCCTGATGGACAAGGCACATGCCCAACGTTGTCTGCCCGGAATAAGAGGGTTGCGTATTACTGCCGGCATGACGGACGGTTTTCATACGGTGGACAAGCGTAACGAGCTGGGTTACCATTTCGGGCTGGGGATGGACAGGTATGTGAACGGTTGCCATAAGTGGGTATTCGGGGGTGAGTATCTCCAAAAGTATTACCCATACAAGGACATACGTGTCCCGATTTCCCAATTCACTGCGGAAGGCGGTTATTATTATAATTTCCTCTCGGATGCCAACAAGGTGTTCCTCTGCTATGCCGGCGCTTCGGCGTTGGCGGGATATGAAACCGTGAATTGGGGTACAAGTACGCTGTTCGACGGCTCACGCTTGCGTGCCGGGGATGCGTTCATCTATGGAGGTGCTGTATCACTGGAGATAGAAACCTATCTTACCAATCAGGTAGTATTGCTGTTCCATGCCCGTGAGCGTTGTCTTTGGGGAAATGACAGCGGGCATTTTCATTTCCAATTCGGGGTGGGACTGAAATTTATAATTAATTAGGGCATGGTTCTTTTGGAATTATTTTCGGGTATTGGTGGCTTTAGTAAAGGATTGCAGGCTGCCGGATACTCGTTTGAGAAAGTATATTTCTCGGAGATAGAAAAAAATGCAATCGCCAACTTCAAATACAATTTTCCTTATGCGGAACATATCGGATCGGTTACAGAAATCGGAACAGCGAGAATCGAACATCCCGACATCATCACTTTCGGAAGTCCTTGCCAGAATTTTAGTTCAGTCGGCGACGGTAGCGGACTGCGTGGAGGGGCAAGTTCCCTTGTCTGGTATGCTGTCGAAGCCGTCAGGAGATTCAGACCTGACGTTTTTATCTGGGAGAATGTTAAGGGAGTCTTCTTCGCAAAGCATCGATCAGATTTTTGGAGCATTATCAAAGCGTTTGCCGACATTGGCGGTTATCGACTTGAATGGCAATTGTTTAATACGGCATGGTTTCTACCCCAAAACAGAGAGAGAATCTACCTTGTCGGACGTGTTGCAGACCGATGTACCGGAGATGTATTTCCTTTCCCGGCGCCGGGTGGAGGGAATCCTCCGTGCAGGAAAGACACGGTTTATCCCCGTGCCTGCGGAACGATAACACGTAACTACTACAAACAACCCAATTTAGGTAACTATCTGATAAACCTGAAACCGGGAGAAACTTTTAATGGACAACCGACCAAAGATCAGAAAGCCCGAATCCGTATGCTGACGGAGGTGGAATGTGAACGCTTGCAAGGCTTTCCCGATGATTTTACCAGATATGGAATTTTCAATGAGGAAGTGGGTACAATCTCACGAGCCAACCGGTATGCGATGCTTGGCAATGCTGTAAGCGTGCCGGTGGTACGTACCATAGCGGAACGAATCAGAAGAAACACAGTCTTAAACGATTAATTTTTTAATGTGTATGAAAAATATGATAGAAACATTGTTTATTGTTGCATTCACGCTTATCGGCGTGATTTGTGTAACTGCCTGTTCTGACAAATTGGACGTTCAGCAGGTGTATGAGTTTGATTTGGCGACCTTGCCGGTGCAGACGACAATCGTAAAGGGCGAGGAAGCGGAAATTCGTTGCCAGCTCATAAGAAGCGGTAAGTATCAGGATACTAAATACTTTATCAGATATTTCCAACCGACAGGCAAAGGGGAACTTCGCATGGAGGACGATACGGTTTTGTTGCCGAATGACCTGTATCCGTTGCCGGAAGAAACATTCAGGCTCTATTACAAGTCACTTGACACAGACCAACAGAAAATAGATATTTACATTCTTGATTCCTTCGGCCAGATTGTGCAAAAGTCTTTTGCTTTTAACAATGAAGTGGACGATAAAAAGGAGGATACCGAATGATCTATGCCGGATATACTCTGAAAAAAAGCAGCGACGAGCAGTACACGCCGGCTTATGCGGTGGCTCCTATAATCAAATATATACCCGGAAATAAAATCGTCTGGTGTCCGTTTGATACGGAACATAGTGAATATGTGTTGGCGTTGAAAGCCGCCGGTATCAGGGTGGTTCACTCCCATATCCTTACCGGTGAGGACTTCTTCGTTTACGAGCCGGAAGAATGGGATCTGATTGTTTCCAATCCGCCGTTCAGTATCAAGCAGAAGGTTGTGGCACGCTGCCTTGCACTCGGCAAACCGTTTGCGTTACTGCTTTCCAACCTATGGTTGAACAGTAGTGCGCCAGCTCGCTTGTTCCGGGAAAAGGAGATGCAGATGTTGTTGTTTGACAAGCGTATTCAATTTACGGAAAAGAATGCCGCCTATTTCGGATCAAGTTACTTTTGTTGGAAAGTCCTTCCAAAACAGATCGTGTTTGAGAATCTGAACCGTTCCAGATATGAGGAGAGCCGGATGGCTGATGACATGAAGAAATATGTTGGTACGTTGTCCGCATCCACACGGCGTGGAAGAACCGAACCTGAATGAAAACTAATGAGATAGCTCCCTTTACCGGCTTCCATTCCGGTAAAGGGAGCTTGTTTCTGTATTATTTCCTATCCTCTTTCTTTTTAAGCCATTCATTACACTGTCGCCTGCACTCTTCCAATGTAGGCTTTACACAGGAGAAAAGTTCATTGTCTGCCGTATCCCTGTAATCATAATGGTAGAATGTGCGCCTTTTCCGTCCTATGGTCATTTGGAATTTTTCATATTTCTCACCTGCCTTGCAGGTTGAAACTCCGTTCTTGTTCATTTTCGTTGTCATAACTTATGGATTTTATGGTTCATGAATATTAAAACAGACTTAATTGTCGGGGTTGGGTGTATTGCCGTTTGATTTCCAGTAATTTACCTTTCAGGTTGCGGATAATATTCGGGTTATAATTGCCTCTGTCAGAATCAGAGTTATGTTCCGCTTTATTGTATTGTTGCTCCAACAGGCGGATTCCTTGCCGGACAGCTTCTTTATAATCTCTGACAGGTGCATCCCAAACGGACGGGTGGCTACCGCCTCCGGCTGTGCCGGTACACCAATTGATGGTTACCGTATACGTTCCGTCAATGGATTGTCCGATGTGGATTGTATTGAATGTGTCCAATTTGATTTCCTCTATTATCGGTAACATGCCATTTATCCAACCGTGTTCGTTGAACTGCTTGCCAATATAGCCGAAAATCAACCCTCTTTCATACGTGCGCACGTTGAGTATGATGTGGCGTACACTCTTTCCAAAACTCTCGAAATAAGCGATTTGTTCCGTATCGTTACGGTGTATCGCTAACAAGTAACGAAGGACAGCATTACGTTCTATCCTGCAAGGATTGTATTCTACAATCTCCTGCAATTTCTCTTCTCGTGTCATTTGAGATATTGGTTTCATATCATCTATATGTTAGAGGGTTAAAATTCTGCAATGAATAGCCGACTTTGGATGAACAGTACATTCCCTTTGGAAATGCGCTGGTTGCACCAGAAATGGTGTGAACCGTAGCCGTAAGTGAAATACTCGTCCAGTTCGGTCGTTTCCCGAAGTTTATCAATAGATTGGCGGAGTTCTTCTTCTGTCCGGCAAAAGAGAAGGGTATTTACTAGTTGGATAAGGAGTGCAGGGATTTTTTCATCCCATGCACAAATTACGGTTTCAAATGTTACGTTCATATTTTCAGATTTATTCATTAGACAGTCATTTTCAAAATTTCTCTCCAGTATATCGGCTCCACCTCACTGAGAAGGAAGTCGACAAAATCTTTTCTCGCTTCTTTGCACAACTCTCGGTAAAGCTCTCCAAAAGTGGTGATGTTGCCATTCAGGTAAGTTTCCACCATGTACTCAAAAATGTTGCTTACCTCGTAATATCTGCACTGCTGTGCGACTGTCTTGCTGTATCGTTTCATAAGGCTTTATTTATAAAGGTTTATAATGATTCTGTTTATCATTTGTGCTTTTCCTATGGTATAAGAAGTACCGCCATAGGGTTGCTTGTCCCAATAGGCTAACATAATCTCGGAGTTGTCAATCAGGTAGTCGTTCCTGTGGTGGAAGCAGCCTTTGCGGTAATCTTCCCGGAGAATAACCGCTTTGTCGGCAGTTTTCATTATCCGATCGTATAAAGATTTATTCTCCGGCCGGTATCTGTTTGACTGATGGCGGAACGGTACAACGGCAATGAGTCGAATGTCCGTATATTCTGCTTTGAGGTCGGCTACAGCTTGGGCTGCAAGCAGATCAAAGCCTTCTGCCATTCCGCTTAGAAAGTATCGGTAGCCCAAATCATACAACCTTCTTACTTGCGAAACTATATCCAGATAAAGATGTAGCATACCGACTTGGTGGATACGTTCCGGACGATGTCCGGTGAACGCTACTGATATTGTAATATCCATTGTCATAACTATATGTGTTAAAACATTAATAACCAAATGATAATCCCGACTATGATAGCAAAGGAAAGCATGGCAATCAGGCAACCCCATACAAAACGGAACACGCCTGTCATCAGCTCTTTTGCAAGCCACAAACCGATAAACCACGCTAAAAGACGACCTCCGTACATACTCCAACAGAAGCCAGAAAGGATGAGCCGAACTGACCAGCCAAGCCATTTATGCAGAGGCAGATTGAGTCTGTTCTTATTTCCGTTATGTATTTCTCTTGCTGTTTTCATAATCACGACATTTTTTTTATGCATTGACGAGTTGAGCTGACTTATTTCATGTGCATCAAAAGGTAGGGTTCAGGAAAAACAAGGTTTTTGGAAAAAATACCTCGTGCCATTTATGGCGCAGGGAAGATTTTTTTCAAAACCGGAACGGCTTGACCTTGTTTTTTCGTTAAGAACCCGAAGTACCTTTGCACTTGAATAAGTTAGCTTAATTCGCTTCTTTGCTTTAAATGTGGAGTGATGGCTATTGAAAACAGTGAGAGAAATACCCCATAGGAAGTTAATCCTAAACATTACTTAAACCTGTTATGCTATAAATCCTTTATACAGAAAGCGATGTTAATGCGGAAAAATTTCTACCTTTGTGTTTGCGATGCAAGTAGCATCGTGTAATGTTGTTCGTTTACCGTAGTCCAGAAATCGCCAATTTCAAAAATACAGAGGGTAAATGAACCGGGTAGGTTATACTTTGACGTAACCTGTCGGTTTACTCTGTATTGAGCGTTTGGCGATGCTTTGGACTTGTAACTGGCAGTGTTACGTCAATTTATATAATAACCTTATGATTATGGATCTACAATCGACTTCCTTGAAAGGAATAGTCCGGTCTTCAGAAGATGGACTTTTCTATCTGTTACCTATTCAGAGTTTATCTACATTGCAAGAAATGAAAGGACATTTGACCTGTGCGATAGATGTCTTGAGTAATTTGGATGAAAGTGATACGGAAAAGCGTTTGGACGCAGTTAGGACATTGAACAGCCTTGTTGCTGCGTTGAGCGTGAATGACGGCGATCATTACAATGCAATGGATATTGCCTTTGAGGAAGTCTGAAAGTAAAAAACGGATAGACACAAAATAAAACTTTTCTATTTTGAAACCGGGAAAAAGAAAGGTGTTGTACTGGCCAATGAGTGATTCATCACGCTTGCTTGTACAACACTTTTCTGCGGTTTTGTGTAGATTGTTCCGGTTCCGAAGGAATGGGAATAATTTTTTTGCCAATAATAATATGGCTTTTATTCCACTGTTCGGGGTTGTGGATTGGATGGCAGAACTTCATCCGTTTCGTTATCAGCCTGTTTCTGTTCACGTTCTTTACGTCGCATTTCTTTGTCCTTCTTTTTTGCTTTAGCCTTTATTTCCTGTTCTTTAAGGATTTGCTTTAGGGTCTTGACTACATCAGGACGTTCTTTTTTGAAACGTTTATAGAAGCTCTCTTCTATAAATTCCGGCAAGGGGGCTTTCCACACCTCTTGCTTGTGGTTGTCAATCTTGCCGAGTTTATCGGGGTTGAGTCCAAGTTCACGAGACATCTGCACATGTGTGTCCGATAGCCGGTGTTTCTTTTGGGCTACTATCCATTTTTCTATCTGGGATTTCTTGATTGCCATATTGCTTTTAATTCTCAGACTTTATTGTTTTACCTAAAAATAAACCGGTAACGGATTTTGCACCAAGTTGCATCAGCTTACGTTTCATTTGCGTAAAATTCTCACCGGAAGAGATAATGTCATCTATTAAGAATACATCCCGCCCTTTAAAATAATCGGGGTGAAAGATCAAGTTGGACAACTTGTCTTGTCCATGAGTTCCTTTCATCTGCTCACGGTCTTCTTTTATCCATGTGGCACGAAAACCGTCCACGATTTTCAGCCGGCGTGAAAGAAGGCTGCAAAAACGGGCGAAGCGGGCGATGTTCCGTTCACGGGTTGCCGCAGGTATGGGGATCAGCACGGCATTGGCGGCTTTTTCTTTAAAGAATGGCATCCGGGCGATGCAGAGCGAGAATATCTTGGCAACAAGGGCTGCTTGTCTACCTTCCTTAAATCGAAACACCAAATTGCTCGTTTTCCTATCGGATACTGATATGTCCTTGCATCTGGTCGGGTAATAATCGTGGATATAGAAACACAAGGCTCCGTCGATACGCATCTTACCTTTGAAATGGGTATTGTACGGGAAGAACTGGCGCACGAAGTCGCTCTCGAAAGTAAAGCGGAGTATATCACGCCAAAGGGTGAGCGTGGTTTCATCCTGCACACGATAGAGTTCCCCATTGATACTTTCTTTGTCCGATAAACCAATGCCAATTATCAGGCGGTCATTAAAAGCGTCTTTTGATACAATATACCAATCAAAGGATTGGCAGATGCTCACGATGTCACAATCATTGGTGCAAAGGAAATGGAAGGTGTTATCGGGCTTCTGGATAATCAGAAACTTGCCGGACATTTCGGAAAGGCGAAAATAGTTTCCGACATGGGCTTCTTCTACTTCGCTGAAGGATACGGATATAGTGAGTTTTTCTATCATAACATTATTTTATTTACTCCCCCATTCTTTGGTTAACAGCTTTTCCAGCACCTCCACTTCTTGCTGGTAAATCGTCTTTTTCCTTGTGCCGAAATAGAGCGTGTTCTCCAGTGGCATGTTGCCCTCCCATACCACCTTTATCTTACCAGTGCAGACGGCCTCTTTGCACAGGAAGTCGGGCACGACCGAGAAACCGTCTCCCTCGCTCAGGCAGCGGATGATGGAGCTGATGTTGGGCACGATGTAGTTGGGGCTGAAGTCCGGGTGTTCCTTGAAGTGCTTTTTCCAGAAGTTCAGCAGATGCCCCATGTCGGCGGAGGTGCTGTACCACAGTCCTTGCTTGAGGAGGTGGACGGCCTCTTTCATCCGGTTATTCTCCAAGTGAAGCCCCAGTTGCGTAGTATCCGTATGTGCCCCCGTGACCAGCACGATGCGTTCTTTGGCAAAGTCCTTGTACTCGATGTTCTGCTGCGTGCCTTTGTGCGGGGTGATGATGAGGTCCAGCAGTCCGTTGTCAAGGTCTTGCAGCATCTGTGGATATTCGCCAAACTTGATAATCAGGTTGAAGGGCAGGGTGGGGATATACTTCTCCAAGGTGTACTGAAAGGTCTCGAAGCACATGCCTACGCTGATGGTGTTCCGCTCCTGCTGCGAACGTTTGTGGAAATGCTTCTCGCCCCTTTCGAGTTTCTCCAGCGGGGCGACAACGAAATTATAGAGTATCTTGCCCTTTTCGGTGGGCGTCATCTTCTTGGCCGTCCGCTCGAAGAGTTTATATCCTGTGTAGGCCTCCAAGGAGTTGAGGTGCAGGCTGACGCCCGGCTGGGAGATGAACAATTCTTGTGCGGCGGCTGTTAAAGTACCGGTCTCGTATATGGCTTTGAAGGTGCGCAACCATTCCAGATTCCATTTCATAACTATCAGTTTTATGATACACTCCTATTAGTTAAACTATTTTTATGTGGCAAAGATACGCATTATCTTTGCACCGACAATCTAAAAGAATAAACGTATGAACGTATTTATAATCAACGGCGGACAGACCTTTGCCCATTCGGGAGGGATGTTCAACAATACCTTGACCGGATGGACGGTCGAAGTGATGAAAGAGAAAGGCTTTGCCTATCGGGTGACCAACATCAACGATGCCTTCGACCCGCTGGCGGAAGTGGAGAACTTCAAATGGGCGGACGTCATCATCTACCACACCCCGATCTGGTGGTTCCAGTTGCCCAACGGGATGAAGCGATACATCGACGAGGTGTTTACCGCCGGACACGATAACGGCATTTACCGCAATGACGGTCGAAGCCGCAAGAACCCGGACGTGAACTACGGCACCGGGGGACTGATGCAGGGCAAACGCTACATGGTGACCACCTCTTGGAACGCCCCGCAGACGGCATTCACGCTGGAAGGCGAGTTCTTCGACCGCCACACGGTGGACGAGGGCGTACTCTTCGGCTTCCACAAGATGAACCAGTTCGTGGGCATGACCCGGATAGAGGGCTTCCACTTTCACGATTTGGAGAAGAACGCTACGCCCGAGCGCATAGCCGAGTACCACAAGGCGTATGTCGCACACATCAATCGAGTAATCATCTAAAAACAATTGAACATTATGGAATATAGAACATTAGGCACTTCAGACTTGCAGCTGTCGGCCATCACCTACGGCGCCTTTGCCATTGGAGGAAACATGTGGGGAGGCAATGAGGAGAAAGACTCCATCCATGCCGTGCAAGCCTCCATCGAACACGGGGTAACGACCTTGGACACCGCTCCTTTCTACGGCTTCGGGCTGAGCGAGGAGATGATAGGCAAAGCCATCAAGGGACGTGACAGGAGTAAAATACAGCTGCTCACCAAGTTCGGCTTGGTGTGGGACGGCAGCAACGGAGGAAAAGGCGAGTTCTTCTTCGATGCGGAGCGGAACGGAACTTCTGTCCCCATCTATAAGTATGCTGCCAAAGAAAGCATCATCAAGGAGGTGGAAGCGAGCCTCCGCCGCTTGGGGACGGACTATATCGACCTGTTGCAGATACACTGGCCTGACAGCACGACGCCTATCCAAGAGACCATGGAAGCCTTGGACGTACTGATTGGGCAAGGCAAGATACGGGCGACAGGCGTCAGCAACTACAGCGTGGAGCAGACGGCAGAAGCCGGAAAGTACTTGAATGTGGCAAGCAACCAAGTAAGTTACAGTATGCTGAACCGTGGCATCGAACAAGAGCTGGTGCCCTTTGCCCTGCAACACCATTTGGGAATCATTGCCTACAGCCCTATGGAGAGAGGTCTGCTGACCGGCAAATACTTCCAAGGCAGCCACCTCAAGGAGAATGACCATCGCAACGGCTACTTCCGGCAGTTCGATTTACCTAAAGTGCAGGCATTCCTCGAGACCCTCACCCCGATGGCAGAGGACAAAGGAGCCAGCCTCTCGCAATTAGTTCTGCGCTGGACTACGTTGCAACCGGGCATCACCATCGTGCTGGCCGGAGCAAGAGACGCCAAGCAAGCCATCGCCAATGCCCAATCCATGGACATTCACCTGTCTCCGGACGAATTGCAGTTCATCAACCATGAGCTTGCCAAACTACAGCTTTAAGCAGACGAGCGTTGTCCGAAAACCGGGCAACGCTCGCTATTTATTTATATTCTTCTAAATATATTAGTTATAAGAAATGGTCGTCTGATTGCTGCCGGGATTGAAAACGACAAGGACTTCGGGTTTTTTCTCTTGCAGGCGTTTGTACTCGCACAGGGAGTTGAGTACCCACTCACGGAACAGCTTCGTGCAATAGGTGTTGATGCGGAAGCTGAGAAATATGATCGCTTCCAGATTATAATAGGTAACGATGCTTTTGTCCTGCTTCTCAGTTATGGTCACATCGCCGTCGTAAAGCAGGCGGGATTTGAAGATGGAGCGCACATTGGCGTCTATTGTCTGCACGAACACTCCGAACAGACGGGCAAGCTCGTGCTTGGTCATCCATACGTTGCCGTTCTCTATTTTTACACTGACGATGGGTTGTTCGTCCTTGTTTTCCAAACCGGTGATGGTGATGTATCCTCTATTTTCCATAAAGCGTTGTTTTTAAATGGTGTGACAATATAATGATTTGTTTATTCATACAGCGTTTTGCGCCGTACCTTTTTGCATACTTTTTAGTTTCCGATCCAACATATTCATGTCATGGCTCAACTTTCTATCCACGACACGGGCGTAAATTTGTGTGGTCTGAATGTTGGTGTGGCCGAGCATCTTGGATACGCTCTCAATGGGAACGCCTTTGGTCAGGCAGATCTCCGTCGCAAACGAATGACGCGCAAGGTGATAGGTGATCCGCTTGTTTATCTGACAAATAGCTGCAATCTCTGCCAAATATTCGTTCATCTTCTGGTTGCTGATTACCGGAAGCAATCTTCCGTCTTTCAACTTGCCCTCGTACTTGGCGAGAATATCCAACGGTATTTGCAGTAAAGGGATGAATGATTCCACGCCGGTTTTACCTCTGTCTTTCATGATCCACTTTTTTCCGTCCACGCCGATTTTAATGTCATCGGCAGTCAGGGTGTATATGTCGCAATAGGGCAAACCCGTGTAACAGCTGAAGATAAAGGCATCCCGTACATGCTCCAGCCGTTTTGATTGGAACTCCTTATAATAGATCGTGTCAATCTCTTCCTGAGTGAGATAGCCCCTGTCCGTCTTGTCAAAGTTGAATCTGAAATTACCGAAGGGATCTATAAAACTCAATCCGCTTTTCTGGGCGAACAGCAAAATGGTATGGAAGCGTTGCACGAACTTCATGGCGGTGTTGTTGCTGACCTCACATTCCTGACGCAAGTAAAGGTAGAAGTTCTCAATGTGGGTGACGGTGATTTCTTTCACCGGAATATCCGATAGCCGATATTCTTTCTGCAAGAACTCTATCATCCGCTGTTTGGTGAGTTCATAGCGGCTGTAAGTCTTTTGGGTAGCCGTCTTGCCCACTTTCTTTGCGTACTGCTCGTTGTGTTGGGTGAAATAGCTGATGAGCGTCTTCTCCTTTTCCTCCAACCCAAGGAATGCGTTCCTGATTTTCTCCGGCAGGGCATAGCCGTCCACGTTCATCATGCGTGTGTAGTGCATGGTGATGGCCGAACGTATCTCGTCCAATGTCTTGTTGAGTGAGGATACCCTGAGATTTTCTTTCTTATCCGCACTCTGCTTGTTGATGATGGCCTTGCTGTTCTTCGTGTCCCAGTTGTCGGGGTGGATATCCAGCTTGCTGCTGAATTGCACCTGATCACCGTCCACCGTGATGCGCACCATAATTACTACATGACCGTTTTTCTTCGGTTCGTTCTTCTTCAAATAGAAGAGTGTCTTGAATGTCGATTTCATACCGTAACTCCTTTCTTGTTGCAAAGTTAATTTGTTCGTTCCGTAACGGCTCTGACTTTCGACTGCCAATATTCGACAAATGAGCGACTTACCTATAAATTCGTTACGGTTTTTATCGTAACGGAAAACCGTAACGAATTAGTAACGATTCTTTTTCACAGGGTGGCTTTTTGAGGTCTTTTTTCTGTCGCAAGGGGATAAGAAAAAAGCTCCTTAAACCATTGGTTTAAAGAGCTTTGTCTTAGATTGTCGGAGTATTTTCTTTTCTCCTTAGTGATCCGCCTGGGGCTCGAACCCAGGACCCCAACATTAAAAGTGTTGTGCTCTACCAGCTGAGCTAGCGAATCATCCTGTGCGTTACTTTTGTAATGCGAGTGCAAAGATAGGGGGTTTTATTTTATTATACAAATTTCAAGAGGGGTAAATTTTAGTTTTTTCATGGGGAGCAAACGCAAGAAACAAGATATAAGCACTTTACATCACGTATTACATCATGCATAAACCGGTTACATATCTTCACGAGACGAAGACGAACCACAATCCTAAATCGTTAGGATCACACAACCTAAAGCCACATGATCGCACAGTCCTAACCACAACGCCGCACAACCTCTCCTACCCTCATTTATGATAACGCTAAAGATCAACTTCCGAGGAATAGCATATCTACCGGCTTCTTGCACAAGAGAATTGAACCGAGTAATCTCCACACGCCAAACTTGGCAATCGGTAGATATTTGATACCTATGATCTTTGTTAATTTGTAAAATAAAAGATATTTACGTAGATTTGTACACCATTATTTTAAGTTAAGGAACCAATTAACACACAAAAAATTATATGGCAGACGATAAGAAGATTATTTTCTCGATGGTAGGCGTGAACAAGATCTTTCCGCCTCAAAAACAGGTTTTAAAGAATATATATCTGTCCTTTTTCTATGGGGCGAAGATCGGAATCATCGGATTGAATGGTTCCGGTAAATCTACGTTGCTGAAGATTATCGCCGGTATCGATAAGGATTATCAGGGAGAGGTGGTCTTCTCCCCCGGGTATTCCGTAGGGTATCTGGAGCAGGACCCTAAGTTGGAGCCGGGCAAGACCGTGAAGGAGATCGTGCAGGAAGGCGTGCAGGAGATCGTGGACACCTTGAAGGAATATGAGGAGGTGAACGAGCGATTCGGCGATCCGGAAGTGCTGGAAGATCCGGATAAGATGGATGCCTTGATCAACCGTCAGGCGGAGTTGCAGGACAAGATCGACGCTACGGACGCATGGAACCTCGACAGCCGTCTGGAACGTGCCATGGACGCTTTGCGTTGTCCGCCGGAGGATCAGGTGGTGGATACGTTGTCCGGAGGCGAGCGTCGCCGGGTGGCCCTTTGCCGATTGCTGCTCCAGCAGCCGGACGTATTGCTGTTGGATGAGCCGACCAACCACTTGGACGCCGAGTCGATCGACTGGCTGGAGCAACATCTGCAACAATATGCCGGTACCGTTATCTGCATCACGCACGACCGTTACTTCCTAGACCACGTAGCCGGATGGATCCTTGAGCTGGATCGTGGCGAGGGTATCCCTTGGAAGGGTAATTACTCCTCTTGGCTAGACCAGAAGACGAAGCGTATGGCTCAAGAAGAGAAGCAAGTCAGCAAGCGCCGTAAGACCTTGGAGCGTGAGCTGGAATGGATCAATATGGCGCCGAAGGCCCGTCACGCCAAGGGTAAGGCACGTCTGAACTCGTACGAGGCCCTCTTGAACGAGGACCAGAAGGAGCGTGAGGCTAAGCTGGAGATCTTCATCCCGAACGGCCCTCGCTTGGGCAATAAGGTGATCGAGGCACAGCACGTGGCGAAGGCGTTCGGCGATAAATTGCTGTTCGATGATTTGAACTTCATGCTTCCCCCGAATGGTATCGTGGGAGTCATCGGGCCGAACGGTGCCGGTAAGACTACCTTATTTAAGATGATCATGGGCATGGAAAGCATCGACAAGGGTACCTTCGAGGTGGGCGAGACCGTACAAGTAGGTTACGCCGACCAGACCCATAAGGATATAGACCCGAAAAAGACCGTTTACCAAGTCGTATCCGGCGGACAGGAATTCATCCGTATGGGTGGCAAGGAGGTGAACGCACGGGCTTACCTGTCTAAATTCAATTTCGCAGGAGCGGATCAAGAAAAGCTATGCGGCGTACTCTCCGGAGGAGAGCGTAACCGCCTGCATCTGGCGCTGACGCTGAAAGCGGACGCTAACGTATTGCTGCTCGACGAGCCAACCAACGATATCGACGTGAACACGCTACGTGCCTTGGAGGAGGGTCTGGAGAACTTCGCCGGTTGCGCCGTCGTTGTCTCTCACGACCGTTGGTTCTTGGACCGTATCTGTACGCATATCCTGTCGTTCGAGGGTGATTCCAACGTGGTCTTCTACGAAGGGACCTATTCCGAGTACGAGGAATACAAACGTAAGACCTTGGGCGACGCCGAGCCGAAACGGGTACGCTATCGCAAACTAATCGTTGATTAATCATACTATAAATAGAGTTTAATGCCATGAAAAAAAGAATGCTATCTTTGGCTGTATTAGCCGCCTCCCTCTTCTGTTTCTCCAATGGGGCGAACGCACAGAAGACCGAGAAACTGTTCAACGGGAAAGACCTGTCTAACTGGAATTTCGTAGTCGACAAAAACTCCGTCCCCGCCGATCAGGTCTATTCCGTACGCGACGGTAAGATCTTCATCACCGGCCAGCCTTTCGGCTATATGTACACCAAGGAGAAATACAGCGACTATAAATTGCACGTGGAATGGCGTTGGCCGAATGGGGATTCCAACGCCAATAGCGGTATCTTCTTACACATCGTAGATTTCCAGAATCCCTTCCCGAACAGTATCGAATGCAACCTGCAAGCCGGGAGGGCCGGATTGTTCGTACTGCTGGGAGGCTCCGACCTTGTCGAGTACCAGCAACGCCCGGGAGAGGAACGTCCCTTCTTCCCTGTCGTAAAGAACGTGAACCCGTCCAGCGAGAAGCCCGCCGGAGAGTGGAACGAGGCGAACATCTTCGTGAAAGACGGCGTCATCACCGTTTACATCAACGGCGTATACCAGAACACCGGAACCAACAAGGTGAAGGAAGGCCATATCGGGCTACAGAGCGAGGGTAAGGAGGTTGAGTTCAGAAACGTAACCCTCACCAAGTGGTAAGCGGAGCCATTTCCGGCGCATCTGTAATAATTAAACGGAATCTTTTAAATAGTATTAAAATAATATAGTACATTCGCGAGGATTCCTTTTCAATGAGGAACATATCATTGCAATAACCAATTTAAGAGGTAATGAAAAGAGACAACATCATTTTTGACATTATCGAGAAGGAGCACCAACGCCAATTGAAAGGCATTGAGTTGATCGCTTCCGAGAACTTTGTCAGCGACCAGGTCATGCAGGCCATGGGAAGCTGTCTGACCAACAAATACGCCGAGGGATATCCCGGCAAGCGTTATTATGGGGGTTGCGAGGTAGTAGACCAAAGTGAAACGATCGCTATCGAACGGTTGAAAAAGCTATTCAACGCCGAATGGGCCAACGTGCAGCCTCACTCCGGGGCGCAGGCCAACGCAGCCGTATTCTTCGCCGTATTGAATCCGGGCGACACGTTCCTCGGGTTGAACCTGTCGCATGGCGGACACCTGTCCCACGGTTCACCAGTAAATAGCTCCGGCGTTCTCTATCACGCTACCGAATATAATGTAAAGGAAGATACCGGACGGGTGGACTACGACCAGATGGAGGAAGTAGCCCTTCGTGAGAAACCGAAATTGATCGTTGGCGGCGGTTCCGCTTATTCCCGTGACTGGGATTACAAACGTATGCGTGAGATAGCCGACAAGGTAGGCGCCTTATTGATGATCGATATGGCTCACCCGGCAGGCCTGATCGCCGCCGGTTTGCTGAACAACCCGCTGGAGTACGCTCACATCGTAACGTCTACGACGCATAAGACCCTGCGGGGTCCTCGTGGCGGTATCATCCTGCTGGGTAAGGATTTCGAGAATCCTTGGGGCAAGAAGACACCGAAAGGCGAGATCAAGAAGATGTCTCAGTTGTTGGACTCCGCCGTATTCCCGGGTATCCAAGGCGGTCCGCTGGAGCATGTGATCGCAGCCAAGGCCGTAGCCTTCGGAGAGGCTTTGGAGCCGGAATACAAGACGTACCAAGCACAGGTGAAAGCGAACGCCGCCGCTATGGCCAAGGCCTTCACGGACAAAGGGTACAAGATCATCTCCGGCGGTACGGACAACCACAGCATGCTGATCGACCTGCGCACGAAGTTCCCCGACCTGACCGGTAAAGTGGCCGAGAAAGCCTTGGTAGCCGCCGACATCACGGTGAACAAGAACATGGTTCCGTTCGACAGCCGCTCGGCCTTCCAGACCTCCGGTATCCGTGTGGGTACGCCCGCTATCACGACCCGTGGCGCTAAAGAGCCGCTTATGGGCGAGATCGTGGAACTGATCGACACCGTATTGGCCGCTCCCGAATGCGATAAGACCATCGGTGCCGTTCGTGAGAAGGTGAACGGTATCATGAAGGAATATCCTATCTTCGCATGGTAAATAGGAAATTGAGAATTGAGAATTGAAAAGGATGCCAAACGGCATCTTATCTTCAACTCTCAATTCTCTTTTTAAACTCTCAAAAACATCTAAACAATATTCAATTTTCAACTTTCAATTTTTAATTCTATGAAAAAGCTCCTTGCTACAATCTGCGCCGGCGCTGTCTTGGGCCTGATGGCCTCATGTGATGATGCTCCCGGTAAAGCGAAAGCTTACAACCAAGGTATCAACATCATCCCGACACCGGTCAGCCTTACGCAGAACGAAGGAAACTTCAAGCTAAACAAAAACACGAGGATCTACGCTTCCACCCCGGAGGCGAAAACCGTAGCCGAGTTCTTCGCGGCTAAAATGAACACGGCGACAGGCTACCAGATAGCTACCGCCGACAAAGAGACCTCCGACGGTATCTCGTTGGTTATCGACGGCTCTCTGGACGTAAACGACGAGGGATACACGCTCGACGTAGCCGACAGCGGCGTCCGTATCAAGGCCAAGACCCCTCAAGGTCTTTTCTACGGTATGCAATCGTTCTTGCAATTGCTACCCGCCGAGATCGAGAGTCCTTCCGCCGTGAAAGGTATCGCATGGATCGCTCCGGCCGTATCTATCAAGGACGAGCCTCGTTTCGGCTACCGTGGTATCATGCTAGACCCCTGCCGCCATTTCATCCCGGTAGAGAATATCAAGAAGCAGCTGGACGTATTGGCCTTGTTCAAGATCAACCGCATGCATTGGCACCTGACCGACGACCAAGGATGGCGTATCGAGATCAAGAAGTACCCGAAACTGACCGAGATCGGCTCTAAGCGCATCGATGGCGAGGGTACCGAGTACGGAGGCTTCTATACCCAAGAGGAGGTGAAGGATATCGTTAAATACGCGGCGGATCGTTTCATCACGATCGTTCCCGAGATAGAGCTTCCGGGACACGAGATGGCCGCTATCGCCGCTTATCCGGAGCTGTCTTGCGAGGGTAAGCAGGGTACTCCCCGTATCATCTGGGGCGTGGAAGACATCGTATTATGCGCCGGCAAGGAAGAGCCCTTCCAGTTCTTCGAGGACGTGATCGCCGAGGTAGCCCCCCTATTCCCGGGCGAGTATTTCCATATCGGAGGCGATGAGTGCCCGAAGACGAGCTGGGAGAAATGCCCGCTTTGTCAGGCCCGTATCCGGAAGGAAGGCTTGAAAGGCGACAAGGAGCATACGGCCGAGGAGAAATTGCAGAGCTATTTCGTACAACGCATGGAGAAGGTCGTAAACAAGCACGGCAAGAAGATGATCGGATGGGACGAGATCCTTGAGGGAGGTCTGGCTCCATCGGCCACGGTAATGTCTTGGCGAGGTGAGGAAGGCGGTATCGCCGCCGCTAGCATGAACCACGACGTGATCATGACCCCGGGAAGCGAGGGTATGTATATCGACCAGTTCCAAGGCGACTACAAGATCAACCCGGTATCTATCGGAGGATTCACCACGGCGGAGCGGGTCTATAAATACAACCCCGTCCCCGACACGCTGGCAGCGGCCGGTAAAGGGCATTTCATCAAGGGCGTGCAATGCAACGTATGGAGTGAGTACCTTTATAACACGGACATCATGGAGTACCGTATCTATCCTCGTATCCTAGCCCTCTCCGAGATCGCTTGGAGCCCGCTGGACCGGAAGGATTACAAGGACTTCGAACGCCGTCTGGACAACGCTCAGGTTCGCCTAGACGGACATGGTATCAACTACTACATCCCGCAGCCCGAGCAACCGAACGGTTCTTGCAACTTCGTGGCTTTCACGGACAAGGCTACCATGACATTCACCACGAACCGTCCGATGAAGATGGTCTACACGCTGGATGGCACCGAGCCTACCCCGGAATCTACCGTATATACGGCTCCTTTCGACATCACCGAGACTACGACCGTGAAGATCGCTTCCGTGTTGCCTTCCGGCAAGATGGGTAAGCCTCGCACGATCCTCGTGGAGAAACAAACGCTGGCTCCCGCCAAGGAGGTAGCCAAGACGACCCCGGGCCTCGACATGGAGGTATTCGATGGCATGTACCTAAGCGTAAATAATCTGGAGGCCGCTCAGAAGACCGGTAAGAAACAGGTCATCAAGACGACCCGTGAGCTGACCAACCAAGTGCCCGCCCCCGAATCCATGCGAGGCGTGAAGCAATACGCCGCTATCGCTACCGGCTACGTGAATATCCCGGAGGATGGCGTTTATTACATCTCTTCGGATTTAGAGGAGGTATGGATCGACGGCAAGTTGATGGTCAATAACGGTGGCGAGGTAAAACGCTTCTCCCGTCATGACACCTCCGCGGCCTTGGCAAAAGGCTTGCACGAGATCAAGCTGGTATTCCTCGGACACATCATCGGAGGTTGGCCTTCCAACTGGAACGACGGTAGCGTACAACTCCGTAAATCGGATGCCGAGAAATTCACGCCGATCACGGCTGAGATGCTAAGTCATTAAGATCATTTCCGAAGGGGGGAAGCGAGCGATCCTCCCCCCGATATATAAACCGCAGGGGCGGGATTCGTCCGCCCTCCCACGCATACACGGCACGGGAGGGCGGACAGATCCCGCCCCTACTGCATTCTTCCGGCGAATATAATTGTGTTTAATAGAGAACACTACTGGGTTCAGCCATGAATACTATTGTGTTCAACCGCAAACACTACTGTTTTTTTACCCTCAACTCATACAAGTCGTGGCGACGGTCCCGAAGGTTACGCACGCTACCATACGTATGCAACTCGTTGAGCAAATCAAGGTCCACGTCCGATACAAGGATCATCTCCGTATTCGGGGTTGCCTCCGCACGCTTGCCATCGGTCGGGAAAGCGAAATCGCAAGGCGTGAACACACCCGACTGGGCGTACTGTATATCCATATTATGCACACGAGGCAGGTTGCCCACGCTGCCCGCTATCACCACGAAGCACTCATTCTCGATCGCCCGGGCTTGAGCACACACACGAACCCGAGAGTAACCGTTCTGCGTATCCGTAAGGAAAGGCACGAAGAGGATCTGCATCCCTTGGTCGGCCATGATACGGGAAAGCTCCGGGAATTCCACGTCATAACAGATCAGCACGCCGATCCGGGCGCAATCCGTGTCAAACGTCTTCACCATCTTCCCGCCCGAGAGTCCCCAGCTCTTCTGCTCGTCCGGGGTGACATGTACCTTCTCGTACATCTCGTAGGAGCCGTCACGACGGATCAGGTATCCCACGTTATATAGCGCCCCGTCCTCTTTCAGCAAAGGCATACTACCGGTGATGATATTGATATTGTAACTGATGGCGAGGTTCACGAATCGCTCACGGATCTCCTCGGTGTACTGGGCCAGCCCACGGATACTCTGCGCCTCCCCCAGATGGTTGAACTTAGCCATCAGCGGAGCGTTGAAATACTCGGGGAAAAGGATGAAGTCGCTCTTGTAATCGGACACGGCGTCGACGAAGAACTCCACCTGCTCGAACACGTCATCCAGTGTCTTATAAGGCCGCATCTGCCATTGTACCAGACCGACACGCACGGTTGTCTTCTTATCCACGTAATCCGTCGTAGGCGGCTGGTAATAGATATTATCCCATTGCAGCAGGGTAGCGCAATGCTTCGACTCCTCGTCGTTCGGCAAATAGTTCATCATCACTTTCCGCACGTGGAAATCGTTGGAGAGCTGGAAGGTGAGCACCGGGTCGTAGATCTGACGTGAGCGCACCTTCTCGATGTATTCCTTCGGACGCATATGATCGGCGTATTTATAATAGTTCGGGATACGTCCGCCGAACATGATCGCCTTCAGGTTCAACTTCTCGCACAGCTCCTTCCGGTACTCGTACATACGGCGGGCCAGCCGGAGGCCCCGGTAGTCCGGATGGATGAACACCTCTATACCATATAATATATTCCCGTTCGGGTTATGCGTGTTGAACGTCTCGTTGCCCGTTACCTTGGCGTAGGTATGATCCCCTTTCACCATGTCATAATCCACGATGATGGAGAGGGCGCATCCTACGATCCGGTCATCCACCAGCGTCACGACCTGTCCCTCGGGAAATATCCGTATCAACGTCTCGATCTGCTTGCGGGTCCAGAAAACATCCTTGTCGGCGTATACCCTCTTGAAAGATTGCGACAACTGCGTATAGTCCTCAAGCTGCAAGCTCCGGAGCTCTACCTTGTTTATCTTATGCATTGGTTCCATAACACATTTTTTTTGTTAAAGTCGCCGCGAAGTTAGGATAAATACAGATAAAGTGTACCGGCCCTCCTGCCCTATCTGACCTACTCCATGTATAATTTCAATATTGTCACTGAATTAGGCGGGAAATTATAGATAAGCGGGCCGCTCATCGGGAATACGATAGGCTCGGTGACAGGCGTTACGGCCCCCGGGTTCTCAAACGTATTACGAGCCTCCGGCTCCCCTCTCAATTGGATCAGCTCCGCCTCGTTACGGATATTCACTCCCTCGATACGCAAAGAGGTCTTCTCCTCGTGGCGGGTCGTATTCACGACCTTCAAGTAAATCACCCGGTTCTCCTTGTCGAGGGTAGCCACGGATACCAACGACGGGATCGGACGCATATCCACCTCATGCAGCAATACGCCGTCCACATAACAACGGACGCGCTCGTACTCGCACGTCATGCGAACCGTATACCACCGGTTACTCTCAAAAGGGAACCGCACGGGAGAGACCAAGCTATCCTTCACGCCACCTACTTGATGGTACAGCTCGCTCGTTCCCGCCCCGATCGTCAGGGCGATATAATCCGCCTGCTCGCCCGTCCGCCCGTTGTCGCGGAGGCGAAGCTGTATCTGCCCGCTACCTTTCGTACGCCGGACGGTAGCCGTATATTCATAGGCGTAGCTCGTAGAGTCGCCGAACAATACATGGTTCCACCGGTTGGCCTCCGGCACCAACGTACCAGCCTCCGGGACCTTCCATCCCCCGCTCATCACGGATATATCCGATACGGGCACGCCGTCGATCCGCACGTCCTTGAACTCATAGCTATTATCAAACATCTCTACGCCCGCCCGGCCCGTACGTACCTGTGGTTTCTCGTAGGTATCCACGATCGTCTTCAGCACCTCATCCCCCCGATGGCGGGTAAACATCTTTAATAAATGGTAGGAAGGAGAGACCACCGCCTGATGGGTGTTGAAAGAGATCAACGGATGGCGCTGGTTCTCGAACCCGGCGTTGCCCAATACCGGGGCATACGCCAAGCGGCGTACCATATCCGGGTTCTCCTCCGCCCCGACCAAGAAACAGGCCTCGGCCACCGCCGCCCGGAGCGTACCGGCCAAGGGCCGCTCCGTCGTCCCGAACTCCCCGATAAACACCGCCGGCGAACGTCGGGAATACCGGTCGCTATTAAACCGGCCGGAGTTCGATAGGAAGAAATTCTCCCCGGCGTAATAATGGGAATCCACCCACTCGCTACGGCCTCGCTTCGTGAGGGGCGAACTGCTGATAACGGTAATCTCCGGATAAGCCTCCTTGATCGCCTTGCGGAAAAGCTCAAAGCGCCTGAAATACTCCCCGCCATAGTTCTCGCTGCCGATCTCGACATACTTCAAGTTGAAAGGTTCCGGATGCCCGTTCCTCGCACGCAGGGCGCCCGGCAGGGAATCCGCCGGGGCGTTCGCGTAGGCGATAGCGTCCAAGGCATCTCCCGTGAGCTTATCCATCGCCGTGATATCCTCGTAGCGGGGCCGACGGCTTTGGCTCGTGATCCCGCTATTAATAACGTAGATAGGCTCCGCCCCCATATCCTCGCACATTTGCAAGTACTCGTGGTAGCCCATGCCGTTCGTCGTACCATAGGCCCATACGTTCCAGAAATGCTTACGCTCCGAGATATCGCCCAGCGTCTCCCTCCAGATAGGGTACGTACCCGCCGTATACCCCTCCACGAAACTGCCTCCGGGGAAACGGATAAAACGAGGGGCCAAGGAATCGACCAGCGCCGCCAAGTCCGGTCTCAGCCCGTTCTTCCGTCCCTTCCACGTATCCTCCGGGAAGAGCGATACCACGTCCAGCCAAAACACGGCGGAGGTATCGGCCGTGATCGTCAAGACAGCGTTCGGCGCATCCTCTGTAGCCGTAAACGTATGCCTGTATCGTCTCCACTCGTACGGCGGCGCTACCTGAAACACATCGCTCAAGACCGTATTAGCCATCGAGTCCTCCAAGGCCACCCGGATGGTACGGGGCACCATATTCGCCCCCTTGGCGAAAAACGAGAGATCGTATCGTTCCCCTTTCCGGATCGGTATCCCCCGGTATCCCTCGGCTATCACGCCTCCGCGCCCCGACTCCCCGGAAGTCGATACGGCCACGAGCAACGACCGCCGGTTCTTATCATTCACCAGCTCCTTCATATCCGGGTATATCTGTGTATTAGGGACTATCCGCCTCCATCCCGGTACGGAATCTCCCCGCATGAAAGGGATCGTCCAGCCATTCGGGGTAATCAAGACGTTCCGAGCGGCATCGTAAGGGCAGTTCAAGGGTGGTACGCCATCCTCGAAGCTCCGGTTCTGGATCAGCTCGGCGTACAGCCCCCCATCGATCCCGTGGTTGATCTCCTCAATGGTCAAACCATACAGATCCGGGTTCACGGGAACCGTTAGGCCATCCGCCTCCACGGTTATCGTAGAGATCACCGGCATCTCCGGCTGGCAAGAGGACAAACCCATCCCGACAATAGCGCCAACCAATAAATAAATAACATCAAAATCTATATATTTCCTCCAACGCATCTTCGAATACTCATCTCATTTATGTGCGTACAAACTTAATCAAAAAATCGCAGTTTCCCCTATTTTCAAAGTCCGAACTGTTTTTTCAAAAAAAACAATTGAAAAACATAGATTTTTTCAATTTAATATCCTAAATTTGCATAATAGATAAAACAAAAGACGACAATATTATACGACTCTATGGAGAAATCTGTTCTTTTAGTGGATGACAAGCAAGAAATCGCAAAGATAATCATGCTTTATTTATCAAGTACTTACAAGGTATCCTATAAAGAAAATCCTTTGAAAGCGATCGCTTGGCTTCAAGAAGGCAATTTACCGGATTTGATCATCTCTGACTTGAATATGCCAGAAATGTCCGGAGAGGAATTCTTGGTTTATTTAAAAGCGAACGATATGTTCAGCCATATACCGGTCTTGATCCTATCGAGCGTAGAGAGCAGCTCAAATAGAATACGTTTGTTTGAGGAAGGGGCGGAAGACTTTATCTTGAAGCCTTTCAATCCGGAGGAATTAAGGGTAAGGGTAAAACGAATATTAAGATAATGAATTATGTCTTTTTCGGTAATAACGTGCCGTTAGCCGAACGTTTGCGTAAGGCATTAGGCACCGGGGTCATAGAATGTATAACGCTTCTGCAGATGAAAAACACGCTTCTTCCTGCCGAGGAAATGGATTATTGTGTATTCATCGAGAAAACAGATCCTACGTTAAACATTCCTGCGATCATGCATTTGCATAAGACGTTTCAAAATATATATATCGTATTAATCGCCCCGGAAATGACCCGGGAGGAAAAAATAGCCTACTTGCAAGCCGGAACGGACTGTGTCATCTCCGAATCCACCTCTAAGGAAGATTTAGTAAAGTTACTGAGTATCGCCGAGAAATGCAAGAGAATGGAAAAAGCGCGTAAGCCTCAAATGAAAGAGTCCGATCTCGCCATTTTCAAGCTGCCTTTATGGAAAAGGGTCTTCGACATCATTTTCTCATCCATGGCGCTCCTCTGCCTCTCCCCAATCTTTATCATCACGGTGATTTGGATCAAGCTGGAGGACAAAGGTCCCGCTTTCTACAAGTCGAAACGAGTAGGCAGCAACTATAAGGTTTTCGATTTTTATAAGTTCCGCTCTATGTATATGGATGCGGACAAGCGCATAACAGAGTATAAAAAGCTTAATCAGTATACGGAATCTATTGCTGAAGAGGCTGTAGCCTCTTCAGCAACTTCTGTGAATTCACAGAATGCGACCTCTTTTTTTAAAGAGAATAAACAAAATATCATTTTATATTCTGATAATGACGCTACTCCTGAAAACGACTATTTAAAAGTAAAACGTCACGAACGTTCCAACGCTTTCATCAAATTAGAGAATGATCCCCGTATAACAAAGATCGGCCATATTATCCGGAAATACAGCATTGACGAACTCCCCCAGCTATTCAATATATTAAAAGGAGACATGTCAATAGTTGGTAACCGCCCTCTTCCCATATACGAGGCTGAGCTACTGACCAGTGACGAATACATACAACGCTTCATGGCTCCTGCCGGCCTTACAGGCCTCTGGCAAGTAGAGAAACGTGGCAATTCTGGTAGTATGTCCGCCGAGGAACGTAAACAATTAGATATTAAATACGCTCATACATTTTCTTTCTGGCTGGATGTTAAGATTATATTCAAGACATTCACGGCGTTCGTGCAGAAAGAGGACGTATAATTCAAGAGTTTTATGAGAAAGATACTTATCATGCTTTTTATTGTATTAGATATTTTCTATGTTTTCGCACAGAAAAAGAAAAGTACTTATTTCGATAAGGCTACAACTATTACTGCGACGGCTGGGTCAGATTCGATCCTTTCCATGCTGGATGACTATGAGCGTATTCAACTCCCTCCATTATCCGTATTCCTCGAATCCGTATACGATCATCCATCCATACGAATCTATGAAGCAAAGCGAGAGGAAGCTAACGCAGAAATGAAGATAACAAAACGGGAATGGCTAAGCTACTTTCGAGTTTTTGGCCAATACCAATATGGCAGAGTCATACAATTAACATCAAGGGAAACCATAGACGATCCATTATCCATGGCCAGTATGGGAACTAATCAGCACCTTTATAACGCGGGAGTTTCCTTATCGATCCCTCTAGGAGATTTATTTAGTCGTAAACAAAAGGTCAGGGCAAAAAAAGCACATTATCGCCAATTAGATTATGAGTATGAGATATCAATCGAAGAACGGAAATTAAAAATATTACAAGCATATAATGAGGTATTACTCGCTTTGTCAACGTTAAAAGCCAAATCCGATGCGGCGGCGTTATACAACGCCCAGATGAAAATATCGGAACAAGATTTTATCAACGGAAAGATAGATATCATCGCCCTTTCACTGGAAAGAGGAAGGCGGTCTAGCGCTGTAGTAAACTACCAAGAGGGCCAAGCTACGCTTCACAATGCCATTACACTCCTAGAGATGTTGACAAACGTGAGAATCATACAAGACAAATAAGAGATTATGGATATTACCGTGTATATATCAAGATTCCTTTACCGCATACGCTATCAACTATTATTTGGTAGTATGCTGGTAACTCTTTTAGTGGCCTATTTTACCCAGTTCTTACCCAAGACCTATACGGTAAGCACAAGTATATATACGGGTATCGTTTCATCCTCCGGATTAAGCGAGGATAATAAGACTAGCTATTTCGAGCAAAACAGCACGTTCGACAATATCATTAACCTAACCAAGTCCAAAGGAACTTTGGAAAAGGTATCCTTGAAATTATTCGCTTTAAACATGATGTACGGAAACCCCAATGCTGATAACAAGTACATCATGGCAAAAAATTACCGTGCGCTCTTAAAAATAGTACCCGAAAGCGTCCATAAGCTCATCGACAAGAAATCATTTGAGAATACAGTCCGGAATTTAGAAAAATATAGGACAGAGGAACCAGACAATTTCCTATACGGACTATTCAGCTACGACGCTGCTTTTTATAGTTACAACGCTTTAAAAACCGTCATTGTCCGACGGATAAACAATAGCGACCTAATCGAAATTTCCTATAAATCCAGTGATCCCGGAATCTCCTTAAGCACAGTTAAATTACTTAGCGAAGAATTGAGCAATGCTTATAATAACCTACGTTTCAAGACAGTAAACGACATTGTCAAGTATTACGAAGAGCAACTCCGGATACTCCAAGCACGATTGACAAAGCAAGAGGACGAGCTGACCAACTACAACGTAAAGAACAACGTCATTAACTATTTAGAGCAAACTAAGGCAATCGCTATCTCTCGAACCAATTACGAAGACCGGTGCGAGGCCATACGCCGTGAATACGAGAGCTCATCGAACCTAGTCAAACAACTAGAGCAACGCATGGAGACACGGGCTAAATTGTTCCGAGCCAACACGGAGTTTATAGATGCATTAAGTGATATCACCACGATCAACGGCAAGATCACGGAAATACAGAACTTTAGCACAGAAGAAGCACAAGCTAACGACCCCGACTTAAAAGAATACCAACAAAAACTGAAAGAGACCGAGAAGAAAATCGGAGCTATCAGCAACGATATCAATGAATATAAATACTCCACCGAGGGGGTGGCTATAGATGATATGGTCAGCCAATGGCTAGACGCAGTCATACGTAGTACAAAAGCGGAGGCAGAACTAAAGGTATTGGAGAAAAGGGAAAAAGATTACGAGGAACAATACAAAGTATTCTCCCCGGTAGGTACCCAAATCCACCGAAAAGAAAGAGAGATCAAATTCACAGAAGAATCTTATCTCGAGGTATTGCATGGCTTAAACCTAGCCAAGCTAAAGCAAAAGGATTTAGAGTTGACTTCCAGTAATTTAAACACGATCACCGCTCCTACATTCCCATTGATGAACGACAACAGAAAACGTGCGTTGCTGGTAATAGCGGCATTTATCGGTAGCCTCATCTTTATCCTCGGATATTATATGGTACAAGAATTATTGGATCGTACCCTGCGAGACGCCGAGCGTACCCACCGCCTCACCCGGACAAACATACTGGGAGCGTTTACGGGAAACGTACAATTAAGATACCGTGGCTATATCAAGGCTTGCAACCGTATATCCGCCTCCTATGCCTGCAACAGGCTTACTCCTTACCTGCGGAAAGGAGAAACCACCTGCGTCAATTTATTAAGTATTGAGAAAGGGGAAGGAAAAACCTTTATAGCAAATTACTTCAAGGAATACTGGGAAGAACGAGGGTTACGGGTATCTTACTTTGAAGTAGAGAAAGAAATCTTGGAAAATCCGTCTTTCCTCTTGAGCACAGATTTCAAAGAACTCATAGAGTGCCACCAGCATCCGGACATCCTGTTAATAGAGCAGGCCTATGCCCAAAGCCATATGATCCCCAGTGCCCTCATAGGGAAAGCAGATGTCAACTTGTTAGTCGCCAACGCTCAGAGAGTATGGAAGAACAGTGACGACGAGCTTTTGGGATTCTTGAAAGAACTATCTGGTGAAACACCGTTTTATATCTATCTCAATAACGCAAGTCGCTTTGCGGTAGAGGACTTTACCGGACAATTGCCACCCAAATCGTCGGTAAGCACAATCGCTTACCGGATGCGATACCTAGGTTTCACCGCACGAAAAGACAATGTCAAATAGCAATGAGGCTAGGATATAACGACATAATAAACCAAAGGTTATTCCCTCCCATATTCATATTAGGCTTGGCAGGAATAGCTTTATCCCTATCCATGGGGCAGCTACCTATAGCAATGGGCCTCATAGGCTTACCTGTTTTGTTCATAATGGCGATACAAAGCGTAAGGTATCCGGTAGCCCTATTTTTCATCATCTTCACCGTGAACTATTATTTATTAGCGGCAACCCGATATATACAAATAGATGGTATCAGTTTCTTGATGGATTCCTTGATGGCCCTCCTTTTCGTGCTTATCATCATCCATTCCGCCCTGTCAAGAGATATCGAATGGAAACATGCGATCAACACGTTTACCATAGGTATGTTCATCTGGTTGCTCTATTGCCTCGCCGAGATAGCGAACCCTACCGGGTTACTTGAAGCTTGGCTCTTATCGAGATCGCTTATCTTGAATGGCTTTCTCATCTCGCTGATCATCTCGTTGGTAATCACCAAAAACGGCCAAGTGAGATGGATCATCACGCTCCTTTCCATATTCTCGCTTAGCGCCGCCCTAAAAGCATTCGCACAAAAATATATCGGTTTTGATTACGGTGAGCTCCAGTGGCTCAACAACGGAGGTGCCCTCACGCATATCATCGGTTATGGCACACGGTATTTCTCGTTTTTCACCGACGCGGGAAACTTCGGTTCCAATATGGGATGCGCTAGCCTGCTATTCGCACTGATGGCGATATACGTATCCAAGATCGGACAAAGAATCTATTACTTCTCGGTAGCAATCATTTGCCTTATTGCCATGTTCATGTCCGGTACGCGGGGAGCCATGATCGTACCCATAGGCGGGCTTATGCTTTACACGCTTATGAGCAAGAACCTCAAGGCTTGCATCCTAGGAGGGTTATCGCTAATCTTTCTCTATGTATTTTTCGCTTTCACGACGATCGGTCAAAGCAACGTGATGATACGAAGGATGCGGACCGCATTCACTCCCTCTGAGGATGCGTCTTTTAACGTACGGAAGGAAAATCGACAAAAGCTTGCCACTTATATAAACACGAGGCCCTTCGGCGAAGGCATAGGGTTATCCGGCGTAGAGAACCAAAAAATATCCTACAGGTTCACCACCTCTATACCCCACGACTCCTTCTATGTCAAGATCTGGGTGGAGACGGGGATCGTGGGCGCCATCCTTTTCTTCGGAGTCTACTTCATCAGTGTGTTCCGGGCGGCGTGGATTGTCATGTTCAAGGTAAAGGACAAGGAGCTGAAAGGCCGGCTCACGGCTCTCCTTTGCGGCATATTCGGCATGTTATTAAGCGCCTACGGAAATGCCTTTCTCGGTCAATTCCCCACGTATATAATTGTCATAACCGGTATAACGCTAGCCTTAAAAGGCGAGTATTTTGACAAAGAAATAAGCGAGACAAATAAATTAAATACAAATAACGACAAAATACCTGATATAATACCATGAATAAATTCATCTATTTAGGATCCGAATGGGCAGAAAGCCATGAGAAGCTCTATTTATTGGGAGATTCCATATTATTCCTCCTCTTTTTATTGGGGGTACTCTACCTTTTTATTTTCGCCTTTTTCTCCTTGAAAAAACGAAAAGACACATACCCGAAAGCCCGGAAAAGATATCGTTTCGCCGTGTTGTTTCCGGCTTACGACGAAGACGAGGTAATCCTTCATTCCGTCGAGGATTTCCTCCGGCAAGAATACCCAAGGGATAAATATGACATTATCGTCATATCAGATCACATGAGCGACGAGACGAATGAGCGGCTCCGAGATTTATCGGCAAAGGTAGTCAAGATTACGGAGGAAAAAAGCACCAAGACAAATGCCTTGCAGAAAGCGATAAAGTACATCGAGGACAAGCAAGAGGTATATGACATCGTTGTCATTCTCGATGCAGATAATCAAGTACCCACAAACTATCTTGACAAAATCAACGACGCTTTCTACTCTGGTTGCTCGGTCGTACAGACGCACCGGGTAGCGAAAAACCTAAATACCGATACGGCCGTGCTCGACGCAGTAAGCGAGGAGATCAACAACTCCATCTTCAGGAAAGGGCATGTACGGCTCGGCTTCTCATCCGCCTTGATCGGCTCGGGGATGGCGTTCGAATACCCCTTGTTCCAAGAGAACATATGGAAGGTAGGTCCTATTGGCGTAGATAAACAATTAGAGAAAGTACTGCTATCGCAATACATATACATAGAATATTTAGAAGACGTATTGGTATATGACGAGAAAATACAGGGCAGCAGAGGATTCTACAACCAACGCCGACGCTGGTTGGCAAACCAATTTTCCAGTTTGATGTCCGGGATCACCCAATTACCGATAGCCCTGCTAAAAGGAAACTGGGATTATTGCGACAAGCTCTTCCAATGGGCCATGCCTCCCCGCGTCATCCTGTTAGGGTTCATAGTATTATTCTCGGTATTCTTCACCTTTTTCGACTGGGTACTATCAATCAAATGGTGGTTCTTACTCGTGTTGCTCGGCATAACTTTCAGTATCGCCGTGCCCGACAACCTAGTGGATCACCGCTTCAGGAAAGCCTTGAAACACTTGCCACTCCTATTCATCTTGATGTTTCTCAATTTTTTTCGTCTAAGGGGAGCAAACAAGAAATTCATACACACAAAACATAGTCACATTGATAAACTCCCCGTCAAGAAATGAGAATAGCGATAGAAGCACAACGAATATTCCGGCCCAACAAGCACGGGATGGATTTTGTAGCCCTTGAAAGCATCAAGGAACTGCAGAAGAAGGATCACGAGAACGAGTACTTCATATTTGTCAGTCCCGGGGAGGATCATTGCCTACGGGAATCCGACAATCTGCGTATCATAGAGCTTCATTGCCCCACCTATCCACTGTGGGAGCAAGTGGCCCTGCCCCGTGCCGTAGCGAAGATCAAGCCCGACCTATTGCACTGCACCAGCAACACGGCCCCGATCCATTGCCCGGTACCCTTGGTGTTGACTCTTCACGACATCATATTCATGGAGCCCCGGAAAAGCGGCAATAAGTCCCTCTATCAGAATATGGGATGGCACTACCGCCGTCTCGTGGTGCCCCGGATACTGCCCCAATGCCGGAAGATCATAACGGTATCCCATTTCGAGCGAAACCGTATACGGGAGGCGCTACGATTACCAGACGGGCAGATCACGACCGTATACAACGGATACAGCCGTCATTTCTACCCTCAGGAAGATCCCTCTCCCATTACCCGGAAATATATAGAGGAGTCCCGGTATTTATTTTTCTTGGGAAATACGGATCCCAAGAAAAACGTTCCACGCACGTTAAAGGCATATAGCCTTTACCGGGAAAAATCTCCCAAACCCCTTCCTTTGCTGATAGCGGATATAAAGGAAGAGATCCTCGGCAGCATCTTGCGAGAGCAGGGAATCGAGCACGTCCGTCCCCACATCGTCTGCCCGGGCTATATCCCGAATACAGACTTGCCCTATCTCTATAGCGGCGCCTTTGCTTTCCTGTATACATCGTTACGGGAAAGTTTTGGTATCCCCTTGCTGGAAGCGATGGCCTGCGGCACGCCGGTCGTCACCTCCAACACCTCCTCCATGCCAGAGGTAGGCGGCCCGGGTGCCTTGCTATGCGATCCCACTGACGCCAAGGATATCGCCCACAAGATACTCTCCTTAGAAAAAGACCCCGCATTATACCGCCAGCAGATACAATACGGGCTGCGAAGAGCAAAGCGGTTCTCTTGGGAAACAACCGCCACGGAGCTACTGTCAATATATAAATCCATATAATCATAATGCCATGATAACAGGAAAGGATTTCGTATTCACCGGATTACAGCCTTGGGATATCCCGATAGGATCGAACGCAAGAGATATCGCCTTGGAGGTATCCAAGCATAACAGGGTACTTTATGTCAACACGCCGCTTGACAAGAAAACATACAAGAGCAAAAGCGAGGCACCGGATATTGTCCATCGGCAAGACACTGTCGATGGCAAAGCACTTCATTTAAGGCAAATAAACCCTAATCTATGGATACTGGATTATCCTTTCACTGTTTGGCCCATCAATTTCTTGCCAGACGGGAAGTTGTTTGACTTAGCGAATAAGGCAAATAATATCAAAATGTATTCCTTCGTAAAGAAGATTTTAAGACAATTAAATTTCAATGAATATATTCTATTTATAGACAACGACATTTATCGCAGTTTCTACGCTATTGATTTATTACAACCCGTCTTCTCCATATATTATAGGAGAGACAATTTGACTTCCGCATACTGGCGCAAACATGCTCCTCGCCTAGAACCCCTATTGTGTGGAAAATGCGATCTGGTAGCGACAAACTCATCCCAACTGGCAGAAGCCGTATCTACCTATAATCCCAACACGGATACGATCGGACAAGGACTCGACCTTAGTAAATACGACCATAAAGCCAACTATGCCTTACCCCCCGATATGATCAACATCCCACGTCCTATCATTGGTTATGTAGGTTGGATCACAGATCGTAGATTAGACGCAAATCTCATTTATGAAGTAGCCAAACAATGTCCTTCTTACTCATTTGTCATGGTAGGAGGAGAAGATGAGTATTTTAAAGTGCATAAATTACATACTTTAAAGAATGTCATATTTCTCGGCGAGAAACCTCAAGCAAGTATACCCTCATATGTAGCGCATTTTGATGTCTGCATGAATCCCCAGAAAATAAATCATATAACGATCGGGAATTATCCACGCAAAATCGACGAATATTTGGCACTAGGAAAACCAGTCATCGCAACCCGGACAAAAACCATGAGCCTATTTGAAGATCATGTATGGAACTGCGATGATACCACCGAATATGTCGAGGCCATACATACGGCTTTACAGACGAATAATCAAACTTTAATAAAAAAAAGGATACAATTCGCTCATATGCACACATGGGAAAACTCAGTAAATAAATTATATTCATTCATCAATCTATAATACAATTATAAATATGTTAAACAATCATCCTCAATTAAAAAAAAACCTTCATTATCTGTTGATACATCCGTATACCTCCCGTCCTCGCTTGTGGGCTAGGATTTTTCTTATTCCATTCGTAATTAAAAAAGGGAAAGGGGCTATTATCAGAAGAAAAGCGAGATTAGATATAATCCCTTCAAAAAAAATTACATTAGGAATAAAAAGCGTAATAGAAGATTATGCCATTATCAACAATGGTATGGGAGATATTACAATTGGAGATTACACTCATGTAACCTCAAGAGTGAAATTAGTAGGCCCCGTCACCCTAGGAAATTATGTTACGATCGGAAGTGGAGCCCAAATAACCGGACTGACTCATAATTATCTGGATGTAGATAGACCAATCGCTAAACAAGGAGTAAGCCCCAACCGCACGATAATAGAAGATGATGTTTGGATTGGCGGTAATTCTTGTATAAATCAAGGGATTACAATTGGGACACATTGTGTCATAGCTTCTGGAAGTGTCGTTACAAAATCTGTCCCTTCTTACTCTGTCGTGGGAGGCAACCCCGCCCGTATATTGAAACAATATGACTTCGAGAAGAAGGAATGGGTCAAGGTAAATAAAAAATAACATCATGGTATCAATCATAACCGTCAATTACAACGGATACAAAGATACGCTCGAGCTAGTGGAAAGTTTCCGCCAGTTCGAGGATTATCCTCATGAGTTCATCGTGGTGGACAATGCCTCGCCCAACGGTGACGGCGAGAGGTTGGAGAGAGCGCTAGGCGACACTACTCGGGTGATCCGAAGCGACAAGAACCTCGGGTTCGCCGGGGCGAACAATCTGGGGTACCGGGCGGCAAAGGGAGATTACATCTTATACATCAATAACGATATAATCATCACATGTCCCGTACTGAAGGTATTAGTGGAGCGCCTGCGGTCGGACTCGCGAATTGGCGCTGTCTCACCCAAGATCAAGTATGAGTACCAACGGGACACGATACAATACGCCGGTTACAAATCCGCCAATCCCATCCGGGCAAGCTATCAACTAGTGGCGGGCTACCAGTTAGACTGTGCCGACTTTGACCAGCCCAAACGCACGGATGCCATCCATGGAGCTTGCGTGATGACCACCCGAAAGGTGATCAAGGAAGCGGGACCTATGACAGAGGCTTATTTTCTTTTCTACGAAGAGCTTGACTGGAGCCTGCAACTTCACCGCCATGGCTATGAGACATGGTACGAACCCGCCGCCACGGTATTCCACAAGGAAAGCATGACTATCAAGCGAGGCAGTCCGCAACGGCTTTATTACCTTACCCGCAGCCGGATACTGTTCGTACGCCGTAACCGAAAAGGCCTCTTTTTTCTCCTCTCCATCATGTACCAATTAACTATAGTAATCCCCAAAAACATCTTTTATCATCTGCTACGCAGGGAATGGGTTTCCCTGTCAGCGTTTATAAAAGGAAGTTTCCATGGGCTGACGGACAATATTCAATATTAAATACAACCATATTTAAATTATTATGATAATGACAACCACTCTTTCAAAAACAATTTCCGCATTAAGAACCATACTTTGTTTCCAAATCGTGTTCTTACATGCGGCCATGACAGGTTTGACCAATCAAGAACTTAGCGCATCGTATGATGGATCTTATGCCATTTATAAATATTTGTCCACAGCCTTGACTTTGACAACAAGGACAGCTGTTCCATTGTTTTTCATTATATCCGGATATCTTTTCTTCATAAACTACAAAAACACATTTATTGATTATAAAAAACACCTAAAGACTCGGGCTAAGCATTTATTACAACCTATCATAATATGGACTACTCTATATTTACTGCTTTATTACATTGCCCAGAAAATACCTTATACTGCCAGCCTTTTCTCTGGTAATAATTTACTTATCGAAGATTACAAATGGAAAGACTTTATCAGCGCATATTCAGGTCTTTTCAACACGAGCATGTTCGTAGGACAATTTTGGTTCTTAAGGAATCTTTTTATTATGTGCGTATTTTCTCCCCTTCTTTGGTATTCATACAAATATACAAAACACTATAGTTTATACGTTATCGGTGGAATTTGGTTTTTCCATAAATCACTAAACATTAATATATATATAATCGACACTATATTCTTTTTCACTCTTGGCGCATGGTGCGCATTAGGAAGTTACGATATAGAAAATTTTATAAAGACAAAGGCTAAATGGTTTTACCCTTTATTTCTAATAAGCTTGATTATAGCCACTCTATATCAAGGATACCCATATCATCATTATTATTATTTGATAAATATCCTTCTAGGCATTCTATGCGTATCTCACATATGCCTAACAATCATCGAAAAAGGGAAAGGAGAATTACTCATTAGATTATCGGCTGGTAGTTATTTTTGCTTCTTATTACATATGCAAATACAAATGTTCCTAAAAAGAGGGTTATACAAACTACTAAAGCCAGATAGCAGCTTTTCCATGATACTATTATATTTCCTCATCCCCAGCTTCATAATCGTGATTTGCTATCTATTATTCTATTACCTAAATAAATTCCACCCAACCTTATTGGCGATTATCACCGGGGGTAATACAAAGAATATTCATAAAAAATAATATATATAAACATTCATTATACAGTATATTATCCCTTCCGGAATTTAGTAATTTATTCACACTATAAAGAACAAATAAGCATATTTATAAACATATATTTAAAGCATAAAATACTTTGTATTTATTAAATATTATACCGATCTTTGTGGAATGAATTTATTATTTATTTAACCATCACGATCTACATAAAAAGAGTGGAACATTCATTCCGTTACGATTTACGTCCATTGTGAAAAAGCTATCTGAACATCATGGAATTTTTTCTAAAAAAAGAATGGCGGCGTAACGTCGCCTCTTCTCTTTTCTTATCTTTACTAATATACTTATATATAGTCGTGCGAAACGCAGTGCGAAAAAAGATAACCATTTTTATCCAATACGCTACAAATCAAACGGTTGGTCATGCGAAACGTAGTGCGAAATGCGGTGCGAAAATAGAAAAGGAACCAGACAACGCCCCTTGGGTATAATCCTATCGACCTATGTCTAAACTATTTAGCCCTGACGATTTGCGTCGGAATGGCTACACCCGATACCCCAGACAGTTCCTGAGTATCCTTATCAAGGATTATTGCAAGGACAAGAAATCCTCGGTGAAGACCGGTATCATGCTCTACCTGTACAGCAAGGCCAGCTATAGCGGGTACTCGTATATGTGGAATGGAGAGCAGTATGCCATCAAGGAGGGACAATGCATCGTAAAGATACCCGAGATGGCAGCCTTTTTGAACTGCTCGGTCTACGCCTTGCGCAAGAACCTGAACGACTTGGCGGAAAAGAAAGTGATCACCAAGAAGAAATTCACCTGCGGACTTGCCGTGGAGATCATCAATTATACAAACTTATTTATCGATCGACATGAATAACACTTCATTCAAACAAATCCCCGCCAGCCTCACGCTACCCGAAGAGCGGAAAGCGGAGAAAGCCCTGCTCTTCGGGCTGCTGGCCTCACGCAAGAGCCTTCCCGAGATCGCCTTCAGGATAAGGCCCGAGATGTTCACCCACCCGGATATCGCCTTGGCGATAGAGGCCTACCTCAGCCTTCACGGGAAGGGGGAAGGAACGGATATACTCTCGGTGGAGAAAGAGATACGGAGGCTCTCGCCGGAGAGGGCCGGGCAACTGCCCGACCTCTTCGAGCTGGCCCGGCAAGACGGCTACATGGAGGTAGGCGGAGAGTTCGTACGGCAGCATTGCCAGTACATAAGGGAGGCCTTCGTGGCAAGGCGGCTTATCCTGAGGTGCCACGAGCTGGCGCATAAGGCGGCGGCCGACGACCGGGATACGCAAAAGCTGATATCGGAACTGGGAACGGTGGCCGACGAACTGGGCGAGCAGCTCTCCCTCACCCACGAGATACCGGACATGCCTACCGCCACCGCCGAGGCCATGGCACGGGTACGGGAGATACGCGAGCGGGTAGCCCGGGGCGGTACGGCGGGCATACATACCGGGCTGGGGGGACTGGACAGGCTTATGGGAGGGTTGCGGACAGGCTCGCTCCACGTGTTCGCCGCCCGCCCGGGCATGGGAAAGACGGCCTTCGCCCTTTTCATGGCGGTGAACGCCGCCAAGCAAGGGGTACCGGTTTGCGTCTACAGCCTGGAGATGTCGAGGGAACAGCTGATCTTCAGGATGCTGGGACAGATAGCCGACGTGGAGCCTTCGAAGATCACCAAGGGAACCGCCACCGAGGAGGAGATGAGAGCCTTGGAGGAGGCGAGCCGGCAGCTGAAAGAATTGCCGATATGTATCAACCAACGCTCGGACATCCAAATAGACGAGATACGCTGCGACATCTCCCTCAGGAGGCGGCAAGGGAAGTGTTCCCTCGCCATCATCGATTACTTGCAGCTAGTAAACCGGGACGACAAGGGGCAGACCCCGAACGAGGCCATCTCGAACATCACCCGCAAGGCCAAGATTACGGCGATGGACGAGGAGATACCGATCGTGCTGCTCTGCCAGCTGAACCGCAATTGCGAGACGAGGGGGACCTACTCCTTCAGGCACCAGCTATCCGACCTCCGGGACTCCGGCTCTATCGAGCAGGACGCCGATACGGTGGCCTTCATCAGCCGCCTCTCCGTGGTGAACATACACGAGGACCCGGATACGCACCTGCCTACCCGGGGGAGGGGCACGATCCTGCTGGCCAAGAACCGCCAAGGCGAGCTGGGACACGTGCGCTTCATGCACAACGAGGGCGTGACCTCCTTCTGGGACGACACCCAGCCGGCATGCGTCCGCAAGGCCCGGGCAGCGGAGCCTAAACCGAAGGGAAAGGGCCTCTTCGAATGCTGACGGACGATACGCTGCGCAAGGTGCGGGAGACGGCCCGCATCGACGAGGTAGCCTCCGGTTACCTCACGCTACATCGCTCGGGGAAGGACTTCGTGGCGCTGTGCCCGTTCCACGACGAGCGGCATCCCTCCTTCCGCGTCTCCCCGGCGAGGAACATCGGGAAGTGCTTCAGTTGCGGCGAGGCGGCGGACCCGATACGGCTCGTGTGCCACATGGAGGGATGCGGCTTCGAGGAGGCAGTACGCCTACTGGCACGCAAATACAATATCGAGGTGGAAGAGACCGCTGCCGCTGGTCGTGAGCGGCGGCGGGACGAGCGGGAAGCGTTGTTGCTGGCGAACGCCTCGTTCGCTAGCGGCCTGCTACCGGGCCACCCCGTAGGTACGGCACGTACGATAGAGGATCGCCATGGGCTGGAAGAGACCTACTGCGGCTTCGGCGTGGGACTTTGCCCGCCCGACGTCCCCCAAGTGTTCCGCCCCTTCCTAGGCCGGCTCATCTTCCCGATACACACCACCGGGGGACAGGTGGCCGGGTTCGCCGGACGGAGCCTTACCCCGTCGGAGAAGGGGCGGAAATACGTCAACTCCCCCGACAGTCCTGCCTACCACAAGGGGCATATCCTCTACGGCCTGCACAAGGCGGTGAAGGCCGTTCGCTCCGAGGGGCGAATCCTGCTTTGCGAGGGATACAAGGACGTGCTCGCCTTCCACGCCTGCGGCATACGGTACGCCGTGGGGCTATGCGGCACGGCGCTCACCGAGGAGCATATCCGGGCGATACGGAGGCTGGCCGGGCAGGTGACGCTCTCTCTCGATCCCGATCCGGCGGGACGGCAGAACACGGTCCGGTGCGCCCATATGCTCCTGTCCGAGGGATGCGCCGTCAGCCTGCTTCCCCTGCCCGACGGCATGGACCCGGACGAGGTGTACCGCCGGAAAGGGAGCGACGAGCTGGCACGCCTAGCACGGGAGGGTACCCTCGATTACCTCTCCTACCGCATCCGCCAAGCGGCTTCCCGCCCTCACACGGACACCGCCGCCATCAACGAGACGTTGGGCGAGATCGGCCTCCTCTCCTCCCCGCTGGCCGTGTACCGAAGGATCGGGGAGCTATCCGGAGCGACGGGAATACCGATAGAGGTACTACGGCAGGAAATCTCCGTCGCCACAGGCCCGAAAAACGTACCGGTACCGGTGCCGAAGAAGGAAGCCGCAGGCCTCACGCCCGCCCTGCCACGAGAAAGGACGTTACTGCGTTTTTGCCTCACGCACCATGACCGGATGTTCTACGACCCCGACGGAAACGGGATTTCCCTGCCCGCATGGGTCTCCGGCGAACTGGCGGACAACGAGCTTCCCCTAGAAGACCCGGAGCACGCCCGCTTGCTCCACCTCCTCGCCGAGGGCAAGCACCCGGACGGGATAGCGGACGAGCGGCTCTCCGCCCTTGTCCTCTCCCTCCGGGCCTCCGCACCGCAAGATACCGGACCGGTACCGGACGAGCGGCTTCCCGACGAGACCCGCTTCCAAGTGCTCCTCTACGGCGAGTCCTTCGCACGCCGGAAGCTAGCCCGGGCCTTGGAGTCCGTCCGCATGGCGGCGACACCCGAAGAGCGCCTGCGCCTACAAGCCACGCTCGAGAATCACTTCGCCCTAAGCGACCGTATCGCCCGGGAATTGCAAAGCCAAAGTATCCTGCCGGAGGGGATATAGGGGGGAGACAAAAAAAACTACCGTGTTTGGCGCCGAACACTATTGCGTTGGGAAGCCAACACAGTAGTATCCGGAGCCAAACACAGTAGTGTCCGGACCGGAAATACGATAGTCCTTTTATTTCATGCTATCCAACCAACGCTTGCCGGATGGCGTGTACATCCAAACGATAAACACCACAAGTATCAATAGCATTACCCCGAAAAGAAATGTCAATGGATTCATAGCTCTTTATTATTTCAAGATTTTATTACCACAGAAAGCTAACCCGACAGAGAACAAGATCCCTACCATGAACATTCCAATCATACTTATCTCTATCTTTTCCGATTGGAATAACATAGCTATTCCACCCAGCACCAATGCCGTGAACGTCAGTTTTGACAAATCGTAAAAATATTTGCCCAACGTCTCACGCTGGCACTTCGCCCGTTCACGGGACTCACCTCTCACGTCTCGCCGCTTGTCTTTCTCTTTCATACCGTAAATTTTTCATGTCAATCGAATTTTGATTGGGCAAACATACGCTTATTTCGTTAGAAAACCAAGCGTTATTCACTCAAAATCCACCTCTTTACCCCCATTCACCCGACCTCGCCCCCCTTCATCCCCGTTGACCGGAATCCCCTCCGGGGGATGTCGTACCTTTACAACGTAATCAAAAAAACACCAGACATTATGCCGATCAAGTACCGATTAGTCTTACGAAAAGACATGACCAAGGGAGCCGCCGCCGGCTCCAAGTTGTATTACGCCGTGAACAAGTCCACCGGCACCTGCGATTTCGAGGAGCTGTGCGACCAGATCGCCGACCGCAGCACCGCCTCCCGGGGCGACGTGCACGTCGTGGTAGACGGCCTCCTCTACATCCTCAAGCAACGCCTCCAGAAAGGGGAGACCGTCCAGCTAGGCGATCTCGGCCACTTCCAAGCCGTGATCGGCAGCAAGGGCACCAAGCTGGAGTCCGACTTCAACGCCTCCCTTATCAAACGTCCTCGGATCGTCTTCCGTCCGAGCGTGACGCTAAAGAGCGTCACCAGCCTCGTCAAGTTCGAGAAGATCGTGCCCGACGCACCCGCCCCGGGAGGAAGCGACAGCGAATCCCCCGACGAAATCTAAATCAGGGCTCCCCTAGGTGCGACACGATGCACTCCCGCTGGCGGGGCGATAAGATCCGTTGGCGGGGATGCCATCCGCACTCCTCCAGCCGCTCCATCAACTTCCCGCTGACACGTATCCACCGGGACAGCTTATCCGAGGCTTTCTTCTTCGACAATAAGGGAAAATAACTCATCGCTATATCACAAAAATAATAGGCGCCGACACCGGTCTCCCGCTTTTCCATACTGATGCTGTTCATTTATTAACTTATTCAAAGATAAGAAAATACCGCAAGAAAAACAAATTTTCATCGATTCATTATCCATTATTCATTATCCATTATTCATTATGAAACACGCCTATATCTCCACCCACCTCGCCGATGCCCAGTCCGCCGGCGCCCGCTTCCACCTGAACCCCATCATCCTCCTTGCCCAAGCCGCCCTAGAAAGCGGCTGGGGCACCTCCCGCCTAGCCCGTGAGGCCAACAACCATTTCGGCATCACCGGCTACGGGGCGAGCAACGCCTTCTGGCACGGGGGCCGCGTCACCGCCCGGTACAAGCGGGGCGAGCTGCTGTTCCGCCGCTACGACTCGGCACGCAACTCCTACCTCGACTTCGCCCGCCTCCTCGTCTGCTCCTACCCGCAAGCCGCCGCCATGAGCCGCTTCCCCGCCGACTACGCCAAGACCATCGCCTACAGCCCCTACATCAGCGAGCTGAATGGCGACAACCGGGAGCGCTACCGGGAGACGCTGGTACAGCTCTGCCACGAGATCGAACCGATTTACTCATCCCTAAAAAACAACAATTGATATGAATAAGATACGACAAATACTGGCCTTCGTCCGCAACCTGCTGGATTTCTTGCTAAACCTAGGATCTCACACGCCCCAAAAACAACCGCCCCATGACACGACCGACAACCCCACGGAACCCACGCCCCCCTTTCCCCCACTTCCGCCTGCTCGCCTTGGCCAGCCTCTTCCTGCTGGCGGCACTCTCCCTCCTGCTAGACATGCGGGAGGCGGCGCTGGCGGCTATCGGGGCGATACTCTCGCTCTCGTCCACCCCTCGCCCGGCCCCTTGAACCTGCTGGGCTGGGGGCTGATACTCTCGGCGGCGCTGAGCTCGCTGGGAAAAACATATGGCATACTCTTTTAGCGACCCTAAAACCAAGAGAAAATCCATGAAAATGAACAACTCTTGGTTTTTATTTATTATTTTTGTCCATTCAAAGAAAATATCAGAGTATCAATCATCGCAGATATAAAAGGAATGACACAAACTAATAAGAACTCGCATATCGAGACCCTCCGGGGAATCGCCATCCTTCTCGTGGTGATAGGTCACGTGATAGGTTCTACCCCCGAGGGTGGGATGAGAATAGATTTTCCCTCGCCTTGGCGTTACCTGTATCTGTGGATCGACTACATCCAGATGCCCCTATTCACGGCGATAGCCGGATGGGTATATGCGCTCAAGCCTGTCAAAGCGGGTTCCTCCGGTACGTTTATGAAGAGAAAGGCATATCGCTTGCTCGTACCGATGGCAGTGGCCGCCACGCTCTATTTCTTGATCCAATACATAACGCCGGGCACCAACCAGAAAGGAAACCTAGCGGATATATGGAGAATATACGTATTCCCATACACGATCTACTGGTATCTGCCATCCCTGTTCTTGATGTTCGCGGCCATCCGTATGATAGATGCCAACAAATGGATGGATAAGTTTGGCGGTTGGGCCATCTGCCTAGTATGCGCCTTTGCCGGCTTAGTAGTACAAAAGATATTCTTGAGCGATGGGCAAATCCCCAACCTATTCAGTTTCATGGGAGCGATGGCCCAGTTTCCCTATTTCGTAGCCGGAGTCGGGATCCGCAGGTTCTCCAAGCAAATAATCACCCATAAGACAAGTGTCGCCTTATCTTCGCTCGCCATAGTGGGTGTCCTCTCATTGCAGCTCGAGTGGTTTTACCCAGCGGTATCGAAAGATCTCCTCTACGGCCTCACACGGCCTCTATGGGTCATGGCCACCCTAGCCTTGCTACTCAGCCAAAGCTATTCCAGCCGCTTATTCATGTGGATAGGGAGCTACGCTTATATCATCTACCTATATCACGGCTTCGGTACTTCCGGAGGCCGGATTATATTGAACCGACTCGGGGTAAGCTCGGAGATCCTTATATTCATGTTCGCTACCGCAATGGCTATATTCATTCCCGTCATTCTCCAGCGAATCGCGAACAGGAACAAGATACTGAGGTTCCTCACGTCAGGAACGTAGGTGCCATTCACTCCATCAAACAAGTAAAAATAATACAAACAATTACAACAAATCATGAAAGAACGAAATCCAATAGACCGGCATGATTTACGGATCAACAAATCCGATAAGGTACTGGAAGTCGGGAGTGGGCATAATCCTACATACCGAGCCAACGTCATCGTGGAAAAATATATATCCTCCAATTACCATAGAGGAGGCGATATAAAAATATACCCACACCAGAAATTCATAAACGCTGACGGTTCCAGCATGCCTTTCAAGGATAAAGATTTCGACTATGTCATTTGCGCACAAGTATTAGAACATGTAGACGACCCCATCGCTCTCGTTAATGAATTACAACGAACCGCCACTCGTGGCTATCTGGAAGTCCCCAGTTTCATCGGAGAATCCTTGTTCCCTAAGAAATCACATAAATGGGTTTGCCTAGAAATCAATGGGAAACTCGTGTTATTCGATAAGGCGAAACTCCCCTCCCTGTTTCCCGATTATGGTAAGACATTCCTGAATTTCCTGCCATACGAAAGTATATCCCTTCGCATATTTTATCTGGCCTATCACCAAATAACGACAGTTCGATATGAATGGAAAGATTCCATCGATATCTTAGTCAATCCGGACGATCCTTATTACAGGGCGTTTTTCGAGCAGGATTGGTCTGACGAGATGATCAGAACGATCTTTCCGTACAGGGATAAGAAAAACGATCTGCAAATCACCATATCCGCATTCTTTCATCTGGTGAAAACGTTGGTAAAAAGAAAGATGCAACGGCAAAGCCCAATCACGCTTGAAGAATATCTAAAACGAACCAATCAAACCCTATAGATTAATTTTTTCCTTGACAAGATGTTTTATCAAATCAAACTCTTGAAAATTAAACAAATATGAGAGATATAAATAATAAGCGATCCCGACGCTCCCCCCAATGACTAATTGCGCGAACGGAGGTATGCTTAGTAACGTTATTACATAAACGATCCCTCCCATAGTAAACGTGAGGAATAAAATCGGCGATAGTTCACATATCTGCACGAACATACCCAGTCTCGTGAGTTTGCGGGTATAATAGGTTATTATTATCATATCCACGAAAGAATATAGAATAAGACCGGCGCACATTCCTTTCACGCCCAATGGAATAGTAGCGAAAAGAATCAAGAAAGCCATGGTCTTCTTCAATATCTCCGCATACAGGAAATAATCCGAGCGCCCCTTGACATTCAACAAGCTATTATTTATCTTCATTACCGGGTCCCACATGTATGCGATACAAAGTATTTGCAATAACGGCACCGCCTCAATCCATTTATCTGTCAACAGCAAACGAACCAAAGGATCAGCCAACGCACACAAAATAAGCATGACTGGAAAAACCAGGAAACACGCCATTCGCATATATCTCAAGAACATGCGGCTCAGAGCTTCCTCGTCATCCTGCAACCTACATTGTATCGGGTACACGGCTCGCACGATCACGTCCGTCAAATTCGTCGAGGGGAATTGGGCCAGCGTAAAGGCACGGTTATAGTATCCCAGCTCGGCCGCCGAGAATTTCTTTCCTATTATCAATGTATATAGATTCTTGTATAAAGTATGTAACAATGAGGACAGCAACAACTTCGAGCCAAACGAGAATAACGTGCGGAACGACTCCAAGGAGAAACTCCTGCCGGGCATCCAGCCGGAGAAAAACCAGACAAGGACGACACGAAAGAAATTATTCAGCAAGGACTGGTAGACCAATGCCCAAGCTCCATAACCGGAATAAGCCAGCCAGACACCTACACCGCCACTCAGCACCACGGCCGACAAAGAGGCCTGGGCTTGGCGCTTAAAATCCAAGGATATCGTCATCTTGGCCTGCTGGACGATCCCAAAGGAGTTGATAATGAGCGTAAGCCCGATGCCCCGGGCGATCGGAGCCAACTGGTCTTCTTCATAGAACTTGGCGATCCAAGGAGAAGACATGTATAATAACAAATAGATCAAGACGGAAATGACAATATTAAAATAGAACACGGTACTATAATCCGCGTCCGTCCTATCCTTCTTCTGGATTAAGGCATTCGCAAAGCCGCTATCGATAAAGGTCTGGGCTATCGACATGAATATACTCAACATGGCGATCAAGCCATAATCGGCAGGCAGAAGCAGGCGGGCGATTATCAGGCTCAATATAAATTGGACTCCCTGCACGGAGAATCGTTCTACCGCGCTCCAGAAAACACTTTTAGTGACTTGCTGCTTGATCGACATATTATTCGAGTATCAAAAGCTTAAACAATCCTTATTCCCTATAAATCGCTCCCACCAGATCGCCAATGTCAGCAAATTGAAATATTGTATCGCCCTATTTTGTCTATACCAAAACCAGTTATCCTCATTATGAACCTCCAAGTCATATCTTCTCACGAAGCGCTCCACGGTCTTTCTATTCAAGTAGTCGCCAACCACTGAAGAGCTAAGAATAAAGTCCGCTATACGAGTCCTTTGCCTGTCATCCTTGAAAAACAGGGGCATCGGGGCGAAGCCTCCTTGCTTTTTCTTCGAGGTGATCGCCTCAGGAAGCAATGGCTTATAATGATACTTCAACAGATATTTTGCCGTGGCATGGCCTCTGGCGATCTTGGCGACACTATCACCCTTGCACTTATAGCAAACCGGCAATTCCGACAAGAAACGATACAAGTCAAGATCCATATACGGGAAAGCCAAGTTATTGCCAAACATATCGGCCATCTTGGAAGCCTTAAATAAAATGACCTGGTTAATGATCCTCTCCACGTCGCTTTTATAAAGATGCTGCGTGTAAAGAGCCTCGAAGCTTCGCGTATCGGGACGGTGCCGATCCGGTGCCGGCAAAAAGTCTTGATCAAGCATCAAATCCTTTAGCCAAAAAGAGGGAAAACCGAATAAATCACCTTGCAATATATGCAATATCTTATCCAAATGGAAACGAAGTCGATAAAGCGAGTTATTCGTATCAAAACCGGATTGATTCAAGAACCCATACAATAAGCGCATCAATGGTTTCATCCCGATACGGGACGTCAAGTAATGCAACGCTACCTCCCTGCCGGAAGTCCCGAAATATTGATCACTGCCATCGCCTCCTAACAGGATATCCGGCTTGGCTTGGCCGATCAGACGCATGACCGAGTAATTTACCATTAAGCCTCCTTCGACGAACGGATCACCCAGAAACTCTACGATATCCGGCAAAGAAGAGATTTCGCTTCCATCTATCTCATATTCCGCATGAATCGTATGAAACGTATCGGACATACAACGTGCCAAAGGCAACTCGGTCCAGTTATCACCTTTGAACCCTATGGAATAGGAACGGATATCTCCATTATAGATCTTTCGCAAGGCCGCTAAATTACAGCCGGAATCATATCCTCCGCTCAATAGGATACCGACGTTGGCACTAGAGCCGATACGTCTTTGGATAGCCACGGCATGCAATCCGGCATATTCTTCCGCGTATTCTTCCAGACTTTTTCGAGGAGTAGCAGGAGCCATGGTGTAGGAAGGAAATAAAGACATACTTCTCAAATCCCCATCCCGCCATAACAGGAGTTCTCCGGCACCCAGCTTACAGACCCCTTCCAACGCACACATAGGGGTCTCTATATAGCCTATGGAAAGAAATGAGCTTAAGGCCTTATAATTAGGGACTGCCGTAAATCCGTCCATATCTTTTAAACGCATAAGCGAGGAGGAAAAATATTGACTCGTATAATAAACCTGATAAGATGTACCATGATGGTCCCTGAATATCACCGCCGAATCCGGAGTTCTCAACAAGCAAGTAAATGAGCCGTCTAACCGGGCGAAGCCTGTGTAACCTTTTTCTCGATAAATCTCAATGATTATTTTAGCCTCATTAGCGGCAGGATCATAACCTAATGTCTTTTTATTATAAAGTACCCCAAAGAACCAAACAGATATCCCATCGACCTTATGAATCCGACAAGAACCCTCATAAAGGAAATCTTCCTTTCTCTCAACATCCCATTTACCGATAAACATAATCACACCTAATTTATTGTTTTACCCCATGTTCCGTATGTATGAATTTTTTGTTCGCCCCCCTTAACCGGAAGAGATTCAAGAACATCTCCCAAAATGACCCGGGCAATGAGATCAACGCCTCGCAAAGCCTTCTCGTATACAATTCCTTGGGTATAGCCAACGCCAAGGATAACAACAGAAGGCCAAGCAGTATCCACCATTTCACCGAGGCAGGCCAGCATATAAATGATAACACGACCGACATAATGAATATAACCCCCATTATAATGATCCTCGGAAGGCTCATTTGCTGGAATATCTTATCACAAAAATCCCATTTACCCGCTTTTATGGCAGAAGGAAGATCACCGAGGGACTCGCCTAAATAATGAAATTGAGCAGATAGCCAACGCCTGCGTTGATTGGCGAAATCTTTCTGATTCTGGATCTTCTCATCCCATACATAAGCGTCCGGCAAATAACCGATCCGCTTGTTATTTTTAAACAGGGAAAGCTCTAAAGCACGATCAAAACCGCCTACCGCATGAATGCCGGCCAACTCGTTCTTTATAAAATCATACTGAAAGGCCATGCCTGACCCGATCAAGGCCGAGGAAAATCCGAGATTCACATGCCCTTGCCGGAAAATACTATTATTAATCTCCTCACTTACAGCATCCAGATAAGCTAAATTCGTATTCAAATTCTTTGCCGTACGGTGCGCTTGGTAAGCTACGGTCGTATCCGTAAAAGCCGCTTGGTTTATCTTTCGCAAGAAATCTGGCCCTATCGTATTATCCGCATCCAAAATCAAAGCAATATCATAACCTTCCAAATGACTCATGGCCAGATTCAACGCCTTGGCCTTGGTGCTATTCTCAAAATGAACGATCTCTAATTGAATAGGCAACGATGATAAAGTCCGGTTCGTATCATCACTCATCTTATCGGAAATCACCACCGCATCATAATGGGTGGAGGGATAATCTTGGCATAAACAAGACTCGACACACTCCATGATTACTTTATCTTCCTTATAGGCCGGTATCAAAATCACGATCCTGCGCATACCGTGTTCACGACGCTCTTCCTGTTTCGCTACACGGAGACGGGAAGCGACACTAAAAACAAATAGATATAGTACCTTGATAGAAAACAAGGTAAACAAAGCAATTTCTAACCCCTGCAGAATAACCATATCGTGAATTTACAATTTTCGACAAAATTAGTAAATTCAAACTAGAAGACAGGTAACTTCCTAAGATTATCATAAAGAATTTTGTTTTTCATATTAAAAAGATGTTTCTTTGCCTATGCGTGATTAACATATATTTATAGTTACATTATTATATTATGATAAAAAATTATTCAGCCATCATTGAGATCCTCTTCTGGATCGGGATCGGGATCGTTTTCTATACCTATCTGGGGTATGGGATCGTATTATACCTTATGGTCAAGATCAAGGAGCTGTTCGTAAAACCCCGGTCCCCCCGCCTTCCAGAGCCGCTGCCGGAGGCCACGTTGCTGATAGCCGCCTACAACGAGGAGGCGATCGTGGCGAGCAAGATGGTGAATTGCAGACAACTGGATTATCCGGCGGATAAGCTGAGACTGGTCTGGATCACCGATGGAAGCAATGACAACACGAATGAGAGACTGAAAGAGTACCCGGAGGTCACCGTACTGTACCAACCGCGGCGACAAGGAAAGACCGCCGCCTTGAACCGGGCCATCCCCTACGTGAAGACCCCCTACGTGATCTTCACCGACGCCAACACGATGCTGAACAAGGGAGCCATCAAGGAGATCATACGCCAGTTCAGCGACCCGCGGGTAGGCTGCGTGGCCGGAGAGAAACGGGTAGAGATACAAGCCGAGCAAGGAGCCACCGCCGGAGAAGGCATATACTGGAAATACGAGTCCGCCCTCAAGCGACTGGACTACCGGTTATACTCCGCCGTCGGGGCGGCAGGCGAGCTCTTCGCCATCCGTACCTCCCTCTTCGAGCAGATGCCCCCGGATACCCTACTGGACGATTTCATCCTCTCCCTGCGCATAGCGATGAAAGGCTATAAGATCGCTTACAGCAAAGAGGCGTACGCCCTTGAGAGCGTCTCCCTGAACATGCGGGAGGAGGAGAAACGTAAAGTACGCATATCGGCCGGAGGATTGCAATCGGTATGGCGGCTACGGGGATTATTGAATATGTTCCGGTATGGGATACTGAGCTTCCAATACATCAGCCACCGGGTACTGCGCTGGACGCTGACGCCGATCATCCTCTTCGCCCTCCTGCCCCTCAACCTGCTCCTAGCCTGTACCGGGCATACCCTTTACACGGTCATCCTTGCCCTGCAACTAGCGTTTTACCTGCTGGGATACTTGGGGTATAAAATGGAAAAACGGAACATCCGGAACAAGCTATTATTCATCCCTTATTACTTTTTATTCATGAATATCAATGTCATACGAGGGTATAGCTATCTCGCTAAGCATAAAGGCACAGGCTCTTGGGAAAAAGCCAAACGAGGCGCGGGATAAAAAAATAAAAAAATAGATGGATAAATAGTAGTTATATGTCGACTTTAATTAATACTTTTGCGCTATTGATACTATTTGAATATCAAGAAAACTAGAACACAATTTAGATACAATGGATAAATTGGCCTCAGAGTATAAAGTTCTTATCGTAGATGATGTCCCTACAAACGTCATGCTAGTACAAGCCATACTGAAGAAAGAGGGATATACGCTCTTGACTTGCGACAGCGGGACAAAAGCGCTACGCATAGCTAACGAGAAACACCCAAATCTGATATTACTCGATATCATGATGCCTGAGATGGACGGATATGAGGTCCTCCAGCATCTGAAAAGCAATCCCGAGACTACGGATATACCCGTGATTATCATGTCCGCCCTAAGCGATATGCAAAGTATCGTGAAAGGTTACCAATTGGGCGCCACCGAATACGTCACAAAGCCTTTCCAACGTGAGGAGCTGGTGAAGAGGGTGGCCCACCGCTACGAGCTTTACAGCATCAAACGCATCAAGGCCGAGCTGGAGAACACGATTGAGTCTAGGGATACGTTATACTCCGTTATCGCCCATGACCTGCGTTCCCCGCTAGGCTCGTTGAAAATGATGAATAACGCCATCTTGATGATGGTGGACAAGGAGCGGGTAGGCGACGAGGTGTACGAGATGATCCAGATGATGAACAAGACCTCCGAGGAAATCTTCCTCTTGCTGGACAACTTGCTGAAATGGGCCAAGAACCGCTTGAACAAGCAACACGTATATAAGCAACAGACCGACATAAACAGCATCATCGATAGTACCGCCGAGATGTATGTCCCGATGGCGGCGCAAAAAGGCGTGAAGATTATCCTAGAAAATCTGGATAAAGAGCTGGTAGGCTTGGTTGATATCGATATGCTCAAGACGATTATCCGTAACTTGATCTCTAACGCCATGAAGTTTAGTTTCGAGGGGGGCACGATCACCTTATCCTCACGCTCCGAGGGGGATTTCGTAACCGTTAGCGTGAAAGATACCGGCAAGGGCATCAAGAAAGAGGATCAAGACAAGCTCTTGAAACAAGACTCGCATTTCACGACCTACGGGACGAAGAACGAGAAAGGCTCCGGTCTGGGATTGATGCTTTGCAAGGACTTCGTGGAGCTTCATGGAGGAAAGCTTTGGTTCGAGTCCGAGGGCGAGGGCAAAGGAACGACCTTCCTGTTCTCGATGAAGGCGCTGAACCAAGAGGCATAGCCGGTCGACGTACCGCCTGTCCCTACCGATCGTAGACAAGTGTCGTACAAACAAACTAAATATTTTCGTATATTTGCATCCCGGATTAATATCCGGGATTTTTTTGTGTGCCGAGGTGACATTAGGTACATTATTATTTATCGTATAAACATTATTATCGTATGTATACCGTAATTAAACGTATGGAGATCTCCGCTTCCCATAGCTTGAGATTGTCCTACCCCAGCAAATGTGAGAATCTACATGGTCACAATTGGATGATCACGGTTTATTGCCGCTCCAAGGAATTAAACGCCGATGGCATGGTGGTCGATTTCAGCCATATCAAGAGATCGGTGAAATCCCTGTTGGACCACCAGAACTTGAACGATATCCTGCCTTTCAACCCGACGGCGGAGAACATAGCCTTTTGGGTATACGAGCAGATCCCGTCTTGTTTCAAGGTAGAGGTAAAAGAGTCTGAGGGTAACACGGCGATCTATGAGGAAGATTAACGAGATATTCTACAGCTTGCAAGGCGAAGGGTTCCATACGGGGACTCCCGCCGTATTCGTCCGCTTCTCCGGTTGCAACCTGAGATGTAGCTTCTGCGACACCCGCCACGAGGAGGGCGTAATGATGACGGACGAGGAGATCGTGGAGAAGGTATCTTCCTTTCCCGCACGGATAGTGATCCTGACGGGAGGAGAACCTAGTCTGTGGATCGACAAGGCGCTTATATCCCGCTTACGTGAGGCGGGGAAACAGATCTGTATCGAGACGAACGGCACACGCCCCTTGCCCGACGGCATCGACTGGGTGACTTGCTCGCCCAAGGAGAACGCCCCGGTGGTATTGGAAAGGATCGACGAGATAAAGGTGGTTTATACCGGGCAAGACCTGTCCGCATACGCCGAAATCCCCGCACGGTACCATTTCCTGCAACCCTGCTCCTGCCAAAATACGAAAGAGGTAGTGGATTACATCCTCCGGCATCCCCGGTGGAGGCTAAGCCTGCAAACCCATAAACTGATCGATATCCAATAGATAGGGTGAGACGGGGTATCTCCCCCGTCTCTACTACTATAGATAACGGACTTCTTTACCTCTCACGGCGTCATTCACCACTCCATCGCCATAGGCCAACTCGCCATTCACGAAAGTCTTCCATACGCCATGGTGGAACGTATAACCCTCGAAAGGAGACCAGCCGCATTTGTACAAGATATTCTCCTTCGATACCGTCCAAGTCCTCTCCGGATCGATCAATACGATATCGGCGTAGTATCCGGGACGGATGTATCCCCTCCTATCGATACGGAACAGCTCCGCCGGCATATGCGCCATCTTCTCGACCACCTTCTCGTACGTGAAACGGCCTTCCATCGCCAGCTCCAACATCGTGATCAAGGAGTGCTGGATAAGCGGTCCTCCGGAAGCCGCCTTCAAGCAAGAGCCTTGCTTCTCCTCCGGTAGATGCGGGGCATGGTCGGTAGCCACGATATCGATCGTATTGTTATTGACCGCCTCACGCAGCGCCGCGCGATCCTCGATCGTCTTGATAGAAGGATTCCACTTGATACGATTACCGAATTGGGCGTAGTCGCCGTCATGAAACCACAGATGGTGCACGCAGACCTCGCCGGTTATCTTTTTCTCGCTCAAGGGAAGATGGTTACTGAGCAACGATAATTCCTTCTCCGTGGAGAGATGCAGGATATGCAAACGGGAATCCAAGCGGGTAGCCAGTTCAACCGCCTCGGCCGAGCATTGGTAGCAGGCCTCCTCGCTACGGATCTTGCTATGGAAAGAGATATCCAGATCCTCGCCATGCAGGTTCGTGTAATACTGGATATTACGCCGGATCACCTCCTCTTTCTCCGCATGGATGGCGATCAGCATACCGGCCTCGCCGAAGATACGCTCCAACGAGTCTTTCTTGTCCACCAGCATATTTCCCGTAGACGAGCCGAGAAAGAGTTTCAGTCCCGGCACACGGCTACGATCCAGCCTGCGGATCTCGTCCATATTATCGTTTGTCCCACCGAAGAAGAAGGAGTAATTCGCACGGGAGACCTCGGCGGCACGGTTGAATTTCCATTCCAGATCGGCGATCGTCGTGGTCTGCGGCTTCGTGTTCGGCATGTCCATGAAGGTCGTCACGCCACCGGCCACGGCCGCACGGCTCTCGGTCCCGATATCCCCCTTATGGGTAAGCCCGGGGTCCCGGAAATGCACCTGATCATCGATGACGCCCGGTATCAACCATTTCCCCGTAGCGTCGATCACTTGGTTCGCCTCGGCACGCACGTTCCCGGGAACCTCCCCCTCGAACACCGCCGCGATCTTATCCCCCTCCACCAACACCGAGCCGATAAAAGAACGGCCCTCGTTGATGATTCTCGGATTTTGGATTAATATTTTATTCATCTTTCTTATTCTATTATAAATTGTCAAACTCTGTTTTCATTAGGCATGGCTCGCATGTTTCCTCGGATACTTCCTGAAGAAACTCCACCATTTCAATTGAAGGACGCCGAATAAAGCCTCCCCGAATATCGAAGAGTTCATCTTGGAGACACCCAAGGCACGGTTGATAAAGATGATCGGCACCTCCACGAGCTTAAAGCCGCACTTATAAGCCGTAAACTTCATCTCCACCTGAAAGGCGTATCCCTTGAAATGGACACGGTCCAGATCGATCGTCTCCAGCACCTCACGGCGGTAACATTTAAAGCCCGCCGTCGTATCCTGTATCTTCATACCCGTGACGATACGGACATACACCGAGGCGAAATAAGACATCAACACACGGCCCAACGGCCAGTTCACCACATTCACCCCGTTGCAATACCTCGACCCGATGGCTACGTCGGCACCCTGTGCGGTACAAGCGGCGTATAGCTTCGGCAGGTCATTGGGATTATGACTGAAATCGGCGTCCATCTCGAAAATAAAATCATATTTATGCTCGATAGCCCATTTAAAACCCCGGATATAAGCGGTACCCAATCCCAGCTTCCCCTTACGCTCCACGATAAAAAGACGCTCCGGGAACTCCTTCTGCAAGCCCTTCACGATAGCCGCCGTCCCATCCGGAGAGCCATCATCGATCACCAAGATATGAAACACTTTCTCCAGCCCGAACACGGCACGAATGATATTCTCAATATTCTCCTTCTCGTTGTATGTAGGAATAATGACGATACTGTCTGACATATACTTTAATCAATTAATTTTTAGCTCATTATATATACGACTGTAAACCATTTGTAAATTACTCTCCAAAGTTACATATTTTTTCTGTGTAAATCTATCATCCAGTTAGCCCATTCGTCTGTTCCATGATAAGCAAATGTATTTTGGCTTTTCACCCAACTTCCCCGATTTCCCCCTAAATGCCTAATACTCAAATTAAGTTGCTTTATTCTTCCACTTTTATTCGATTATTCCAGCGTTTTTCCGTAAGTTTGTCTTCATTAATTTCTAACGCTTGTAAAATTAAGTACTATGAATATACAGCAACTCGAATATATCCTAGCGGTGGATACTTATCGTCATTTCGCAAAGGCAGCAGAGCATTGTAGGGTGACACAACCGACATTGAGTATGATGATCCAAAAGCTGGAAGACGAACTAGGTATTAAATTGTTCGATCGAAACCTGCAACCCGTTCGCCCCACACCTGCCGGACGTAAGGTTATTGAGCAAGCGAGAAATGTCCTCTATCAAGCTTCTCTTATCAAAGATATCGTGAACGAGGAGGAACAGTCATTGAAAGGTACGTTCCGCTTAGCGGTGCTACCGACTATCGCCCCTTATTTGCTACCTCGCTTTTTCCAGCAATTATCGGAAAAGCATACGGATCTTGACATCCGTATGCTGGAAATGAAAACCGCTCCCACTATGGCCGCCCTGCAAAACGGGGAAATCGACGCCGCTATCATAGCGAACCAACCCACTGAATCCAATTTACAAGGAGATATATTATATTATGAGCAATTCTTCGGATACGTGGCTCACAACGAATCTATCTTCAAAAAGGATTTGATCCGTACCGCCGATATCAACGACGAGCGGTTGTGGCTGCTGGACGAGGGACATTGCTTCCGTGACCAGCTGATGCGTTTCTGCCAGATGGAGAAGGTAAAGGTTCGCCAAGCCGCTTACCGTTTAGGTAGCCTAGAGACATTTATGCGTATGGTGGAAAGCGGTAACGGTATTACGTTCATCCCGGAATTGGCTACCCTGCAGTTAAGTAAAGAGCAGAAAGAATTGGTACGTCCGTTCGCCATTCCCAAGCCGACACGGGAGATCGTCTTTGTCACCCGTAAAGATTTTATCCGGCATACCGTAGCGGGTATTTTAATAGAGAGCATCAAGAAAGCGGTACCTAAAGAAATGTTGACTTTGCAGCCCGGACAAAAGGTTGTGTGATTTTTTCGATAAATCCCATAGGGTATTTCTTTCCTGGGCGATCATATAAGTACAAAGTGATTATTTACCATTAAAACAATACAAATATGAAAGCGCTCTGTAAACAAACTATGGGATTTATCCTGATGATACTGTTGGCTTGCGGTGTAACCTCTATAAAGGCACAGGATAGCGCAGACGATGAGTTTATCACTGTCAGCGGTGTAGTAAAAGACAAGCAAACACGAAAAAAACTGGAATACGTAAATATCTCTATTCCGGGAACCAACGTGGGAACGATCACCAATAATGACGGTGAGTTCTCTATCAAAGTGAAAAACGGCCTCCATGCCAGACAAGTAGAAGTATCGCATATCGGATATTTGAATGGCTTGATCCCCGTGAACGATAAGGACATATTAGAATGCACGGTACTACTCGAACCGAACATGAATACGCTTAGCGAAGTCATTATCCGGGCCGGAGATCCTCGATATATCGTAGAGGAGGCGATTGAGAAAGTAAATAAGAATTACATCGCCACAGGTAGCATGCTTACCGGGTTCTACCGGGAGACCGCACAAAAAGGCCGTCGTTACATCAATATCTCGGAAGCGGTTATCGATGTTTACAAAACTCCCTATAAGGACAGGAACGTGGAACGGGATCGGGTACAGATCTATAAAGGACGTAAATTATTGAGCGAGAAGGCTAGCGATACATTAGCCGTGAAATTATTGGGAGGCCCTAACCTATCCGTTTACGTGGATGTGGTGAAGAATCCGGATTTATTGCTCGACCCGAATATCTTACCTTATTACGCCTTCCGTATGGAAGAAAGCGTGATGTTAAACGACCGACCGCATTACGTAATCAGTTTCCAACCTCAAGCGATCTTGCCTTACGCTTTATATTACGGCAAATTATATATCGATAAGGAACGGCTTTCCTTCAGCCGTGCGGAATTCGCCCTCAGCATGGATGACCGGAATAAGGCTACCGAGGCCATCCTCCGCAAAAAGCCTTTTGGCTTGCGATTTAAACCCGTGGAGGTAGCTTTCCTCGTAACTTACAAAGAACGTGACGGCATGAGCTATCTGAGTTATATCCGCAATGAGGTTCGCTTTAAATGCGACTGGAAACGAAAACTCTTCTCTACCAACTACACGATCGTATCCGAGATGGTCGTTACCGATGGTAAAGAACAAAATAACTCCATCCCCTACCGGATGTCTTTTAAAGCGGATCAGTCTCTATCCGACAAGGTATCGGACTTCGCCGACGAGAACTTCTGGGGAGCTTACAACATTATCGAGCCTACCGAGTCTTTGGAGAATGCGGTATATAAATTAAAGAAGCAACATAAAAATTGACCATGTAAATATACTATCGACAATGATATGGACAAATCATTATCTTTGTCCATTATCAATTATCTGTTGAAACCAAATTATTATGGATTTGTTCGTACTCAAAAAGATCAAGGAAGGGGATATTAAAGCATTCGAAAGTATTTTCAGGCTTTATTATACCCCTCTTTGCCTGTACGCAACCAGTATAACAGGAGAGCAGGAAGTCGCAGAGGAGATAGTTCAGGACTTGTTTTATGTATTCTGGAAAGAAAGAGAATCTCTTCCAATCTTACGTTCCATCAAGAACTACCTTTATGGAGCTACCCGGAACCGGTCCTTACAATATCTGGAGCATCGGGAAGTACGATACCGATACCGGAATACGGTTTTAGCCGGAGAGAATCCGGAATCCGAATCGTATACCCCGCAAGATCAACTTGAGTACAAAGAATTGCAATCCTTGGTCAACCGGGCATTAGGTAAATTGCCCGAACGCCGCCTCCGGATCTTTCGGATGCACCGTTTCGAAGGAATGAAATACGCGGAGATAGCCTCCAGCCTCTCATTGTCCATAAAGACAGTAGAAGCGGAAATGACCAAGGCACTACAAACACTAAGAAAAGAAATCGAGAATTATACCTAACAGTTATGAATCAAATAGAAAAAAATAAATTGAAGACAGACCAAGCATGGGAACAATTATACACTCGCTTGGAGCAAGACGGGCTGCTGGATAAGCCAATTTCCGGTACACAAATCCCATACCGGATCGGACTTATGAAATGGGCCGCCGCTATCGTTATACTCTGTGTATCGGTAGCTACGGCTATTTTCCTTGGACGAGAACGGACACCGGAAACCACTCTGCTCACCCTGCATAATAACGAGGCTTCCACCACCTTGGTCACGACTTTGGAAGACGGGTCTATCGTTTATCTGGCCGATAACAGTCAGTTAAGCTATCCGGAACATTTCCAAAGAGAAAAAAGAGAGGTGTCTCTACTAGGAAACGCCCTTTTTGATGTAAGCGGGAATAAGGAACGTCCTTTCCTAATCGAGACAGAGCAGGCCCGGATCGAGGTATTGGGAACCTCATTCAATATCAAAAGCTCGGATAAAAGCGCCTTTGAATTGGCCGTTCGCCGGGGATTAGTGAAAGTGACACTCAAGAAGAACGGAGAACAAACGCTGGTAAAGGCCGGTCAAACCGTATCCTTATTCTCCAACCGTTTACAAGTAGCTCCGACTCAAGATAACGAACAATTTTCCGATTACACCCGCCGTATCCAGTTTAAGGATGAGCGCTTAGGAGATATCTTGCATGTAATTAATCTGGAATATCCGAAGATGCCATTGAAGACAACGGCTGATTTAGAGAATAGACGGCTGACCGTTAGTTTCTATAATAACTCACCCGCGACGATGGCTGAACTGATCTGCGCGGCGTTAAAACTAAAATGTACGCAACAAAATAATATATGGATGATTTCCGAACCTTGAGACAGCTGATCGTAGGATGGTTGCTGTTACTCGTAGCTCTCATCCCTATGAATGCCCAGAATGGTAACGTACTGGGACAGGTCATACGATTGCCTAAATCAAAAGGAAATATCTACCAATTGCTGGGACTCGTCACGGAACGTTCCGGCTATCTTTTTATATACGACAGTAAGATTATCGATAATGAACAAACAACATCGATAAAAGGTGGAGATTATACGATACAAGAAGCTATATACGCTATTACCGGTAATAAAAATCTGGCGATCCGTACGATAGAGAACCATCTCTTGCTTTATCTGCCAGAGAGTCCCTCCGCTCCTAAAAGCGCATCCGTAACTCCCGATTCCATACAAACCTATTTCTCGATAGAAGGTTCTTTACAGGATCAATATACCCATGAGCCAATCGCGTTCGGATCGGTAGGAATCGGCGAGGCCGCTATCGGCACCATCACCAACCAGAATGGAGAGTTCCGATTGAAATTACCGGACTCACTCCGATTATCCAAGGTACGTTTCTCTCATATCGGCTATCTTCCCCAAGAGATAGATGGTCGGGAGTTAATAGATAAACATACCGTCTTATCCCTAGAGCCTAAAGTAATCTCCATCCAAGAAGTTATCGTGCGTCTAACCAATCCGAAACGCTTATTACAGGAGATGCTGGACAAGAGAAGAAGCAATTATTCCCAGCACCCGATTTACCTTACCACATTTTACAGAGAAGGCGTTGAACGTAAAAAAGGACTCGTAGGACTGACCGAGGCTGTTTTTAAGGTATATAAGGCATCTTACCACAGCAATGCCTTGGCCGATCAAGTGAAACTACTAAAGATGCGCCGCATCAGTAACGAGCAGGAAAAGGACACATTGATCACAAAAATGAAGTCGGGTATCTACTCCTGCCTTGTCTTGGACTTGATGAAACAGTTACCGGAGTTTCTGGATCCTAGCCCGGATTCACCCTATACATACGCCCATACCGACATCACGGTAGTGGATGATCGACTTGCTAACGTCATCTCTTTCGAGCAACGAAAGAGTATCAATGAACCGCTTTATCGGGGACAGATATATATCGACATGGAAAATAATGCCTTATTAAGGGTGGACTTTGAGGTCAATCCCCAATATATCGAGCAAGCGGCCGGCATGTTCGTCGAGAGAAAAAGCCGGAATTTACGGATCACGCCCCAGAAAGTAGCCTATACGGTATCTTACAAGCAATGGAATGGCACCTACTACATTAACCATATCCGGGGAGATCTGCATTTTAAAATTAAAAAAAGAAGACAACTTTTTAACACAAATATTTTACATACTTGGTTCGAAATGGTTACCTGTAAGATAGATACAGCCAATGTGAACCGCTTCTCACGCATTGAATCCCTTCCCACCCGCACGGTTTTCTCGGATACCCACTTCAACTACGACGAGGGTTTCTGGGGAGATTTTAACGTAATATTACCCGAAGACAAACTGAATGAGGCTATTAGCAGAATCACCTCAAAGATAGAGGAAACGAACTACTAATCCCCTGAAAATCATAAAGAGAGCCTTTTCGCAAAGGCTCTCTTTATAGGTTTTTAATAGGTATTAGTCTTTAAGGCAAAAAGATTGTTTAGGTTATCTGCATGCAAAGATGGGCTAATTAATATAATTGAGCAAATAAAAAAAGATATTGTACAACACATTTTTTTAAGTTTATCGAAACTTCTTTGCAGCTTGTGTTACTTTTTAACAATTACAGACTCCAATAGATCATCTGATGGATGCTACCTCGATAGACTCCTTTCACGTCCGCCAACACGGCATGTTCATTCGTGATCGACATGAAGTAGGACTCATCCAGCTTCAAATAAGTCGTATGAGCGACAGCTACCACTACCGCATCATATTTCTTCCCGGGCCTCTCTACTAACCGGATACCGTACTCTTGCAATACTTCCAAAGGGGAAGCGAACGGATCCATCACATCGACCTCGGCTCCGAAGTCCTTAAACTCATTGATAATATCGGCTACTTTCGAGTTACGTATATCCGATACGTTTTCCTTAAAAGTCATACCCATCACCAACACATGCGCTCCTAGGATATTTTTCCCCTGCGAGATAATCTTTTTCACGACCTTCTTTCCGATATACCGTCCCATGGAATCGTTCACGTAGCGACCGGAGTTGATCATCTTCGTGTGATATTGCAATTCTTTGGCTTTATGCACCAGATAGTAAGGATCTACCCCTATACAATGCCCACCTACCAATCCGGGAGAGAAAGGCAGGAAATTCCATTTCGTTCCGGCGGCTTTCAATACATCAAACGTATTTACCCCCATTCGATCGAAAATAATGGAAAGCTCGTTCATAAGGGCTATATTCACATCACGCTGGGTATTCTCGATAATCTTGGCGGCTTCGGCTACCTTGATACTAGGCGCACGGTGCAACCCCGCTTGAACGACCAGCTTATAGACTTCCGATATCGTTTCCAAAGCTTCGGCATCGCAGCCGGAAACGATCTTCACGGTATTTACCAAGGTATGTACCTTATCACCCGGATTGATTCGTTCCGGTGAGTATCCAACCTTAAAGTCCTCTCCTACTCTCAACCCTGAAACCTCCTCCAAGATCGGGATGCAATCCTCTTCCGTACATCCCGGATATACGGTAGATTCGTATACTACATAATCGCCTCGTTTAAGGACTTTGCCTACCGTGCGGGTCGCACCCAACAAAGGGGATAGATCCGGCTCGTTATGGCTGTCTATCGGGGTAGGAACAGCTATAACGTAAAAGGAAGCCTCCCGCAACTTTTCTATAGAAGAAGTAAATGTGATATCTTTATGTTCAAATACCTCAGTAGGAAGCTCACCACACGGATCAATACAGTTCCGAAGCTTGTCCAAGCGATCCTCGTTGATATCAAATCCGATAACGGAAACATGTTTAGCGAATTCCATCGCGATAGGAAGCCCGACATATCCTAGTCCGATTAGGGCAAGTTTCGTTTGTTTATCTAGTAACTTTGTATACATCTTATTATTTCATCATTCTACTTAAAAGTCCGGGTTCCAAGGAGTGTCCCAAACAGACGAGATTGTATGCAAATGTAGCAATCTTCAGTTTACCTAACGGTATAAAGGACGTTTTATTTCATAGAGAAGGTCCCTTATCTCGTTTCCAAAATAAGGGACCTTGTCTTCTAAGTATAAATATGTTTCTTTTACTGCAAACGCCGGATACCTATAGCCTTGTTATATTGGGCTAAAGAAGCCTTTTGCTGATACCAAGTCTGGATCAAGCTACTGTAAGACTGAATCCATGACAATTGGGCGGAGAGCACATCCAAGATCGGTAGTTTACCCTCGTTGTAGCTGAAGGTATTCAAATCAAGGTTCTCCTCGGCAATCTTACAAGCCTCTTCCGCGACGGTAATTTGTTTCGTATACTCGGTTAGGCTTGTCCATGCGTTCGCTACCTCTTGAGCGATCTTATCACGCGTATTGTCCAAGGCGTATTCCTTACTACGAAGGATAGCCTTCTGGGAATTTACCTCCTTGAAACGGGCTCCCCAACGGAACAAAGGTATCTTCAAGGAAGCGAAGACGGCCGGAGTCCACAACTGGTCCGAACCTTTCACGTTCAACATCGGCGTACCCCAAGTACCTTGAAAACCGATCGCCAAAGACGGGTTATATTTCGCCTTTGACAAATTGATCTGTCTCTTTTGATACTCTATGTTCAACTCGGAAATAGCGTAGTCCGGACGATTCCGAAGAGCTACATCCTCTCCTACTTGCAACGGCAAAGCCAGATAGGTCGTAATGGAATCTTCCACCTCGATCGGGTCTAACGGAGACACACCCATCAATGAGTTCAGGTTCTGTAACGCGATCTGATACTCCTTATAAGCCGAGCTTTTATTCAATTCCGCTTCTTTCAAGCGGGACTCCACTTGCAATAAATCGGTCTTGCTGATCTGGCCGTCATTGAAACGGATCGTCAACACGTTCGCCAACTCCCCGACAATGTCTACATACTGGCACATCACATCGTACATACCTTTACGTGCGGCGGCCGTCCAATAGTTCAAATCGGCGGAATAAACGATATTATCCGTTGTCAATTCTTCCGCTTGCTCGGTGATCTTGCCTTGTACCTGAGCTGCCTTATAGTTATTATAGATCTGTCCACCGGCATAGATGGGCTGGCTCACCGTAGCGCCTAGGCTATACGTATTATGGTCCATCTCTACGGACATGCCCGGTCCGAAATCCAAATCATATTTATTGATACGATACTGATAACTGCCGGAGAAGTCTACCGAAGGGAAGAAACCGGTCTTAGCGGCCTTGATCGCATGCTGCATAGCGATACGCTCCTCAGAGCTTTGCTTGATTTGACGGCTGTATTCAAGGACCCGTTCCTTATATTCCACAGCCGATAGCCGGGTGTCTTGCGCTTTAGCGGACAAGACACCCAACAATAAACAACCTATGATTATTTTATTTCTCATACCTTTTACTCTGATTTAATCTTAAAGAAAACACAATAAGTAACCGGAAGCACGAAGATCGTCAAGATCGTAGATACGAACAGACCACCCATGATGGTAGCCGCCATACCGGCGAACATAGCGTCACCCAACAACGGCAACATACCTAAGATCGTCGTACCGGAAGCCATCGTCACCGGAACGATACGGGTTTTTGTTGCCTCTATCACGGCATTCACCGGAGACAAGCCCGCATTCAATTGTAAACCGATCTCGTCCACCAGCACGATCGCATTCTTGATATTCATACCGATCAAGCCCAACAGACCCAGCATAGCAAAGAAGTCGAGGGACTTACCGAACACCAACAATCCCAATACCACACCAATGAAGATCAACGGCAGCATCGCCATGATCAATACCGGTTTCCGGTAATATTTCGGGAATAAGAATAACAAGGTGACATAAATCAAACCGAACATCAACGGGATATTAGCGGCGATCGCCTTATTACCTTTATCTTGCTCGGATTGCTCACCGAAATACGTCATCTTATATCCTTCCGGCACCTGAATCTTCTCCTGTATCTCTTTCCACAAATGACTGAAAGCAGCCATCGTATTGGCGCCACGCTTCGGCTCACACTGCATAAGCATACACGGCTCACGGTTGAATCGTCTCACTACGTTAAACTCATAATCCAGCGAGAAATCATCGATCACCTGCTCCACTTTTACCGAACGGCCTTTAGCACTATAAACCGGCAAAGTCTTTATATCATTCAGACTGATAGAATCCTTATCCGCATCTTTCAGTAAGATCGGCATAAACACATCGCCCTCACGATACTCACCCAAAGGTACGCCATTCGTAGCCGAACGCAAGGAATAAGCCACCTGTTGACGGGTAATACCCAGACGCAAACCTTTCTCTTGGGAATATAGCGGCTTCCATACCGGAACCTTGTTACCCCAACTATTGCGAACCTCCATCACCTGATCATAATTCCGGGCGATCTCCTGCGCCCTTTGCGTCAAGGCAACCAACGTGTCTACGTTATCGCCGATAAAACCGATCTCGATCGCCGCATCCGGAACCGGAGACAAGGCGAACAAAGCCGAACGGGTCAATATATTCGGATAGTTAGCGACCATATAATCGTAGAACTTACCCTCTTCCGCTTGCGCATCCTCCGGATCTTGTGTCTCGATCAACACATTGGCGAAGTTTGGCTTCGGGCCGATAGAAGAACTGGCCAAGTAATAACGTACCGGCGAACCTCCCAAGGTAAACGAGTATGATTTGATATTCTCATTCTTACTGAGATATTCCTCTTCTATCTTCTTCACGTTCGTCTCCACGTCGTAGATGCTATATCCTTCCGGGAAGATCAAGTCCGCACGGAAATAAGGCTTGCTCATGATCGGGAAGAAACTCTGCGGCATGATGCTCATCACGAACAAGGAAAGGAATAACGTAGCTACCACGGTAGAGATCGTTACATATCTACGCTTGATCAAACGGCCCAATACCGACTCAAATTTATGGTACAGCTTCGTATCGTACGGGTCTTTGTTCTCACCCGGTTTCGCCTCTTTCAAGATAAAATTACCGAAGGTAGTCGTTTGCGTCAAGGCCAAGACCCAGCTTAATCCCAAGGATACCGCCAATACGATAAACAACGGTTTCACAATCTCGGCCACGGATGCCGGTGCCAAGTACATCGGCAAGAAAGAACATACGGCGATAAAGGTAGCGCCCAACAACGCCCACTGCGGTTTCGTCGCGCCATCGATCAACGCCTGATAACGGGAAAGTCCCCGCTTGATACCGACTTGGGCATTATCCGTCACCACGATAGCGTTATCCACCAACATACCCATAGCGATAATAAAGGCCGCCAACGAGGTTCGGTTCAAGCCGACACCCCAGATCAACATGATCAATAAGGTACCACCTACCGAGAACAACAACGAACTACCGACCAACATACCGGCACGGGACCCCATCACGATAAAGATAATCACGATAACGATCAACAACGACTCGATCAAGTTCAAGATAAAACCGTTGTTCGCCTCATCCGCGATCTTGTTCTCCGGATAGATCGTTTTCAGGTCCATACCCACCGGGAACAGCTGCTCCATCTCCGCTAAATGATCCGCCACGGCGTTACCCACGGCAACCACATCGTCTTTCGAACCGGTAGCGACACCGATACCGATGGCACGCTTACCGTCCACACGCATCAGGTTCGAGGGAGGGTCCATATAACCACGCTCTACCGTAGCGATATCTCCCAAACGAACCTCACCGCCACTTTTCGTCACGATCAATTGGTCCCGGATATCTTGTATATCCTTATACGTACCTTCCGCACGCAAACGCAATTGATAATTACCGGTATTGATATCTCCCGTATTCACCAACAAGTTCTGCGTTTGCATCACCTGCTGGATAGCGTTCGGGTCGATACCTAGGTTAGCCAGTTTCGGGATAGAGATCTTTACGTTGACAACTTGTGTCTGTTCACCGAATAGGTAGACCTTCTGTACACCCGGTACAGGAGATAGCTCCGTCTTGATCTTTTGCGCCCAATTACGCAGGTCGTCGTAAGTATATCCCTCATCGGCCGTCAAGGCATAATAAATTCCGAATACGTCACCGAAGTCATCACTAACGGATATCGAGGAGGCGCCAGACGGAAGGCGAGGCTGTATATTCGCCACCTTACGACGCAACTCGTCCCACTTGACCGGCATATAATCCGGAGACAAGGTAGGCTGCAACTCAATAGAAATCTTGGACATACCGAAATAAGACTCAGATTTGATCTGGAACACATCCGACATAGCCTGAATCTCCCGTTCGATCGGCTCAGTCACCAGCTTCTCCACCTCCTGAGGTGTCGCTCCCGGATATTGGGTAACCAAAACCGCTTGCTTGATTACGAAGGGAGAATCTTCCTTCTTCGGCAATTTAAAGAAAGAATATATACCTCCTATCAGCATGACCGCTAGGAAAAAGTATATAATCTTCTGATTCTCTAAGGAATATTTTGGAATATTCATTGTTTATCTCTTAATCTGTTAATACTTTTACCTGTTGTCCATCCACCAAACGAGTGGCTCCGGCTGAGACAACCTGTTCGCCGGGTCGCAAGCCATCCGTTACGATCACGCCATCCTTGCCGATCAGCATAGACTCGGTAATCTTGCGACGCTCAACCTTTTGAGACTGCCCATTATAAACAAACACATACTTATCGCTATTGGCATCGTCAGCCACGACAGCGGCTAGCGGAACCAATACGGCGCCTTGCGTGAAACTCTCGCTATCCACGTTCAAGATCACACGGCAAGAGAAACCTACGGCTACCTTATATTTCTCTAAATTAAAGTTCGGATCGTCGATATACAGATATACGGGAACGCCGGAACCATCCGGAGAGGCTTCCACGTATTCTTTCACCTTCGCCTTGAAGCGAACGCCCTTGTAATTATCGAATTCCACATAAACAGAATAAGGAGAAGAGAAGTAATTGATATTACTCTCCGGCATCGTAAACACGACCTGTAACTTATTCGGGTTGATCAAGCAAACGATTCCTTGTCCGGCCTGTACCTTCTGGTAATTCTCCACATATTTCTTCTGGATAAATCCATCGAACGGCGCACGAAGCTTTGTCTGGTTCAATGTGTTTTGCGCATACTCGAAAGCCGCCTTGGCATTTGAGTAAGAGGCTTCCGTAGACTCATACTCTTGCTTGGAGATAGCTTGCTTGGACAATAACTTCTTCGCACGTTGCAATTGCGCCTCAGCGGTCTGGAAAGACGCTTTCTTCGCCTCATATTCCCATTTAAAGTCCAGCGGATCGATCTCGGCCACGATCTGTCCCGTACGGACCTTCTGGCCTTCATCCACGTTTAATGAGATCAGCGGGCCGGACATCTTAAACGCCAAATCACTGAATTGATCGGGCGATACCACTCCACTGAATGATTTCTCAACCATGTTCAGCGAAGTAACGTCCGCCAATTTAACTGGACGAGGACCTTGCTCCTTAACGGGTGGTTGACTACAGGAAACCAATGCTGCCAAAACAAACACAGGGATTAATTTTCCTTTCATGATAACTTGCATTTTGTTATTTAATTATGATTTCTTTTTCTTCACAGTAAATATAAAACATTCTCGCCTAGAGATTGTTGAGCATAACGTGCCTTAAAAAGACCAACTACCATCATTCACGTATGCTTCCATCGGATTTTCTATCGAATCAGGCAAAGAAGGGAAAAAGTCAATTCCGGTAACCTTCTCAACGCTATCGATAGGGATCATCATCGATTTCAACGGAGTCTTTCCATAGTCTTTATTATCAAACAGAAAACCTACCCCTTCCGGTTTACCGTTCGTTATCGTACAGATTACCTTATAAAAGGTCTTCGGGATTCCCACCCGATTCTTACCTAATCGTTTCAGGTCGTCCGTGATCACCGGGCCGGTCACGATCAACAAAGAGCCATTCTCTTTCGCCCACAAACGAGCCTGTTCTTCCAGATCTTTCCAGATACCCCGGTTCAAGCCGGGCTTTTGCGGACAGATATTACTTAGGTAGAATGATTCTCGCATGGCCTTGGCGGACCATTTCATATCGCCAGCAGGCGCCATATGTCCTCGGTCATAGCCGGAACGGGTATAGTCCTCGTTCGTGGCGGTAGCCCCTTTCACCATGGGGTCCGAGACGAACTTATTAGACCGCTCGTTCTTCTTACTTGTCGCCTCTTTCGAGGTCAGTTCATAGGCTACCCAATTGGCGATCTTATAATCGGAATTATAAGAAACCGTATAGCCCTCATGCTTTATAACCTGCTCTTTTTGTTTATTCTTTAGTCTCGGTATCTCAGCTCCCCCTTGAAAAGTATAAGCGGAGGTCTCTTTCTTTGGGTTCGTCGTTTGCTTGTTTTTCGTCGCTTGTGCGGCTTTCTTACCCGATGTTCCGGAGCCGCCTTTGTCCGAGATCTTCGGACGGACTATTGCCTCCACCCGATCCTGTTTCTTCTCTACAAGCCGTGTCTTGGATACCGGATAAAACCAGTTATATATGAATAATACACCGATAAAACAAACAACTACCGCAAAAACGCCAAGAAGCATCTTCTTTACAGAGGACATGAATGATGATGCCCGCTTCTTCTTGCTTTTCCGGGGTTGAGGCTTACCTTTCTTTTTTGCCATACCTAAAACTTCCTATTCTTAACCTTTCGTATTGGGCGCAAAAATAGATAAATCCGGCATGTTATACAACACAATTCTAGGATAGTATTGGTCTCGATTACTATAAAAGACGGCTTAATTTAATACGCCGCTTAATTTGACCTTGCTTTCAAATCTAACTTCGAATCAAACTTTCACTATCGTCCGAATAGTGTACCGCATTCTTTTGTACGCATTCCCTACTTGTATTGGCATAACAATAGACACAGAAATGGCGGCAAGTGTTATACCTACCGATATCTTTGCTTATCATGCAACCACAGGCTTTCCGTTGGCCTTTGTCTTTTAGGTCTTTGCGTTTGTCGGGTAAAGCGGGAAACGTACCAAAAAGATCCGGTTCAGGTAATTGGCCTGTTCGAAGATAATAAACCAATTCATAATCCTCCTCAAACACACGCTCCATTAAATCACCGTCGATACACCGGTTATGTTCAATGCCATAAACCGTAAGGTCAATATCCTCGGCACAAGTAGCGAGTGTCACATTCCAACCAGTAGAAGCCCAAATTTCCCTCAACTTCACCAATCCCTCTACAGTTTCTTGACGTTGCGTCGCATTCATCTCAGCGGTTTCCACATCCTCTTTCGTAAAGCAATTCGTCTCTTTTATAAGGTTATTCTGTACCTTACGATACGCCTTTACATCTACGAAACTGAACACGAGCTTATCAGTATATCCTTTCAACAGATTGCCGATCTTCCAAATACGGTTAAGCAGGACACGAGGCGTGATAGATGGAGTCATAATCAACGGATCAAATCGCCAGATCACCCGTTCCTTCCCTATCATTTCCGACAACTCCCGAAATGTCTCCACCCGTTGCGTAACGCTCGGCACATTCGGCTCAAAGCCTTCGCTCACATAGTCATTCAACGTGAACTGGAAATAATAATGGATACCCCTCCTATCCAACTCATGCAAATAAGGCAATATCAGCTTCGGGTTCTTTGTCCAAAACACGATTGCCTTACACCGCTCAAACGACACATACATCTTCCGCCGATTAAACGGATTATACCAAACACAATACCCCTTGGCCAAACGATTAAAGAACCACTTGGCATAAAAGGCCGGAATATCCGTTGACCGGCTGGCCGAAATGATGATGGGAGCAAGTGCCTCGACTTGCTCACCGGAGTCCGTTGTAATCATTCTTCCGTATTATTATGTAATTAGGGTCATAACATCCGTAATTTGTCTACCGCAAGATAGGGATTATCTCGCTATTTTTGTATCCTAAAAATGAATGTAGAACCTAATAAATAACAGTAAACATGAAAAATGTATTGATTTTATCTTCCAGCCCCCGTCGTGGAGGCAATTCCGATACGCTATGCGATGAGTTTATGCAAGGGGCGATCGAAAGCGGTCATCGTGTGGAAAAGGTTTTTCTGCGAGACAAGACCATTCACCCCTGCACGGGATGCGGCGTGTGCAGCCAATACAAGAAGCCTTGTCCACAAAAAGATGACGCGGCAGAGATTATCGGAAAGATGCTTGCCGCCGATGTGATCGTGATGGCTACGCCGGTCTATTTCTATGCCATGAGCGCACAGATGAAGACGCTGATAGACCGTTGCTGCGGTCCTTATACCGAAATGAAAAACAAGGAGTTTTACTTCATCGCCACGGCCGCTGAAGACGATAACGGCATCATGGATCGCATTGTGGCCAACTTTATGGGATTCCTCGACTGTCTGGAGAACCCGACCGTGAAAGGAACGCTATTCTGCGGTGGTGTGTGGCACGTGGGCGAGATCGAAGGGAACCCGACCTTGAGGCAAGCATACGAGCAGGGAAAACGAGTATAATACTCTTGATCGCGACCAATACGTTCGGGTATAATCCATACAAGCGACCTACTTCTATGGGGAGCGAATACGGTAGTCCTTTTCTACGAGACCTTTTCCTCGTCTTACAGCTATACCCGTTTAGGGAAGATAGAGAATCCCGCAGGGTTGGTCGACGTACTTGGCAGAGGAAACGTGAGGGTTGCCCGCTTCTCCCTAAGTAAATAATGCTCCGATACCGCATAAATACCTTATCGGTAGCAGATGAATTCTTGTTCGCATACTGTATAATTCTACAAACCACGACGTGGTCTGTACAGATCAAGACGTGGAATATACAAATCACGACGTGGTCTATATATTCCACGGTGATAATTTGGAAATAGATCAAGTAGTAAGTATATTTGTATATAGTAAGAAGAATGTTTTTAACTTGAAGATACAAACAATTATACCTAGTAGCAGTTATGGCAGAATATATCAAGCAAGAGATGTGCGACCTGAACGGGACGGGGGAAAAGCCGGTGTATTATCGGATGAAGATACAACGGAACATGGATATGGAGGATTTCGTGGAACGGATCACCTACCCCGGATCGGGCTTGAGCAGGGGTAGCGTAATACAGGTGATGACGACAGTAGCGGAACATCTGGCCTATTGCATGGCGGAAGGGCAGTCGGTCACGTTGGATGGCATCGGTACGTTCACGCCCCGCCTAGGCGTAGCGAAGGACAAGGAGATCGACTCGCTGGATGGTGACGAACCGAAGCGTAACGCACGGAGCATCGAGGTGAATGGCATCAACTACCGGGCCGACAAGGAACTGGTACGGGAAACTAACCTGCGTTGCGACTTAAGACGGGGAGGTATCAGCCGTGTATGGAAATCGCCCTTCACCGAAGAGGAGCGCCGGACGCGGGCATTGGATTACCTTCACGAGCACCCATTCTTGCGCATACAAGACTACATGGCTATCACCGGACTAAAACGCAGTAGCGCGAACCGGGAGCTACTACGACTCAGCAGCGATCCGGCGAGTGGGCTCACCATATCGGGTTATGGAAGCCACCGGGTGTATGTCCGCAGGAAAACAGAGGGCGATCGCTAATCCACCCAATGGTGCCCCGGGCCGGAGAAAACACATACATTTTACTCCGGCTTTTGACTAAGCATTTGTATTGTTTCAGTAAACTCCGCGACTATAGACTTCAAATTGGGATTATCGAGTCGAATAATAATCGCCGCATAATTCTGTATCCCATCTGCATCTCGGATGTCCGCAGACATGAAAGCGAAATCAGATTTACGCGGCGAGGAATGAAACCAAAACTCAAAAAGGCGATTGCGCATACTCTGCTTGCATAATAAATCACACCAAAGTCCGTAACAAACCGGAAACACATAGAATCCCTAAGAGCTGTTACCGCATAAGGAGAATTAGAATTTATACGTTCAAGGTTAAGGCTTACCATACTTCAAAATAAGTAGCTTCTTGCCCTGTACGTTTCTTAAACTCTTCTTTCATCTCTTTTTCCAGTTTAGCTACATACTCTCGCTTCAGCTTCCGTGCGGTCTCCAACCGACGCAAAGCCTCTTCTCTGGTAATCTTGCTATTTTTCTCTTTTTCCATATCCTTCGATATAATACTTATATATTACAAATGTAGGATAAATTCCGTTCTTTACCAAAATATTTATTCTTTGCTTCTGTTTTTGAGAAATATAACAAACACACAGATCACTAATCCACTTGATGGTGTCCCGGGTCGAGATGCTTGCGAGTGCCGTTCGGTCTTATCAGTTCGGCGGAGGTGCCTTCCGGGATTTGGAGATCGAACTTCATTCGCTTGCCTTTCTTCTTGATACTTACTTGGATGGTTCCATAATGAGTCTCTAGACTGGCAGAGGCTTCCGATAAGGAACCCAGTTGAGGCGCGATCTTAAAGGTACGGAAGCCGGGAGAGGTTGGCTCGATACCACAGACCTTCTGGCTCAATAAGGTTAGCGGGCCACCGCTCCAAGCGTGATTGATCGTACCGCCGCCGAAGCCCTCGGCTCCGATGCCCCATCCCTCGAACAAGGTCGTGTATTCGGCATAATCCAGCATACGGGTGTAACGTTGCTTCATCCGTTCCAAGGCAAACGTCGGCTCGCCCATCTGGAAAAGGGCCTCTAGGACATACTTCTCCATATAAGGGCTGGCGTGATACTCCTTTTTAAGCACCTTCGTCAGCGCCGGATACTTATCTTTCGAGGCCAGCCCGGAAACAACCGCCATGGCTTGGGAGCGATCGTCCGTCTCCCCTTTATAGCCGGGGGAGCGATAGGCGGAACCTGTCCAAAACTTCGTGTCGAAACAACGTTCTATGCTACGCATCATCCGGGAGATCTCATCGGCATCCTTATCCTTGCCGAGTTGCAGGGCGAAGGCTCGCTCCGCTTTCAAGGCCAGATAATACCAGCAATTGGTCAATACACCCATATCGACGTGCTCGCCCCAGTCGCCCCAACTCCAAGCGCCTTGACGCTCGATCACCAAGCCACTCTTATCGACTTGCCAGACCTCGTGCAGGTAACGGCGCATCCGGTCGTATATCACCGGAACGAAACTACTGTCGGCACTATAATAATATTGTGTATAAAAACCGTACCAACCGATAGACGCCAACATCTGTAAAGGAAGCTCCTTATCCCAATTACCCGCCGGAACCGGAGAGTAGAGCGTTCCGTCCTCCCGCTGCCAATTCATTAATTCATGGATGCCTTTTACGGCTAGTTTCTGCCCGGACGGAGAAAGGGCGTAGAAAGCCTCGCCTAGCTCATTCACCTCGTCACCCCACCATTGGGCACGTTCACGGTCCGGACAGTCCATATAATTATCACGCATCGTTATGTATAAGGTGCGGGCAGAACGTTGCCAAAGCTCGTCGTAGAACGGGTCGTCACAATGGAAAGAGCCGGCGAGGTCCGTGTTGTAACCGGTCTCACGGTATTTCACATCCAGCACCTTCACGCCCTCGGGGATGATGTAATAGACCTCATGGCCGTTCATCCAGCCATAGCTTTCGTATTCCTGCTCACCCTCACGGGTAATATATTCGGCACGTACGTTGCGCTCGCTTCCTCCCTCGTAATTATCCATCCGGATGTGGATAGTCTTCCCGGCCTCCGCCTCTACTTTTAGATACGGAGTGATCTGGGCATTATAGGGCAAACGACAGAACAAGGTATCGCCTTTCAAGGATTCCCGGACGGATACATAGGATAACAGGCCGCTGTTTTTCCACTGGGGTATCGGACGTTCCACCAGATCCCCGAAAGGAGCTTTCCCCGCCTTACCGACGCAGACCGCCCCCGGAAGGGAACCTTCGAAACTCGTACGGTTCCAGTTTGTTATCGCTTGACGGGCATCGAAGCGGATATTACTCTCCGGCATACGGTAATTCGGGAAAGGGGCCTCGGTATTTTGATAGGCCTCATACAAGGCACACTGCCAGCTCGCATCGGAGACGATCTCCAGTCCCGGAGCGATCGCCTCGAATAACAAAGCCGCTTTCCCGCTGTTGATATGACTGAAACCGTCTTTCCCGAAATGCCAGAGCAAGATAGCGATGGTGTTCGAACCTTTTGTCAGGTAAGGGGCGATATCTACCGGATCGTAATAAGTCCCGGAAGGAGAAGGTCCTCTTTTCAAGCCACCCTCGAAGATAACCAGTTGGTCGTTGATCCAAAGCCAATACTTGGAATCGGCGGCGATACGGGCGATGAGTTGATTCGGGACATCCGTCACAGCGAATGATTTACGGTAGATCAACCAAGTATTCGTAGCGCTTTGGCAACGCTCGGTATTGATCCATTGGGCTTTCCAAGGGAAGGCAGCGGGACAACTGTCCGAGGCAGTCACTTTTATCCAGCTGAAAGATAGGAGAAACAATAGAAGAGCAAGAAGTAGCTTGTTCATACGTTTAATCTTTAAGGTTCTCAATTATTTGCTTTCGAAATCCCCAGTTGTAGAGACGGGGCGTGCCCCGTCTCTACAACTAGGTAAAATAAGCCAATATAGGCGATGTCATTACCGGCTTACTAAAGTCATACGGTTCTTATCACACCGGATATGAAAACGTATGCGTACCGGCGGATACGGTCTCGGTCTGATCGCCTACCACGATATCGGCGGAGCAATCAGCCGGAATCGTCACGGTAAGCATAACCTTATCCCCTTCCCGTTTCCATTCGCTGGCGATACGGCCGCGTACGGAATGGTACTCACCTTTCGCCCAATCCAGTTCTTTCACGAAATGAGGCGTGATACGGATATGACGGAAGCCCGGAGCCGAGTCGTCATGATTGATACCGGCCAGCTGGTTCATCATCCAAGCGGAGACATCTCCCATAAAGACGTGGTTCAAGGAAGCGTCGGCAAACTTCGGACTAAGTGTCCACGTCTCCGGCAATGTGGAGTAACCCATCGTCTCTACCCAATATCCCCAAGAAGGTGCCTCGGTCTTCGTGATCATCTTCATGGCATCCTCGATATAGCCATATTTCGTAAGCATGGCCGGAACGGTCTTACTGCCTAAAAGACCGAAGTCCAAGAAATAGTTATTTCCCGCTACCACCTCACGCAGCTTATCCGCCACGAGTTGTTCCTTTCCTTCCGGTACAAGTCCCAGATACAAGGCCAAGGCTTGCGCCGTTTGGGTCCCTTCGGCATACACACCGGTCTCGGCGTTGAAGAACTTCTGGTTGATCAAGGATTTGAGCGTATTCGCTTTCTCTTGATAAGGAGCGGCGTCCTTGCCCAGCAAAGAGGCGAAGCGAGCCATCAACTTATAATCCAGATAATAGTAGGCGGTAGAGGTATATTCATTATTCGTCGTAGCTTTCCAATACACCCAGTCACCCAAGCCAAAAGGCAAGTAACCGTCTTTCTCTTTCGTCTTCAAATAATCCAGATACCGCAGCATCGTAGGATATAAGCGCTCTATACTACGAGACTCGCCATAATAATCATACAAGGCGTTCGGGATGATAAACATGACAGCGTCCCAAACCGGACCCGGCCACTCGCCATATCCCCAACCGCTGGAAGGAATGATACCGGAAATCTCACCCGCCTCACGCTGGTTATCGATAATATCATTCATCCATTTCTCATAAAGCGTGATACCATCGAAGCCCAGCAAACCGAGGTCGATCGCAATATGCGCGTCGGCTGTCCAGCCATTCTTCTCCCGTTGCGGGCAATCGGTCGGGATACTGTGCAGGTTACTGCGGTAAGCCTGCATCGTAGCCTCCCAAATCTTATTCAATAGAGGATTCGAACAAGCGAAGGAACCGGACGGACGGACATCGGTATGCATAAACAAGCCGGTCAAGTTCTCTTCCGTTAAAGTAACGGGGCGGCTGCTCTCCACCTCCACATATTGGAAACCGTGATAAGAGAAGGAAGGCATGAAGATCTCCTCCTCTCCCGTACCTTTCAAGGTAAAGACATCCATCTGGAATACCTCGTCCGGCTTGACCGGATGATAATATACATTGATATTGCCTTGCTCCAAGCGACCATCTTTCTTCAACAACTCACCATGTTTTAACGTGATACGGGTTCCCGCCTCGCCTTTCACCTTCAAGCGGCAAAGGCCGGACATGTTCTTCGGGAAAGAATATACGTATAATTGATCGGAGAAACGTTTCATAGACACGGGTCTCACCTCTTCCGTGATACGGATTCCCGGCATTTGCTGGGCTACCAACAGAGGTGCCGGAGCCTGCGCCGGAAGTGCCGCTTCCCATTTACTATCGTCGAAATGAGCGGTTTTCCATCCAGCCTCTTCCAGCCGGGCATCGAATTTATCGCCGCTGTATATATTATTATAGGTATAGGCCCCGGTGGAAGTCTTCCAAGTCTCGTCCGAGCCAATCACCTCCGTCGTACCATCCGTATAGGTAATACGTAACTCACATAGCAGGCGGGGACGATCCCGCCAGCGTGCCTCATGGAAATTCCAGACCGCCACGGACTGCTCGTTGTACCAGCCGTTTCCCAAAACAGCGGCCACGGCGTTGTCGCCTTGCTTCAGCAAAGAGGTAACATCATGCGTCACGTACAAGATACGTTTGTCGAAATGTGTATACCCCGGGTCCAGATAATTCGTTCCGACCCGCTCGCCATTGATGAATAGCTCATGATACCCGGCGGATGCTACGTACACACGGGCATCCTTCACTTCCTTGCCTACCGGGAAAGACTTGCGGAACAGAGGTGCAGGCTCGAACTCCTTATCCTTATGATCGGTAATCCAAGAGGCGGACCAATCCGAGGGATCGAACTTAGCGGTCTCGAAAGAAGCCGTCTCCGAGGTAGCGCACGGACGCCCTTCACCATCCCATACCGTAACATTCCAGTAATAACGGGTATGAGGTTTCAGGGCCATTCCCTCCGCATAGGGCCGCAAGTCGCCCGGACTCGTACCGATCCGTACCTCATAGCGGGAAGCCTTAAAGCCCTCCTCATTTCCGGAGTATTCCCATGTAAAGCGAGGAGACGAAGTATCCAAGCCGATAGGCTCCGTAAGGTATTCCGTACGGAGATTCGTAGGTATCGTTAATTCATTATTGCTTTTGCAACCGCCTAATAAGAGGGCGGCGAAAGCGTAGATATAAATAGACTGTTTTATTCGCATAGTAGCATCGTTTATTTTATTATTCATATTTGTTTTTAATCCATACAAACACGGATTTCTTCAGGAGCGTTGATATGGCTTATCACCTTACCGTCCGCACCTTTCTCATGTCGGATCTCGATCACCCCGTAAGGCGTGGGAAACGTACCTTCCACCCATTCGAGATCTCCCAGATGTGGGATGATACGTACCGTACGGCAACCCGGTTCCACCACTTGTACACCCAATACGTACTCGCTTAACCACGATGTGGGACCCGAAGCCCATCCATGGCACAAGCTATGGCGGAAACCTTGATAGCAATACGCCCCATAATCTCCATGAATATCTTTCTTTCCAGCGGGGACCAGCTCATCAATACGCCCTGCGTCCGGAAGCCATTCCATATTGAAATCCTCCCAAAACGTCGTAGCACCTACATCCAGCATAGCTCCCCAATACGTACGGATCACATCTAACGCACCTTGGTAATTACCAGCCAACGCCATCGCCCGTAGCATATAATACCCGTAAAACGTAGAGAAGCCTTTCGCCCCGTCCACCGCCAAGCAACGCTCGTTCGCCTCCTTAGCATCCATGATACCCGCCAGAGCCATCAAGGCGGCGGCCTGTTTATCCCCGGGCGTAATCCGATCTTTCTCCGAAGGGAACCGGGATTTCTTCCGAAGGGAAAACTTAATAGCCTTGGAAGCTACCATACGACATTCCGAAGCCAACGCATCCTCGCCTAAAACGGTACATAACTCCTCTCCCGCACGCATGGCTTGTATCATCAGCGATTGAAGGCCGGCATCGATAGCGGGTGTATTCTCACTGGAAGGCCAATCCAAGAAACGGTTCCCATCCAGTCTCTCTTGTCCGCTTGGGTCAACCTTCGAGATCAAGTGACGCAACAAAGCAGTCATATAAGAGCGTTGCTCTTGCAGATACGCAAGATTCCCTTGGTAATAATACCAATCCCGCTGAATCAACAACCACCAGATCGAGTACGAACTGATACCGTTCATCCAACTAGGCAGCGGCGTAATATCCCGAATCAAATCCAAGCTCTTAGGAACCACCTCATTATAACCGAAGACGGTACTGACCGTCATTACCTCCGGATGTAAATCCCCCACCCAGACGAGACGATCCCGTTTTACGCCGTCCCATAGATATTCCTGCATATTCAAGTGGACCGTGTACGCACCTGTCTTCCAGATCCGGTTCAACCGCTCGTCATTACAACGGAAAGAGCCCAGATAAGGAATATCCCGGAACGTGGAGATCGCACGGACCTCTTTTAATTGCAACTCCGTAGAATCACCCAATACATCAATACGCACGAAACGGAAACCGGAATTACCGATCTCCTGCACGCCCAGCCAAGGGAGCGATACCACGAAATCCCGCATCGCATGATCGTTGCTCGCCCCGTTCGCGCCATCTATCTCGCACATAGCCTCACTAACGGACTCGCCGAAACGAACCCGTACGGAAACCGGATCGTGAGACGGCGGCATACCGGTCACCAGCTGAAGGCCGCCTTGCAACTCCTTCCCGAAATCAAGCAGCAAAGCGGGATGTTCGGTTGGCGTACTTTTCAACACACACAACCGATTATTCGCCAAATCCGACTGTCCGTTGCCCGGAACAAGCAAATAGTTCGCTCCCGTAATTCGCAAACTATCTTGCTGCCAGACAATACGGACCGGAGCGATATACTCCCGTGTCCGATGGTCTCGCTGCTGGGCGAACAACGTGAACGAACCGATCCCTATGAATAGAATGATTAATTTCTTTCGCATACGCTAGAGTCCAAAAGCCGGAACCAAGTCATCCAATTGCTGATCCGTCATACCTTCCGGCTCGTAACCGGTCATGCGGGCACTGAAATAGATCTGGGCGGATTTACTCAACGTATCAATCGCATCGAAGCACTCGATCAGGTCCTCACCGACGGCAAGGATACCGTGCTTCTCCCAGAACACCACGTCGTGCTCCTCCAACTGACGGATCGTAGCGTGCGCCAACGCCAAAGTGCCCGGTATCTCGTAAGGAACGATACCGACCCCTTTCGGCACGATAATCCGACATTCCGGGATCATACTCCATAACGTGCGGGTAATCTTCTCCGAATCCAAGAACGGCTTGCAATGCGTCATGCCGATAATATCCGTCGGATGCGTATGCAATACCACCCGGTTATCCCGTCCCTTCGCACGCAAGAAATTGTGCATCAACAAATGGGAAGGCAATTCGGAAGTCGGTTGGATCGGTTGCTCCGCTATGATATCATACGATTTCCCATCGGCGGCGATACGGATCAAAGAACCGTTGGCAAAAGGATCTTTCGCCACGTAACGCATCCGTTTCCCGGTACCCGTCACATAAAAGACGTGCCCACATAAGGCCGTCATCGCTTCTTGTAAGGGGATCGAGGAAACCAAAGCCGGCAACGCCTTCTCCTCCTCGCTCAATAAAGTAGTCAGGTTCACCGATATATTCCCGCCGTTTCGCTCAGCCCAACCCTTGGTCCACAAATAGCCGGCGACCTCGGCGATACGATCTATTTCCGCCATCAGGCGTTCATTGTTTCTTAGTATTATCATGTCTATTTTAATTAAACTATATTCGGATATAATAAGGAAAGGATCAAGATACACATGCCGGTAATCAATACCACGATCGTCCGGCGATCCACGCCCTTCCATTCTTTTAATAAGATGCCCCAGACATTACTGAAAATAACATTCAACGACATCAGGATACTCCACGAGAAAGCCAGCATAACCGGGGAATCCGAGAAATAGCTCTTTCCCATCCCCAGTCCGAAGAACTGCGAGTACCAAAGCACGCCTGCCAAAGCGCAAAATAAGACATTATTCAGCAATGTACCTCCCGATACCGAGAAATAATCCTTGCCCGTCCCGTTTTTCACGTTCTGGAAAATACAATACACAGCGTTCGTACAAAAGCCGCCCAAAGTAACCAACAGTATCACGGGATTCAAGGCGAACAGATCGCTAGCTCCCGCCTCTTTCGCTTTCGCCAGCACCTCGTTTCCCGATTCCAAACCCAAATTGAAGCAGGCGCTCATCACGCCGGCAAGCAAGGCTACCGCCAAGCCCTTGGTCAAGGCAAAATCCTTCACCGCCGCTTTCTTCTCCTCCTCACTCATATTCCGAGCCCGCAGGCTTCCGGCATAACCGATCACGGCGATACCCGCTAAGGTAATGCAAACACCGGTCAACAGGATCAATCCGGTTCCCTCAAACAGATTCGTTCCACCGAACAAAGCCGGGAAGAGCGTACCGAAACCGGCGCATGTACCCAAGGCGATGCTCTGTCCCAAAGCTACGCCCAGATAACGCATACTCAACCCGAAAGTCAACCCGCCAACACCCCAGAGCATGCCATAGATAACCGCTCCCAAGCTACCCGGCGAACACCATAGCTCCAGCAAGGTACTCCCTTCCGGTACCGCCAACATCGCCCCGAGATAAGGGAAAACCAACCAAGCGAAGATACCTTGCACCAACCAAAAGCTTTCCCAACTCCAATCCCGGATCTTATTGATCGGCACGTACGAGCTACTCTGCCCGAAACTGCCGATCGCGATGATCAACAACCCGATCCCGATCTCTATCATTGCCGTCTTGAGGTAACGTCGGACTCATATTTCTCGATCTCAGCGATATAAGACTCTCCTACGGGGACCCCACTTTGTAGACAATACATATCCCAAACCGCCCCCCAAGGCAGACTCTTCGCTTCCTCCTGCAAGGCAAGACGCTGGAAATACTTACCCTCATCCTCGTACTGGCGAAGCAAGGCGATCGGCTCCAGCAAAGCGAGCATAAAGGCTTTTTGCGTAGCACGGCTACCAATGACATAAGCACCGATACGATTGATGGTAGCGTCGAAATAATCCAAACCGATATGTACCCGGTCCAAGGCGTCGCAACGCACGATCTCACGGGCTAAATCCTGCACATCGTCATTCAAGATCACGACATGATCGCTATCCCAACGGATCGGACGACTTACGTGCAACATGATCTCAGGCGTAAACAGCAATAACGAGGAAACCTTGTCGGCGATACTTTCCGTCAGATGGAAATGGCCGGTGTCCAAAGTAACGATCTTATTCTTTTTCGCTCCGTAGCCCAAATAAAAATCATAGGAACCTACCGTATAACTCTCCAAGCCGATACCGAAGAGTTTCGCCTCGATACAATCTTTCATCCATTTATATTCGGTAGCGAATATCTCATCCAGCGATTCCTCCAAGATACGGCGATAACGTAAGCGGCTGGCCGGTACTTCCTTGCTCCCGTCATGTATCCAAAGGTTCATCATGCAAGGATCGTTCTGGGCTTTGCCCATCTCATCGCTGATCCAGCGACAACGCTTCGTATGCTCGATCCAGAAGTTACGGATATCATCGCTGGGGTTCGCCAAGGTCAAATCTCCGCTTTTAGGGTGCGAGAAAGAGGTACTGTTGAAGTCTAGCTTGAAATCATTCTCTTTCGCCCATTGTATCCAGCTCTCGAAATGATGGGGTTCTACCTCGTCACGGTCTACTTTCTCCCCTTGGAAATCCCCGTAGATCTCATGCAGACTAAGCCGATGATTACCGGGGATATAGGATTTCGCCTTCAATACATCCCGGCGCAACTCGTCGATAGTACGGGCACGTCCCGGATAATTGCCGGTCACTTGTATACCACCGGTCAAGGAGCCGTCTTGGTTCTCGAAACCGCTTACGTCATCGGCCTGCCAGCAATGCAGGGATAGGGATATTTTCTTCATATCCTCTAAAGCTTTACGAACGTCTACACCTACGGCCGCATAACGTTCTGCCGCTACTTCAAATGCCTGTTGAATTAAACTGTCTTTTGTCATGGTATGATGTTTTTAAATTTATATGATTTGAATGTGTATCACCTTTCCGGATAAAATTCCTTGGGAGGGAATGCGGTGGCTATCAGTCTTCGCATCTCCCAACAATCCGTCAGTAATCCTGCCGACTTAGCCTGTATCAAGCAATTTCCAATGGCTGTCGCCTCAGACGGGCCTGCCAATACGGGAATACCGATAGCGTTGGCTGTCAACTGATTCAGCAGATCGTTCCGAGAGCCACCACCTATCACATGCAATCGTTCAATCGGATGTGGCGACATCGATTTGAGTATTTCCAACACCTCTTTATAACGATTCGCCAAGCTATAAAATATACAATGTATATAATCGGCGTCCGAAGCGGGAACAGCCTGCCCGGTTTCCTCACAATAGGCCGTGATCTCACGTAGCATATTCTCTGGATTGGCGAAACGGGGATCATCCGGATTGATCAAAGAAGTAAATTCGCTCAACTCCGCCATCCGAACCATATCATCGTACGAATAATCCAATCCGGACCGCTTCCATTGCTCCCGGCAACGTTCCAAGATCCACATACCTGTAATATTCTTCAAAAAGCGGGTCGTACCCTCGATGCCCCCCTCATTCGTGAAATTATTCTTGAAAGAGACCTCGTTGATAATCGGCTTCTCCACCTCGATACCCATCAAGCTCCAAGTACCGCTACTCAAGTAAGCGAAATTAGGAGAAGAAGCAGGAACAGCGGCTACCGCCGACGCCGTATCGTGACCGGCCACGGCGATTACTGGGATTTCCCCAATTCCTGTCTTACGGGCAATCGACTCGCTCAACCGCCCGATCAACGTCCCCGGCATCACCACCGGACACATCAAAGTAGGAGATACACCCACGGCCTCCAAGAGCTTGTAATCGAATTTATGGGTTTCCGGATTCAATAATTGAGACGTGGAAGCGATCGTATATTCACATACCATACGCTCCGTCAACATATAAGCCAAAAGGTCCGGTATGAATAATATCTTTTCCGCCACTTCCTGCGGTATAAACGAGTCTTGCCCCGCCCTGAAAAGCTGGAACAAGCTATTAAACGGCATCACTTGAATACCTGTCCGCTTATAGACCTCTTCCTTGGGAATCCGTTTGAAAAAGTCCTCGGGAGCCCCGTCCGTATAAGGATCTCGGTAAGCACGAGGTAAGCCCAACAAAGAGCCATCCAAAGCCACATACCCAAAATCCACCCCCCATGTATCTATTCCGATCGAGTGCAACCGGATTCTTTGCCGGGCGCATACCGTCAAGCTTTCTATAAGAGAAGTATAAAGATGATAGATATCCCAATAAAACCGTCCGTGTAATTCCACCATCGGATTCGGGAACCGATGGATCTCTTTCATTTCAAATTTGGCATCCTTTAAGGTTCCGAGCACGGCCCGTCCGCTGGTAGCCCCTATATCAAAGGCTAGAAAATTATATTCCTTCATGGCTTAACAAAGTTATTTGTTTGACGAAAGCAAAAGTAGAAGCATTATTGCTATATTTGCTTACGAAAATGATTTTAAACCTTTCAAATCTGACATGAACGAACTGCGGAATGATTTACTACGTTACTTGACGATCAGCGCTACGGATGAGGAATGGGGAATCGTCGTCACGACGGTCGGATATCAATTCATCCCGCCGGGTTGCGCCTATCCACTTTCCCGGCATCCGGAGAAGTATAATTTCAAGCCTCAGACCGGACGTATCCTGAATGAGTATCAATTGGTATATATAACGAAAGGTAGCGGGTACTTTTCCTCCCAGTCTTGTAAATCGCAAAAGATAAACGCAGGGACGATGATCCTCCTTTTCCCCGGAGAATGGCATAGTTATTATCCGGACCGGGAAACGGGATGGGATGAGTATTGGGTAGGTTTCCGGGGCATTCATATCGATAAACGTGTGGAGAAGAAATTCTTTACCAAGGAAGAGCCGCTACACCGGATCGGGCTGAGCGCTACGATCGTCGGACTTTATGAGGATATACTGAAGTTCGCCTCGGAGGAGAAATCCGGTTATCAACAGATGATCTCCAGTATCGTGCTTCATATATTAGGCTCCGTATATTATAAGGAAAAGAACAACTCCTTCACGAACACCTATGTCGTAGATAAAATCAACGAGGCACGTATATTAATGAAGGAGAACATCGAGGACCCATTAAGTCCGGAAGAGATCGCTGCCCGTCTTGGTTTAGGTTATTCATGGTTTCGCCGGATGTTTAAGGAATACACCGGCGTCTCCCCCGCCCAATATCAATTACAACAGAAGCTCCTTCGTGCGAAAGAGCTTCTGACTAGCACCCCTTTGACGATCTCCGAGATCGCCTATAGCCTGCATTTCGAGAATGCCGGCCAATTCTCCACATTCTTCAAGAAGAAAGAAGGGGTCACGCCCTCGGAGTTCAGGGATCGGACACATTGAGATAATATTAGAACTCAGCCACGACCATCACCGGGAAATGATCCGAAGGTGTATGTCCGTATAATGTGTTCGTTAATACACCGTATTTATCAATTTGGATACTGTCGGTTACCCAGATATAATCCAGACGCTCCTCTGTCTTGATCGTACTATCATATCCGTGATAGGTACAGACCGGACCGAACGGGGCTTCCTTGGTGATCTTATAAGAGTCGTTCAAGAAACCGCTATCATTTAAAATACGGATCGGTTCTTCGGTAGGAAACGCATTGAAATCGCCTGTCAGGAATACAGGCTGATTACCGGCGATACTTTTGATCCGTGAGATCATTAAGTTAGAAGATTCCCTACGGGCCACATCTCCCTCGTACTCATAATGTACATTAAAGAAATAAAATTGTTTATGGTTCTTCAAGTCCTCAAACTTCCCCCAAGTACAAATCCGGTTACAGCAAGTACCATCCCAACCTCTACCGGGTTTCTCGGGATGTTCCGATAACCAGAAATCACCTTGATCCAACACCTTGAACCGATCTGAACGATAAAATATGGCGCAGTGCTCTCCGGCATCTTTTCCATCATCCCGTCCTACACCAATAAACCGGTAGTCGCTTAACCGCAAGATATCGTTTAATTGATGCGTAAATCCTTCTTGAGTCCCGAATAAATCGAAACCATAAAAACGGATTAAGTCATTCACCATATCTTTCCGGTGAAACCAAGCGTTCTCCCCATCGGATGGAGTATCCATCCTCAAATTAAAAGTAGCGATCTTTAAGACCTCCTTATCTTCCGCTTTTCCATAAGCCATCGCCAAGAACAGCAATGACACGAATATAATTAACTTTTTCATGATTCATTCTTTTTTTAGTTACCAACCCGGATTTTGTGTCAAGTTCGGATTCATGATAATATCCAAGTCCGGAATAGGATATAGATAATGCTTATCCTCCCATACCCGGGGAATATTATTCAACCAAGTCAATTCTCCTTTCGTATTCCCTGATAAACGCTGCGGATTTACCTTACCGGCCTTCATCTCGGAAACGACCACGTAGGTCACTCCCGATATCGGGTTCTCCACGTTCTCATTCATCGTAAAACATACATCCAAGATACCATCTTCATTTAAATCCATCGGCTTATCCAATTCCGGGACATAGAAACCATTCCAAGGCATTGTCATCAGATTCCCTTTTTTCCAACGTAACAAATCACTGAAACGCAAACCCTCGAATACCAATTCGATACCTCTCTCACGACGGATCTCCAGCAAACTGGGATCTGTTATTTCCGGGAAATAATTCGCTTGCAGGTAAGGATCAGCCTTTGTCGGTCTAGCTGTCAAACCTCCTGTTATCCCCGCTCTACCCCGTAAAGCACCGATCGTTTTTTCCCAATCCGCATCCGTGAAGACTCCAAGCTCCGCTTTCGCTTCCGCATAGTTCAATAATACCTCGGCGAAACGAATCAAAGGAATCGAATTATCATTATTCGCACCGCTATCATAAAACACATCATCCAGGCAATACTTAATAGGTTGATAACCGGTATAGGTATAAGAGAAGATCGGAGGAGCGGGCGTTTGCACCCCCCCATCAATACGCTTATAATCCCCCATACGGATGGTTTGTTGCAAACGTTTATCACGATTCTTCACCTCATCCATAAAGACCATGGTCTTATATCCCTCCTTGTCCGTAAAAGGAGTACCGTCCTCCATCAAATAAGTATTCACGAACGTACGGATCAAATTCAGACGGGGACCATATGTAGCGCTTGTCCAATACCAGTTAGCGTCATTCAATACGCTCAAGGACTTATCACAAACAGCGGCAAGCATAACCTCCGTAGTCACCGGCTTCACACTGATAAACAAATCCCGGTACGATTTCGTCGTACCGTTTGCCGTATACAATTTAAAACCAGAGTTAGCGATCACATCCTCTGCCGCTTTAACCGCCTCGTTCAGCCAAGCATTCGCCGACTCTTTCAGCCCATATTCCGTATGATACTTACGAAACGTCCCCTCGAACAGGCATACTCTCGACTTGAAAGCCTGAGCTACATACTTCGTGATCAAGGAACTGGTCTGATCACTCGTCAAGGTAATATGCTCGCAAGCGAAATCCAAATCAGCCAAGACCGAATCCATCACCAAGGTTCTCGAATCCCTTGCCGCATACAGATCGGGGTCATCCACCTCCATCGCCTTATTGATCCAAGGCACGTCGCCAAAGCGTTTCACCTTATCAAAGTAGAACCAAGCACGGAAGAAACGAGCTAAACCTATATAATTCATCCTAACGCTTTCCGATACCCGTGGGTCCGTACAATTCTGGATAAAGTAATTGATGTTCCGAAGCTTTTCCCAATCCCAGCCATCGCTCTGTTGAGGACCATAGGCATCCGCCAATATAAAATTAGGAACCAACGCCCTCGCCGCATAATCACACATATTATCCGCTTGGTGAGCGGCCGATGGAGTCGGTAAAATCTCATAGAACGAGTTCGCGTATAATTCCAATCCATTCTCCGTACTGAAAACCGGTTCCTTGGAAACCTCTGAAACAGGAACCTCATCCAAATCGCAAGAGAACAAACCTATCACACTGATGATATATATTAATGTCTTTTTCATACTATAGCACTTTTTAGAATGTAACTGACAAACCAAAACTAACACTCTTCAATATCGGATAGCTATATCCATTACCCGACGTACCCTCCGTTAAATCCCGGTCAGAACCTCTGACCGCCTCAACGTCTAAGTCTTTAGAATATTTATAGAAAGGAGACCAACTCCAAAGATTCTCGCCCGAGACGTATACCTTGGCATTCTGCATCCTTAGTTTCGAGATAAAGCTCTTCGGCAAAGTATACCCTAACTGAATATTCTTCATACGTATATAGGCGATATTCTGTAAGTAACGGGTTTGTTTCAAGTTCAACTCGGCATAAGGCTCCTCAGAGGAGTATCCTCTCAAACGGGGGAAATAGGTATTCGGATTCTCCTCCGTCCAGATATTCCCCAAATGAGATTTAGGCATATCATTATACGGACGATTATACATACCCCAGAAATAAGAGGCTTCCGATCCCGGCCACCAATCTTGTTTACCTACACCTTGGAAGAAAGCGGAGACGAAGAAGTTATTCCAATCACCGCTCAAATTGATACCATAGATGAAACGAGGCTCGCTATTACCGATTATCTTCTGGTCACCCGGATTATCCACCGTATTGTTTCCATAATCAATCACGCCATCGCCGTTCAAGTCCTTGAACTTGATATCGCCCGGAAGCCATTGTCCAGCCGTAGCACCCGCGTAGAAATAGGGTTGTTTAGCGTGGCTATCGATATCAGCTTGCGAGGTAAAGAAACCTTCAGTCTCGTATCCCCAGATCTCACCTACCTTCATACCCTCGTAATAGTAATCATCGCCCAGTTTCTTTTCCGGGTTATTGTATTTATCAATCGTTGACTGGTAATCGGCGAGCGTGAAACGAACCTCGTAATTGAACGGTTTACTTGCCAACTGGAACTGATCCCGCCAAGAGACACTCAACTCAAAACCTTTTGTCGTAAGATCCGCATAGTTACCTTTCGGCACATCCGTACCGAACACCGCCGGCAATGACATACCCACCGTAAACATATCGGTTGTTTTCCGTTGATAGATATCGCCCGAGAATTGCAAACGGTTCGATAGGAAAGCAAAGTCCAGACCAAGGTTCAAGGTCGTAGATTTCTCCCAAGTCAAGCCCAACGGAATAACCGCCGGCTGGCCCGTATACTGCGGACGTATGCCATTCAACACCAAACTGGATTGCTTGATCTTAAATAACTCTTGGAATGAGTACGGATCAATATTACCATTACCCAAGGAACCATAAGAGGCACGTACCTTCAGATTCGAGAAGATTTCCTCGGGAACCTTCCAGAACGGCTCTTGCGAAACCCTCCAACCCGCAGAGACCGATGGGAAGAACGCATATTGAGAATCCGACGGGAATTTGGAAGAACCATCTAACCGACCATTCACTTCCAATAGATAACGATCATTAAAGACATAATTCAAACGGAAGAAACCTCCGGATATACGCCATTTGGAATAACCACCCTCGGTATTAATCGTTTGTCCCAAGGCCATATTCAAATCCTCGGCATCATCAAAGATCAATCCGTTTCTCAATACCTTTACATTCTTCATACGGGATTCCTCGTAGTTATATCCTACCATCGCCTTGAAATAATGCACTTCTTTAAAGGTATCCTCGTATTCTCCGTAAATATTGCTAGCCAGATAACTAGTCGTCTTATTCGTATTCTGGATATCATTCTTGGAAGAACCTACGTACTCAATCACACCCGGACGGCGGCTGAACGGCACCGGTACCCGGATCTGGGTTTGGTCGTTGTCATTGTTCTGGAACGTAAAATCACCTTTGATACGCAATTTATCCTTCAAGAAACTAGCCGTAGTGCTCACCGTATTCTTCAAGATCCTTTGCTCGGTATCGATACCATTCTTTCCGTACCAGAAATCACCAACCGTATAAGCGGCAGAGTGCGTCAAGGTACCATCCGGGTTAAACATCGGAGCCAAAATATGCCCCTCATCCGCGATATTACGCCAGATACCGCCACCTTCACCTACATTCAACGGATTATGATAAGTCATGCTGGAATACTCCAAATTGTCCTCCACCTTCAACCAATCAAATACCTGCACCGCTCCTTTCGCACGCATATTGAACAACTTATAGTCGTCCGTATTATATCGGAACAATCCATCTTGCCCATAATAACGGCCCGTTACATAGAAACTGGTCTTGCCGCTACTTCCGGACACGGAAATATTATGATCCGTAGCGAACGTAGATTTCTTATACAATTCCTTGTACCAATCCGTATTTCCATAATATACATAATCCCCATTCGGACCGATCTCTACCTCCGGTAATCCCGAGATGCCGGAACGACGCTCCAGTTCCTCCAGATACTCCTGAGAGAATTTCAAGGTCTTATTAATGTTCTGTGGAGTTTGGGAATAATCGTAATAAGCGCTCCACGCCTCATTAAAGTATTTAGCGTATGTATATCCATCGGTAACGACATCCGGTACCTTCGTCGGAGATTTCATCGTAAAATTACCCGAGTACGTCACGGAAGTCTTGTCCTTGGACGGATTCTTCGTCGAGATTAATACGACACCAAATGCGCCTCTCGCGCCGTAAATGGCAGCCGAAGCCGCATCCTTCAAGACAGATACACTGGCGATATCATTCGGGTTCAACATACTGGGATCACCCTCCACGCCATCGATCAATATCAAGGCGCTACCCTTTTGTCCGATAGAGGTCGTACCACGTATATTATATTCCGCCGTACGATTTGGTTTACCATCTGTCATCGAGATATTCAGATTAGGGATCGTACCTTGAAGCGCTTGGGTAACGTTTGAGATGGAACGGTTATCGAACACCTCACTCGTCACTTGTTCCACCGCACCCGTCAGATTCACCTTCTTCTGGGTACCGTAACCAACCACGACTACTTCATCCAATTTCTGGGTATCCTCACGGATCGTCACGGTCAGCTCGCTCTTCCCTTTAACAGCGATATCCTGAGGCATAAAACCGATATAAGAGACTTGCAAGATATCATTGTCCGAAGCCTCCACCGAGAAATTTCCATCCATGTCCGTTATGGTACCGTTCGTCGTACCTTTCACCACGACATTCGCCCCGATTACCGGATCACCCAAAGGATCTAGTATCGTACCGGTTATCTTGCGGGAAGGTTTACCGGCTGACGCACTTGCATTTTGTCTCGGAAACAAAGCGATCTGCTTACTGGTGATCTCAAAAGAGAGGTCCGTGGTCCTTAGCATTGAATTTAAGGCAGACTCTATAGGCTGATTCGAGACGTTCAAACTTACCTTTTGAGTCAAGTCTATCTTGTTACCGTCATAAAAGAACGTATAACCGCTAGCGACCTCAATCTCATGGATCGCCTCTTTCAACGGTAGGTTCGAAAATGAAACTGATATCTTCTTGTCGACGGCTTCAACAGCTAACAAACGTAAAGAAAAGAATAGAAGAAAGAATATCGCATACAAACAATTTCTTCCTTTCACAAATTGTCTTTTATTATTCATATATTTGCGAAGTATTTAAAGTTAACATCCTTACAGCTTTAGACAAACGGCCAAATTTGAACAAGCTGTAATTAGATTTTAATTTGGATTAGGGATTTGTCCCCGAAAGGCTTAAGTTACCGCTTAAGCCTTTTTTGTTGTCTTATGTCATTGGGATAATCTCATAGGCATTACTTTTTAGAAGGTTCAACATGCATTATTTGTACGTGATCATCCTCGTCGAACGTATAAGCGATCGGGTTTATGCGCGACATGATCCGTAAGATCACTTCCAGTGACTCATCCTTGATTGTGAACGTATAGGCTTGTGAATCCGGGATGGTAGGATCTACCTCGATCTTAACATTATACCATTTCTCCAGATAACGAGTTATGTACCGTAACGACTTCGCCTCAAACCGCACACTCTCGCTTGCCCAGAAAGACTCGTAAAACATATCGGCGGAGGTTATATTCAAGGTCTTATCCCTTTTATTCAAAGCGGCGATCTCCCCCGGATACAGATAAGCCTCCTTACCTCCGGCCTCCAAAGAGACTGAACCCCGGAAAAGGGTCACCCGAATGTTTTCTTCCTTTGGATAAGAGTTCACGTTAAAGCAGGTACCATGTACCTTTACTTTCACCTCCGAGGCCAAGACCACGAAAGGATGCCGGTTGTCTTTCGTCACGTCAAACAGGGCCTCGCCGTTCAAAGCCACTTCCCGGTTCTCCATGAAATCTGCCGCATACTCCAAGGTAGAACCGGAGTTCAACCAAACAACGCTGCTATCCGGCAATACGATCCTCGACTTACCGCTTAAAGCGGAATAAGACAACTTATTGGAATAAACGGCCCGGTCTCCTCCAGTATACAAGAAAGAGAAGGTCAACGAAATGATCAATAATATGGAAGCCGCGGCTACCGCCATACGGAATTTCCAGATAGAGACGACTTTAGGAGCCTTGTTCTCTTGGGACATACGACTTTCCAGTTGTTGCCAATAAAAAGCGGTATCCGGCGTATAGGATGAAGCCTCCTCCCGGATCTCTCTCCATAATCCCTCTAGTTCTTGATATAAATGAGCATTCCCTTCTCCTTGAAGCCATTCCTCGAACAACTTCTCACCTCTCTCATCTTGTTCATCCTTCAGACGAGATATAATTAATTGCCATGGTATATGTTTATTCATGAAGTGCCATTTTCTAGTGTGACACATCAAATGACGATAACCCTACATAGTTTTCATTATTTTTTTTAATCTTGTGGAAATAAAATCACCATAAGTAGTGATAGGCATCCCCCAAATAGGCCCGGATCTGTTTTAACGCTCTGGAAATATGCCCTTCCACGGCTTTAACGCTTATATTCATTTGCTCCGCTATCTCCTTATTTGAAAGGTTGTCCATACGGCTCTTATTGAATACATCACGGCATTTCGGGGGAAGGGAGAAAATAGCCTCATGAATCAGGCGTTGCAACTCTTGAGTTTCCAATGTCTCGTCATTCTCGAAACGTTCCAAAGAGGAAAAATCGTCCGTTGAGATAAAACGCTCGTTATCTCTTAGGTAATTCAAGGCCCTATTCCGTGCGGACTGGAATAGATAGGCTTTCAACGTGATCTGGATTTGTAAGGTCTCCCGTCTTTCCCAAAAGCTGGCAAAGATATCGACTACGATATCCTCGGCGGCTCCCGGTTTCTTCATATATAAATGTACGAAGCGGCATAAAGGAGTGAAATATAACTCAAACAGATGTTTAAAAGCCAGTCTATCACCAGCTTTTATCAGTTTTAGAATAAACAAATCGTCTATAGTTTTATCCATTATTCCATCTCCCTTAGCGTCAAGATATTTGCAAACATAGACATAAAAAATCAAATGGCAATAACTCGATAAACTTTAAATAGATTCATTCTACTTGATCGAGCCTCCTTGAGAGAATCGCATCTATTTGTAATATCCCGGTTATTTTCCCCAGATATATTTTGCTTTAATCCTAGTAAATACATATTTTTACTTCAAATTAAAATTTTAAGTTATGAGGATCACTTATCTTTTACTCTCTCTTGTACTTTGTCTCTGTCCGGTCATGCAGGCGCAAAATACGACGAATCAATTTATGAAACAGGCACAAAGCAGCCTAGAAAAAAAAGACTACACCAAAGCTCGTTATCTTTTTTTACAAGCTTACAAGAGCTTATCCCAACAAGGTGATTACAAACAGGCAATCGATGCCGGTACGCAGGCGGCTTATCTATATTATTGCGAGAATTATTACCAAGAGGCATTCGATCTTTGCCGCCAGATGAACCAATTCATCTTAACCGAAGAACTGAAGTTGCAAAAATCGCTCTATGAACAACGCTTCCAAGTAACGAAAGAGCGGTTGGAAATGTATATTAAGCTAAAGAACGCCGCCCAAGCGCAAGTTCAACTCAATACATTAGATAATCTGGCCAGCCAAGCGGGTGATGAGAAGTTATCGAACAATTTATTATATACCCAAGCGGGTTATTATTATACGTTCGGGCAAAACGAGCAGGGGGACGCTGCTTTCCAGAAACTGATCAACCAGTATAAGGAGAAAAAAGAATACGACAAGGTGAACGATTGCTACCGGAACCTGATCTCTATCGCTCGTAAGGCAAACAACGCCCCACTGATGGAACGTACCTACGACAAATACATCGTATGGACGGATTCCGTAAAGGCTCTTACGGCAGAGGATAAACTAGGGGCATTACAACAAAAATACGATCAGAGCCTACAGACAATACAGGAGAAAGACGATAAATTGTCTGTTAAGCAATATATGATTGTCGGACTTATCACATTCGTGGTAATCCTTATAGCCGCCTTACTTTTCTTAGGATTCCTTTTGCTGCGCTTCATCGTGCTGAACAAGAAATTAAAGAAAATCATCCAGACGACAAATGAGCATAGCGAACAACAAGCCCAATTCATCCAAAACATATCGGTTCAGATGGAGCCTACCTTGAACAAGCTTAGCGCATCCGCCAAGGAATTACAGGCGGTAGCTCCGAAGCAGGCCGAGGATGTATGGACACGGGTAGAGGCTTTGAAACAGTTTACGGTTCATATCCAAGAGCTTTCCTCCTTGGAGAATACGTTGATGGAACCGTATGAGGTTAGTTCTTTTAATGTAGGAAACTTCAGTAAGAAAATCGTGGAGAAGGTTAAAGGGGATATTCAACCGGAGGTCAATCTCGTAACAGACGTGCCCCAATTGGAGATTAAGACAAACGCCGAGCATCTGGAACAAGTCTTATTGCATTTGTTAAAGAATGCCGCATTATATACTTCCAGCGGTAACATCCGTCTGGAATTTAAACGGAAAGGCGCTCATGTTTGCCAATTTATCATTACCGATAATGGTACAGGCATACCGGATGATCTAAAAGAGAACTTATTCAAGCCATTCAATGAGGCGAAGGATCTAGCGCAAGGCGATGGTTTAGGATTACCCATCTGCGCACTGATGGCTAGCAAATTAAACGGAACCCTATCTATCGATAAGGAATATAAGAAGGGATGCCGGTTCGTCTTGGTATTGCAGATATAAAATAGACTCACCTTGTTTGTCTTTTTACCGCGATGCGGATGCAGTGACGCTGCAATCCGGGTTGCAGTAACACTGCATCCACATCGCGGTATCACTGCAACCCGGGTTGCGGTAGCTTATTCCGGCAAATGCTTCCGTAAGAACTCAATCCAGTTACCAGAGGCGATACGGTTGATAGCATCGTCCGTAAAGCCACGGTATTGAAGGATCGGGAATATCTTTTGGAGATCGGCGATCGTTACTAGGTCATACGGGCATTGCTCCGTACCGAAAGCACCATCCAGATCACTGCCGATAGCCACATGGTTCGCATTTCCGGCCAATTGGCAGACATGATCGATATTGTTCGCCATAATCTCCATACCACAGTTCATGCCTCTTGGAGTAGACTCGCCTCGCACCCAGTTCGGTACCATCATCCAAGCGTCTAGGGCGATACCGATCACGGCGTCACGCTCTATCAACGCCTTGATCATCTCGTCGCTAAACTGACGGTTGTGATCTACGAAGGCCCGACAGTTGTTATGGCTCGCCCAAATCGGTCCCTTATACAAATCCAACGCATCCCAGAAAGCCTCATCACATAAATGGGTCACGTCAAGAATCATACCCAAGCGATCCATGGTACGCAACAACTCTTTCCCCATGGCATTCAGATGACCGGTAGAATCCGTACCGTTGGCATACCTTCCGGGGCCGTAATGTGCCGGGCCAACCGCCCTCAAGCCATAAGCATACGCCCTTTCCACATGATTCACCGTGATGAACGAGTCGGCTCCCTCGATACTTAATACATAACCGATCGGCTTCTTGTCGGCGGGTTCACCGTCTTTCCAAAGAGCCAGATGCGCTTCCAAGGCCTTCTTATCCCGGATCATGGCCATCTGACCCTCCTCTTCCATCGCCTTATACCAAGCGAGTTGGCCTTGGGTCTGCGCCCAAGCTTGTTCCGGGGAATGCCAACCGGTAAGGGGGTTATCCGGTCCGACGTAACGACCGATTTGGGTAGCTACCACAAGTCCTACGTTACCCTTACGTAGTTCCTCAAACGATATAGTGGCGTTTCCACGGTCGGGCTTATCGGTCATACCGATTTCTCTCCGGTTTATTTCCTTTAGGGGTTGACGCAGATCCCGGTTCCACTCCAAAGCGTTCATGCTAAGGTCGAGATGGGCGTCGATAATAAATGGCATATGCATGTTAATTGAAAATTGAAAGTTGAAAATTGAATTTATACTGTCTCGTTGTTCCGTTAATAGGTGATGCGGCGTGAACGGGCAATGATAGGCCATTCGCCGATCGCCTCACGATCCCTGATCACATAAGCCTTGTCGTATAAAGCGACCGTAGGACAAATATGAACGGGAATGCCATAGAATACGGAACCTAATGGATAGAGCCGACTGTCTGGGACTTCCAAGACCAGATGCTCCTCGCTCTGGGAGATAGGTTTCGCCTCCGGATGGTTCAAGAAAAACACACGGGGCAAAGGACTTTCCGAGGCTACCGCCTTGTAACCAAGATCTACGCAAACATGATGCTCATCCAGCACGGAAATGACCCGGGTTATCAATAAGGCGGCTACCTTGAACGGCATATCCGGATAAGCGTTTCCATACCCCCAATCCCAGAACACAAACGTGCCGGGACTGCATTCGCAATCCTTCCGCTTCGCGTACATCGGGAATGTAGGAGTACCTCCCATCACCTTAACCAATGGATAGGCGAACTTGCGGGATATCTCCCGGAACACACGTTCGGTCAAGGCGTACGCAGCATCCGCACCTTGGCAACGTACCGAGAGCTCCGCGTCATGTATATGTCCGTCGTAGCCATGCAACCCGATAATCCGCAGAGACCTCAGCGGCAGGATGGCATCCACCAGCGCCTCCGCTCTCTCCGGGAGGACTCCGGTACGATTCATTCCCACGTTCAGATCGATAAAGACATCCAAGGTGATATTCCCGGCCTCGCAAAGAGCCGAGATCGCACGGGCATTCTCCGCTTGATCTACCAAGCAGGAGTAATGGGTGGCGGGATATGCCTTTATCAAATCTAATAAGCGGGAAATCTTCGGGCCTACCGGCTGATAGGCTAATAATACATCGGGGGCATTCATATGCCCCAGCATCTCGGCCTCGGCAATCGTAGCGCACTTGAACTTCCGGATTCCGGCATCCAGCAGCATGCAGGATACCTCAGCCGCCTTATTCGTCTTCACGTGCGGACGAAGCCGGTTCGTATCGCCTATGATCTTCTTGGCCAACTCGATATTGCCGGAAATACGATCCGGATAGAACGCCAAGGCTGGCGAGTCTATCCGGTCTACATTACTTATGACGTACCAATCGTCCATGGCTTATTCGTATAATTCGAACAAAGCCTCTATCTCTACAGGAATATTATCGGGAAGAGAACCGAATCCTACGGCGCTACGGGTACCTACACCGTTATCCGGCCCCCATACGGCGGCGAACAACTCGCTACAGCCATTGATCACATAAGGATGCTTTCCGAAATCGGGCGTACAATTTACCATACCCAATACCTTGATCACTCTCTTTATCTTGTTGAAGCTACCAAGGTTCGCCTGGATGGTCGCCAACATGGTAAGTCCTACTTGCTGGGCGGCGAGTTTGCCTTCATCCATCGTCAAGTCCTTACCGATACGTCCGATGATCAAGGATTTATCATTCCGCACAGGCCCGTGACCGGAAAGATACAGGTATTTACCATCTATCACACAAGGCTTGTAAACTCCGGCCGGAGCCGGTGCGGGAGGTAAGGTCAACCCTAATTTCTCAAAATTCTCATCTGCGTTAATCATGCTCATAATTTCTTTCATTTATATGATTAGTAAAAAAATATATTGGTCTATTTCCTGACTCTTTCCGTTACCGGTTGATTCGTGGCGACAGAGATTCCTTGTAGCTCTACATACTCGACGCTTAAAGGATTCTTGGAGCTGGCTTTAACGTAGAGGGATTGGAGAATCGCCTGTTGGTTGTTGATCGTTATGTAGCATACATAGCGGGAATCACGTTTGGTAATCGTCAACTGGCGGGAGGGATAAGCGGTCAATGAGCATACACAAGCATTATCACTCGCCGAGATCAGTTTATACCCATAAGCCATTTTCCGTTGGATATAGCTCAAGCCATTGGTTTCCCCCGGATGCTTTTCCCGATTGACCCAATAAACGTTCAAGGGATCATGTGTATCCAGCTTACCATCCCTCAGATTCACATCGTAACAAACCAAGTTCTTATTCACGCTTCGTGCTATATGAAAAAGCCTCCCGACCGTTGGATAAGTACCTTCCTCCGGGTCCGCCGCAAACGAGGCGACGAAAGGGAAAAGCATAATAACGATACTAAGCAGCCATCTCTTTCTCATTGCTCAATCATTCTTTTGTTATACAATCAAATTTAAGATCATTACCCCGATCAATCCTACGACCGACACGATCGTCTCCATGATAGACCATGAGCAGATCGTATCCTTTATGCTTAGGTTAAAATATTCCTTGAACATCCAGAAGCCGGAATCGTTGACATGCGAGAACATCAAGCTACCCGATCCTAAAGATAAAACCATCAAGTTCGGGTTCGCACCCGTTTGCGTAACTAAAGGCATCACCACGCCCGCCGCCGTCAACGCCGCCACCGTAGCCGATCCCACGCACAAACGGATCACGGCAGAGATCAACCAACCCAAGATCAACGGATGAACGGGCAATTGCTCTAGGCTTGTCGCCAGCTCATTGCTTACCCCGCTATCCTCCATGATCTGCTTGAAGATACCGGAACCCGCGATGATCAAAAGGATCATAGAGATATCTTTCACGGCCTCCCCATAGACTGCCATAACCGACTTGATACTACGTCCCTGCCGGATACCCAGCGTATATGTAGCGAACAACAAGGCGATCAGCATTACAATGGAAGGAGCACCAATAAAAGAGACTATCCCGCTCGCCATCTCGCCCATATCCTTAAAGCAATAAGGAATAACCGTCACGATAATCAGTAAAAAGACAGGCAACGTAGCGCTGATAAAACTATTCGCCTTGCCCGGCATGCTATATCTCCCGCTATCCTCTTTCTGCTCGAACAACGTGACCGGACCGGATTTTATATGTTTCAACCGACTGCCGAACACCGGCCCGGCGATAATGATAGCTGGAATCGCCAAGAACAAGCCATAGATCAGCGTAAGGCCGATATTTGCGTTGAACTGTACCACCAAGGCTACCGGAGACGGATGCGGGGGCAGGAATCCATGCGTCACGGACAGCGCCGCCAACATCGGCAACCCGATATAGACCGCCGGAAGCTTGTATTTATACACGATCGAGAAGATCAATGGCACCAACAACACAAATCCGATCCCATAAAATAACGGAATACCCACGACAAAACCTGTCACCATCAGCCCCCATTGTATATGCTTAGTACCAAAAAGTGACACCATCACGGAAGCGATCTTCTGTGCCGCTCCGCTCTCGGCCACCAACTTGCCTAGCATAGCGCCTAATACGATAATCAACGTCAACCCACCCAAGATACTCCCGATACCGTTATTCACCGAGTCCGGCAGCTTCTCCAACGGAATGCCCAAAGCGATGCCCGCCAAGATAGAGGAGATCAGAAACGCGATGAAAGCATCCACCTTAAAGTAGGATATCAAGACAATCAATAAGGCCAAACAAAGTACGACAATGATAAATGACATGTTTTTTCGCTGTATTAGTTTATAATCCGTAAACGGGATACAAAGAAAACATTTATTTCCGAACTACCCCTTTTTACGATAACTAATTACCGCTAACAGATTAAAAAAAACAGCAAATAGACAGACAATCACAAAATGTCCCCGTAAATCGGCAAAGCCGCTCCCCTTTAAATAGACCATACGCATCACCTCCACGAAATAACGCACCGGGTTCGCCAGCGTGATCTTCTGCGCCCATTCCGGCATACTGCTGATCGGCGTGAACAATCCGCTTAGCAAGGCGAAAATGATCAAGAAGAAAAACGCCGTAAGCATCGCTTGTTGCTGTGTGGACGAGAAGGAGGAGATCGCCAAGCCAAATCCCGTAAAAGCGATCAAATATACGGCGGCGAACAAATAGATCCCCCCGAAACTCCCCTCCGGCACCAAGCCGTAGATCAGCCAAGCGATGAGGATCGCCACCGTCAGCAGGACAAAGCCTATCACCCAGAAAGGGATCAGTTTCGACAGCAGGAACAGGGACTTGGGTACGGGCGAGACGTTTATCTGCTCGATCGTCCCTTTCTCCTTCTCGCTCACGATATTCAAGGCGGAGATCGATCCCCCGATAATCGTCAGCAAGAATACCATGATGCCGGGAACCATATAGATCTTGTAGCTCAAGTGGGGATTGAACAGGTTAATCGAAGCCACTCCCCTGCCCGATCCCATAGAGGCGAAACCTTTCTCCCTATTGAAATCCTGTATAATCAAGGAGAGGTAGGAGCTACCCAAGCCGCCCTTGGTTCCGTTCACGGCGTTAGCGGCGATCATCACGTCCGCCCTGCCCTCCTTACCCAAGTCCCGCTCGAAATCAGAGGGGATTTCCAGAATGATATCGGACTCATTGCTCTCCACCGAGGTCAGCGCCTCGTCGTAACGATCTGACCGGTCTGTCAGGCGGAAATATCCGGAGGATAGTACCTTATCTACCAATTGCATGGAGGTGACGGAATGATCGTTGTCCACGATGCTAAGGTTAATATTTCGCATCTCGAAATTAGCGGCGAAAGGCAAGATGATCAACTGCATGATCGGGATGATGAAGATAATCTTCGGCATGAACCGGTCCCGACGGATCTGCTTGAACTCTTTCTCTAACAAATATCGTAACATAGCTTATAATCGTATTTTAAAACGTTTCACACTCAAGAATACCAGCACGACCGCCATGAACGACAGTATCCCGATCTCCTTCAAGATCGACACGGCGGGAAGCCCCTTGATCATCACGTCCTTCACGGCGATGATATACCATTTGGCCGGAACGATATGGGAGAACCATCGCAGGATATCCGGCATATTCTCTATCGGGAACATCATGCCGCTCAACAACATGATCGGAAGCATCAAGGCGATACCGCTGATCAACATAGCCGCCTGCTGGGTATCGGCTACCGTGGAGATCAGCAGGCCCAGACAGAGGGATACGATCGCGTACAGGATGGACACGGAAACCAACAACAGCAGGCTGCCTTTTATCGGAACGTCCAGCAGGAAATAGGATAGCAGCAAGATCGTAGCGATATTCACCATACTCAGCAATAGGTATGGGATCGCCTTGGCCAGAATGATGTAGATGGGTTTCAACGGGGAGACCAGCAGGACTTCCATCGTTCCCATCTCCTTCTCTTTCACGATGCCGATCGAGGTCATCATGGCGCATATAAGGATAAGGATCAAGCCCATCACGCCGGGAACGAAGTTGTAGGCTCCCTTCATTTGAGGGTTGTAGAGCAAAGTGGTAACCGGGGTCACGGCTTTACTCTCAACCGCCGACTCGCCTTTCAACTGCTCCGCGATGATCGCCGAACAATAAGCGATTAGCTGAGTCGCCTCGTTCGGATCGGTAGCGTCCGCCAAGACTTGTACTTGGGCATCGGCCGTGGAAGCGTACCCGGGGGGGAAGACAACTATGACGTGTACCTTTCCTTGCCGAAACAAGGCCTCGGCGTCCTCATAGCTATCGACGGTCGTATACAGCTCGAAGTACTCGCTGGCATTCAAGCGGTCTGCCATCTTCAGTGTCAGCTCATCCCGGCTTTGGTCGAAAATAGCGATCGGCACCCGCTTGATCTCGGTCGTGATGGCATATCCGAACAAGATGATCAGGATGACGGGCATGAGCAAGAGGATCATTGTCGTGCGTGCGTCCCTGAAAATGTGATAGAACTCCTTTCTAACAAAGGATATGAATTGTTTCATCGTTTATTCTCCTCTCGTTGCTTTTCGAGCCAAGGCGTGGAAGACTTGGTTCATATTCGTTGTCTTAAAATCCCGCTTCAAGGCGGAGGGACTGTCTAACGCTTCGATCTTTCCGTCTACCATGATGGAGACACGGTTACAATACTCCGCCTCATCCATATAATGGGTGGTGACGAAGATCGTAATCCCCCGGGCGGCGGCCTCATAGATCAACTCCCAGAACTGGCGGCGGGTGACGGGATCGACGCCTCCGGTAGGCTCATCCAAGAAAACGATCTTGGGATCATGGATGATCGCCACGGAGAAGGATAGCTTCTGTTTCCACCCCAAGGGCAGGGAATCGACCAAGGTATTCCGCTCCTTTTCCAGCCCGAGGATATCCAGCAACTCATCCGTTTTCTGGGACAGCTGCCGTTTAGACAAGCCGTAGATACCGCCGAAGAGACGGATATTCTCCCATACCTTTAGATCGCCGTATAGGGAGAATTTCTGGCTCATGTATCCGATATTCCGTTTGATGGACTCGCTCTCCCGGTAGACATCGAAACCGGCTACCCGGGCCTCGCCGGATGTCGGGACCGACAGGCCGCAGAGCATACGCATGGCGGTGGTCTTCCCTGCCCCGTTTGCCCCGAGGAAGCCGAATATCTCGCCCGGCTCCACCTCGAAACTGATATGATCGACGGCGGTGAAGGTGCCGAAACGCTTGGTCAGTTGTTTTACTTCTATCGCTTTCATTTTTTATCCTTATTTCATAATTACAATGTCGCATTTTTCCGCGATTCAACCACGCACCCGACGCAAGGCCCCGCATTTCCCCGAGATTCGACCTCGCGCCCGACGCGAGCCCCGCATTTTCCCGAGATTCGACCTCGCGCCCGACGCGAGCCCTCGCATTTTTCCGCGATTCGACCTCGCGCCTGACGCAAGCCCCGTATTTTTCCAAGATTCGACTTCGCACCCGACGCGAGGTCGAATCTTGGGGAAATGCGACACATCCCCTCTCTTACAAGGCCATGAAACAATCCTCAACGCTTGGCTCAAGGCGTTCGATGCTTACATCTGCGTAACCTTTGCCTTTCAGATATTCCTGTAATCGCCTCATGACATCCTCCCCATCCCTCCTCAACGTAAGATGATGAGCATCTCCAAAAGCGAAACACGAGTTTGTATCCGGGAACTCCCGCAAGTCTCCCAACAACTTATACATCGACGCGCATCGCACCGCGTATAGCCGCCTATCGAATGAGGTACGGATACCTACCGGCGTATCGATAGATAGGCATTCCCCAGAACGCACCAAAGCGATACGGTCGCAACGGGAGGCCTCATCCATATAAGGCGTAGAGACAAGTATCGTAATGCCTTGCCGTTTCAGACGATCCAGCATATCCCAGAACTCAGAGCGGGAGACAGGATCGACCCCCGTCGTAGGCTCATCCAAGAACAAGACATCCGGACGATGGATCAAGGCGCAACTCAAAGCCAGCTTCTGCTTCATACCACCGGACAGCTTCCCCGCCCGCCGATGCTTGAACGGCTCTATCTGACTATAGATATCCCGTACCAGATCGTAGTTCTCCTCGATCGTCGTATTGAAGACCGTAGCGAAGAAGTTCAAGTTCTCCTCTACTGTCAGGTCTTGGTAGAGCGAGAAGCGGCCGGGCATATATCCTACCCGCCGACGGATCTCCTTCAAGTCTTTCACCACGTCCAAGCCGCAGACAGAGGCGGTACCGCTATCGGCCAGCAACAACGTGGTCAGGATACGGAACAGGGTGGTCTTTCCCGCCCCATCCGGACCGATCAGCCCGAACAACTCACCAGAGCCGATCTCCAGCGACAGATCCCGCAGGGCCTCGACATCGCCATAACGCTTGGTGATATGATTTATATGAATCTCATTATTCATATTTAATCTCCCCATATTGCCCGATCTTCAGATAACCATCGTTGCGGACGGCGATCTTGATGGCATATACCAAATTAGCCCGTTCGTCCTTCGTCTGGATACCTTTCGGGGTAAACTCGGATTTATCGGAGATCCACGTGATCGTACCGGGGTATTCCCGGCGATCATTCCCATAGTCGGCGAAGACCTTGAGAGATTGCCCTAGTTTCAGGTGGGATAACTGATCCGCCGTCACATAGGCGCGGAGATAAAGCAAGTCCGTATCGGCGATCTTGTAAAGCGGTTTGCCTGCCGCCGTCACCTCCCCCGGCTCGGCGTATTTCACCAATACCGTACCGGTCTGGGGATTGAGGATACGGCTTTTCATCAGTTGATCATCCAATTGCATGATCTGGTATTGCAGGCCTTCCGCCTCGGCGTCGGCACCTCCCGTCGTCTTGCTTAAAGAGGAGTATTGGGCATCCAGTTGTTTCTGGAGATATTTGATGTTATTCACGATATCGTCCAGTTGCTTTTGGTTACCCGCTTTCGCACGCACCAAATTCTCTTGTCGCTGTTGCTCGGTCTTAGCCGTGGCGATTTGTTGTTCCAGAACGGCGATCTGCTTGCGGATATCCGGCTTGCGAATATCTACCGAGCGAAAGCTGGCAGAGAGTTGCATCTTCCGCAGAAAAAGCTGGGTACTATCCACGTAACCCACGATGGCGCCGGCATCCAAGCGATCGCCCTCCTCGATATTCAGTTCCATGATCTTACCGTTGGCTTCCGAAGATACCAAGATCTCGGTTGCCTCAAAGGTACCGGAAGCGTCAAAATCATTGTCTGTATTACCGCAAGCCGTCCATAGAAGGCTGCATAAGCTGATAAAAATCAAATGTCTCATAAATCAATTGTATTTGTCATACTCTATTTAATTCGTTGTATACATATAATTATAAATGGTCATCAAGCGCTGTACACGGTGCGCCGCGGCGGTTTGCCGGGCCATGTCCTCGGCGTTGATCTCCCGGATCAGGTCCGTGACGGAAATCACGCCATTCTCCAGCTTCACCTCCGCTGCCTGCTTGATGCTTGTTCTCAGACGGATGATATCGTCATCGGCACGCATCAGGTCCGTCATTTTCTTTATCTCCGTGTTTTGCCGCAAAAGTTGCAGGCGGGTATTGAACAAGAAGGTCTCCCGCTGCACATCGATCTGGCGACGGCTTACCTCGATCTTCCTCCGGTCGTTCTTCAGCGTGTACAACTTCCCCAGATTCCAAGAAAGACGGACACCGGCCACATAATAAGGCTCGAAACTATCCTCCAGCATGTTCAAGCCCGGCCGGCCGTAACCACCTTGTACGAAAGCTCCGATACGAGGCATCAAGCCCGCCGTTACCTGCTTGTTTTGCGTCTCGATCCATTCGCTCTTAGCATCCAAGGCCCGTAATTCCGGACGGTTGATTTGCGTGGACAATGAACGCTCGGGTGACTCCGGAGTCTTCAAGACGACTTGATCCGTCAGTGGTTTATTGATAAAGGTCGCCAACATCTGCCGATATACCGTACGAGACGCTCTTAGCTCAATTTCATTTTGGCGGGCATTCAGCAGTTCCACTTCCATACTTTCCAGATCCGATTGATTCGCCACGCCATTCTCCATCATCGCCTCGATACGCTCGATATTGACCTGCAACTCCTTTTGGAGCAAAGCGTTCTGGCGTATCAACTCATCTTGCAGCAGGCAACCGAAGTAGATTTGATTCACCCGGTCGTTCAGCACATACAACTCACTTTCCAATTGCTCCCGGTTGGCGATCGCCTCGGCACGAGTCAAGGCACGGGCCGAACGGGTGCTACCGCCGTCCCAAATCGTCTGGTCCACCTGCGCCACGACTTGATACTGATCCTTGCTCAAGCTAGGGATCTCAAAGCCGGGAAGAAGCGAGGAGATCTTATCGCCATCCAAAGGCAACTTCGTCACGTCGCTCTGATAGCTTGCCTTACCGCTTACCGAGAGCTGGGGAAGCCAAGCCTTGCCCACATTGCTCAAGCTATAACGCTCCGTCTGATCGATCAAACCCATTTGATGAATCTGTGGATAATTCGCCCTCGCCCATTCGTAACATTGGGTGATCGTGACCGATTCCTGTCCGCTAACCCTTCCGGTATAACCCAACAGGCTAATTAACAATAATACATATACACCTCTCATATACTCTATGATATGTTTATTAAATTGAACAAATCCATCATCTGGCATCCGGGACCATCAGCTGGGTTATTACCTCGACGATCAAATCCCTGCGCCTATCCATATATTCCTCAAACCGACCCATATCGTTATCCAAAAAAGCCGCCGCTAGTGGCTTGCGGATCAACAACGGGAAGACCACTAGGCTCACCAAGGTCGAAACTAAATCTATGACCGGCATCTTCCGTAGAAGCCCCTTGTCCATCTCCTCCTCTATCTGACGACGAAGACGCAAGATGGGCTGTATTTTTTTCGGATCTTTCAGCACGGTCTGGAATAAACGTTCCGGATCTCTGTTTAACTCGCCCACCACAAAATTCGGGAACATCGGGTTCGCACGAACAATTCCCATATACAGATCAACGATCACCGGCATTTTCTCCAGCATCGTACTCTTCTCATCCAAAACCCGATCGATGTTCGGCAACAATGAAGAAAGCAATTGCCCGAAAATAGCGTCGAACAGAATCTCTTTCGTCCTATAATAATAATGTAAGGCCGTCCTGCCAATACCCACTTCTGCCGCCACGTCACTCATAGTAGCCGCCTCGTACCCCTTTCGGACAAACACTCGCTTCGCCGCTTCTATGATGCGAGGCTCCATCTCATTCATATCTTTCGCTTCCATAATAAAATGTTATTTTTTGTTTTGTCACCATTGTTTGTCATTATTGTTTGACACATGCGTCAAAAGTAGTATAAAAAAATTACATAGCAAGTAAAACCTAAGTTTTCTTGCTATGTAATCCTTCTTTTTTTCATTCGAGAGGAAATACGATTCCTTTCGAGAGGAAGGCGGATTCCCTTCGAACCCGCCTTTCATTTCTATCGGAAGTAATTATTGGATCGTGCGAGCCTCAACTCCTTCGGTTGTAATCTCCACGGGATTGATCAATCCCTCCTCGTTGAACGTCATCTTCTCGATACAAGTCTCCCGGTGGTCACGTGTCTTGACCCCGGCCGGCCGGCGATGGTACACGATGTAGTAATCTTCCGAATTCGGCACATGCATGATCGAGTGGTGACCCGCTCCGTTTGCCATATCGAAATTTTGCCGCAAGACCTCCCCGATACGATTGAACGGGCCAAAAGGAGAATCGGAGATGGCGTAAGCGACCTTGTAATCCGGTCCGGTCCAGCCACCCTCACTCCACATGAAGTAATATTTACCATTCTTCTTAAACATAAACGGGCCTTCCACGTAATCCTTGGGAGTTACCTCTTTATAAATCGTTCCGTCCTCAAACGGTATAAGTCCGGTAAAGTCTTTATTCAAGCGTACCATGTTGCAGTGCTTCCAACCACCGTAATACATATAATACTCATCATTGTCAGCGTCGTGGAAAACAAACTGGTCGATCGGCTGCGCCCCATTCACGATCTCGTTGATCAGCGGCTTACCCAACAAATCCTTATAAGGCCCTTCCGGACGATCGCTCACGGCAACACCGATACCTCCGATCTCTCCCTCGTGCACGTCATTCGCCCCAAAGAAAAGATAATACTTACCGTCCTTGTTGATTACTGAAGGAGCCCACATAGCGATCTTCGCCCATTTCACCTCTGCCGTATCAAGAATGGCGGTATGCTTGGTCCAACTCACCAAATCCTTGGAAGAGAAGCAATCGAAGAAGGTTTGCTTCTCATATAAATCACTCGTAGTCGGGTAAATCCAATAGGTATCCCCGTAAATAATTCCCTCCGGATCGGCGTACCAACCCTCGAATACAGGATTACCACTCTTCGCTACCTCTTCGCTTGGAGCCTGTTTAGGACCCCCACAGGACATCAAGGCACCGGCCATCAATACTGTGTAAAACAGGCTTTTCTTTCCGTTTATCATCAATAGTAGATTATTTATTAGTAAATCAAATAGTATCTTTTAATTATTCGAGTTCTCCATGTTCTTCGCCAAACCACCTTCCGAGGTCTCCTTATAAAGACTGGGCAAATCATTACCAGTCTGGCGCATCACCTCAACCACCTGATCAAAACTTACCCGGTGTTTTCCGTCGGAGAAGTTCGAGAACGTATTCGCGTCAAGTGCACGGGCGGCGGCAAAAGCGTTTCGCTCGATACAAGGGATTTGTACCAAGCCACAAACAGGATCGCAAGTCAATCCCAAGTGATGCTCCAATCCCATCTCGGCGGCATACTCGATCTGCGCGGGCGTACCACCAAACAACTGACTGGCGGCAGCGGCAGCCATAGCGCAAGCCACGCCAACCTCACCTTGGCAACCTACCTCTGCCCCCGATACGGAGGCATTCGTACGCACCACATTTCCAAACAAGCCTGCCGTAGCCAACGCACGCAATATACGGGAATCACGGAACTCACGCGTCTCCTTCAAGTGATAAAGGACCGCAGGCATTACACCGCAAGAACCACAAGTCGGAGCGGTCACGATCTTCCCACCGCACGCATTCTCCTCAGACACCGCCAAGGCATAGGCATACACCATTCCCCGGCTCTTGATACTGCTGCCATAACCTTTCGCACGGATCATATAATCGGAAGCCTTACGACGAATGCCCAAACCTCCCGGCAAGATACCTTCCGCTTCCAGACCACGACGAACCGCATCCTGCATCACTTCCCATACCTCAGCCAGATAATCCCAGATAGAAGGGCCTTCGTGCTGCTCGACATATTCCCAATAGGAATGGCCAGTCTTCTCACACCAAGCCTGTATCTCCTTGATCGTATGCATATCGTATACTTGCTCCGTCCTCAACTCATTGAAAGACTCGTTCGCCAAGGTTCCCCCGCCGATACTATATACGGTCCACGTATCCAGCTCCTCGCCACTCTCATTATACGACTCGAACAACATCCCGTTCGGGTGGAACGGCAAGAAAGTCTTGGGTTCCCAAGTAATATTTGTCTTCGCGACCGGCTGTAATACCTCAAGAATAGCCGCGTCCGTCATATGGCCTTTTCCCGTAGCCGCCAGACTACCATATAAGGTTACGTTAAAACGAACAGCGCCCCGGTTACGTTCCAAGAACATTTGTGCCGCACGCATCGGCCCCATAGTATGACTACTTGAAGGGCCATGACCCATCCGGTATATTTGTTTGATTGATTCCATCTTTCTTCGATCTAAGTTTTCTTGTTTCTATACTTTAAGGAAAATATTATGTTTATAAAACGCATACAAAAGTACATAAATTACCGATACATTGCACATGGCAATGAGCACCGGATAATAATTTCCTAAATATTGCTGGGTTCCGAAAAACAAGGATTCGCCGATACACCTAAAACTTACCACGTTAGTAAGCATATAAGCCAGTATTGAATTCATGCCGTACACTTTCAGCCAAGTCGTATACTTTCGATGCCCTTTATAGTCGATCCAATAATAGAACAACCCCATAAGCAAGAAACAGTACCCACTGCTCACCAATACCATCGAACTAGTCCACAGTTTCTTAATAACGGGAAGCTCGATACCCCAAAGCCATCCGGCGATAACCATACCCAGACCAATACCGAATAACATCCGTAATTTGAGCCGCTCGGAATATAATTTGTTCTTTAGGATATATCCGGCGAACAACCCGGTCAACACGGTTACCCCGAAATTCAAGCTGCTCAGTATCCATGTATAACGATACCAAGTAGCGAATATCACCTCCCCGTTCTCCACCGTCGCCCCATCCCGGAAACGTCCCAGTACGGTGCGATCGATCCATTCGGCCAAATTACTATCCGGTGTGTACGAACCTCCCCCATAGTTACCGACTGTAATAAACTCCATCGTTCCCCAAAAGATTAATAAAAGAGATGCCGCTATACCGATCTGTACCCGTATCCTTACATGCAAGAATAACAAGGAAGCAATCAAATACCCCATAGCGATCGACTGCAAAGTATTTGAATACAAATAAACCCGGTCCGGGTCCAAAGCCAATAAATTACCTTGGCACATCATACCGAAGACCCAAAGCAGTAGCACCCGTTTCCCGATCCGCCGATATACCGCCATCTTATCGGGCATATCCTTATAACGAGACAAAGAGAAAGGCATAGAAACTCCCGCCATGAATAAGAATAAGGGCATCACGAGATCCCACGTAGAGAATCCCTCCCATTCCACATGCGAGAATCCCCACATAAAAGAATTAAACCAAGGCATATCGATCGCATGGGCCAGCGGATGCAACACCATCTCCAACACCACTAAGCAAAAAAGGTCGAAGCCACGGAGTACGTCCAATGACTCCAACCGATTTAATTTCTTCTTCTCCATCCGTTTATTATACTTTCAAGAAAATACGTTGGCGATATAAGAAATACAAGAATCCCCAACAAACAGCGATATATGCGATAGCGCTAACCAAAGGCTGGGCGGTCTCGGGCATCAACTTCGCCAGCCCTCCGAATATAGCCTCGGAAGTATAGGAGAAACGGATGAAACGCTGCGCCAAATAGATCGTAATAGAGTTCATGCCGATCACGGTAAAAAACAAAGTCCATTTACGCCACCCCAATACGTCTATGATATAGAAGAACAAAGCAAACATCCAAACGGAATAAGCGCCTACCACACAGACAAAGGAACTTGTCCATAGCTTCTTATTGATAGGGAAGACCAAGCTCCATAACAAGCCGACGATCAACAATACAGCTCCCGCTCCTACTAAACAAAGCACTTTCTTTCGGTCGGTCAGCCCCTCTTTCCGTAACTTAATCCATTCACCGGTGAACATACCCAACATTGCCGTGGCAATTGCGGGAACGGTGGAGAATAAACCCTCCGGATCAAAAACAGTCTCGTGCAAACGTCCGGGAAGAAACAGGCGGTCAATATACCCCACCAAGTTCCCCTCGAGCGTGAACGGCCCCGCTCCACCGGCGTCCGGCACAGGCACAAAAGCCATCGCCAGCCAATAGCCAACCAAGATAAGAACCGTTATCCCCGCACGCACTTTCCAACCGAAACGGACAAACAACAAGGCCGCAAACATCCATCCCAACCCGATACGCGCCAGCACGCTTGCGCAACGCAGGTGGTCAAATTCGAACGACAATAGCCCGTTATATACCAATCCCAAGAAAACCAAGGTAATCCCCCGACGGACGATCTTCTTATAAATCGCCCCTTCCGTCATACCTTTTCCTCGTTGCTTCTCTAGTGAGAACGGAAACGAGATACCCGCAATAAAGAGGAACAATGGGAAGATCGTGTCGTGATGCGCCAACCCGTTCCATTCCACATGTTCCATCTGCCCGGCTATCGCCTGAAAAAAAGGATTCGGAAACAATGTCGCCAAAGCGACAAATAAAGAAGCACCGCCCATAATAAAGAGCATGTCAAAACCCCTAAGGGCATCCAATGATTGCAACCGCTGGGGTTGTTGTTGTTTTTGTTTTTCCATATAATCTATTTACATTTAAAGTCAACACAAATATACTCAAACTCACACTCACTTACATACGAATGGGGTTTGACATAAAAGACGCTCCTAATCTTTCCCCTCGCATTTAGCCTCCAGTTTTTCAGCGTACGCCTCTTTCCTCATCAGATATAGATGAATAAAAAGGAGTTATAAAGTTCAGAAAACCATAGCGAACCTCTTCATTGGGAAATTCGAGTTTATAAAGTTTAAAACGGGGATCATACTCCTTTATGGTCAAATATCCACTCTGATAAAGAAGGGGGATCGGATTATTCCGTTCCGCACGGTATTCGGTAAAGGCCGAAGCCTGTGTCTCTACGCCATCAATCAGGATACGCAGATCAAACTCGCTTTTCTTTAATAATTCGACAAGAAACGTAGGCGTACCGGTCTGAAACCAATAATCGCCAAACTCTCTCTTCCGCAAGGCACTCAATGCGCTGAATGGATTAAAGACACCTTCTCGGCTCGGATGAAAATGATACCCGTCATATTGCCGCACCATTGTCTCCACGGTCCCTTCCCTTGATAAGGACTGCATCTGTCCCAACTGCTCTAATTCCGGTGTTAGATTATCGACCAACTCCGCATGGGTAATCCCGCAAAGGGTCGCATAGTCATAGTCTAAACTTATATCATTGAGTTGGTTCAAATCACTGAAAACACTCACTTGCGCAAATTTGGTAACTCCAGTAAGAAAAACAAAACGTAAATAACGATCCGCACTCTTGAGCACTCCATAAAACGCTTTCATGATATGTCGATACGCCTCTTGCAAGGGTTCGTTATGAATCGTTTGCAAAAGAGGTTTATCATATTCGTCTATCAAGACTACTACTTGTCTGCCCGTTTGTTCCCATGCACGACGAATCACGTAAAAAAAACGTTCTTCCGGAGCTCGCAATTTCATCTCATCGCCGTAATCAGCCTCCCACATTTCAAGATATTGGTTCAATATAGCCACCAGATCTGCCTCCGACTCATATTTGCGTGCGTTCAAATCCAAATGCAATACCGGATAAACATTCCAATCCTGCTCTAGCTGATCGATAGCCAATCCTTTAAACAGTTCTTTTTTCCCTTGGAAATAGGCTTCTAACGTAGATATCAATAAACTTTTCCCAAAACGGCGAGGACGACTCAGAAAGTAAGGCTTACCTTTCGTCACCAATTGGTAAATCAAGGCAGTCTTATCCACATATAAATAGTTCTCATTCCGAATATTTTCGAAACTCTGTATTCCTATCGGTAATTTACGCATAGTCGTCATAACCTTTTTTCTTACCACACCTGTTGTTGAACAAAGATAGAACTTTTTTCCGGAACAAGTCTCCGATTTTAGCTTTCACTCTATGAAATACTCGATTTTACGCAATAAAACAGTCAATCGTCAGATGAAGCAACAACCATAATTTCTCCTTGACAGTATTCCCTATTCCGTAGAACACATCGGTAAGATAATCTATTGGTATCAGATTATTTTGTTTGATTCTACCCATGCAATATTAATATCTTTGATCACGGCAGAATTGGCTGAGATTCTTACGGATGGGATTTTACATAAAAAGGGGATAAATGTGTCAAAATGCACATATCCCCTTTATTGTGTTGCAGAGTATGTAAAACTAAAAGTCAGAAAATCGTTATTAATAGAATAAAATATTTTCTTTTTCTCTACGGAAAGCTAGAACTTCTTTAATACTTACCTCAGTAAATTACTGACGGTCCCATTCAATTTACGGTAATCATTTCTTCTCTTCTTGTGGAATACCAGTACCTTGTCACCTTTTACCAGCAGAGATAATACCTCGCACACTACCTTTGCGCCTCTACGGAAGGAACACCCACTATTACCTCACCGTTGTTACCTACTAATAACACCGTGTCAAACTTCACAACAGCACCGCTTTCCACATTTTGAATGTGATGAACGAACTCTGACTTCACTTATTTACCCTCTGCGGAAAATCGAGTGTAAGAATAGAGTTTTTTTATTTAAAGGACAAGGGATAAGAGAAGAAAAGAGTGTTGCTCTAATTTTTGTTTTTTACTCGTCATACCAAACATATCCCAGTCATTATGTTTCCCTTACTACCGGTAACTATTATATTGTTCTTCTGGTCTCCCAATCTAATAAATAGTCATTAGAATGTGCGGGCAAGACGGTATAAAATGAGCATCTACTCTTGATGTGAAGTTTATCATAACTATCCTATCAGCAACAGGTTTCTTGGCCTCTCAGTCAAGGTCTGGGATGATATTCCAGTCTACTCATTGGCCAAAAACAGAGTCCAATTCCACCAGATATGATAACAATATGTATCCTGAAATTCATAATCTATACAACTGTTTTAAAATAGGCTTAATCACCGGAATTGTAAACATATCAAGAACTCTTTGCCTTGCATTATCAGAATACTTCTGCCTTAAGACATCATTGCAGAGTAACTTATCTATAGCAACAGCAAAAGCTAAGTAATCTTTATTGGCAACCTCTATGCCCGTTACACCATTCAAGTTCACCCAATTTACACCAGAGCCATCAATCGTAAAGGTCACTGGCACGGCCCGACAATACATTGCCTCAGCCAACGCAACCCCAAAAGCCTCGTTCTTGGTAATAGATGGAAAAGCGAAAATAACAGCGGCTGACATATAAATACGAATATCATTATCAGGAATCCTTCCTATAAACTCAATACGCTCAGATGATGTCATCATCTTTAATTTTTCAGTCAAAGGTCCACTACCAGCTATCAAAATTTTACAATCAGACTCTATATATGCTTCTGATTTGATCAGATATTCTAAACCTTTATAAGGCACATGCCTACCCATGAAGAATACAAGCGGTTTATTATTGTATTTCTCTTTAAGCTGCTCAATCCGCTTAGAATCATCCTGCACAATATCCATCTTATTCTGAAAAACGATATTAGGAAGTACTACGAATTTATCCCGGAAAGGTCTCAATGGATCCGATTTCTCTCCATAGATAGGAGAAGTTATCAAAATTTTGTGAGCCCTTTTTAGAATCCATTTCTCAATCGGTTTAAAAAAAGTGTATATGAAAGGTTGGACTACTATATCCGAATGCCAGTGAACAACTAACTCTATTCGTCTGGGAATGACAAACATCACATATGCACAAATCAAAGGATTAGGCACATGAAGATGAATAATATCCGGTTGAAAAGTTTGAATATATTTTTTTAGCAAGAAGAAATAAGCAATAGAAATAGGCTGGCGCGCAAATTCACCAAATGTATCTGCACGAATGACTTCAACTCCACTTACCTTCAAAGAGATATTTCCTTTTTCATGATTAAAACACAACACTTTTTGCTCACAGTCACCTTTTATAGCTTGTATAACACTTAGGCATACATCTTCAATTCCAGCAACATATGGGGTAAAATATTTAGATAGATGAAGAATCTTTTTCATTTACAATAGGATTTCCAAATTAAATAAACCTTAACTCCGTTCCAATCATTAATTACGATCTCGCCAATATCTCCTATATCAGAAGCTATCACAGGACACTCAAGAAGTCATTGTACGATAAGCAAGACGAATAGAGTCAAAACCATGAACTGTATAAATTACTGTCCTAACATCCCCGTCTTTGAGGAATGCAGATGGATGATATCGGGTTTATATTGACTATAAATCTTCAGGAAATCAATGATCATGAGGAAATCATTCAATGGAGATAATGCTCGTTTCAGATGCTTACACCGCACCTGCTCTATTTCCAGTTTTAACATAGACCACGTTTTCCCATCACCTTCCCCAGCGGCGACAATCACTTCATGACCGATCTCACTTAATCGATTCGCCAAATTAGCAACAACGGATTAAGCCCCTCCAAGTTTGGAGAGGGTTATTAGTTAGAGGATTCACATTTATTATTCTTTTACATTTTATTGTTGTCTTCGTATAGAAAAATCATACACAGACATTGGCTTGTCATTAAGTATAGTACTATATTGATAATAATTATTCTCCGCACATAAAATCGTAAATAAAACACTAAAGACCAACACCATAATATACTTTTTAAAACTTATAAAAGACATATGTTTTTGGCGAGTAAAACTGTAATAAGAAGGTAACAAAACAGTTAAAAATTGTAGGCCGCTATAAGCAACCCTGTTACAAAGATAAAACTTGATACCAATAATAAGGAATGGAATGCACAAAAGACTTATCATAAGCAAATGATTATTTATGCGAGATACGGATTTGGTAGCATTATGCTTTTTCGTTATATCCCAAAGGATGATAATATAAAAAATAGCAACTACTATCCCACCTATTTGAAGCTTTATGTCGTTCATGCTATCATCTAGATAAGCCTGCGTATAGACCGCATAGTGTACAGGAAGAAATTGAGACACCTGCTCTAGTAAAGGAGTTATCAATATGTACATAGCTATACTCACTACCATAATTATCTTATAAAAGGTGATAGACGGATGTAGCCATCTAAAAAACAACATAATAAACACTACACAAACCATAGATATATGGAACATACATCCCAATAGAGACAAACAGCAAAATTGCACATATCTCTTTCTCTCTAAACAGAAAAAGGCCCACAAAATACATGTCATAGCTAACGACTGCTTTATGATATTAGTACTCATGGCCAAATAACCGAATAATACCCAACAGGCAAACGACAAGACGGGGGAACAGCTGTATCTCCTGAACAGGCGAATAGTAGAGAAATAAATGAGCACCGAAACCACCCAAAATATAGAATATTTGCCACCACCTAAAGCTTTAGTAACATAACAAAGTAGCAAATAGCCGTTTTGGAATTTTTCTTCAAGTACATCCCCTATATTGGAATACCAGTCAGTCACTTCTGAATACATTACCCAGTAATTATAATAGTCAGATCCATTGTTACAACGGATTCCAGTAATCAAAACCAATACAAGACAGATCAAGGCATCTTGCGCATATAAATTCAAATGACTATGGGTACTCAATTGGATCCGAAACACTTTCAATCGTTTGTCCAGAACAAAATATAGCCCAATGATAAAAAGACAGAAAGTGAAGTATTGGATTGCCCAAAAAATAATCTCAGAATATCTTGTTGTCATAATTCCTTACAAAGGCTTTCGTAAAATGACGTTGCCACCAAGACCTGCGTATGAATATCGAATCCAGCTTGTTTTACAGTTTCAAATTGCTCATGCCTATCTATAAGAGCAAGGGGGATCCTTATAATAGTATCAGCCCACATGTTTATACTTTTATAATCCTCTACCACAGATACATTTTTTGTTATATGTATAAGAGGATCTATGTGTAGCGGCACAATCACCGGAAGTCCCGTCGCTTGCGCCTCCATTAAAACGATCCCCCATCCTTCCCATCTAGAAGTCAAAACAAAGACATCAAAAGCCATTAAAAAATCTGCCACATTACTTCGGCTTCCAAAGAAACGAACCTTATCTGAAAGTTGTAGATCTTTTACCTGCTGTTCCAGACTGCTCCTATCTTCTCCATCCCCTACTATCCATAACATGGCATTAGGATGTTGATTCGCCACTTGCCTAAATATACGTAACAATAAATTTTGGTTTTTCTGATAAGACAACCTACCTACAGTTCCGATAATAAGATTATTTTCAGCACCGTATTTCTCCCGCATAGATTTTCGTACAGCTTCATTAAATGAAAATCCATCTAAACAAATAGCGTTTTTCCAAATAGTTACTGTGCTTAAATGCTCCAACGGATACATCCATTCAGCAGCAATGCCTGAACAAGCCAATCTATAGTCTGCAAGAGAAGAGAATGGTCTCTTCAACAACTCGTGTACGAATGTACGCTTTTTGCTAGCACCCGAATTATGTGAATGTATAATAACTATCCGTTCTAAACTTTTCGCAATCTTTGCATCTACATACATAATTGAATAAGTTGTATGGATATGTATGATTCTATATTCTGGATGCTCCTTCAGTAATTTGTAAAAACGAAAACAATGTTCGATGGGATGTTTGGATATGAATGGTACCCGATAAATTTTTCCTCCTAACAGATAAATCTCTTTTTCATAGAAATTTTCACCTTTGCTGTGTACCACAAAGTCAAACTGGAATTTACTCCTGTCAATATTCCGGTAAAGTTCCATCAACATTGTTTCAATACCTCCCACGTTCATATTCCCTATGAGGCAATGTAAGATTCTTGTTTCCATCTTAGACTATTCAATCAAAAATAAAACGAGTACACCGTTCTGCCGCATTCCCGTATGCAGCGATGTATTCATCTCGTATATGTTTTTGAGTATATGCACACTCTTTCTCGTAGTCCATCATTTGGATGAATCGTATAATCTCCATCTGATCTTTCATGATACCATGCGAGAAAATCTTCTCGTAGCCGTTATACACTCCTCTCTCCCTTTGATATTGTTCAAAATCGTAGGCATATGAAATGATAGGCCTACCTAATATGGAATAATCCCAAATGATCGAAGAGTAATCAGAAATCAATAAATCAGCAACCAACATCAATTCGTTAATATGAGGATATCCAAAAGCATTTATTATAAAAGGATGATTGGTAGGAATATCCATTAGCTTCTCTACTTCATAATGTGCAGTCAGTAGTAATATGTACTCATTTCCGAGTTCTCGATGCCATAGGTCAAAGTCAAAAGGAGGCTTTAAAAAAGTTGCCAAAACTGAATCCTTATTGTACTCTCTAAAAGTAGGAGCATATAAAATTACCTTTTTACCGACTGGAATATTCATCTTTTGTTTCAGTTGAGATATATCCTCCGAGGTAACCCTCACCAATTCATCGTTGCGAGGAAAACCTGTTGTAACAAACACTTCTTTTGGGATGTCCCAGGCCTGTGTTAGAATATGGATTTCTTTTCTCCCTTCTAAAAAGATACGATCAAATTTTTCTTGCTTAACCGAACGAAATGATTTATTTGATTGTTTCAAATCATTACCTTGCTTTTTGATTCCGGTCATACCGTGTGGGAAAAATATATTCACTGTATTAGCGTTCTTAAAGCAAAGTCCTCGTGACGCAGAGGAATTAGTTATCCAATAATGTGCTTTCAATGCTGTCATATAATAAGCCCATGTATCAATTTTAATTTTCTCCTCTATTGGAACTTCTGATATACTCTGAGGATCAATAAAAGCCCATTTTAATTTATACTTTTTATACTCGTCTTGAGCTTTCATATACTCATAAACAAATCGGGGACTATCATCGTAGCGCTTTCCTCCATAAACTACAAATAATACTAGATAGCTATCCGTCTTAACAAATAATCCTATGATTTTTAACAACAATGAACAGATGTAAAAATATAGACAGTAGATCGCTCTTGAACTCTTAACAATTCTTTTTAAAAATATTTTCATGTACTAAAATTATTGGATTGATTCAATTAAAAATAAACAGATAAATACGCTTATATATTTTCCTAGAAGTTATTTAATGATTGTATTACAAATTATTATCACACCAACACTATATCTTAATATTTAAATCATATATTTACAAATATTTTGAACGATAAAACTGAAGCAATCGCAACAAAAAAGATCGCATACCGTTTCCTATATAACACGATAGAACTATTTGAAATATACAAAACAAAATTATTATAAATATTCCATAGAAAACAAAACAAGTCCATCCTTCCCATGGAACAAATGGTATGTACATTGATATACTATAGACAGTTATTGCACAAATAACAGCCGAAATCAAATGTTTTACATACACACGTACATAAAAATACAGTCGTAGCTTAAATCCTTTACGGAACAAAAAATAGGGTTTCCAACAAAAAACAACGAAAAACAAACTTAACAATACACCAGATAACACACCATGCAATCCGAAAAAATATCCTAGTACAACGGACATCCCTATATTAATAGAAGCCTCAACTACTGGAGCCCAAATATCACCATATAATCCATAAGCATTAATATAAGTATCTACAGTTGTACGACTTAAATTAATGAATAGAATCATAGTCATCAATAGCAACACCATAGAATCTAATACATATTCATTTCCTATCCAAAGTATTATAAATGAAGGTGTCAATATAAATACGCCAAAACACATCACACAGGTAAATAAAAAGCGAATCGAGAACAATTCCTCGAATACAGCTAAAATTCGTTCACGATTCCCTTCTGCCACCAAATTTCCAATCCCAGCATTCATGCTATTAAAGATCGCTGTCATCAGCGTTTGCCCCCCCATTATAATCAGCATATAATTACCATACAAAGCAACAACCGTCAACGTAGTATAGGCATATATAATAATCGGGCTTGTTTGTGACAGGGCAAAGCCTCCGATCTTATGAAAAAACAGTTGCTTGACCTTCGTAAGTATATCCGGATATTTCTTTGCCAGCTCCTTCCCTCTATCCATATCTGTTTCCAAATAGGGGTAAGTCCGAGCGATCACTCGATTCAAGGCCACCGAAGCCACCACAGCGAACACCACTTCCAATACCAGCCACCATACATACCCGTTAGGTAAATACCGGATCGCCAATATTTGGCAAAGTAATTTTGCTAACATCGAGGCTTTGTAAGTATACTGTATCCTATACTCCTGCTGATCTGCCGAAAGAACGATCTGTTTGTAATTCACGAAATAACTCAGTAACGCACTAACCAACAAAACTCCAAAAGAGGCATACGCATACCATAAGGGCAACGGCATCTTGGCGAAGATCCAAGGAAAAAAAGCCATCAAGACCACACTCCCAACTATCACGATCCATGCGATACGCCGGTAGAGCCATCCTTGCAAGGATACGATTTCATTGATTGTATCCGTATCTTTCTCGGCAAGCGGTTTATAAAGGGTACAAGCAATAGCAGCTCCCACCCCCAACTCCGCAAGGTTCAAGAACTGCAGCAAATTGGTAGCCGTAGTATTCAACCCCAGCACCTCCGCCCCCAAATAATCCAAGAAAATCTTCCTTGAAAAGAATTGGAGGATCAGGTTGATGAAATAAAACACCAACGCCACCGAACTGTTTTTTATACTTTTGGATGTTCGTGAATCTGTTTTTGCCATATTCTTCACAAATCTATTTGCCCCAAGATACACTCACAAGTAAGAAACAAGCTATTCCACAAAGGAACTCCTTATAACTCGTTCCTACAAGCTAAAATTGTCGTATTTCTTTATGTGATTATTAAGGATGAGCGATCAGACTTTCGAGTTTAGCTAACAATTTACGTGTGAGTTCCAACAAAGGCAATACATCCTCACGCTCAAAGACATCGTTATAATCCCCGGTAATACGATGTTGTAGCAAACGGGAATATAATCAGCCTTCATCTTTTGTCAACAAACCTTTAGAGACATAATTCAATTCTAATTGACCAACTACCCCATTATGGGTTTGCACCTTGAATCCGCTGTTATATCTTCCGCACTCAAGAATTGTATCCCCTTGTCTTTTACGCTGTGTACAAAGGGAGAGAAACGGTATCTCATCCAATCTTTCAAGGTGTAAAGCACCGGGCTGACGCACTCGTTTAACAACCAACCCAGCTCCACTAAAGGATAGGACACATTGTCATAATCCTCCGCCTCGATTTTCGGTTTGTCCAACAAGATCAATATACCCCAATCCGAGTCCGGACGTGCCTCGTTTCTGGCCTGCGAACCATACAAAAAAGCATGCCCTCCTGCCGGTATGACCTTACGCAAGGTCTCCTTGATTCGATTCAGCACGTCCGTTCTCATAAAATCTATGACTTTTATTGTTTCACTTCCGGGCAAGGATAAATAATGTACACCAAACTTACGCATAAATGCCCACATAATTTCATTCTGCCTGATAGTGCAGGATTGGATAATCGCTCACCTTAGTTTTCCTCATCTAAAATTTCTTCCCAAACGCAATGTTCAAGAACGTCTTCACCAATATCTTGAAATCGAACCACCATGAGCGGTGCTCCAGATAGAACAAGTCATAGCGCAGACGGCGGAGCATCTTCTCCAGCGTATCCGTATAACCGTTATAGAGCGTGGCGTAAGAGGTCACACCCGGACGGATCTGGTACAGGTAACGATAGCGGGGATCGCATTCCATGATCTGGTCGATGTAGAACTTTCGTTCCGGACGGGGGCCGATAAAAGACATATCACCGATGAAGACATTCCATAATTGGGGAAGCTCGTCCAAATGATGCTCACGCAGGAACTTGCCCACATGCGTCATACGGGGATCAGCGCCTCCCTTGTAAAGGGCAGGGCCGAACTTCTCAGCGTCCAAACGCATGCTGCGGAACTTATAGATGTTGAACGGGCGACCGAAACGGCCGATACGCTCCTGCCTGAAGATAGCCGGGCCGCCATCCTCGCGCCTTACGGCGATGTAGCAGATCAAGAACAAGGGGGAGAATACGACCAAGGCGATAAAGGCCAAAAGACAATCCCCTATACGCTTCACGTTACGCTCGAAGGCGTTCATCCCATCCGGGATAAAATCAGCAGGTTTTCCAAAATTCTCTTTTATAATCATGGCTAGTTAATTAGTCGATGAAGGTGGGCACGAGGGCAAAAACGAATCTCATTCGCATAGCCCATCCTTAAATTATTTCTTTCCTCCGTTCATTTCCTCCTCTTTCTTGTAATCGATATACCGCTCCAAGGCCTCACGTGCCAGACGGCGGAAAAGTTCCTCGTCCGACAGATGGTCCCAAAGGAGATCTACCAAACGATAGTAAACGCTAAAGTGCATGTCCTTGCCTTTTTAAAAGAATTGTAAGTGTCACTGCCAATGCCTCCGCTTACGCGGATAATGGACTTGGTCAGTCTGGTGATTTGTAAAACCGTGGCGATGTAATCGCCCAAACGGGGAAATGACTGTCTGTGATACATGTCTGGTCTATTATTATTTTTATACATCTATGTCCTTATGGAAGCCCCAAATAATGCAAGTAACGCAAGTAATGCAGCACCTTTTTTCCACACACGTGCGTACATTTATATAGAATAAGAATTCTACACTAAACGATCGCAAAAAAGGCATGGAACGATCCGGATAAGAAACACCGGATAGCCGTATGAAAGTTTGATTCGACGTATATAATGTACACGTGCGTGTGTGGGAAACAGGTGCTGCATTACTTGCATTACTTGCACCTGTTTTCCCCCCGGTGCCAGTTCCATCCCGCACGTATACCGGCAGCGGCTCACGCCTACGTTCGCAGAGGCCAACGCCGATATACGTGTGGGGCGATGCCGATATACGCACAAGACGGTACGCTTATATGTATCTACAATCATACGGTCTCGCTCAGCAATGGCAATCCTTCCACCTCTCTCTTATGCCAGCCACGGTAATCGGCCAAGGAAAACTCGGGGACGGTCAATTGTTTGTAATCTTTGTCGTCCTTTCTCAAGATGTGCCTGCGAGCATACGCACGGAGCGAACGATCCGTCACGGAAACCATCACCACAGGAAAAGGGTAGCCAAGCAAGCGCATCGGCGTGACCTCGCTGTCCGGGAACGCACGGCGCAACTGGTAGGCAGAGCACTCGAACGCCACCCAGTAAGGACCCGTGCAATACAGGTGGATGGAAGCGATATTCGTACGCTCGCGGCTCATGATCTCACTAAAATGCTCGTTCAGCAACCGCACCAAACGAACGCCGGAAGGAAGGGAAGACATTTTGATTTTTGATTTATGATTTAAACTGTCAATTGTCACTTGTCTACTGTTAACTTATTTCATGGTTGAGCCACCGATCGCAATCGTCCAGCCGGCGGATCAAGGATAACTTGCTTTTCTTGGGCGAGGACTCACCCCGCCAAGGATCCACCACCTCATGCGCCATCTGCCGGTAAAGGGCGCTGTCCGTGCAACCGTAGAGCGTCACCAGCAACAAGGCACGGGATTGCGGAGCTTTCACCACCGGGAGCATACCACGCATCGTGTCATGCAAACGTGTGAACTCCTCCTCATCGCCCAACAACTTGTAGGCAGAAAGAAGCAATGAGTAGATCTTGCAACGCATCACGTCCGTCTCCGCACGGAGCGAACCGTAGGATCTCAACACCTCACGGGCCAAACGAGTATCCTCCTCTGATACGTTGCCGGAGGCATGGTAACGTCCCAAGGCATCGTGCAAGCCTTCCCGCAGGCGGTCGTTGTCCAGATGGGTATAGACGTGCTTGCCCTTGGTGTTCAGCTCGATCAGCTC